>Ga0307477_10001023_pt1 | contig 25503 bp, 25 predicted proteins | sample atmos_gasesECM2C_FD_203316 | JGI IMG/M metagenome (GOLD analysis project Ga0307477, IMG submission 203316) | Hardwood forest soil microbial communities from Morgan-Monroe State Forest, Indiana, United States - atmos_gasesECM2C_515 | ecosystem: Environmental > Terrestrial > Soil > Temperate...
ACCATCGGCCAGGACCACAGATAGGCCGGGCCGGCAGTGCTGAAGCCGAAGTAGAACAGCTGGAAGGTACCGGTCAGTATTGAGATATAACTGACGCCGGCAGCGAAGCTGCCGAACGCCCCGATGCTGCGAGCAAGCGATTCTTTGTAGCCGAAGTGCTCCATGCCGCTGTCGGTCCGTCCGGTAGCATTGTTCTCAACCACGCCTCTGTCCTCTCTGAAATGGGTCGTCGCCGGGCAATTCTACCGACGCTGGGCTGATCCACATTCGTCACACAAGCGGACATTCCGATTAGCGATTCAAGCCGCGCCGCGAACCTGCCGGACGCAGTCCGCAGCCGCGGCCGAGCGGCAGGCGGCGGCTCGCTAAAGACCTGCCGCCGTGGGGGGGCGCCAACGTGCGACCGGCGCTGTCGAAAGCGCGGCCGCTCGACCACGCCGGAAAACCACATAGGCGAGCAGCGCAACGGCGATCGAAATGGCGCTGGTCCAGAACTCCGCGCGGTGCGAGGGCGTCAAGGCCATCGCGATCAGCACCAGTAGCATCCCGGCGATCGCGAGGTAGCTCAGCCACGGAAACAGCCACATCGGCAGCGACGGCGGGGATCCGCCGGCGCGCTCGCGGGCCCGTCGTGTGCGCACCTGCGACACGGCGATGGCGAGATAAATGACGGCGATGATCGCCCCCGAAGCGTTCACCAGGAAGGCAAACACGACGCTCGGCGAGAGAATCGCGGCGATCACCCCCGCGACGCCCACCGCACTCGCGAGCAGCACGGCACGCGCCGGCACGTGACGGCTGTTGGTGCGCACCAGCCAGCGCGGCGCATCTCCGCGACTGGCGAGGACGAACAACACTCGGGACGCAATATAGAACGACGAATTGAGGCACGACAGGACCGCTGTGAGGATCACCGCAGCCATGAATTCGCTCGCGTAGGGGAAGCCGATTCCGTCCAGCGCAAGCGTAAAGGGCGACTGACCCGACACCACATGGGTCCAGGGCACCGTGCTTACGATCACGAAGATCGAACCGACGTAGAAGATCAGAATGCGGCTGATGATAGTCGAGGTCATCTTCGCCACCGCCCGCGCTGGCTCCGGCGATTCCGCCGCGGCGATCGTGACCACCTCGGCGCCCATCATGGACCAGATCACGGTCGTCACGGCGGCAAGCACGGCGAACGGCCCCCGCGGCGCAAACCCGCCGTAAGCGGCCAGAGTCGAGAAGGTCGACCCGCTCGGGGAGCGATAGCCAAAGGCGTGTGCGCCCACAACAACAATGAACACCAGAATGGCCGCAACCTTGATCGACGCAAACCAGAACTCGAACTCGCCGTAGGCGCGCGCGGACATGAGATTCACGCACGTCATGACCAGCATCAGGGCGGCCCCGATCTGCCACGTCGGCAGCGGCAGCCAGCGCTGCATGATTCCGGCCCCGGCGATCGCCTCGACCGGGATCACGACCACCCAGAAGTACCAGTAGAGCCAGCCGACCGAGAATCCCGCCCAGTTTCCGAGCCCCGCCCGCGTGAACTCCGTGAACGAGCGCACCTGCGGCAGGTCGACTGCCATCTCGCCGAGCATGCGCATGATCAGCAGGATCAGGAGGCCCGTGAGCGCGTAGCTCACGATAATCGCGGGGCCCGCGGCGGCGATCGCCACGCTGCTGCCGACGAAGAGCCCTGCGCCGATGATGCCGCCGATGGTGATCATCGAGACGTGGCGCGGTCGCAGCGAGCGGCTGAGCTCGTTCTGATCCGCCGGAGCGGTCGCAAGTGCTTCCATCGTCAGGCGAGTATACCGGGTGGTGGACCGGATGCTGATTCAGAGCGATCGCCCCAGGCCGGAGAGCTCTCGTAGTTGACGCCATCGATGCGCACCCAGCGCTCGCCCGCGCTCGAGCTGCTCTTCCGAGCTGCTCGTGCCGATGATTCCCCGTTGAAAATTGAGGCGTGACGGAATCGAACCGTCGACCAGCGGATCAGGCTCTAATTGAGCACCATCGAGCAAGAGCGAGTGTCAGCGAAAACAGGAAGTTACTGGCGCCTCGTTCTTGCTCAGTGCTGACGGTTGTCTCGGACGAAAATCCCGCGGTCGGTCGCATCCCTCAGGGATTTGCCGACAGCAGGTAAGCAGTCACCTTGGTGCCCGCGGGTACCACGAGCAGACCGTCTCCCGCTGCCAGTCCGGAGAACTGCAGCACGCTCACATTCGCCCCCACCGCCGCCGGCAACTTCACCGTCCACGTCGCCGGCGGACCCACGGTTCCATCGAATGCGTAGAGATTTCCGGACTGGGAGCCGATGAAGACGTACTGGTTCACGGCGATCGGTGCGCCGGCCAGCATTCCGTCGCCGGCGAAACTCCATTTGACCGTGCTGTTACTGAGAGTGATGCCGCGCAGCGTGCCGCTTTGCAGGAAATATCCGATGCTCGTAGTGAACGCAGGCGGTGAGTCGGCACTGTAATTGCCACCCAGGGCTCCGGTTTCTGCGTTGTATGTCGTGCCGTTATAGCCGGACACAGTGTTTGGTGAGTAGACAAGTTGATTCGCAACGACCGGTGTGGCGCCACCGCCGCCTTCGCACCCGGTATTGTTGTTCCAGATGGATTCGCCCGTGGCCGGCCGGAAGTCATACGTCCAGCAGGGATATGTAACGTAGACGCCGTCGGCCGTCACAGCTGGGGTGCTGTTGTCACCGTTCTGTACCGTCTGGGTCCAGACGATGGCGCCGGTCGACTCGTCGAGCGCATAAAGCGTGCCGCCGCTCCCGGCGCCTCCGGTGTACACCAGGCCGTCGGCGGCGGTCGGCGCCGCGCTAAACGCGTACTGACCCGCGAGCAGCGTGCTCCAGAGCTGGCTTCCGGTCTGCAGGTCGAACGCTTCCATGGTTGCCGCGTTACCGATCTGAGAGCTGATGACAAAGACTTTGCCGGAATCGTAAGCGGCGTTTGCAGATCCCGCCCCGATCGCGACCGGGCCCCACACCGTCGCGCCGGTTTTTTGATCGAGTGCAATCAACTGCGAGCTACCGCCGATCGACATGGTAACGATAACTTTGCCCTGGACGATCAGGGCGTACGAGGGGGTGCCGCCAACGTCCACGCTCCACGCCGAGCCTGCGGGGAAGCTGACCGAGGCAAAGTTCACGCTCCCCGAGTGAGCGGGGTTGATCTGGAAGGCAACCGCGTCCTTGGATGCAGCCGATATGGTCAGCGTTTGGGGCGCTGTCGTCCCGACGGTGCTGTTTGGATCGTGTACGGCAATCGAAGCGCTGCCGACCGCCGCGATATCTGCCGCGGGGACCGCAGCCACCAGCTCACTGGCGGCGATGAAGGTGGTCGGCAGCGCGGCACCGTTCCACATCACCACGGACGTAGCGCTGAAACCGGTCCCAAGCACTGTCAACATAAAGGCAGGCCCAGCCGCCGTTACGTTCGTGGGAGAGATAGATGTGAGGCCCAACTGCGCCGCCGAGATCGTGAAAGGCAGCGAATTCGAAGGGCCGTTGACGAGATCGTTGACGGATACCTGAGCGGTCCCGGCGGTCGCGATGTCGGCCGCCGTGATCTGCGCGGTCAGTTGCGTGGCGCTCACAAAGGTCGTAGTTCTCGCGCTTCCGTTCCACAGCACTGTCGACTGCGCAGTGAAATTAGTTCCGTTCACTGTAAGCGTGAAAGCGGCTCCGGAGGCCACGGCGGACGATGGGCTGAGCGAACTCAGCTGCACGGCGGTATTGGTCACCGTGTACTGGGCCGACACTGCCTGCGGGCTGTTCGTCACCTGCTGAGTGCAGGCTTGGTCGTAGCAGACCGAGATCTCAATCGAGTCGTTGTATGTCCCCGCACCGAGGCTGGCTGGGGACTTGAACTGGATGGTGATCGTGCCCTGGATGGCGCTCAAACTCGCAATGCCGTGCTCGCTGAAAGTCGCGTTCAGGTACACCGTCTGACCAGACTGTAGACCGGAGGCGGTCACCTGCACGATTGCAGTCGGGGCACTCTGCGCGATGGTGGCCGAGACCATAACGCTCGTCGGCGAGACTGACATACTGACATTGCCGGGTGGAGGAGGCGGGCCACCGCCGCCGCCTCCACTGCTGCTGCCCCCGCCCCCGCCCCCGCAGCCGCCGATCAGCAGAACCGCTGTCGCGAATACGCTTAAGCGGACCGCCCACCGCGGCGGTGAACGACCCGGAAGGTTGCAGCGCGCCTGCCGCAACGTGGATATCACGAGCCCCTGCGTTTCCATCGGGTGCCCGGTGTAATCTCGAGCCCCTTGTTCTAATAACGCCGATTAATCCTAACAAAAACGAAGTTGGTCGGCGTCTTTTCTTGGCGGAAGCCGAAAACGGCGCCCGTTCCATTTTGGGAGCCGAAATTCAGCGCGCCCCAACGCCATCCACGCCCAGCTTTGCCTCGAGCGCAGCGAATCGGAGTATCCCGTCCGCGAACTCCATCTGGTGAAAGGTCCATCTGGTGAAAGGTCCATCTGGTGAAAGGCGCGTATGTCAAATCGCGTGCCTATCTCTACAGTCTGCCGGCACACCTTCGCGAGCCTGGGGCGGACCGCGGGCGAGAGCGCGTTCAACGTCGCTCGCATGATGGCTCACACCCGGAGCGTGTTGGTCGATCAGGTGTAGGCGCACTCGATGCAGTCGGGCATGGCGTCCGTCGCCGAGCGGGTCACGGCGCGAGCATTCGGTGAGCAACCGAAACTGCGTGTGATCGAGGGTGGCCAGCGGGACGTTAGACAAACATTAGACGAACGCCACGCAGAGACGGGCGACAAGGTCGCAACTGGTTGATTCGATCATGGGGCGTGACGGAATCGAACCGTCGACCAGCGGATTAAAAGAATCAGCGCACGCACATCAGCGATCCGCACTCGCACGTAATCGCATGATTTCCCTTAAGCTCAAAGACAGGCCTTGTGCAGGGAAATTCAGTGTCCGGAGCACCACTGCAAATCGAGTGCAAATCGGCAATGTGCCGCGTGACGGGCTCCCTGATCGGCCGTGCGGAAAGCCGCCCGCGCCTCTTCACTCGCCGCGGCGGGCCGTCATTTCAGTGCCTCAGACCGTGCGCGTGAAGTAGCAGAGACACCGCCTACATCGGGGGGCAGTTCTCGGCCATCCACTTTTTTCCTAACACACCGGTGATACAGGGACCCCAAGGTCCGTGATAACCATCGGACGTCCGCGGGCCGAGACTCAGTCCGCCACCCGGCCCCATGCTCAACCCACCGCCTGGTCCCATGCTGAGGCCCCCATGAGGTCCCATGCTCATTCCACCCCCTGGGCCGGCGCTTAGACCCCCGCCTGGCCCCGCGGAGAGTCCTCCTCCGGGCCCCGCCGACAATCCACCGCCGGGACCTGCACTGAGGCCGCCGCCCGGGCCCGCGCTGCAGGGTCCACCGGGACCTGAAGAGCCTCGGCACGGCGCGAAGTCAGGGTTGGATGGGTCAACCACGGGTGTCTGTGCAAAAGCGGCGACGCTAGCGCTCAACACCAAGAGCAATTTCACTGCGGTCCAAGGTTTTCGCATACGTCACCCCGTCGACAACGTGTGTGCGCGCGCGTGGAGATATTACTCCTCCGCCTCTTGCAGCCTACGCGCCCGGCGGGAACCGCTGACAGTCACCGATGAAATACCGGCCGGATAAGGGCGACGGCCGGACGCAACGGGATTGCATGGCGGGCGCAGCCGCGCGCCTCGATTGTCAATTAGCCTTACGGAGACTGGGGGTGCTGTTCATGAACGGCCCAAATCAGGTCATTTCAGATTCAGAGATCCGGGTCTCTAGCCCGGGACTCAGACGCGCGATAGCGGCGCGGATCGTGTCTGCCTGCCATTGAGTCGCGTATGGGCTAATCACGATGCGCTCCACGTAGTCGGCGACCGTCCATGGAACCGTAATCACGGGAGGGCGGTCGGGGCGCGGCTGCATTTCGGTAGGACTGGCTCCGCCGCCGACCCAGAGCGTGTGGTCGTGCTTCACGATACGAACCTCCCTCTCGTAGTCGTATTCGTGACTCTTGAACATTGTGGGTCGGAATACGTTGTCAGCCGGAACGACGCTCTTGTTGAAGTCAAAGTATGCCACCGCACCGATGTAGAGCTCTGGCTGGCTCAGGGAATCTCGCAGTCGCTCGTATGGGAGCACGAGAGCCACGGAAGCGCCGCCTGCGGCGTAGATCTGCCACATCGCTTCGGATTCTTTGTCACCGGCTGCGCACCAGCAGCTCACGTAAGAAACGGCTCGGCTGAGTTCCTCATTAAGCTGCACTAGATTCCCGATTTGATTGGCGAGACGACGACGTTCGCTTCGATCCGCGGGAGACCCGTCAGCGTCCAGCTGCCGCAGCAAGGACTGCACGACGGCGGTGCGCAGATGTTTCCCGTGCCGACCTTCGCGTTTGTCGCTGAGGATGTCGACCCGGGCGAGAACTAACGCGTTGTGCGTCAACGCCCACACGAGCTTCGGGAAATCGATATACCGCCACACCCGCACCTTCGGATCGGTTGGCTGAGGGAAGCACTCGTGCTCCAGATTTTCCTTTGGCAGCGGCACGCCCACGATTGTAGACGGGGGGCAGTTGAAGCAGCGAGCGCCTAATCCCCTTTCTAGCCCGCTCGAACTTCTCCGCCACGCCGCCCGCTGGTGTACTCGTCCTCGCAAAAGCCCGTCTGATGCAGTCGCAGCATCGACGGGCACGAGTAACGGCGGTATCGTTAGCGCCCGTGAAGCTCAGCCACCTATTGCTAGCCGGATCGATCGGCTTAAGTGTCATTTCGGGATGCGATAAGGCGAGCGAAACAAAGTCCAGTCCCGCCGTCGGTACTCCGCAAGCGCCCCCTCAAGTCACGCTCGCGGCCAACCCGGATGACGTTGCACTCGACAAAGCCGCAACGGAAGGTCTATGCCAGATGTCGATCTCGGATTCGATGCGGCTCCTGCACAAGTCACTCGACTATCTTGACACTGCTCTCCCCAACGTAACACCGGAAGAAACCTCGTACCTCGACCGGGAGGACAAAGCGGTAAGCGCGCTCTATCAAGAGGAGTCAACCAGCAAATCCCAGAACCACGCGGCGTCGACCGCGCGATACCCGGCGCTTCAAAACCGACGACTCTATCGCGCGTGGATGGCACGTAAAGCACTGTCGAACGCAATCCTCAGCGTACAAGCTATAAACGATCTGGAAGGCGCATTAAAGACGGATATGAAAAATCCTGCGCCGACGGTTCTGCCCAGCAACTTATTCCGACGAGAAAAGGCGGACACACTCTACCGGATGCAGAGTGCGCTCTATAACCTTAGCGACGCTCAAGGAAGTCTGCGCGAATTCATACTTTCCGAAGCCTATCGCCCACAGAGCGTGCTTACCGGCGATCAACCCCTGAAGGTCGCCGGGTCTGCCTACGGAGCAATGAACTATCTAGCTCAAGCAATGCACTGCCAACTAGCGCACCTAGTGCTTGATCCGCCGTGAAATCCAATGAATCTGACACCTGACTACATCGCATGGGCTGGTATCGGTGCGGTGCTGAGTGCTGTGGTCAGCATTATTGCGACGATTGCCGCCTCCCGTGCTGCTGGCGCAGCTAGGCGTGCAACTGACTTAGCAATTATCCAGCAGCGGGAAACAAGCGTGCGCGCCGTATACCGCGATGCGCATCGCGTGGCTGTGATGGCAACCCGCGTTGGATCAGATCGCCGAGACCATGAATATCGCAACACAGATGATGCTGAACGCCGCGGGGCAGCCTGGTGACGCTGTCGGAAAGATCGAAGCGAACCGCCAGCAGGTGCTTAAGCGAACAGAAGAATTGGCTCAGTACGCTCTGAAGATGCTGGACTCCGATCCAAAGGCGCATACCGACACCGGTCTAACCACCGTACGGAATCTGTACGGAAGCTTTAGAGACTGCTTTCCCGGGTGTGACTTCGGCTTGGGCTTAAGATGTTAGGAGACTTCGCCGAGGGCGTTCTCTCGTGCCAGCCAAGACGTACCGCTTTCGCTACTCCGCCGACAACAAAGACTTTGAAGTCGAGGGAGATCGCGCCTTCGTCTTGGCGATGATCAAGCGGTTTGCTCGTGCACGCCAAAGAACACCGCGTCCGGTGAACGTGCTAACGGCTCGGCAACTCGCGCATTGCAATCATTTATGAACACGCCTCGCCCAATCCTTTTCGCAACACTCTTGATCTATGCGTCGGCTCTGCAGGCTCAAGGCGACTCGGCAGATTGGAAGTTTTTCTCCACCGCATCCGCTTCGGCCGAATCTTCAGTCTTGCTGCCCGATCTGCTCGTCTTCTACCTAAGCAACGAAATCAAGAGCCTTCCATTCGGACACATCGAGGTGTGGACCAAGGGGTTAAGTGCAAAGGAAGTGACGACTGCCTACAACAAAATTGGCAAGAACGATGACTTCACCGATCGAGTCGCTCGAAAACTTCTTGGGCACTACAATCCTCCGTACGCGCGAATCCACAAGCTGACGGACGATGACGTGATGAACATTGCGGCATGGGAGGAGTTCGCCAACGAAGCTAACATCTCACCTCGACTGCGCGTGCTCTGGGAAATTGACTGCCCGGGAAAAATGGTCAGATCGCTGAGCTACTGGGCAGTCAGTCAGGGGAAGATACATTCGGCCGATCGCGCTGGTGAATGGACGCACATCGCCCCAGAGACAAACGGATCCGCTCTCTCGCTGCTACTTTGTCCATCAAGCTAGAGCATCCGCATGACTGAACGGCCGAGGGCACACGAGGATATTGATCGGGTGCTCGATCTCCTTCACACCACCGTTGACCGATCGCACCGGACGATCGAACGTGCGACCAGTCAAGGGACGAAGATCCTCGCGACCGCGCACGCTGGCCTCGGGGTGATTCTCGCTGCGTGGCTGCAACACCTATTCGAGTCTCCCGATGCGCGCCTCACGCCACTGCTCTGGTATCTGGCGGCGGCGCTGGCTCCTGTGATGCTTGGTCTGCTCACTGTCGGCGTCGTCTGTTTCGCTGACATCCGATGCGCCCAGTTCATGACTGTCGCTGCCACGAAGCAGTACCAGCGCCTCATCGCTGCGAAAGGCTGGACCGGCCCAACCCCGACTGAAGAGGAGCGCGCGCACGGCGCGGCGCTGGGCAATCGGATTGAAGAATCGGAACGCTCGGCGCTGTGGTGGGATACTCGGTCCCAGTGGGCCTCGGCAATCGGCTGGGTGCTGCTCGCGGCCGCCTTCGCAATTCTTGGGACTGGCGTCGTGGTGATGGGGAGGAGCTGCGCCTTGCTCTAGGCGTCGTGCAGATGTACCCAATGAGCGTGGCCAGCCCGCGCGCCATCGAGTGCAAGTGATGGCCGCGCCTCGTCACGCTCGCGCCTTGCGCGGCGCTTCGCGAATCCCGTAGGGAGCGCCATGACATCAAACACTTGCGTATGAGCACTTCGATGCGTACGAAATCCATACGAAAAGTCGAGGCAGGCGTGGCGGCGAGGCTGGTCGTAGCACTGCTCGCGGCCTGTAGCCACGGGTTCAGTGATGACGACATCAAGCAGGCCGAGGCTGACATCCGGCACAACTACGAGAAACAGGGTTTCAAGGTTACCGACGTCGCCCTGATTCGCGATGGCGCCTCTCATCTGACTGGCTACGTTCAAATCGAAAAGAAGATCATCGGTCAGAAGGTAAAAGTCCAACTTCAGTGCTCCGCGAAAATGGACTCGGAGGGTGGCCGTTATCTCTGGAGTTGCGGGCAGCAGCCACCCTAGCCAGTTCGGAAGGGCGAACGCGCCCCGGCGCTGCTGGCGCTCTTAACTTAGTGATATGCCTAATTGGCCTGGGATTCTTCGTCTGGGGCTCGAGCCAACACGCCAAGGGAAAGGGCCACTCGCCGTACTGGGGAATTCTTGGCCTCTTGTACATTCTAGGGTTCGTAGTTCTTCTCTTCCTGCCAGACCGTCATAAGACAACAAGCGTTTCATGACGAATTGTCCTTGGGCCCTCCCTACGGGCAATTCGTCTCAATTCAAAGAGTCGGCTAACGGAGGTCCTCAACGTAGCCGATGAGCGTGGCCAGCGCGCGCGCGCGGTGCCGTCGTCCTTCGCGTCCGGGGCCGGCGGCAGCCTGCAAATCCTGGGGATTGTGGCCGAGTCGGCCGTAAGGATTCAGTGCAAAAATGCCTTGGTTTCTAGTATGGGGCGTGACGGAATCGAACCGTCGACCAACGGATTAAAAGTCCGATGCTCTACCGACTGAGCTAACGCCCCATCGCGGATGAGTCAGGCAGCGCTGCGGCCCGCAAAGCGCCGCCGCGCGGGCGGGGCATGATACTACAGGCCCTGATAGCGGGTCGGATCGCGCACCCCGGCAGCTGCAAAACCGGCGCTCCGCAGCCGGCAGGCGTCGCAGCGGCCGCAGGCCCGACCATCGGCATCGGCCTGGTAGCACGAGACTGTCAGGGCATAGTCGATACCGAGACGCGTGCCCTCACGGATGATCTCGGCCTTGGACCAGTCGATCAATGGCGTGTGCACCCGACAGGGCCGGCCCTCCACCGCGGCCTTGGTCGCGAGCTCCGCGAGGCGCGCGAACGCGGCGATGAATTCGGGCCGGCAGTCGGGGTAGCCGCTCGAGTCGAGGACATTGACGCCGATGAACACATCGCGCGCACCGAGCACCTCGGCCCAGGCGAGCGCGAGCGACAGCATGATCGTGTTGCGCGCCGGCACGTAGGTGACCGGGATGCCGCTGGTCGGCTGCTCGGGAACTGCGATGGCGGGATCGGTGAGCGCGGAGCCGCCGATGCCGGCCAGGTCGACCGTAAGGATGCGATGCTGATGCGCTCCGCCGGCGCGCGCCACGCGCCGCGCCGCAGAGAGCTCGGCGGCGTGACGCTGACCGTAGTCGACCGACAGAGCGTAGCAACTGAAGTGCCGTTCGCGCGCGATGGCGAGCGCCGTGGCCGAGTCGAGCCCTCCGGACAACAGTACGACGGCAGCAGCTTCATCCACGGCGGCGCTACTTCCCCGGTACGTCGCCCCACAGGTACTTGTGCAGCTGTATCTGCAAGCGCACCAGCAGTCGATCCTCGAGGATCCAGTCGGCGAGATCACGCGCAGCAAGCTGCGCGTGGCTCGGCGAGAACAGCACCGTGCAACCGTCCGGCAGCTCGAGCTCACGCAGCTTCGCACGACTCCACTCGTAGTCGCTGCGGCCGCAGATCACGAACTTCAGCAGGTCGTGTGCCGCCAGCTGTGTCAGCTCCTGATAGCGATTGCGGTGCTCCTCGCCCGAGCCCGGTGTCTTGACGTCGACGACTTTGATGACCCGCGCGTCAACGCTCGCGAGCGGCAGCGCGCCGCTCGTCTCGAGCGAGACGCGCAGTCCCGCATCGCACAGCATGGTCAACAGCGACACGCAGCCCTTCTGCGCGAGGGGTTCCCCACCGGTCACGCACACGTAGCGCGTGCCGTACTCGCGCACCCGCGCGAGAATCGCCTCCGCCTCCCACCACTCGCCGCCATAGAATGCGTAAGCGGTATCACAATACTGACACCGCAACGGGCAGCCGGTGAGACGCACGAACACCGTGGGCACCCCGACGGTGTCGGCTTCCCCCTGCAGGGAGTGGAAGATCTCCGTGACTTTCAGGCGCGTCACACTCGCCGCCCGTCGCCTGTCGCGGTTATTGCGGGGCCTGCGGCGGGATGCGCCGCAGACGCGCCGCCGCAAGCCTGGCGGAGTCGGTACCCGGATATCGTCGTGTGACTTCGCTCAGCGTCACGCGTGCCGCCTGGTACTGCTTCTGCTCATACTGCGTGTAGCCGAGTTTGAGCAGCGCGTCTGGCGCCTTGCGCGATTCGGGCCACTTCTTCAGCACGGTGCGGAAGGCGCCGGCGGCCGAGTCGTAGTCGTGATTCACGTAGTACGCCTCGCCCAGCCAGTACTGTGCGTTCTCGGCCAGCGGACTCCCGGGATAGCTCTGGAGGAAATCCTTGAAGCCCGTGATCGCCACCGAGTAGCTGCCGGCCTTGAGAGCGTCGAACGCCTGCGAGTAGACCGCCTGCTCGACCGACGAGGGCGCATTGCTCCCTGCGCCGCCGGCCGCGGCATTATCTGCGCTGGCACCGACCGTGGCAGCCGCGCCGAGCGCCGCCGCCCCGACGGCTGCCGCTCCCCCGCCCGCGCCCCCTCCGCTAGTGCCGGCTCCCGCCATCCCCGAGGCAGCCGACGCGCTCCCTGTTGCGCCTCCTCCGGCGCCGCCGCCTGCGGCGCTGAAGGCCGCCAGGCGCTTGTCCAGATCGCCATAGAAGTCGCGTTGCTGTTTGCTCAGCGTCTGCTCGCTGTGCTCGAGCTCGTCGATGCGTCCGCGCAGCTCGCGCACACTCGCCTGCAGCTCATCGAGCCGCTGCGACATTTCAGCTTGGTTCGCCATGATCTGCTCGAGGCGTGCCACGCGCGAGTCGAGGTCGTTGAGCTTCAGTTGCACCGGATCCTTGTCGGCGGGCGTGCTGGCGCAACCGCCCGCAAGTGTCACCAACGCCACGAGCGTCGCACGCGCCGGCACGGACCGGACGGACAAGACTCGCATGTCGGTCATCTGCGCGCTCTAGGGCGCTCTAGGGCTTGGGCGGCGCCGGAGCACCCGCCAGGTACACGATCTCGACGCGCCGGTTCTTCGCCCACGCCTCCTCGTCGTGTCCCGGCATCGCCGGACGCTCTTCGCCATAACTCACGGTGGAGATCTGACTGTCCGCTGCGCCCTGCAGCAGCAGCGCGCGGCGCACCGCCTGGGCGCGCCGTTCGCCGAGGCCGATGTTGTACTCGCGTGAGCCGCGCTCATCGGTGTGTCCCTCGAGTCGCACACGGGTGTCGTGGTTCGCCGCCAGGTACTTGCCATGCGCCGCCACCACCGTAATTCCTTCTCCCTTGATCTCGCTGTTGTCGAAGTCGAAGTACACCAGGCGCTGCACAAGCAGACCCGCCTGCGGCCCGGCCACCTCCTGCTCCGTGGCCGTGGCGGCGGTGGTGGCGCCCAGGCTGCTCGCGCCGGCGCCCGCAGCCCCGGCGTTGGCGGCAGGCGGTGGCGCGGGCTCCGGGGCCGGCTTTTCCGGCTTGCTCGCGCAGGAGCTCAGGCCGAGCACCGCCGCCATCCACAGCACACCCATCACTCGACGCACGGACCTCTGCTGCACCATTGCGCGTCTCCCAGTAACCAACTGCATGCTCACGGACCGAACGGGCCCCAAGCCGGCTCCTGCGCCTCGCCCGCCGCGGGCTTGAGACGCAATCCCGTCAGCCCGTCGGTCGACACCGTCGCCAGCACCCCGCGCTCGCCCTCGCGTTCCGAGTAGATAAGTGTAGCCCCATTCGGTGCAAAACTCGGCGATTCATCGAGCCGACCGTGCGACAGCACGCGCACCGCGCCGCTCGACAGATCCTGCAGCGCGATCCGATAGTCACCGTTGACGAAGGTCACCATCGCAAGTTGCGAGCCGTCGGGTGAGACGCGCGGCCGCGCGTTGTAGTTGGCGCCGAAGGTGATGCGCTTCGGGTGCGCCCCAGGCTGGAGCGCGATCTGGTAGATCTGCGGTGAGCCGGCGCGGTCGGAGGTGAAGTACAGCGAGCGTCCGTCGGGCGCCCAGTCGGGCTCGGTGTCGATCGCGGGGTCGTCGGTAATGCGCGCGAGCTCCTGGCTCGTAAGATCGAGGACATAGATGTCCGGGTTACCGCCGCTCCCCCCGAGCGTCAACGCCAGCTTGTGGCCGTCCGGCGACCAGGCGGGCGCTGCGTTGATACCCGCACGGGCCGAGACCTGCCGCCGCTCGCCGCTGCGCACCAGCTGCACGTACACCGCCGAGTGCTTGCTCTCGAACGATACGTAGGCGAGCCATTGACCGTCCGGCGACCAGGCCGGCGACATGATCGGAAAGCGCGATTCGAGAATCAGGTGTGCGTTCACGCCGTCGGAATCGGCGACGAACAGCTGGTAGTGCTTCGCCGTCGCCTCAGCGTCGACCGCGACGTAGGCGATGCGGGTCGCGAACGCTCCGCGGATCCCGAGTATCTTCTGATAGACGACGTCGCTCACGCGGTGGGCTGCATTGCGTACCGCGCCCGGCGCACCGACGAAGCGCTGCCGGGCGAGTCGCTCCCCGGTGAGTACGTTCATCAGATCGAAGTCCACCGCCAGGTTGCCGCCGTCGAGCGTCGTGACGCGCCCGACCACCAGGTAGTCGCTGCCGACGCCTTTCCAGCTGAGCGCGTCCACCTGCTCCGCCCGGGTCGGCGTCGCCGGCATGCGCTCGCGCGGCACGGCGCGGAAGCGCCCGCTGCCCTCGAGATCGTGCTGCACCACTTCGGCCACGTCGACACCCTTGTCGTCGGCAGCGGCGGATGCGAACGGCGCGACCGCAATCGGCACCGGATCACGGACCCCGGAGGTGATCTCGATCTGCAGTTCGGCGCGCGCCGCAGCTGGCACGAGCGCCAGCAGCGTCAGCACCGCGGTGAGGTGACGCACGGCGCGCGGCGGTGCGGTGAGTCTGCTGGCGTGTGATGACCTCATGAGCGTCAGTCCGGCTTGAAGTTGATTCTGAGATTGCGGTCGAACAACGACGGGTCGGGTGGCGGCGGCAGCGGCGAGGCACGGTAGACGGCGAGCTCGATCGACTCGCGCACCGCCTGATCGCCGTTGCAGGCACCGATGCGCACCTTGCTTACCTCGCCCCCGGGCACCTGCGTCACGTACAACATGCATTCGATCCCCGGGCGGGCGGTAGGCGGACGCAGCCAGGCGCGGGTGATTTTCGCTGCGATCTCCGACTCCCAGTTGGCGAGCGCCGGGCCGGAGCGGGCCGCGCTCGCCTGCTCCTCGGCGGCGAGGCTGCGTTGCAAGTCCGCCTCGCGCTCGCTGTCCTGCTGCTGACGCTGGTGCTCCTCCGCGGCGCGTTTGGCCGCGCTGGCGGCCGCGACCGCCTGCGCGTGCTTGCGCTCGAGCGCTGCCCGCGACTCGGCCTCGCGTGCCGCCTCGGCCGCTGCCTGCTCGTCCTCCGCGCGCCGCGCCGCCTCTGCCTCGTCCTGCTCGCGCTGCTGCTCGCGCTGCGCGAGCTGCTCGGGTGTGGGTTGTGGAGGTCCGAGCGGCTCCGGCGGTTCAGGTTGCGGCGCGGCAGGTGGCGCGGGCGGGGGCGGCGTCTGCTGCTGTCCCCGTACGGCGCGCGCATCCACCACGGTCGCCTCGATCGCCAACGTCGGCGCCGGTCGCGGTGGCCGACGATACAACAGAAAGCCGTACACCAGCGCCGACAGCAGCGCCGCGTGCAGCAGCACCGACAGCGCTATCGACCCCCAGCGATCACCCACTCGCCGTTGCATTCGCCGCGTCAACCGCCGGGACGGGCGTCCGGCGGTAACGGCTCGGTGATGAAGCCCAGCTTGCGGGCGCCGGCACGCTGCAGGATGACCATCGCTTGGACCACCCGGCCGTAGGCTACGGCGTTATCCGCTTTGACGAGCACCTGCGTGGCGGGGCTAACGCGCAGCGCTGCGGCGGCGCGCGCCGCCACGGTCGCCTCATCGAGCGCCGCTTGCGGGTTGGCGCCGACGTTAAGGTACAGCCGGCCCGAACGATCCACGGACAACACCAGCGGTTGGAGGCTTTGCGCCTCGAGAGGTTCCGCGCCGGCTTTCGGCAGGTCGACCTTCACGCCCTGCGTCAGGAGCGGCGCCGTGATCATGAAAATGATCAACAACACCAGCATGACATCGATGTACGGCACGACGTTGATCTCACCCATCAGCCGTCGTCCGCGCGCGGTTTGTGGCATGCCTAACGCACCTGAGCAGTGGCGCCGCTGCGGGTGGCGTGGCGCTGCAAAATGGTGGAGAACTCTTCGATGAACGCATCGAAGCGCAACTCGAGTCGCGTCACCTGGTCGGCGAAGCGGTTGTAGGCCACCACCGCCGGGATCGCGGCAAACAGTCCGATGGCAGTCGCCACCAGCGCCTCGGAAATGCCCGGCGCCACCATCGCGAGCGTCGCCTGTTGCACGTTGCCGAGCGAGGAGAAGGCACTCATGATGCCCCAGACGGTCCCAAACAGTCCGACGTAGGGACTCGTGCTGCCGACGGTGGCGAGCGTCGCCAGGTTGTGCTCGAGGCGGTCGATCTCCCTGAGCTGTGCAACACGCATGGCGCGCCGCGAGCCCTCGAGCAGCTGGTCGGCGCCGGCGGCACTCTGGCGCAGCCGCGCAAACTCCCGGAAACCGAACTCGAAGATGCCGGCCATGCCGGTGGCGCCGCCCCGGGCTTCGATCGCGCGATAGAGCTGCGCGAGGTCGTCGCCCGACCAGAAACGTCCTTCGAACCGGTCCGCGTCGCGGCGGGCGCGGCCGATGAGTGAGCGCTTGCGGAAAATGATCGCCCAGGAAGTGAGCGATGCCAGCAGCAGCAGGCCGATCACGATCTGAACCGGCACGCTTGCCTGCACGATCAGGCGCAGGATGGAAAGCGGCTCATTCATTGCGCGCGCCCTCCGCGGCGAGCGCGTCGAGCAGGAACTGCGGCAGCCGCCGTGGCCGCAGAGTCTGCACATCGACACAAGCGACCCGCACTTGCGCCTCGACCAGCAGCCCCCGCGCGCTCGCCCCGTTGCGTGGTGCACGATAGACGCGTTGCGCAAAGCGCAGCGAGGCGGGTCCCTCGGCCCGCGGCTCGCAGGTGATCTCGAGCTCATCGTCGAGCCGTGCGGGCGCGCGGTACTCGACCTGCAGGCTCACCACGGTGAACAGGATTCCGGGCTCCCGCGCCAGCGCGAGCTGCGAGTGACCGTGCGCGCGCAGCCATTCGGTGCGCGAGCGCTCGAGGAACCGCAGGTAATTGGCGTAGTAGACGATCGCACCGCCGTCGGTGTCCTCCCAGTAGACGCGCGTCGGCCAGCGGAAAACACTCACCGCTCGCCCTCGAACAGGGGCAGCGGCGCGCCGCGCTCCGGGGCCTTGAGGCCGAGATGCAGGTACGAGGCGCGCGTCGCCATGCGACCGCGCGCGGTGCGCACCAGAAAACCCTGCTGGATCAGGAACGGCTCGGTGACGTCTTCGAGCGTGCCGCGCTCCTCGCCGAGCGCCGCCGCCAGGCTGTCGATCCCGACCGGCCCGCCGTCGAATCGCTCGATGATGGCCGTCAGGAGCTTGCGGTCGAGGTTATCGAAGCCCTCGCGGTCCACCTCGAGCAGATCGAGCGCGGCGTCTGCGACCGCCTCGACGATGCGCCCATCGGCGCGCACCTGGGCGTAGTCGCGCACGCGTCGCAGCAGCCGATTCGCGATCCGCGGCGTGCCGCGCGAGCGCTGCGCGATGCGCCGCGCACCGCCAGCGTCGATGCTGACGCCGAGAATTGCGGCGGAGCGCGTGACGATGCGCTCGAGGTCGGGCACCGCATAGAACTCGAGCCGTTGCACGATGCCGAACCGATCGCGCAGCGGCGAGGTCAGCAGCCCGGCGCGCGTGGTCGCGCCGACCAGCGTGAACGGCGGCAGAGTCAGCTTGATCGAGCGGGCGGCCGGCCCCTCGCCGATCATGATGTCCAGCTGGTAATCCTCCATCGCCGGATACATCACTTCCTCGACGACCGGCGCCAGGCGGTGGATCTCGTCGATGAACAGGACGTCGCGCGGCTGCAGGTTGGTCAGCAGCGCGGCGAGGTCTCCGGGACGCTCGAGCACCGGGCCGGAGGTCTGGCGCAGCTCGACGCCGAGCTCGGTCGCGATGATGTGCGCCAGCGTCGTCTTGCCGAGGCCCGGAGGGCCGAAGATCAGTACGTGATCGAGCGCTTCGCCGCGGGCACGCGCGGCGCTGATGAAGATTTCCAGCTGCGTCTTGACCGGTGTCTGACCGACGTACTCCTCGAGCCGGCGTGGGCGGATGGCGCGCTCGACGGCCTCGTCCTCTGCGCCGGCGGCGCCGCTGATGATGCGTGGCGTTGTCACGGTCGGACGATTCACTCCCGCGCCGCTCCCTGCAGGGCGCGGCGGATCAGCTCTTCGGTGGAATGTGTACCGGGACCGACCGCTTTCAGCAAGCGCGTCGCCTCCGCGGGGCGGTAGCCGAGGGCGACCAGTGCATCGTACGCCTCGCTCTCGGCGCTTACCGCCGGCGCAACCGCCGCAGAGCCGCCGTCGGCGCCGGTGGTTGCCGTGGCGGGGGTGAGCCGGTCGCGCATCTCGACGATCAGCCGCTCGGCGGTCTTGCGGCCGACGCCGGGCACGCGGGTCAGCGCGCCGATGTCCTCGCGCTGCACACACTCGGCGAAGGCAGTGACGGTGATTCCCGAAAGCAGTGCCAGCGCGATCTTGGGTCCCACTCCCGACACCTTGATGAGACTGCGGAACAGCCGCCGCTCGTCTTCGCTCGCGAACGCGTACAGCACGTGCGCGTCCTCGCGCACTACCAGGTGCGTCAGCAGCCGCACCTCCTCGCCGACCGCAGGCAGCCGAAAGAAGGTCGACAACGGGGCCTCCAGCTCATAGCCGATCCCGCCGACGTCGACTGTGAGTTGCGGGGGAGTCTTGGAGGCTAGCCTGCCGCGCAGCGACCCGATCATCGGCGCGCCCGTGATCCGCCGCTGGCCTGAGCCAGGACGTGCAGGCGCCGGGCGTGCGCGTGGCAGACGGCGACTGCCAGCGCATCGGCGGCGTCCGTGCCCGGAAGCTCGGCGAGGGCGAGCAGCGCCCGGATCATGTGCGCCACCTGAAACTTCTCCGCCGCCCCTGAGCCCACCACCGCCAGCTTGATCGCGCTCGGCGCATACTCGAACAGCGGCACCCCCGCGGGTATGGCGCACAGCGCCGCGCCGCGTGCCTGTCCGAGCCTGAGCGCGCTGTCGGCGTTGCGGCTGACGAACACACGCTCCACCGCGACCTCGGCCGGCGCGTGCTCGCGCATCAGCGCCGCGAGTCCCTCGAAGATCATTCGCAGACGCGCCACCGGCGCGGCAGCCGCCACGTTGAGGCAACCGTGCGCCACTGCGCGCAGCTGCCCGCCGCGGCTGTCGATCACAGCGAAGCCGGTGCGTCGCGAGCCCGGATCGAGACCGAGAATGCGCACGCTGACCGCCGCGGTCGCGGGCGCCTCGGTGGCCGACTCAAGTGTGCGCCAGAGCCGCGTCCGATATCTCGACATTCGAGTACACGTCCCGCACTTCGTCGATCCCCTCGAGCGCCTCGAGCAGCAGCAGCATCTCCACGGCCGCCTCGCCCGCGAGCTCGAGCGAAGTGGCGGCGCGCTGCGTCACCTCGGCGCTCGCTGGCACGAAGCCACGATCCGCCAACAGCGCACCTACCGCCGCGAGCTCCAGCGGATCTGCCAGTACCTCCACGGAGGTGTCGGCGTTCGCGACGACATCCTCGGCGCCGGCCTCGAGCGCCACGCGCATGAGTTGTGTCAGGTCGGTGCCCGGCGGATAGGTCATCAGGCCGACGGCATTGAACAGATAGCTGACCGCGCCTTCGGCGCCGACTCGACCGCCATGCTGCTCGAACGCGCGGCGCACCGTCGCGCCGGTGCGCTGGCGATCATCGGTCAGGCACTCGACCACCACCACCGCTCCCCCCGGACCGTAGCCCTCGTAACGCACCGCTTGCAGCTCGGCGCGCGCGCCGCGCGCCGGCCCCTGGGGTTGCTTGCGCGCCCGCGCGCCCTGGCGGCGCTGGAGGTTGGCCCATCTGCTGTGTCCTGCCATGCTGATCCGAGGCGCAGCGCCCCGTCGCCGCGCGCAAAAATCCAAGCAGGTATCATAGCGGCAAACAGCTGCCCACGGCACGCTCGCGACCCTCGCGGTGCGCTCGGCGGCGCAGCTGCGACACGTGCTGCACGACATGGAAACCAGTCAGCTCTGCCCGCCGCAGGTTCGCGCCGCCATCATCGGGGCACGTGCTGAGTTCGAGCGCGCCAGCGCGCGCGCGCCGGCGGATCTGGAGTTCGCCGCCGAGGCTGCCGAAATCATGGGCGGGCTCACCGAGAGCACCGAGCTGGCGCACGCGCTGCTGGCACGGCCGGTGATCGCGCGCGCCAGTCTCACCGCGCAGCAGACGGCCGGCATCGTCGGCGCGGGCGCGACCGACATCGCGGTCGCGCTGCAGCGCCTCGGTACAGTCGGCTTGCCGCGCGACTGGTCACCGGCGCACGGGCTCGACACGCGCCAGACCGAGACCTTGCGCAAGATGCTGCTCGCGGTCGTGAGCGACCCGCGGCTGGTGCTGGCACGGCTCGCCGAAGAGCTGGTTGCCCTGCGGCACGCGCGCGAGCTGCCCGCGCCCGAGCGCGAGCGGCGCGCACTCGAGGCGCGCGCCATCTATGCGCCGCTCGCCAACCGCCTGGGGGTGTGGCAGCTGAAGTGGGAGCTGGAAGATCTCGCCTTCCGCTACCTCGAGCCCGATGAGTACCGGCGCGTGGCGGCGGCACTCAACGAGCGGCGCGCCGACCGCGAGCGTTACATCGAGGCGCTGTGTCAGGAGTTGCGCGCCCTGCTGCAGGAAGCCGGGATTGAGGCCGAGGTCTACGGGCGTCCGAAACACATCTACAGCATCTACCGGAAGATGCAGCGCAAGCAGCTCGCCTTCGAGCAGCTGTTCGACGTACGCGCCGTGCGCGTGGTGGTCGGAGCGATCGCCGAGTGTTACGCCGCGCTCGGCGTCGTGCACGGCCGCTGGCCGTACATCCCCGGAGAGTTCGACGACTACATCGCTACCCCTAAGGGCAACGGCTACCGCTCGATCCATACCGCCGTAATCGGTCCGCCGTCGCGCAGCCTCGAGGTGCAGATCCGTACGCGCGAGATGCACGAGCACGCCGAGCTCGGTGTCGCGGCTCACTGGACCTACAAGGAAGGCGGGCCGCGCGATGCGCAGTATCAGCGCAAGATCGAGTGGGTGCGCCGCCTGCTCGAGCCGCCGGACGGCAGCGGCAGCGACGCCGAGGCGGAGCGCGATTTTCTCGAAGGCATGCGTGCCGAGCTGTTCGAGGATCGGGTCTACGCCCTCACTCCCAAGGGCGAGGTGATCGACCTGCCGCGCGGCGCGACGCCGCTCGACTTCGCCTACAGCGTGCATACCTCACTCGGGCATCGCTGCCGCGGCGCCAAAGTGAACGGCCGCATGGTGCCTCTGACCCATGTGCTCGCCAATGGCGAGATCGTCGCGATCATCACCGGCCGGCAGGAGGCTCCGAGCCGGGACTGGCTCGCGCCCGAGCATGGCTATCTGACCTCGGCGCGCAACCGCAGCAAGGTGCGTGCCTGGTTCCGCCGGCAGGACGTCGGCGTCAACCGCAGCGCCGGCGCACAGCTCGCCGAGCGGGAGCTGGCACGCATCGGCGCCCGGCCTGAGCAACTGGCGAAGCTCGCCCAGGAGCTCGACGCCCGCGACGTCGATCACCTCCACCAGCTGCTCGGCGAGGGTGAGATCACGGTGACGCAGCTGATGCAGGCCGCCACCAGGCTGTTCGAGCCGCCGCCGGTGCGGCTGCCGCGCGCGGCGCGCGCGGCTGCCGGTCGCCGGGGCAGCTCACCGGTCGAGATCGAAGGCGTCGGCGACCTGCCGACCCTCCTGGCACGCTGTTGCGCGCCGCTGCGACCGCAGCCCATCACGGGTTACGTCAGCCTCGGTCGTGGCGTCACGGTGCATCGCCGCGATTGCCCGAGTCTGCTGCGCATGGCAGCGCGCAAGCCCGAGCGCGTGCTCAAGGTCGAGTGGAGCGGTGCGGACAGCGGCGCACTCGGCGTCGAGCTCGCGATCCGCGCCTACGATCGGCGCGGGCTGCTGCACGACCTCACCGACGTATTGGCCGCCGAGCGCCTCAGCATCGACGCCGTCAACTCGCGCACCGATCATGACGCTGGCATCGCCTACGTCGGGCTGAGCGTCGCGGTCAGCGACCTGGAGCAGCTCGCGCGCGTGCTGCGGCGCCTCGCCGGCGTCGCCAACGTGATCGAGGCGCGACGACGGGTCTAGCGCCCGAGCCGCAGCGCTACGCCTCGGCGGCTCGCGTCGCGGCGTTCACGCCTCAGCGGTTGATGGAGTCGATCGCCCGCTTGTCGGCGTTGAGCGCCGCCTCGTGCACCGCTTCCGATAGCGTCGGATGCGCGTGGATGGTGCGCTGCAGGTCCTCGGTGCTCGCCGAGTACTCCATCGCGAGCACCGCCTCGGCGATCAGCTCGCCGGCCAGCGGACCGACGATGTGCACGCCGAGAATCTCGTCGTCGGCGCGCGCCGCCACGATCTTGGCGAAGCCGACCGCCTGTTCCATGGCGCGCGCCCGCGCGCTCGCGAGAAACGGGAAGTTTCCGACCTTGTACTCCCGGCCGCTCGCCTTGACCTGCTCCTCGGTGAGGCCGACCCAGGCGATCTCCGGCGAGGTGTAGATGACCGCAGGAATCACGTTGTAATTCATCTCGCCGTAGCGGCCGGCGATCAGGTCCGCCACCATCGCCCCCTCCTCCTTGCCCTTGTGCGCGAGCATCGGTCCGCGCACGCAGTCGCCGATCGCCCAGACGTTCTCGACACCGGTACGGCAGGACTGGTCAACCTTGATGAAGCCACGCTCGTCGAGGGGCACCGGTGCATCGGGCGCGAACAGATCCTTCGTGTAGGGGCGCCGTCCGATCGCAACGACCAGCCGATCGACACTGACCCGCTGCTCGCCAGTGGCATCGCTGTAGCTGACTTCGACCGTGCCGCCGCTCACCCTGGCCGCACCAACCTTGGCGCCCAGGCGGATGTCGAGACCCTGTTTCTTGAAGTGGCGCAGCGCCTCGCGCGCGAGCTGCTGATCGGCGAATGCCAGGAAATCGGGCAAGGCTTCGAGCAGTATCACCTGCGCCCCGAGCCGCCGCCAGACGCTGCCAAGCTCGAGGCCGACGACGCCCGCGCCGATGACGCCGAGCCGCTTCGGCACGGCATCGAGATCGAGCGCTCCCCAGGAATCGATGATGTGCGGCGGCGAAAATGCGGCCGAGCGCAGCTCGACCGGGACGGAGCCGGGAGCGAGCACCACGTGGCGCGCGGCGAGAAGCCGCCGTGCGCCGTCGGGCGCCGTGAGCTCGACTTTGCGGCCGGCGAGCAATCGCCCGTGACCGGTGAGCGGCGTGACTCCGGCCGCCTTGAACAGGGCCTCGATTCCCTGAGTCAGGGTGCGCACCACGCCCGCCTTGCGCTTTTGCATCTGCGCCAGGTCCACCTGCACGCCCGAGGCCCGGATGCCGTGCAGCGCGAACTCCTCCTGCAGCCGGTGATAGAGCTCGGTCGACTCGAGCAGAGCCTTGGAGGGTATGCAGCCGGCGTTGAGGCAGGTCCCGCCGAAGGCGTGGGTTCCATCGCGGTTCTTCCACTCATCTATACAGGCCACGCTGAGCTTGTTCTGTGCTGCGCGGATCGCCGCGGGGTAGCCCGCCGGCCCCCCACCGATGACGATGACGTCGAAGGAATCGCTCGCTCCGCTCGCTCGCTGGTCGATCATGGGAGTCCTTTACGTGAGCAGCTTCATCAGGAAGACCTTGAAAAATAACATAAACACCGCCGCCCTGAAGGCTCACCGCCTGCGCCTCGCTTGGTGGCCGCGCAAGGCGTCAGCGGCGCGCACGGGCGTGTCATAAATTCGGAATACTACTGTCATACGCTGCCTCGACTTCTGAACCGACGGGTGCCGAACCATGAGCAGCGTCGCCGATACCGTTGCCGCGCCCCGGGCCGCGCGCCCGCTCCTCGACCGCAAGCCGAGCCGCGTGACCATCGGGGTGTTCGCAGCGCTCCTGCTGGTCGGAGCGGGCTATACGGCGTACAGCCTGATCAGTGACATCGATGGCGCCATGCCGCAGCACATGGCGCTGCTGCCGTTTCTGCTTCTCGGCGTCGCGCTGCTGATCGCTCTCGGCTTCGAGTTCGTCAACGGCTTTCACGATACCGCCAACGCCGTGGCGACCGTGATCTACACCCACTCGCTGCCGCCGCACTTTGCGGTCGTCTATTCCGGCACGCTCAATTTCCTCGGCGTGCTCGTCTCGAGCGGCGCGGTCGCCTTCGGCATCATTTCGCTGCTGCCGGTGGAATTGATTCTGCAGGTCGGCACCGGTGCCGGCTTCGCCATGGTGTTTGCGCTGCTGATCGCGGCGATCATCTGGAATCTCGGCACCTGGTGGCTCGGCCTGCCGGCGTCCTCCTCCCACACGCTGATTGGCTCGATCATCGGCGTCGGGGTCGCCAATGCGCTGATGCACGGTCGCGACGGCACCAGCGGCGTCGACTGGGCCCAGGCAACCAAGGTGGGCTACTCGCTGCTGCTCTCGCCGCTCATCGGCTTCGTCTGCGCCGCCCTCCTGCTGCTGCTGCTCAAGGCGTTGGTGAAAAATCGCGACCTGTATCGCGAGCCGCGCGGCCACGCGGCGCCGCCGTGGTGGATCCGCGGCATTCTCATCCTGACCTGCGGCGGAGTGTCGTTCGCGCACGGCTCGAACGACGGCCAGAAGGGCATGGGCTTGATCATGCTGATTCTGATCGGCACCGTGCCGATTGCGTACGCGCTCAATCGCGCCATCCCCGCGAGTCAGACCACGCCGTTCGTAGCGATGGCGACGGTGACGCAGCAATCGCTCGCAAGGTACGCCGTGGTTGCGGCACCCGCAGATCCACGCGCCACCCTCTCGACCTACATCCGCACGCACGGCTGGAGCGACGCTCTGGTGCCGGCGCTCGCGGACCTCACCGCCAGCATCGGCGGTCAGGTCAAGGCGAGCGGCACGCTCGCGCGGGTGCCCACGGCGAACGTCACCAACGTGCGCAACGACATGTATCTCACCTCTGAGGCCGTGCGTGTGCTCGACAAGGACCCGCATGCCGCGGCCTTCGACGCCGACACGCGTGCCAATCTGCGCGCCTTCAAGAAGCAGATCGACGCGGCCACCCGGTTCATCCCGCTGTGGGTCAAGGTGGCGGTGGCGATCGCGCTCGGTCTGGGCACGATGGTGGGCTGGAAGCGCATCGTGGTGACGATCGGCGAGAAGATCGGCAAGACCCACCTGACCTATGCCCAGGGCGCGTGCGCCGAGCTGGTGGCGATGAGCACCATCGCGGCCGCCGATATGTTCGGGCTGCCGGTGTCGACCACGCATGTCCTTTCCTCGGGAGTCGCGGGAACCATGGCCGCCAACCGCTCGGGACTGCAGCTCGGCACGCTGCGCAATCTGCTGATGGCCTGGGTGTTGACGCTGCCGGCGGCGATCCTGCTGTCGGGGTCGCTCTACTGGCTGTTCCGTCAGCTGTTCTGACAGGCGCCGAGGCCGGCCCGCGGGCGGGACTGAGCCGTTCAGGCGCCGACGGCCGCTCAGCCGTCGAGCAGCATCCGCCCGGGATCTTCGAGTGCGTCCTTGATGGTGACCAGGAACTGCACCGCGTCGCGCCCATCGATGATGCGGTGATCGTAGGTCACCGCGAGATA
>Ga0307477_10001024_pt1 | contig 25499 bp, 20 predicted proteins | sample atmos_gasesECM2C_FD_203316 | JGI IMG/M metagenome (GOLD analysis project Ga0307477, IMG submission 203316) | Hardwood forest soil microbial communities from Morgan-Monroe State Forest, Indiana, United States - atmos_gasesECM2C_515 | ecosystem: Environmental > Terrestrial > Soil > Temperate...
TCCTTACCCCAGGACCACGTGTTGCGAAACCAAAATTGTGGCAGCACGTGCAGCATGGCGGCTTCCGGCCCGCGATTCACCACCATGATTCGAATGAGCATGTCATCCACGTCGGCCTTGGCATACTCCACGAAAATATCGAAATAACGGTTTTCCCTAAAAACACCGGTGTCTAGCAATTCGAATTCCGGCTGGCCCCGGCCACGGCGCTGATTCTCTTCGAGCAAACTTTCATAGGGAAATGCCGCTTGCGGATATTTGTAGAGCATACGCATGTAACTGTGCGTAGGCGTGGAATCGAGGTAGAAGTAATACTCCTTTACGTCCTCGCCGTGATTGCCTTGATTTCCGGTGAGGCCAAAGAGCCGCTCTTTCAGCATGGAATCGCATCCATTCCACAACGCCAGTCCGAAACACATCATCTGATGGCGATCGCAGATCCCGCCGATGCCGTCTTCTCCCCACCGATAGGTGCGGGAACGCGCGTGATCGTGCGGAAAGAACTCCCAGGCGGTGCCGCCAGGGCTGTAATCCTCGCGGACTGTTCCCCATTGGCGCTCCGAGAGGTAGGGCCCCCAGCGCTTCCAATGCTTCCTGCGCGTGCGCGATTCCTCGAGACGGCGGTCTTCCGTAGTCTGGATTCGTGGCATGGTCGGATGGCCCTCTGCCGAAAGTTCCACGCTATAGTCGCACTTTTTGTTGGCGGAGGCATGCTCGCGCCCAGGGAGACGTGTCCGTTCCGGCAAGTATGACAAGCGCTGAGGCTGGCCGCAAACGGCTACGTTGAATTTCTATGGGGTGGCGGGGGCTGCTGGGGCGGCGGCAGCCCGGGCGGGCGGCTGGGCGGAAGAGCGCAGCAGGGTGATCTTGGTCCCGGTCTGGTCGATAGTGAGGGCCACGACGCGAACTTGCTGGCCACGTTCGCCGACGAATGCGATATCGTCATCGGAAATGTGCGAATCGCGTAGCGCCTCGGGTAAGTTCTTGGAACCGGCGTCCTGACGCCTGAATTCCGCGCTCAAGTGCTCGACATACCAGGTGGCAACGTACTCGCGGGCAGAGTTCGTATGATAGGTGCTGGAGATAACCTGCGGCTGTTCGTCACCAGCTGGAACGTTTCCTGCGGCGGCGCCAGAAAGTACTAAACTCGCGCCGGGATAAACAGGGAGGCCGGGGCCAACTTCGTTAGCCTTTTCGAAGCGGAACTCGCCAAGAGGTGTGCGCACGGTCTTCTTGTCACTGCTAGCGCGGAGCCCGAGGACATTAATCACACGGGAGGCCATCAACATGCCGCCGCCAAGAAGAACGCAGAACCCACAGGTCATGGCAATCATCATGAAGAGAAGCGATTTGGAAGAAGGAGACCCCGCGGAAGCTGAACTCGACTTTGCCATGACGTGCTTTTCTCCCCTCAGTACAGGATTGTGCGTGGCTCCTGATTATTCCACCGTGTCCGTTGGGGACACGCGGACCGCCCTGAAGCGGCAGTCCGGCGCGCAGCTTACTGGCTTGGCAGCAAGAGTTGCGTAAATCCCGTCGTGTTGACGTCGCGGAACATCGGTGTCCGCGGCGGCAAGAGCGTAGGATTCAGAAAGTTCACATCGAACTGGTATCCGCGGGTCGGCGGGCTGTAATTGTTCCCCCCCGAATTGAACAGCCCGGTCGCCTGCCGGCTATAGAACAAGCTGACGATGGAGCCCTCATAGAACAGGGTTCCATTCCATTTTTCAAGGAAGCGCAGGAAATTGTGGACACCGCCATCGGTGCCAAAGTCCTGGCTGCCATCGATCGCGGTGTTATCCCAAGGTGGAATTTGAAACGAAACCTGCTTTCCGGCAATAACACCCGTTCGGACATAGGTCGTTGTGCCGCTACGATTGAAAGGAGTATTGAACGGGGAAGCGAAGGAATTGACGTCGTTCCAACTAGCCGAAAGAATGGTAATGGCATCCCCAACCACAGACGTGGCGACGCTGGCATCTGCAAAGCCACCGCCCGCCGAATTGGCGTTGAAGTCGCCCTGAATGTATACCGGATTTTCCGTCGAGATGCTCAGACCACAGGAGATTCCACCTATGCACGTGGGCAAGCTAATAAGGCTGCCATTCACTAGTTTGACGGCCCGGCGGAACAGGGCATTTGGATTCTCGCGTGCTTCGCTGGAATTGTTCAGAAAGGCTCTTTGCCATGGGAAGTTGCCTGTTGAACCGGTGGCGCAAAGCGGGTCAGGGGTAAGTACCGTGGCAGGGTTGGCGAAGATGGTTGAGGCCGTGGAAACGCCCGTGCTGTTGATTAGGCCGTTTGGAAAGGTAGTTTCACCGTAGGTAGCTAAAACACCGGAACCAGCGGGATCCTCAGCCGATGGTCCTCCGGTAGCGGGCGCGGGCTCCATCTTGTTATCCGGGCAGCCCTTTGGGTCTGCGGAATTAACCACGTCAAAGTAGCCATACTCTCCAGTTTCGTTTCCGGACGGTGAAAGTGGGGGCCAGCTGCCGATCGCCGTCCCGGTGGGGAGATAGTTGCCGCGGCGGTCGGAGACATAAACGACGAAGTTGTTGGGAGCAACGTTGGGATCTTGTGTGCTAGGACCGGAAGTACCAATGGTTCCCTTGAACCATTTCGCTAGGTTGCCGACGTCGATTTCGACGTAGTTCATGATGCCGCCGAGGGTGACTTGTTTGTTGAGAAGTGGCTGCTGCTCCCGGTTGTAGCCTTCGCGTGTGTCAAAGAGTGTGTTCGGCCAATAGTCCCCTGGAAGCAGCGGGACGGTCGTTGCGTTGACGCCGCAGGGCCCGGTAGCGCTCGCATAATTTGACGGATTGTCGCGAACACGTTCGAGGCGAATCACAGCATTGGGATGCGGGTCAGGACAGGTTGACGGAGCGACCTGTGCGCCCGGGAGTCCCGGCAACGTGGGAGGAGCAAGCGAGAAAGGATTCAGGTTGCGCCCGGCATAGCCGAGACTCAAGATTTCCTTGGTCACGTCGGAGTAAGTGCCACACGGGCTGCCGTAGGCAGTCTGAGCGTCAATTTTGATGAAACCAGTGATGATCGGAGTTCCATTGCCAGTAGTTGGGCCAGGCTGCCAGTAACCATCGCTAGGACTGTAGGTCCCGCTTGCCGCTCCGGAGGCCGCCAAGGGCAGCTGCATTGTGCCGGCAGCGGTCATAAGCGTTTGCAAGGCTTTCGCATCCGCTGTCGACCAGCTCGCGACAGGCAGCGCGAGGTCCGCCAAGTTAAATGGCGCGCCGCCGCTGACACAGTCCAAACCACTGATGTCGGACGCATTATCCGAAAGCAAAACCCTCAAGCTAGCCTGAGAAAAGTAACGCTCGCCAAGGACGCCGGGATTTGCGCCTCTTTCGCCAGCCACGGGGCGGCGGATCATGTCAATGGGCTTGGAACTGCCGTTGCCAAGGAGCACGATCGTGAGGTTCAGTGGCCTCACGCCACTCCGGAGATTGCCGTTATAGGAAGCGGTAATGGAGGGCCAGTTGGGGTTCTTTCCTGAACCCAAGCATGAATTCAAGCTCCCTTGGCCGAATCCCAGCGCTTGCAAGGAACCACCGCCAGTAGTGATCTCAACGCTGCCGGGATGCCTGCCGCTGGTGGATTCGGGGTTCCCATTCGAGAGACAATCGCGAAAGATATCCTTGCTGGCCGTAACACCGCTCCTTAGCCACAATTGGTCGGCCGACGTTTGCGTGGGCGTCGCGCCCGCCGGTCCGCCACTGTCGAGAAAAAGATTTCCGTTGGTGTGAACACGGCCGCCAAAGTCAAAGTTGGGGCCCGCGAAGAAACTCAGGTCCGTGTCCGAGTAAATGCCGAACTGGAAGAGCGGGATGCCAACAGTCTGGGTGGTCCGCACTAGTTTGACTTCGCCACCCGTGTTGGTGCGAGCAGCGACAGTCAGCGTATAAGTCGTCTCTAACGCGCTCATGCCTTGAAACGCACTAGAGCCCGATTTGATCTGAGCGAACTGCGATAGGGGATTGCCGTTGTTGTCCTTAGGGTAGTTAATCGTATAGGTGCTCTGTCCTAGCACATCCAGGTAGGAAACCCCGGTGCTGGAGGGAAGGATTGGGGGATTCAAGGCAATGGCATCGACTTGTGGCCCTGTCGGAGCATAGGTGGTGCCGAACAGAGCAGCGAGATCGGCGGTGAGCTTCTCCATACCTGATTCCGCGCCATAGAAAGCGCGCAGCTGGTCGCGGTCCATACCGGTCAGCCGCTGGCCTTCAGTGACCAGAAGCATGAAGCCGACTACCATGGCGGACATCAGCAGCAGCAAAAGCAGCGTGGTGATGAGGGCAATGCCCGATTGTTTTCGCATGGTTGTTCCCCCCGATCTCATCGTTCAAGCTCCTCGCTATTTATAGTTATTGAAATACGCCATGCTGCGCAGAGCGACTTGGGTAGCCTGGTTGGTCCGTACATATTGGCCAGTGGTTGCCGCGAAAGTAGTGGAACGCGCTCCCAGGTAAATATTGACCGAGCGAATCTGGTTTTCGTTGTCCCCGGTAGGGGCTGGAACGACTGGCACTGCGGATTGGTTCACGGGATTCGTGGTGCCATCGTCAAAGTTGAACGCAAACTGGAGGTTTTCGAAGGTCTCCGCGACCGTTTGCGGGGTGTTGAAGTTGACGGCACGCATGAGGCGCGGATGCTTGGGATCGGTGGTGGTATCCAGATAATAGGTGATCATCCAAATGCGCGTGCAATTCGTAGGCGGGTAGGTTCCGGTGAAAGGTGAATTCTGAAGTTGTTTAATGGTTCCGGAGGCTTCAGAAGTGGTACGGCCGTTCAAGTTGAAAGCATCGCCGGCGGCGAAATTCAAAGTCTGGCCAGAAACACTGGTGACGGTCTGCAAAACGCCGTTGGGATTGTTGGCGTTGTAAATCATCAGCAGGTCGCCCGGATTTATAGGAATTCCGGCCGCACCAAGCGTCACGCAGTTGGGATCAAAGGTGATCGAAGATCCATCAGCGGCAATGGATCCGCCCGGACAACCGGAGCCGTTGATCTGCTTAGCGTCCATGGTGGCGAGCGTGTTGTCGGCGTACGTCACGGTGATGATGTCGGTGTTCGGACCGGAAGTCCCGTCAGGGCTAGTAACGATTGGACCCAAGCTCTGGCCGGGTTCGATGGCCGGCAGAATGACGTTGCAGCCCGCATTTGCGGAATTGGGGCCGTTGAAAGTCAAGTTCAGCACGGTGGGGGGACGATTGACTCTACCGCCGATGTTGCAACCGGCTGCGTTGGTGGTGTTGGGGATGGAAATGCCGCCAGTGGGTATTCCCGTGCCCGTCTGGATGAGATCCTGGACGATTAGGTTAAGTCCGGCGCGCATGTTGTCACTCATGTCCGAAGTCTGGGTGACGTTGGTGTTGGCCTTGGTGGAATCACGGAACATCATCACCGCGGCCGCCAGCGCCACCATGGTTATGGCCATTCCGATGATTAGTTCCACCAGTGTGAAGCCGGACTTTCTCTTCATAAGCTCCTCAATCCACGATCACGAGAATTGCGCCACATAGCTGACCAGGGTGTACTGCCGCGTCAGCGATCCCGCCGTATACGTTAAGGTGATCGTGATTTGCCGAAGGCCCGATTCGCCTGCAACGTCCGCGATGTCGATCGTGCGCGTCATGTTCTTCAGAGACATCACGATGTCATCGGCAGTCCCCAGGATCTTGTCCGGGCCGGGGCCCAGAATCACTGTGTCCGGATTGGCCGTATCGTCGTCCGCGGTTCCATAGAGGCCGTCGGGACCCGCGGCCAGAAGCGGTTGCGGTCCCGGCAGAAAAACTCCGTCGCTGGCCCCGCCGGTGCCAGTTACGTTGCGGATATTCGTCCACACCAGCAGTTTGGCGTCGCGTGCCGCGAAAATCGTCTCCACGGCTTCTTCGGCCTTCTTTTCGGCGATATAATCCAGTTGCGTCATGTTCGCTACCTGTATGCCCTGCGCGTAGACTGCGGCCAGCGACAAAATGCCGAAGGACAGGATTACGATGGCGATCATCGCTTCCAGTAGCGTGAACCCCGACTGTGCGTTGCTCTTGCGCCCGTTTCTCAGCATGGCCACCCTCCCTATTCCTGCCATTGCGTGCCGTCCCAGTGGTATTCACGCACGCGGCCCGTGGAGCCCAGAACGGTGATGGCGCGAGCCGTCGAAGCTCGGCCGGGGATTCCCAGGAACACCGTGCCATTGACCAAGGTGTTTCCTCCATCGATGAAGGCTCCATTGGTAGTAAATTTCATGAGCGGTGGCCCGCCAGAAGCTCCCGCAAAGTAGACTGGCGCGCTATTCCCGAAAGCCATCGGTGTGTCGGGAATTCCGGAGAAGGTAACGTATTGCGCTCCACCTTCGAAGGTATAGGTAGTCGGAGGAGGCGGAGTGCCCGCAAGCCAAAGTTCGGTGATCGTGATTTGGTTGTTCCCCACAAACTGCACTTGGACCTCGCGGCGGTGCGCGATGGCTTGCTCGCGCGCTGAGCGCAAGCGATAAAGCAGCTGGTCCATAGCTGAATTGGCCTTAAAATTCGGCAGGATGCTCCCGTAATTCAGAATCGCCATCCCAAGAATGATGGAAATGATGGCAATGGCGGTGAGGATCTCCAGCAAGGAGAAACCACCTTGCCACCGGTGCGAGCACTGCTTTTTCATTCGCTTACTCCAAAATTCGTCCCCGTGGAGTGAGGTTGACACTAATGGGACAGCACGTCCGGACCCAACGAGCTTTCTCATATAAGTTATTGAGGTCAAATTAGTTAGGTAGCAGATGTAGGGCCCTTGACCGAGGTGCTGCTGTTACAAAAGGTTACAAACCACGTAGCGAACGATGAGGCTAGAAGGGGAGCCAGGAGTTGCGACTATGAATACAAGGGGCCAGCGTCGGCGCACCATTCAGACAATTCCGCAACGCTATCGAATGGCCCCTGCAAGACGAACCGCCGATGGTAAAGCAATAAAGCACGTAATCCGGCGAGTTCCTCGCCTCCTCCTGCCCTTCCCGGTCCACCGTGCAAACAGCTAGGCACCACGTTTCCGTGGCCGGTGTGCTGGACACCAACGGCGGAATTAACGGCCAGGATTCTTCCATGCAGATCGCCGATCCCAAGGATCACTTCACGGGTGAATTTGGCATCATTGGAAAAGACAGAAGCCACCAGTGAGCCTAATCCCCGGCGGGTAATTGCGATGAGATTTTCCAAACCGTCGTATGCAATCAGAGTCGCTACCGGACCGAAGACCTCGACGTCATGCACGTGTTTTGCTTTGATGCCATCCCTGCAGGCGAGAAGTGCTGGCTGCACGAAGGCGGATTTTGCGGGGTCGGCATCGAGCGGCTCGAAGTTCTGGTCACCGCCGAAGAGTACTTCGCATTCTTCCTTCAACTTGGCTAGTCCCTCCAGGCACGATGACTGCTGGGCTTTGTTCACGACCGGCCCCATCTTTGCATCGGGGTTCCTGGGATTCCCAACTTTGACGGCCCTCAAGCGTACCGTAACCACATCGCTAAAGGCTTTCAGTTGCTGACGCGGAACCAGCACACGCCGGATGGTCGTACATTTCTGTCCGGCTTTGAGGGTCATCTCGCGGACAACTTCTTGCGCGAGGAGGTCGAACGGCTCCGTGCCCGGAGTGCCATCAGGTCCCAAGATTGCCGAATTTATGCTATCTGCTTCAATGTTGAGACGAACGGAACGACGCAAGATGTTTTCGTGAGAGCGAATGCGTGCGGCAGTCTCAGCCGAGCCAGTAAAAGATACCACGTCCTCTTCGCGAACATCGTCGAGCAACTCCCGGGCGGATCCGCAGATGATGGAGATCGCGCCAGTGGGCAAAATACCTGCCTTGACAATATCTTCGACCATCCGGTGCGTCAGCCAAGCCGTTGGGGAAGCGGGTTTCACGACGACCGGGACACCCGAGAGCCAGGCAGGCGCAGCCTTTTCGCAGAACCCCCAGGCAGGAAAATTAAACGCATTGATGAAAACAGCGGCGCCTTTCGACGGCATCAGAAAATGCTGCCCCATAAACACGCCGCTCTTGGACAGTGGAATGGGCGCCCCTTCCTTCAGCATTTTCCCTTCCGCCAGCGCCCGGCCGATTTTTGCGTAATATTTCATGGTGTAAATACCGCCATCCACGTCGAAAGACGCATCGGCCTGGTTCGCTCCCAAGTTCAAGAGGGATAGACGGAAATACTCGTCACGATTTGCGGCCAGCACTTCGGAGATTTTGCCCAACAATTCGGAACGCTGGGCATAGGTAAGTTGGCGCAGCGCTGGTCCGCCTTGAGTGCGAGCAAAGGCGAGAGTGGCTGCAAAATCAAGACCCTGGGAAGAGATATTCGCTAGTACCTCTCCAGTGACCGGATCGATTAGCATTTCACCGGCACCGGTGCCTTCGCTCCACTGACCCGTCACGTAGTTGGGCAGCTTCATGGGTGGCCCTCCGTTGATTTCTTCATCTTAGACTGCTTCGACAGCAAACGAAGAATCGCTTGTACAAGCCGAAGTGCTGAACATGCATCCTCGAATGGGGCATATAATATTGCATGTAGCGTTGCCGTAGGAGGATCTCGTGGACGTAGTCGCAACTCAAGAATCCCAAGGCAAGGTGGAAGCGGTCGATTTCCAGACCGATCCTTCGCGATATAAGCATTGGCGTCTCACGTTTGACGGTCCGGTGGCAACGTTGACCATGGATGTCGCCGAAGATGGCGGGATTCGTCCGGGCTACAAACTGAAATTGAATTCCTACGATCTGGGCGTGGATATCGAATTGCACGATGCTCTGCAGCGCATTCGATTTGAACATCCAGAGATTCGTTCCGTGGTCATTACCAGCGCGAAGAACCGCATTTTTTGCTCCGGCGCGAACATTTATATGCTCGGGCTGTCTTCGCACGCCTGGAAAGTGAATTTCTGCAAATTCACAAACGAGACTCGGAATGGAATCGAGGACGCGAGCACACATTCAGGATTGAAGTTTCTCGCCGCCTGTAACGGAACCACCGCGGGAGGCGGTTACGAGCTGGCACTCGCCTGCGATGAAATCATTCTCGTGGACGACCGTTCCTCGGCGATAAGTCTGCCGGAGCTCCCTTTATTGGGTGTTTTGCCTGGAACGGGCGGACTCACCCGCGTGACGGACAAGCGCCAGGTACGGCGCGACCATGCCGACATCTTCTGCACTAATCCAGACGGCGTTCGCGGCCAAAGAGCCAAAGAGTGGCGGCTGGTCGATGATGTTGTGAAGCCGCAGCAGTTTGCCGAGCAAATCAGACAGCGCGCATTGAAACTCGCCGAACAAAGCAATCGCCCGGCCGGTGCAAAAGGCGTCGCTCTGAATCGTCTGAATAAGACTACCGATGAAGCTGGTTGGCACTACGGATTTGTCGAAGTGCAATACGATCGCGTGGCTCGCACGGCCACCATTACAGTCCGTGCACCCGAGTCGGTTTCCGAAGACAGCGTGGAAAGGGCTATTGCGTCAGGCGCGAATTGGTGGCCTCTGCAAATGGCGCGCGAACTGGATGATGCCATTCTGGCTTTACGTACTAGCGAGCTGGATTTGGGCCTTTGGATGATCAAGACCGCGGGAAATCCTGACTCTGTTCTTGCCACCGACGAATTCATTTGGAATCACCGAGATAATTGGTTTGTTGGCGAAGTTCTCGGAATGATACGGAGGACGTTTGCACGGATTGATGTTACCTCGCGTTCCCTCTACGCGATTGTGGAACCGGGTTCCTGCTTTGCCGGCACGCTTCTCGAATTGGCGCTGGCCGCCGACCGCATCTATATGCGCGATTCACAGGAAGTTGGAAATACCGCAAACATGACGCTTTCCAGGATGAACTTCGGCTCGCTCCCGATGGTAAACAAACTTTCCCGGGCCGCGGCGCGCTTCTATGGAGATGGCGCCCAAATCGACGCGTTGCGCGCCGTAATGGGCAAGAGACTCTCCGCGCACGAAGCGCTCGATGCGGGGTTGGTTACGTCCGCACCCGATGATCTCGATTGGGAAGACGAAATCCGCCAAGCGATTGAATCGCGTACCGCGCAGTCGCCGGACGCCTTGACGGGGCTTGAAGCAAATCTTAGATTCGGCCCGGGGGAGACGCTGGAGACGCGAATCTTCGGCCGCCTCTCCGCATGGCAAAACTGGATTTTCATCCGCCCGAACGCCGTCGGTGCGAGCGGAGCACTGAAGGTGTACGGGACGGGTGCACCTGTGAAATTCAACTGGGAAAGGGTTTAAAAGTCCGGCGCAAGGCCGCATTTCTGAGGAGATCGTCATGATTAACTACACAGAAAAAATTCCCAACAACGTGGATTTGGGACGAGACCGCGTCCTGCAGCGCGCCCTCGAACATTGGCAGCCTGCCTACATGGGCTGGTGGTACGACATGGGGCCGAATGAGAGTCACAACTACGAGGTGTATCTGCGAACGGCCATCAGCGTGGAGCCCGACGGCTGGGCGCAGTTCGGCTACGTCAAGATGCCGGAATACCGCTGGGGCATTTTCTTGCAGCCGCGCGAAGATAAGCGCGAGGTGAATTTTGGGATTCACAAAGGGCAACCTGCTTGGCAAGAAGTCCCCGGCGAGTATCGCTCGACTTTGCGCCGTGTGATCGTCACTCAGGGCGACACCGAGCCCGCTTCCGTGGAACAGCAGCGCATGCTGGGAGCCTCATGCCCGTCGATGTACGATCTACGAAATATTTTCCAGGTGAACGTCGAAGAAGGGCGTCACCTGTGGGCCATGGTGTACTTGCTGCATCGCTACTTCGGGCGTGATGGCCGCGAAGAAGCCGAGTCCTTGCTCGCCCGGCGTTCTGGAGACGCCGATAATCCGCGCATTCTAGGCGCTTTTAACGAGCCGACGCCGGACTGGCTGGCTTTTTACATGTTCACGTTTTTTACCGACCGCGATGGCAAATTTCAACTCTGCGCGTTGGCGGAGTCTGGCTTTGATCCACTGGCGCGCACTTGCCGCTTCATGCTGACCGAAGAGGCGCATCATATGTTTGTCGGCGAAACCGGAGTTGGCCGCATTATCCAACGGACTTGCGAAGTGATGAAGGAAAACAAAGTCGAAGACCCTTCCGATGTGCGCGCACTAGGCGTGATTGACTTACCGACGATACAGAGGTACTTGAACTTTCACTACAGCGTGACGCTCGATCTCTATGGCTCGGATGTTTCCTCGAATGCCGCGAATTACTACACCAGCGGACTGAAAGGGCGCTTCCGCGAAACCAAACTGAATGATGATCACGTTCTGACGGACGCGGAATACCCGGTATCCGAAGTGCTGGGCGGAAAAACCGTCACCAAGAAAGTGCCGGCGTTGACGGCGTTGAACGAACGGCTGCGCGATGACTATATCCAAGAGATTGCCGATGGAGTTGGTCGCTGGCAGCGGGTGATTGATAATGCGGGCATTCCCTTCCGGCTGACCTTGCCGCACAAAGGCTTTCACCGCGAAATCGGCAATTTCGCGGGGCATTTGATAAGTCCGGAGGGCGAGGTCTTAACCGAGGAAGCTTGGAAGAAGCATGCCTTCGAGTGGCTCCCGAGTTCCAAGGATTATGCGTATGTGCAGTCCCTGATGAGTGGACGAGTCGTGGAACCAGGCAAGTTTGCGAATTGGATTGCTCCGCCGGCGCGGGGGATTAACAATCAACCTTTGAACTTTGAGTACGTTCGATTTAATTAGTGGCCCGAGTGAGGGTGCAAGCTTCGGCAAAGGACGGCCCGGCTCTGGAACCGATCATCGACATTCACATCCACATCATGCCTTACCACATGATGAAGCCCTCGGCGCTGGAATTAATCAAGCATGGGCGCAGAGACTACGCAGATGTGGAAAGATATTGCAATGATCCGAAAGCGTTCCTGGCATTCTTGGACTCGCTGGGAGTCGAGCGCTCTGGATTGATCAACTACGTCGCGCCAAAGATTATCGGGTTCACACCGGAAGTAAATGATTGGAGCGCAAAGTATTGCCGCGCCGCGCCGGATCGTCTCATCGCCTTCGGCGGGGTGCTTCCCGGAACCGTTCGCGACCCAGGCGCGGAAGTGGATCGGCTCGCCAAGCTGGGGATTCGCGCCATCAAAATGCATCCCTCCCACCAAGTGCTTTCGCCGAATGACTATATGGACGGCAATCGCGGCTTGGCAGCGGTCTACGAGCGAGCGCAAGCCCACGGCATGCCGGTCATGATCCATACCGGAACTTCGATTTTCCCCGGCGCGCGGAACCTGCACGCGCAACCGATGCTGTGCGACGATGTGAGCATCGACTATCCAAATCTCGTGGTCATTCTCGCGCACGGCGGCAGACCGCTGTGGATGAACGAAGCGTTTTTCCTTGTCCGCCGGCATAAGAATATGTACATGGATATCTCCGGCATCCCGCCGCAGAAATTGATGGAATATTTTCCGCGTATCGAGGACATAGCAGACAAAGTTTTGTGGGGCACGGACTGGCCGGGCCCGGGTGTACCGGAGATCAAAGGAAACATTGACAAATTCAACGCGCTCCCGATTGGGCCGGCGGCGAAGCGCATGATTTTGTACGACAATGCGGCGCGGCTGTTTCCGCGTTAGACTATTTTCAGCAAAGGGGCACGGCGGCCGTGCACGGCGCAATCAGCCCGGCCGTTTACGATTTTCGCAATAGTCCGGCAAGACCCCGGCGAGGCGATTGAATTTGACCACATTGCCCAGGGCATCGCAAAAGACGGCTCACCTACGATTCACGCTGAACGGTGAGGAGACCGACGTGTCTTTTGCGCCTTATAAGACTTTGCTGGAAGTTTTGCGCGAAGATCTTGGCCATACCGGCACGAAGCATGGCTGTGAACTCGGCGAATGCGGCGCATGCGCGGTTCTTCTGGACGGCAAGCCAGTGCTTTCCTGCCTGGTCCTGGCGTTGGAATGCGGTGGAAGCGAAGTTCTAACTGTTGAGGGCCTCGGTGAAGATGGGAAGCTGCATCCCTTGCAAGACGCCTTTGCCGATCTCGGAGCGGCACAATGCGGCTATTGCACACCGGCGATTCTAGTAACCGCAAAGGCTCTGTTGGATCACAATCCTCACCCCACTCGTGATCAAATTCGTGAAGCGATTTCCGGAAACCTGTGCCGTTGCACGGGCTACTTGCAAATTTTCGAAGCCGTCGAAGCGGCCATGCTCAAAATCGCGGAGCAAAAGAATTCCGGAGCGTGAACGGCGCACCGGGCACAAGAATGCTTGCCGAGGAACACGCATGCCGAATGAAAAAGATTCGCGAACGATGCCTGCCGGCGCTCTTAAAGCCGATGGCGACGGGCTTCGCGTAATTGGCGTTCCTCGCCGCAGAGTCGATGCCCGCGCAAAGGTGACCGGCCAAACGCGCTTCGCCGACGACATTTTCCTGCCGCGTATGGCTCATTGCAAACTGCTCCGTTCTCCACATCCCCATGCCCGCATCCGAAAAATCGACACCAAGCGCGCCGCTGCTCACCCCGGAGTGTATCTGGTCCTCACGGGCAAAGACGTTCCTATCCATTACGGAATTCTCCCCGTCAGCCAGGACGAGCAAGCGCTTTGTGTCGACCGCGTGCGTCACGTCGGAGATCCGGTCGCCGCCGTCATCGCCCGCGAGGAACTTACAGCTTTCGAAGCGCTCGATCTAATCGAAGTCGACTACGAAATCCTCGCGACAATTTCCGACCCCGAGGAGGCGCTGGCGACTCCCGAGCCAAGAATCCACGAATACGGTGAACAGGGAAACATTCATAAATTTGTGGCCCTGGAATTCGGCAACGTGGAAGAAGGTTTTGCCGAAGCCGACGAAATTTTCGAAGACACTTTTTTCTTTCAAGGAAACACCCATCTTCCGATCGAGCAGCACGCTGCGGTGGCTACGAAGGATCCTGATGGAAAGCTCACCATCTGGTCCAGCACGCAAACGCCCCACTACGTACACCGCGCGCTCGCAAAGGTCCTGGAAATGCCGGGGGCGCATATTCGGGTGATCGCCACGCCCAACGGCGGCGGCTTCGGCGGAAAGAGCGATCCTTTCCATCACGAAATCGTTGTAGCCAAGGCCGCTCTCATGCTCGATCGGCCCGTCAAAATCTGCCTGACGCGCGAAGAAGTTTTTTATTGTCACCGCGGCCGCCATCCGGTGCTGATGAAATTCAAAACCGGCGTAAAAAAAGATGGCGCGATCACTGGCATGCATCTTCAGACGTTAATCGATGGTGGCGCCTACGGCTCCTATGGAGTCGCCAGCACGTTTTATGCGGGCGCATTGCAAACCACCACGTATCACATTCCGCGCTATCGCTATCAAGGCTGCCGCACTTTCACGAACAAGCCCCCCTGCGGGCCCAAGCGCGGACACGGCACTCCGCAGCCGCGCTTCGGCCAAGAAGTTCAGCTCGATAAGATCGCGGAGAAGCTAAAGATTGACCCCGCCGATCTGCGCCTGCGCATTGTGGAATCTCCCAACGCATTGACGGCAAATTTCTTCCGCCTGGGGACCGTTAATCTTGCGGAGTGCATTCGCCGCGTCGTCAAAGTTTCCGGCTGGAAGGAGAAATTCCACAAACTCCCCGAGAGCCGTGGCCTAGGCCTCGCTTGCTCCGCCTATCTGACTGGCGCTGGCCTTCCCATTTACCGGAACAAAATGCCACACTCCGGAGTTCAGCTAAAGTTCGATCGTAGCGGCGGCGTCAGTCTTTTCTGCGGCGCCACGGAGATCGGCCAGGGTTCTGACGATGTTCTCGCTGGAATCGTCGCCGAAGTTCTAGGAATCGACACTTTCGACATTCGGCTTTTCACCGGGGATACCGACCTCGGCCCCGTGGATCTTGGCTCCTATTCGAGCCGCGTCACTTTGATGGCGGGAAACGCGGCGTTGCAAGCTGCGGAACGCGGCAAAGCAATTATTGCGGGCGCCGTAGCGGAAAAACTGGAAGTGCCGAAAGAACGCCTGCGCTTTGCCGGCAAACGTATATTCGATTCCGCGGCGCCTGAAAAGGGCGTCACTTTTCAAGAAGCCGTGTGCCTCGCAGAAGCTCGCTTCGGCACCATAGGTACGGTGGGCTCTTACACTCCGCCGAAATCTCCCGCGCTATACAAAGGCGGCGGCGTAGGGCCCTCGCCCACCTACTCTTATTCCGCGGCCGTCGTCGAAGTCGAAGTAAACCAGGTCACCGGTTGGGTTACCGTCCCTAGAATCTGGATCGCGCATGACATCGGTCGCGCTCTGAATCCGACCTTAGCTCGCGGCCAAGTTGAAGGTAGCGTCTACATGGGTCTCGGTGAAGCACTGATGGAAGAGCAAGAGTTCCGCCGCCTTCCAAAGAGACTTTCTCATGCCCTGGTGCACAAATACCCTTCCATCCTCGAATACAAGAGTCCAACCTCGCTGGACATGCCGGAGGTGATCACCGAGCTGATTGAAGAACCTGATCCTCGCGGCCCATTTGGCGCCAAGGAGGTTGGTCAAGGCCCGCTCCTGCCGATCATGCCGGCGGTGGCCAACGCCGTCTACGACGCGATAGGTGTGAGAATCGATGAAATCCCCGTCACTCCCGAAAAAATCATGAAGGCGCTAGCGGAAAAGAAGGCGGGCCGCGAACCGCGTTTTGGACCAACTCATTTTCCGGATATCCATTGGCCTGAAGCATTGCGCGTTCCTCCTCCCTGGGAAGGAGGCGATGGCAACGCGGTGAACGATGTTCCCCGGCGTGAAAAACTTCGCCGCGAGAAAGAGAAGGTGCTCGCGCCATGATGCGCCTTCCTTTATTTGAATTCCGTGCTCCGCGCTCGCTCGAAGAAGCCGTGCGCATTCTAGACAGCGAGAGGACCAGCGCCATGCCGCTCGCGGGCGGTACGGACCTTCTGCCCAACATGAAACGCCGACAACAGGAGCCGCGCACGCTCATGAGCCTTCGTCATATTGAAAACCTGAAGAGTGCCGCATTCAGCGCTTCCGGTTCGCGGCTTGGCGCCTGCCTTACGCTTTCCGATATCGCCGCAGACCCACGCTTCCGAAATGGTTTGACGGCGCTGGCGCAAGCCGCCTCTTTAGTGGCCACCCCGCAGATTCGCAACCTGGCCACCCTCGGCGGGAATATCTGCCTGGATACGCGTTGCAATTACTACGACCAAAGTTACGAGTGGAGAAAGTCCATCAATTTCTGCTTAAAAAAAGACGGCACGACCTGTTGGGTCGCTCCGGGAAGTTCGAAGTGCATGGCCGTCTCCTCGACGGACACGGGGCCAGCCTTGATGGCCCTAGGAGCGCGAGTCCATCTGGTGTCGCGTTCCGGTGAGCGCGAAGTCCTTCTATCCGACCTGTACAATAACGACGGGATCGCTTACCTCAAGCGCAGGCCGGATGAGATTCTTTCAGAAATACTGCTGGATTCTTTACATGGTTGGAGGAGCACCTACTGGAAACTCCGGCGCCGTGGCTCATTTGACTTTCCCGTGCTCTCTGTCGCGGCCGCCGCTCGCTTCTCCAAACAGAACATGGTCGAGGACGTTCGCATTGTCATAGGCGCAGCTGCCTGCCGTCCGCTGGCCGCTTCGGACGCCGCGAAATCCCTGCTAAGCCGTCCTTTGAACCAGCAAGCCATCGAAGAAGCCGCCGCACTTGCGGCTCGCATCTCCAAGCCACTCGACAACACGGACTTCGACATGACCTGGCGTAAGAAAGTGACAGCCGAATTCGTCACCTACGCGCTGCGCGAGTTGCGCGGCGACGATGTGCATGCCGAACGCGAGAGCTTCACGCGTTATTCGTTCGAATAATCACCGAGGCGTTTCGCGTGCGCGGTTCCCCGGGTTTTTTCCGATTTCCCAAGAACCTGGTATCCTCCTAGCTCTTCTTGTTTTGCAATGACGCGGCAGCTGCTTGCCCACGCCGGGCCACGGACAAACCCAATTATGACCTCGGTAGGAGGTTTTTACGGCTGGAGGCTGGTTTTCACTCTTTGGCTTCTGGATTTCCTCAACATGGGATTCCCCCTTTACGGCGGCACGGTGATCAACACTTATATGTACACGTTGCAAGCTATTCCCATGAGCCGCAGCGCGTTCGGGATAGGATTTACGATCCTGAATGTCTTCGTCGGTATTCCTTCGATCCTAGTTGGCGCGTCCATCGTCCGCTGCGGAATCCGCAAGACTTTCGGCATCGGGTCGGCGCTGATATTTGTTGGCGCCCTGTGGCTGTCCCTCATCGCCGCGAAGCCTTGGCACTATTGGGTGGGATTCGGTGTGTTCGTTGCCACGGGAATCAGTTTTGGGACCATCATCCCCGCCGCGACGGCCATCACGCGTTGGTTTAGCCGCTATCGCGGTAGGACCATGGCAGTGACGCTATCGGCCTCGGGATTTGCGGGCTTTTTTGTTGCGCCGCTGATCAACCGCATGCTTACAGCGAATGGAGGAAATTGGCGGGAAGCGTGGCTCATGGTAGCGGGAATTTCTATCTTGTCCGCGATCATTGCTTTTCTCTTTGTGAAGGAGCGTCCCGAAGATTTCGGCCAAATGGTAGACGGCGGCCCGGGCGCGAAGCCATCGGCAAGCGAAACCGCAGCAAGTGAGCGAGTAACGAAATTTTTGTGGGAGCCTCGTCAAGTTTACGCGACATTTGCCTACTGGATGATTCTCGTCGGCGCCATCGCGTGCCAGTTTCCGTTTTTTTTCTTCACCGCCCACTGGCTTCTGCATCTGAAGGGCCTGGGCATTGCTCCGGCGGACGCCGCATGGGCGATGGGTCTGTTCACCTTAGGCTCCGTTCTGGGGCGGTTGGTAGGCGGCTCGCTGATGGACGCCATGGAAGGTCGCTACGCTTTCATGCTCGGCTTGTGCTGCTATTTTTTGGGATCATTCTTGGCCATCCGCGTTTCTCCGGAAGCGTTGTGGGTCGCCTACAGCGCCGCGATTCTGTATGGAACGGGTTTTGGGTGGACGTTCATTTGCCTGAATACCGTCACGGGGCACTACTATGGCCCGGCGGCTTTTCCAAAGGTGAGCGGAATGATGCTGGTGCTTGCCGCTATTTCTTGCTCGCCGGCCGGCTATTTGGGCGGCAAACTCTTTGATTTGTATCACAGCTACAGTTTGGCTTTTGAGGTGAATTCGGCCATCGCCGCGATGGGAATCGTAGCTCTATTTTTTGCGAGAATGCCGGAGTTGCCGGAAGCGGGCAGTCCCCAGAGCCAGGGAGTGAGCACAGCAAAAGACAGCGCTCAAAAAATTGGCTGGGAGACTAGGATTCGAACCTAGATAGCCAGATCCAGAATCTGGAGTCCTACCGTTGGACGATCTCCCAACTGATTGAAACTACTAGGTTTACAACTTCTAATGCTGCCTTGGGCGACGAACTTTCACTATCTTTTCACCGTTGGGCACCAGACCTTTGACACAGGAACAGCCGCTTGGACTCGACGCATGGCGTCCACAACGTCTTCGGTGTCCATGATGTGATAACGATCAAAGACGGCCCGCGTCTGGTGTCCAGATATTTTCATAGCTACCTTTTCATTCACGCCAGCCTTCATCAAATTCTTAATCGCTGAACGACGGAAATCGTGAATGACGAGGCCAGTATAACGTGGGTCCGCTTTCCCTTCAACTTTGGTCAGTGTGCCAAGCCTAACAGAATCAAAGTTGTGGTCTATGCAAAGTGAGCGTGGACTGGGCGGACACCGGCGCTGATCTCAGCGATGCTGATATGACTGGCACTGAAGTTTATGCGGCCAACGTCAACAAGAAGACGAAGCTCTTCGGTGCAAGGATTGATCCTGACTCCGAGCTTGCTGAGATGTCCCAGGCCATCACGACCGCAAGACTCAGACGATCCGGTGAAGGGCAATCCCTGGACAACCTCAGCATTCCCTCCGATCTGATTGCGCTCGTTACCGACATCGAAGCCACGGCTAGGAGACTTTCTGGGAACGGACAGACCCTCTGGCTAAATCTTCTTCTCGGATGAGTGGCCATAGCTCCCACTTGCCAAGGCCTCTCATTTCTTCGATGTACCGATTGGCTTTCTCATCAGCTCTCTTTCGAAGGCCGATCTTTCTGAGAATGGCTCGCGAAAAACTCCACCACTCAATGGCTGGCCATTGGTATGCGAGATCGCAATTGAGAAAAGCAATACATCGCTCAAACAGCTCCCTCGCCTCAGGGTCGAGCCCGTATTTGCCCATGAGCTTGTGCGTGTGGCGATCATCCCAGTAACCCCATAATCGTTCGTAAATAGCTACGACCGCCCGATCCTCCTTCTCCGGGACAGGGATAGTTGTTAACAAAATCGTCGTTTGTAATTTTGCTTGCCAAGAATTTCTCTATCAGCTGTCGGGCAAGATCGCGTTTCCGAGCGCGTCGTTTAAACGCGTGGTGTGGCTGTGCCGGCTATTCCGCATGCGGAATAGCCGGCACTATTCCGAGTCCCGGACTATTACCAGGTAATCTGTCTCTTGCCCTATTTTCGGGCTCAAAACCCACCTCGAATCGGAATAGTTTAGGTCCTGCGACCAACGCAATCTGGAAATCACATTGGCGATGAAGGAGCTGACGCTCACGAAAAAGGCATTGCTGAAAGGCAATTCCGCCGCTATCGACCCCCGGGATCAGCTCCCCTGACGTTCTGAACAGCCTGTGGAGTCAGCAAAACTATGCCGAGCGATTGGTGCGTCCCATCTGGGTTTTGCGCTGTCATTTGGCCGAAACTCGACAGGTCCCTCCAGTCACTCGGTAATAGTCCGGGACACGGAATAGTGGCGAATTGTGTGGCATCCCCACAAATTTAAGAGCAAGCTGCGAAGGTGACGAAAACCATAGCCGGAAAGTTCCGGCACAGAGAATTGGTATACAACCGCAACACGAAGGAAGATGGTGCAGTCCGGCGAGTGTATGAGATGAATGGTGTCACCATGTATGAAGTGGCCGTACCAATCCAGGCTGATGCCTGGGCGGCGGGACACTACATTTCGGATTGGGCTGAAGATGTCTTACGGCTTTCCAACAATGAGCGCTTGAAGTCCTGTTGTAGGTTTAAAGTGCTAAGTTCTGACGTATTCAGCTAAAGATTGTGGCTCAGCGATTTGTCCCCAGTTGCCTCCCGTAGAAATTCACTCTCCCATCAACTACGTTCGCCACGTAGCGACCTTCATTTAGGAATTGCATAACTTTTTTGCCAGATCGCGCCAATTGCGCCCAACGGGATTTCGTTTCAGGATTCTGCTCCAACCCACGAATCTCTGTTCCGTCGAACATAAAATCCACTTGCCGCAGGCCCCGTTTGGGAGTCCGATGTACAAGATAACTTTCTCCGCCTAGCTTGACGGCCTTAGCGTTTTCCACGAGGGCTTGCCGCCAAACCTCCGTGAGTGCCTGTTCGAAGGAAGGGTCCATTGCGTGTTCTGATTTGAGAGCGGACTACTCAGCCTCGGCTTAAGGCTTTGGGCGCTTTACCATTTGTGAGGAGCTAGCGAGCGGCCATCTTCTGGGCCATGTGCAACAGGAGCTTGCGGTGTTCCTCATCGGTTTTACCCAATACGCGGCGAAGCTTGCTCAGATATCGCGCTTCTTTGCCTGAGCTACCCCATGCGATTTCATCTGACGATTTTCTCTTGAGCAGATCAGGAAGCTTAGGCGGCCCTTCGCCTTCGTAGAAAAGTTGATAGAGCGGGACCTCGAAAGCACGCGCCAGCTTTTCCAGCGTCTCGACAGCAGGAACCGTGTGACCGTTCTCAACCCGGGAAATATAACAACGAAGTAAACCGGTGCGTTTTTCAACGTCACCTTGGGAGAGTTTCTTAGCCTCGCGCATTTCGCGGAGGCGGTCACTAATAATCATGGCCGGATTATTCCATTGAGGCGTCTCGAAGGCAAGCACCGAAGCTGCGGCCCGCCAAGTGCGGGGCGATCAATTGACGCCCCTCAATTTAAGAAGTCGCTTGATAATCTCTTTTGAAATTGCGTTTGTGGTGCCCTGATGGCCGTCGCCCTTCACATCTTTGACCGCCCGCAAAGCCACTTTTTCGCCGGAAGCAAGACGTACATTGTCAATGTTAATGTTGAGCTTGCCCGCTCGTCCCATTCTTCTCTTAGGTTGGGCTTCAGTTACAGTCGCCCAAGCCGTTCCCCCGAGCGGAATCACAACGACATCGTGGACCTTAACGTCCTCAAGAACTTCGAAATCAACAGTTTCATTGACTTGAGCATCAGCGGACGAAATGCTGCTATTTATGCGGAGCTTGACCGGAGTCGAATCCAAAGTAGAAGGGTGTCAAGGGATACTGAGGCCGCGGTCTCCAAGTGAATAAGCCTTACGTGCGCAGCACGATTCATCGATTAAGACTTTCTTGCTCTGTCCGAGTCCGTGTCGATGAGCCTCCGCGCAGCCAGAATCGTTGCAGCGAACAGGATGGCGAACTTTCTTTCCTCTGTCATTTCACGGGCCTGTACGTCGTCCTGTACCTCGCCTCCCGGCAGGCCCAGACTCTCTGCCAATAGTGGCTACGGGCGTAAGGGTCTGGATTCGGGTCGCGTGGAGAAATAGACAGTACTTCGATTTTCGGTAGGCCAGGCTCAGGAGCCTGCAAGATTCTATCGATGAGATAGGCGTAAAGTTCAGTGACTTCGCCGCAGTCGGGGCATTCCATTTTTACTTTGCTGCAAGGGTCGGTGTAATTTGGTAATGGCTCAGGCCAGATCACACGGAAATGGCCTTCACAATTGGGGCACATAAACGAACTATAGCTTGGCATCGGAACACCTGCATCGTGGATTGAAGTGCAGGTAGGAGAAGCGGGGACAGCAGTTTACATTCTGTTGTTCCGCAAATCCATAAAGAGTTTTGCCGTCGCCGGAAGGGTTCAATGAATCAAGCGCAATTCTCTGGCGTGTCCCTCGCGAAGATAGAGCACAATACTCGGGTTCCGTTGTGACTTCCAATCGGTCCAGCGCCGCTCCCAGTCCGGTCGGATACAATCCCAGGTATGTCTTGAAATGACTTCATTAAGAGGCGGCTGCCGCAGACCTTGCCGCGTTAATCCATTTCATTAGCACGGACAGGGACTCCGGCGTGATTTTATCGAACATAACGCCCACATCGTTCGCAGTAGAATGTATGATTATCGCTGTAGCGGTGAAGGAATCAGTAGGTGTGCGAATTTTGACCGTAATCGTCGCCCCTGCTGGCAGGTGAGCAGTGGTGAGTAAACGGCAGCCCCCAAAGCTGATATTGGTTACGCTTGAGGGCCATTCAGCGTCGGAGGTAATGATCTCTGCTTGCGCATCAAAAGCGTACCTGGTGCAGAAGCGAGGTGGGGCATAGAGTCTCTTGTTGTCCATGCTCAGTAAGTTTTCCTGTGCTTGGGAGCGAGGTGAACTAGCCGTCTAGATTTTTCATGAAAAGCCGCTATCGCCGAAGCGCCTAGTAGCCTCGGCTTTGGAGAGTTCCCGAACCGCTGGCTTGACATAAACTCTCTTCATTTCCGAGCCGCAGGTGCATCGTGGATTCGAAATTTGTGCCCCCCTCGAGCTCGTGGGGATTTCAATCTGGCCCTGACGGCGGCAGGCCGAAGACGTACAGATAAATTTCATTCGCGTTGCCTCAGGCTGTAGCGGTCTGCTGCAACGTGAGCAGCACGGAACTTTGTCTTGCCAAGCGACCTTTAGAGATTGAAGGCAAAAGGGGCAACAGCCTGAGCATTCGTGACTGCAATCCCGGACATGAGCTGAAAATAAGTTCCGAGTGGGGCACCAGTTTGCTACCGTCTCTGAGAGTAATCAGAAAGCGGCAATTCTGGTTTGTGCAGACTAAGAATTCTTCCAAGCGGGACCCCTTGAAAGCGGACGGTTTTTAGAACGGTGAGAGAGAAGTCCACACTGGGATATCCACGCACCGATACGCTGATATAGCGGTACCTGCTTGGATATGCAATACCGAAAACTACGTACCACGGTTCCACAAGTCTCTGTTTGGCCCTCGCTGCTTTGGGCGCATAATGCGGCAAACGATGCAAGGTTCGACTAGGTTAGATTAGGCACCGGAATGCTCGTCCCACTTAACCCGGCGATTCGGGAATTCGATGCCGACAGAAAAGCAATCTTTCGCCCTTGGCAAACAATAAATCACTCTTCCGACTATCGGCAATTCCCCCGTTAATGGGGTAATGATCGACTCTTCACCGGGTCGCCATGACCATTTGCTGATGAGACGCGCACCGTGGTAGCTAACATTTTCCGTAATCGTTCGCTCACCGGCTTGGGGGCTCACAAGGCTAGCAAGGTAAATGGGTACTGATGCCGGAAGACGTTTCTCACTTCGGGCATCGAAAGGACCTTTTGGGTCGGTGCTGGGCATCGTTCATCACAGGCTCCGCCACGGAGAGCCGTCAATCGGCAAAAGATAATCGCTGCTCTGGGAATTGCCTGGATGTGGCCACGACTTGAAGATCGACCTCACGAAATATGATAAACTCGTCTGGAGACTCCGAAGATAATTGCAATACGCGAGCTTTGGCTGTCTCGATGTCGCTTACAGTTTCTAGCCATTGGAATGTTCCTCTACGGTCTTTCTTCAAAATGTCAAAGAGCATCCTCATCGATTTCTTCACCCCCGTGGTTTGCGACGCAGCCCCTTCGCTTGCTTTTGACAGGGGCCGATATGCAAAGAACACGGTACACAATTCTTGAAGGTGCACCATCAGGTGAACACTTGATTCTTGCAACGAGGAACTACCCCTGCTTGACCCACTCTAAGGGTCCTTACGGCTCGTCCCATTTGACCGCGCGATCCGGGAACTCTATGCCCAGGCAAAATCGATTTCCCGCTCTTTGCAAACAATAAATCACTCTGGCGACTTGCGCGAATCCCCCCGCTAAAGCCGTAATAAGCGACCCTTCACCGGGCCGCCAAGACCGCTTGCTGATTACACACGCACCGTGGGGGCTGACATTTTCGGTAAGCGTTCGTTCACTAGCGCGGGGGTTTTCTAGGGATGCGAGGTACACGGGAACTGAAGTGGGACGGCGCTTCTCGATCCTGCCATCGAAAAGCCTATTCTTGGGTCTTCTGGCGTTAGCAGAACCATTCATCACTGGCTCCCCGGCAGGGAGGGGGCGTCACTCCCTTTCGAGGTTAACAAATAGCTTCATTACGCATTGAGCGGTCAATCGGTAAAAGACCTTAATCGGGGTTCGGGTAATTCCTTGATGACGAATAAGTAGCTTACTATCAGATTCAGTCTGTAATCCGAAATATGGGATTAGGTAGGATCTACAATAGGTCAAGAAATGTTGCGGACTGGGGGAAGGCTCGCGAATGGCCACCAATCCCGTATCACCACACGTCCTTGTTGACTTGACTTGTCCCCACTGCAAGAAGAAGAACTCGGTAGCGATTAAGCGCGAGGTCAGCGGCGCAGAACAAGCCGTCATCAGCTGTGCCTACTGCCAGAAATCGTGGGAGCACGTGTTGCCGGGTCCTTTCATGGCTGGACCGTTTCCGAAGTGAACGCCTCAACGGTTATTCTTTCGGCGTCGTTAGAGATTCCGCGTTTTATCAGGCATGTGTTGCTGACCCTAAATGAAGCAAGTGCGATACAATTTATCCCACTCAGGAAATCAAAGCATAAATGCTCGTTGCTACGGTGAACAAGAAAAATCGCAATGCCCGCCTACTTCAAAATCGATAAGCAACAAAAACTCGTGATGTCCACGGCCGCCGGTGTTTTTACAATGGCTGACGTATTGGAGCATCAAGCGAAACTCCTCAAAGACTCCGATTTTGACCCCAGTTTCTCTCACTTATTGGACTTGACCCACATCGCCAAACTCGACATTGAAACTGAGGAAGTACACACGCTAGCCCAACGGTCCATCTTCTCACCCGATTCTCGCCGTGCCATCTTAGCGAATACTGACTTTGTATTTGGAGTACTCCGAATGTATGAGATTCTTCGTCAGGACTTCGGTGCATCGGGAATTCGCGTCTTCCGTAATCTTGACGATGCACTTGAATGGGTTCTGGCTAAGAACACCGCCGCTTGAAAGTTCCCTTTCGCTCGCAGAGAGAACGTTGGGCAAAGTTCCGGGCAGCGAAGGCGAAGGGGAAACGCTAGAGTTGCTGTTTGACCACGCTGCGAGCGTCTTTGTCCTCACGCAGTCTGACAAACTTCCAAACTTCGAATGCCTGAGCCGATCGATTTATGCTTCATACTGCACCTCTTCATGGCCTAGGCAGCCGGGTGAACCTTGAGTCAGCGTAACAATAGCAATGACGTAAGAGGCGAGGCAACATCAGCGGTTCCGACGTGCCCCCCACGGAAGCGGACGTCAACGAGCCACTCCGGTTACGGACGGGTGAAGGGAGCTTTCAAGGATTTGCAAACTTGTGGCTGGCGCCAGTACGAGCCTTTCCGATGAGTGGACCTAGCTTCGCTACTGGTGAGGCGAAGCG
>Ga0307477_10001027_pt1 | contig 25474 bp, 28 predicted proteins | sample atmos_gasesECM2C_FD_203316 | JGI IMG/M metagenome (GOLD analysis project Ga0307477, IMG submission 203316) | Hardwood forest soil microbial communities from Morgan-Monroe State Forest, Indiana, United States - atmos_gasesECM2C_515 | ecosystem: Environmental > Terrestrial > Soil > Temperate...
TGGTGACGCGCGCGGTGGAGCAGCCTTGGCAACCCGTCGCATTCCCAACGGGATCGTAACCAGGGTCCCAGAAACCGGCCGAAGCAGGGACAGGGATAAACTGCCAGGCAGCGTTTTGCAAAGTAAACGGGGTTCCGGTAAGCCAATTAAGGGCTGGGTTAAACGCCGAAGGGGCAAGACCTGACACAGTGAATATGATTGCGCCGGATGACGAAGAACCTACCTGCGTAACACCTGTCATAGTGCCCAGCAAATTGTCATGTTGATACGTCGCGCTGCTATTGTTTATTTGTACGCGTCCTTGGTTGCTGACAGCGGCATAGGGATGAATATGGTTGTCGTCATCGTATTCGAAGCCGCCCTCTGCTGTGTTTGTGGCGCTATTCGCGGAAAAGATTTCGAAATACAAATAGCCGGCTTCATTAGGTGGGCCTTCTAAGTTCGTATAACCTCCGGGTACTTGAACAAATGCAAATCCCGCCGAAAAGCCACAATATGAGAACATCTGGGCAAGTGCACCCATTGGACTGGAGGGAGTTTGGGGTATACATGATGGGTAATTCTTCGGTTTTCGCGTGTTGCCGAAGCTCGAAATCTGCCGAGCCGCGGCTGGCCGCACACCGGAAGTCGTCGCCGGCGTGGCGCTGCTCATAGTTACTTTCACGTAGGGAAGCAATGCGAGGTTGTTAGTTAGGATTTGGTTCCCGGGTTTAAGATAAACGAAGTCGCCACGCTCGCTTGGAGGCATAAGTCGCATCAGACTACGGGCCAGCGTCCGATCAGCTCCGGTGACCGATGAGTCAATGTACCTATCGAGATCGGCGTCCCCGAGTTGAGGGCGCCGCTCTGCCGCGAATTTGTTGGGAACAACTTGTGCATAGTTCGGATTGATCAAATGCGCTTGCGCGTTCTGCTCAGACCCATGCGACGACGCTACAGCTGTCTTCGAAACCGCAGGAATGGCCGCACTCTGATGAAACGCGCATGCCGATGATAAAGCAGCGCCGCTAGCCGCGATACTGAAAACGAACGAACGTATTGTCAAATTGTCGCGCGTCCAATTTGCAAGCATCTTACCTACAGCGACAATAAGAAAACCAAGCTTCCATGCAACTGGAAACGATGAGCGCATTGGCTCTCCAAAAGACCCGAATCTGCGAGAAAGGAGCGGCTGCGCAGATACGACCTGGCAGCGGACTCCGAGTCGGAGGCAACGACCTAACGGGTCAAGTTTAAGAGGGGGTCTTCCGGTTCGGTAGCGTCAGTATACCACGAAATCGACTAAGGAAAACCTTATCGGCCGCGCGAGTCGATTTTCTTGATTCTTCCGCCAGCCTTAGTCAGCCGCACGAGACCGCGACTGCGGCGCTCGCGATGGCGCTACGGAGCGATTCAATTTGGTCCACTTCGAACCGCAGCGTTAAGGCCAGACCGCCGCGCGTAATCGTGGAACATTTTGGAACGGAGCGGTCGGAATCGGTCGGTAACGGACGGGACAGATCGGGAACCGGATGCACCGGAATCCCTCGTAATCGGGCTTATTCGGTAACGGACGGGAACGGCTGGGACCGTGAGTGATGGGTTCGAATCCCGGTCGGCTTTTCTAACCAATCGGATTCGGCCTAAGTTGGCCTAACGAGCGAAAATAGGCGAATGTTGGCGAAGGTCAGCGAGTAGGACCAACGACCGCAAACCCAGGTAGTGCAAGGTTCTTGCCCGCTCCACCTGGGTTTACAACAACTCTCGAAAAATGGCTGCTTCTGCTTAGCATGTAGGGATTCGGAAAGTCAAGACCTACCGCCCTCTTTCGTTTCGCTAGCTCGCCCAAACGGGATCGATACCCGTTGGCCTCGGTCGCCATTTCAGGGCCGATGCCCCTCCATAAAGCATCGCAGGCAGGCTGCCGGTGCCTTGCGAAAGAAATCCGCGATGCTCTGCGTGATACTTGCTGATCGAAAGCGAGCCTCCGTGGGCCATTCGTGACCTAAGCCGGACATCAGCATCGACATTACGGTGCGTCTGCCTTCGCATCGTGCAACACGCGTAAATACGCTATCGTTCCGGGTCACGACCGTGACATCGCATCTGTTGACAACGCTCCAGTAGTCGATCACATCACTTACAGACCGAAGCTGCCCAGCAAGGTAAAGAGAAATGCTGTAGCCGCCCGCCGGTGGAATTATCCTATCGTCAGTACCGTTAATCATAAGGACCGACAGGCGATGTGGAGACTGGCACTGACTATATAGCGTGCCTCCAACGACGCCAATGGCAGCTATCGGACGTCGCAACGGCACGGTGCGGCGATCTACCAAGACCTCGTCGAGCACCACGGCTATACCGGCTCCTACGATACCGTCAAGCGACTGGCGAAAACTGCGCGGAGATGAGCCGAAGGTCAGTTGTCGATTTGAAACTGAGCCGTTTGGGGATCGTCGACCGAGATCTGGTGCAAGCTGCACGAGGGGGCGGTTGCGTATTTCGGCGGCGCGCCGCGCACGATCCGCTTCGACAACCTCAAAGAAGGCGTGATCAAGCAAGACATCTACGCCCCGCAGCTCAATCTGCTCTATGCGAAAATGCTCGAACACCACGGCGTTGTCGCGCTACCCTGCCGGCCGTACGCGCCGGACCTCAAGGGCAAGGTCGAGTCGCGGTCGGCTATACGCAATAGACGGCGTTAAAAGCGCGGCGCTTCAAGAGCATCGACGAACAGAACACCTTTCTTGTTGACCGGAACCAGCGCTAGGCAGCGACGCGCATTCACGGGACGATGAAGCGTCAAGTGCGCGCGATGTTCGAAGAGGAGCGGCCGTTGCCGTTGCCGCTGCCGACAACTCGGTTCGAGTACTACCGCATCTGCCAGCGCACCGTTCACTTCGACGGCTACATCGAAGCCGACAGCGCGTACTACTCCGCACCGCCACGCTGGGTCGGCCGCAAGGTGATCGTCCGCATCAGGCGGCTCTGGCTGCGAATTCGCGATCCTACGAGGCACGAGTGCATTCGCGAATTTTGCCACCAGAAAAGGGCGGCGGCGCACCAACGACGCCGATCGCTCCAAACAGACGCCGCCGCAAGTGGAAAAGTCGCGGCCCGCATCGCAGGAGCCGGCCCGGGCTGCGGCGCGTTCGCACGCAGGCTGTGTCGAGGAGCGCGGTGCCCTTGCAATGCGCGCGCTCTCTGAAATGCTCGATCTTCTCCGCCGCTACGACCCAACGGCGATAGCGCATGCTTGTTCGCCGTGACGTCGGGCATTGCAAGTCTCTGAGGTTTGTGCGGACGAACCTCGATCACCATGCTACACCGACAAAACTCAAAGAAAAAACCGAGCACCGCATTTTCCCCGAGATCGAGACCCACGCCCACTTCGCCACCCTGACCCAACGAGCAACTCCATGACCAGCGACGAGCTTGACCGATCGCTGCGGCAACTACGGCTCGGCGGCATGGCCGATACGCTCTCGCTGCGATCGCAACAGGCCCGAGCCGAAAACCTCGGACCACTGGATTTCATCGGCCTCCTCGTTCACGACGAACTGCAAAAACGACGGGATCGGCTTGTCGGCCGCCGCGTCAAAGCGGCCGGTTTCCGCGACCATAAAACGCTCGATACCTTCGACTGGAAATTTAACGCTGTCGACCGGGCACTGATTCTCGAGCTTGCCAGCGGCCGTTTTACCGAGCAGCGTGAGGACGTTTTGCTGCTCGGCAACGCCGGCGTTGGGAAAAGTCACATTGCACAGGCTATCGGCATGGCCGCCATCCACGCCGGCTTTCGCGTGCTCTACCGCGAGGCGGAGTCCTCTTCGAGGATTTGCTCCTTGCCATCGCGACCGGCGAACGCAGCGCAGCGATCGCGACGTACAGCGAGATTCCGCTGCTCATTATCGATGATTTCGGGATGCGCACACTCCTCGGCAACGCGGCGGAGGATTTGCCTAAGATTGTGATGCGCCGCTACGAGCGAGCTTCAACCATTCTAACTTCGAACCGACCGCGCGAGGACTGGCCCAAAATCTTCGGTGACACACCGGCGGTCGCCGCATTTCTCGACCGCCTGATGCACCATAGCCACCTCGCCGAGATTCGGGGCAAGAGTTACCGGCTCCATGAACACAGCCTCGCGGGACGCACTCGGAAGGCAACAGCGTCGGCGTAGCCAACGCTTGCGACATCACCACTACCCTCGGGCTGCTACATTTTGAAGTGCCCGCGGCTGGTACACTTTCAAATGCCCGCCGAGGAGCGATAGCCGCGGATTCCCGCCGGGCCGCCGACGTCTTGCTTCCCAATAATGATACGTAAGGAGAAACCAACGGCACCCGAAAAGGGCAATCATTGTTGTGTTGCGGGGGCTGGCTGCTGCTGAGCTGGAGTCCGGCGCTCGTGCAGCCGAACCCGGGCGCACCGCGCCCCGATCCGATAGGTCAAACACATGCGCGAAGACATCCGGTCCCGTCGCCCCGGCCCGGCCGCGTCAGCCCGTCCTTATGCCGGTCACTTTGCGCACGAGCCCGGCACGTTTTGGCGTATTGCCGACGATAACCGAATTTGCCTCCGGATAGGAATACGTAGCCATATTGAGCTAGATTGAGGCAACAACGGAGCAAGGGGTCGTCCGATCGAGCGGTCCCGCACCAGTAAAGGGAGACCTCATGGCAACCTATTACGTGGTTTGCATCAATAAGCATCCGACGCATCAGGATCCACACAATCGGATCCAGTACATCGGGACGAGCACCACGAAAGGCGCAAGCACCTGCACCAAAAAATGGCCACTTGCCGATGTCATCACGGCGATCGACAACAAGACCGACATATTCTGGTCTACGGATGAGAAGGGCGACCTCGTCGAGTGCATTACCGCGACGCATAACGGCAATAAGTACGTGAAAACGAAGAATGACGGAATTCAGCCCGACAACCTGCTCGCGAAAGACGACTGCAAGTAGGGAAACCGGCGCGCCTGGAATTGCTCCGCGAAAGCAACCTCCTCATCGTGGCGCTCCTCGACTGCAAAAGTCCAGCGTCTTGGGCCAGCCGACGATTTCTCCATCGCGGGCCGAATGGGGTCCGCGCCTAGTCGGCGAGAATAACTAAGAATTATTGTATGGGCGAAGAGACGGGCTCTGATGAGAAACGGCCGGCCGTTCCCGGTGGGCTCGGCCAATCCATCTCCAGGCGCGTAGTGTTCGACGGTGACGACCCAGAACGTGTGTTTGCACAAGAGGTGCGTAGCGCGAAGCTCACCGGCTTCCTGCGAGGCCATCGGACTGCACCGAAGTGTAACATCGTGGAGTCGGTCCTTGAGGACTTCGACGCTGAGTCGGTCGACTTTAGCAGGTGCGACTTTAAGGACAGCGCGATCCGGTCGTCCGGATTCAGAGGCTGCCACTTCGGCTCGAGCAGTTTCGCCTACAATGCCGTAGAAGGCTCGAGGTTCGAAGAATGCGATTTCCCGGATACGGACATCCACAATTGCACCTTTTTCGACACGGCCTTCCTCGGTTGCAACTTTTCGAACGTCCTTATAAAGAGCTGTAACTTTGCGAGATGTGAGTTCTTTGATTGTCGGACGAGCAACAAAATGTTCGAAACGTCGCGGTTTTCGGACTGCGACTTTCGCAACACGGAGCTGCAGGTGCAGACCATCGAAGAAAACTTTGGACTTGTTTCGAGCCGATATGCAGGGTTACTGAGAGGCGGCCGGCCGGGCGATGTCCCACGCAAATACGCTGCGGCTGACTTGAAGGCTTTCCTCGACGAGCCGTTTCGCCACTCGCTCAAAAAACTGAACATCGACTACTTCGTCCACGAGACCTTTCTCGACGGATCCCCGTTTCTCGATGCGTCGGTGAGGATCGAATCCTGGATGCCTATGTTCAGGACGGCGAGCAGCTTCGTCGTTGTCCTCGGTCAATGGGTGGAGTTCATTTTGGGCCTATACACCCGCGACGAAGTCACGACGCACACCATCGCTTGCCTTCATTCGATGACGGGGACTCTCGTCGACCTTCTTTCGGAGGAAGGCTTTCACAGCCAAGCGCTGTCGTCGATCACAGGCGCGCACATGTCGTTGGCACGAGCGGCAGAAGTGTACCTCTATACGCTCGACCAGTTTGATGTCGCCGTTGGTGAGGAGCTGACGCTTCTCGTCGAGGGCGGCGACGATTACGAATATTATTATCGCGACTTGGCGCCCCTATTCGAACGCACGCAAGCGATTATCGCCAGATTGGCCCCGCACAACTCTCCATGGGACCTGGTCGTGTCGTTCGTCGGCAACCCCGATCACTTCTTGTTCGTCGCCTTACTACTTGCGACTCGGCTCCGATTCGAACTGTTTCGCCTCGGAGAGCGCGTGCGAGCCGAACAGAAGCAGTTGCCGGCGGCTGGCGGCGGATCGATCAGGAAGGCCATTCGCGGGAAGGAAGCCTCTACGAAGGGCGATACGGTGGTCGAAATCAATCTTGGTGTGCACCGACCCATGCCGGAGAATCCGACGCTGCGACTAAAGTTTTACGTGCCGGGCGATCTCGTAGCGGAGCTAAAACTCGATGTGGGATCGCAAGCGATCGCCAAGATCAGGAAGACCGTAAGAGACATACTTTAGAGTTCAAGAGACTATCCTCAGTATGTTTCCGATTCCTCGAAGCACCTGATCTTCCGACATGAAGAAGTTGAGACGGATGCCTTCACACGGAGGGTCTTTGGCGAGATAGAAGCTTGCGCCAAGTATCACTGGCGTTCGAAACTCGCGGCAACCGGCCAGGAATGCGGCGCGGCGACGCGCATGACTCCGTCCAAGGCTTTCAAGACTAACCACCATGCTACCGATATAGCCGTTCACGAGATGGTTGATAGAGCACGCCGAGCCGAGAGCCATCGTTTCGGCCTTTCGCCGCAAGTCGTTCACCTGTCGATTCGCCACGGAGAGCATCGTCTTGAAGCGTTCGAGATTCGTGCTTAGGTCTTGAATCGCGAGTAGGCTGTACGCGTCGAGCGTTCCGCCGAAGAGCTCAACCGCCCCGACGAATGAGGTCCTCAAAGTTGAGGGATGCAGCACTGCAGATAGGCGAAACCCGTTCAGTCCCATTCCCTTCGTGAAGCTGCGTAGCCGTATAAGATTCGCCCCCTGCGTTGGGGCTCGCAGACGGCTGAGGTGAGCGGGATACGACTGATCCGTGACTTCATCGACGACAACGAAGTGCTCGCGTCCTGCGCAACGAAGAATGTCCTCCACGGTCTCGATGCTCTGGTTAAACCCGAGCGATGCGCGAGGCTGCGTCAGCCACAGTGCTACCGGAACCGAATCCGCGAACCTATGCGTGAGCGACGGAAGCTCATAGCCGTCCCTCCTATATGTTGGTAGGAGATCGACTTCAAGACCTAATTCATTCGCCTGCTCGATCGTACCGTAGTAACTCGGCGTCTCAAACACGACACGCTTGACGCCTTTCCATTTGAGCACGGATAAGGTCACGAACGACGCCAGCGCACCTGAAGGGCAAACCGTGAAACACTCCGGTTGAAGAGGTGATCCCTCCCACTCCGAGAGCAGGTGACGGATGCTTTCCCTCTGGGCGTTTATCGATCTACCGTCGTCGAGGTAATACCGTGCAAAATCGCGTCGCCGGATTACGGGAAATGAAATCAGCTTCTCGGAGGCGGAGTGCGTAAGAAGCCAGCCCGACGGGTCCGCGTCGACGCGTCCCTCGATGATCAGGTCTGAAAAATACCTGGCTTGAACCGCCGAGTAGTCGTCCCGCGCAAAGGGATACTTACGCTTCGTAACCTCGCCCGGACCTGAAGGAGCCATAATTCTTAGTTATGATCGCATTCAGGCCGCCTTTCCGAACCGCCGGAGAAGGTCGGCGCGAGCAAGCGCCGTTTGCAGAGCTCGATCACTAACGTGTGTATATTGTTGAGTCGTTAGAATGCTCTGATGACCTAGGAGTCGCTGCACAAGTCGAATGTCGGTTCCAACTTCGACCAGCATAGTCGCCGCAGTGTGACGCAGCATGTGCGGTGTCACACGTCTCTTTATCGCCGCCACTCTTCCGAGTCGCCGAATCCAATGTCGGATCTGGGCGGTTTTTACTGGAAGACCGCGTCTACCAACGAATAGTGTGCGGTCATTGAACAAGTCGTCAGGCACCGACCTAATATAGTTACAGAGCTCTGTCCGAAGAACGGGATCGGTTACGAAGACGACTCGCTCTCGACTGCCCTTCCCGAGTATTGTGATCCCTCCTGAACCGATGTCGATATTGCCGAGTTGAAGCGACGCCAGTTCGCCGACTCGCATCCCCGTCGCGACGAGCAATCCTGCGGCTAGCGCGCATTTGTCCCCGAGTGTAGTGCGGTAACGAATAAGGCGACGCAGTTCGGCTGCGCTTAGACTCCGAGGCAAGCGTGCCGGCAAGCGAGTCTGAATCTCAATGGTCGCGAAGGGTGAACAAGTGAGCATCTTGCGTCGCACGAGCCACGTAAACAGCTGGCGCAAACAAGCAAAACGGCGTTTTACTGTAGCCGGCGACAGTCCACGTTGACCAAGCAAATATGCGTGGTATGCAACGATCTCCTCAGGCCTGATCTCTGAAGTCCGCCGCTCAGGAGTCATGTGTCGCTGAAACTCATTGAGATCCTGTCGATACGCATTGAGAGTGTGCTGGGTCAAGTGCCTTTCATCGAGACAATAGCGCAAAAACGACGCAGAGGCTTTGGAAATTGGCATGGGATTATGGCTCCTAACATTTGTGGGGCTACGATCATATCAATCGGCATTATCGAAGCCTTTTCTAACCAATTTCACGTCTCGCTTCGTCGTTTGCGTCGGCATGTTAAATAACCTGAAGTATTTCGACTGTTCGGACCTGAGGGACGCAGGAAACATGTCGGTAACATTGCGGCAAAGATGTTGAAATCGCCTAACTTATGATCAGCTCTTGTTGGAGGACCAAGAATGGAAGCGACCTCCTGCACGATGGCCTAATGACGATGGAAGAAGCATGTCGGTTCGCGAAAATAAGTCGATGGAGTCTGTACTCTCTCCTACAACATGGTCGCCTGACGTCGCTGAAGCTCGGCGAGCCCCGCCGCATCGCTAAGGTTCCGCTCGGCTCGTAGCTTTTTTGCGCACGCACATAGCTCATCCGGAGTCAGTTGAAGCGTCCGGACCAGTGCGAGCATTTCGTTCAAGTTCCAGTGAGTACTTGATGCGCATGCACATTTCGTGCAACGTAGGCCCGACTACGCGCAAATCGGCAGCCACACTTGTCGTCGCGAGGTCGCTGTTTGGCTTTCCGTTGGCCGTCGCTGCTGACTCAAACAGTCTCGACTTTAGCTCCGTCATCCATTGCGCTTCCGCGGCTGAGGAACCCCTTGGGACGCTTCTCTCAAGCGGCGCGGTCTTGTAATTACCGCTGTCTTCGAGAGGGGGCCCTGCTTTATGCGCTCAGGGGTTCAATTCTCGGATGCCGCCTGGGGTTCAAATCTCGGATGCCGTTTCCATGAGTGGGTCTCCGGTATTTACTCGAAGCAGCGACACGGCGAAGCAGGTTACTTATGAGCGTTACATTCTCGGAGCTGGCTCCTTCTCTTTTGCATATCAGTGGACAAGCGACATCACGAGCACGAATTACTGGGTCGGTTAAGACAACTTGCCGTTGACGACCCTTAGCCAGGGAACTTGGTCGCGCCGCGAGCATCACCCTCGATGAGCTGCCCTGCGTCGTGTATCCCTTCGGCGGTTTCTCATGTCGCGATCAGCTTAGGCTTATGGGGCGCAACTCATAGAGCGGATTCTACTTAGAGCCCTGGCGATATTGACGCATCATGGACAGACAATCTGCGGTGGTCAAATCGTCTCTCTTTGAACGTATGAACGAACGTCGCTTTCGACGCCGATTGCGATGGCACAGAGCGCCGAGTGGAACTGCTCCCTCTCCCGCAAACCCGTAGGAAACGACGAGCCCGTCTTGGACTAGAATCTTCTCAAACCAGATGCAAGCTAGCACCGCACAGAAGTTTTATGAAAAATATCAAGGCTCACGCACGGCCGTCGCCAGGATGGGATCCGCAAATATCTCGTCCCAAGCTTCGAAAGGCTTGTTCCAGGTGATGATGATCGCGCCGCGCTCGTAGCGTTCTGAGACGATGCGGAAGATATGATCGGCGACCACATTATTAAGCGGCGTGAAGCAAAGCTCGTCAAGAATGATCAAATCAGCCGAGACGTACTGGTCGATGAGTTTTTTGATTGAGAGGCCGGCCATCACGGCGCTAAGTTACGATGCGAGGTGCAGGATGGTGGCGAAGAGCACGTTGTAACCGCACATGCAGGCCTTGACGCCGAGAGCCGTCGAGAGGTGATTCTTGACCACGCCGTGCGGACCGACCAGGAGAATGGTTTCGTGGTTTGCGACGAACTCGAAGCTTGCCATCGTCTTGATGCGCATCGAATCGAGCGGTTGAAAGCCGAAGTCGAATTCTTTGAGCATCTTGAGCACCGGGAAGCGCGCACCGCGGATGCGCCTTGTCGACCCGCTTGTTCTCGCGGGTGGAGAGTTCGTCGCCGACGAAGCGCGGCTGACGATTTCTTGACAGAGATCGATTGGGGCGGCGACAGCGTTACTCAACGCAAAGGAGCTGGTCCCAAAAAATGTCATTGCCTTGCCGCTCACCAGAAGAGGACGCCTCGGAGACGATCTCGTCACAAATGATATCCTCGGCTATCCTGCGACAGATGATGGACCTGTGAGCTCAATGCCAACGCTAGAGGCGATTACGGTCAAATTTCCCGAGCGGGGCTCCCACAACACTCTGGCTCGAGTGCAGCACGGGACGTTTGTTACTGGCCTTATTAAGTTGCCAGATCGGGTCGTTCGCTTTCGGCCAATCGGTATCGATACGCGCGGCGATGGCAAGAAAGCTATTGTAACGTGGCAACAGGAGCATGAGGCGCTCATTGAGTTTAGAGGGGTTCACATCGTTCAGAAGACGTAAGCAGAACCGCCAAGACGTTCAGCGTGAGTGCTCGCTCATAAGCGCGAGCGCGAAACCCTATCCCCTGAACGTTGCACTCAACAATGCTGCGCGCGAGTTCACCTTAAGCTTCTTAAATATTGCCTTGATGTGATTGCGTACAGTAAATTCGCTGCGATCGAGCTTTTTCGCGATCTCCCGCGTCGGCGCACCAGTCAGAAGAAGCTCGTACACCTCGGCTTGCGAAGGCGTCAACTCTTCTGCCGCACGTCGTTTAATTGCCGTTTGTGTGGGCCTCGCACTCGAGAAATCCGAAGGTGCGAGATCTCTGACGCGATTCGCAAGCCATGAAAGAGGGTACAGTTTCAGTTTCTTCGCAGCTTCATCGATCCAATAGGTGTCGCGACTTACCTGAAAAAGACCTATTGCGGCGCGGGCCGCACGCCAATCATATCCAATGGCATCGTAGATTGAGAAGGCCTTGCGGTATAAATCCTCAGCCTCTTCCTTGTCGTCTAAGTGCTGCCGAACATACGCTAAGGAATAAGCGACCAGGCCCTCCACGCGGCGGTCTGCATTGAACGAGAGCACAGCATTAAAGCGGTCACCTGTTTCTTGAAAGCGAGCGACATATGATAGGGCTAGAGCGCCGTCATGAGGTGCATAGAGTTCTGCTAAAAGGAGGAGCGCGACTCTTTCCTCACCATCAATTGCGCGCCACTCGACGCGCTCTGCTAGCTCCGCGGCCTCCTGAAGTTCTTGTTCTGACCAACGGATCTCTCCTAGACTAGCCGCGAGATATGCCCGGTCGCAGCTTGCCATGACTCGCCAGGGCAAAGTGTGTGCGCACGCCGTCGCTTGTTTTAGGTATCGAAAAGCGTTGAAATAGTCTCCCTCCAGAGCGCGGCGCCATCCAACAGCCTTGAGCGAAATGAATCTAGACTCGGCTAGGTCCTCCGTCCATGGGACCTTATCAACCTGCTCGAAGGCCTTGTTGCGTATCGACGGGTTTGGCATTTCTCTACCGAGAATCGAGAGCTGCGAAACTAGGTGTCCCCACGGGAAGACATTCCTAGTTTCCATTGCGAGTACGACGCGAAGCGCTTCAAGCAATGTGCTGCCCTGATTCTCATAACGCTCGCGAGCGGCATAGAGAGCCCCCTTTAGGATGAGTATCTCGGGATAAAGCGCTGAAGCTCGCGCGTCCAGGATCGGCTTGACTTCTTTTTCAGCTTCTTCTAACTTGCGCTGCATCCAAAACGCAACTGCCGACTGATAAGCTAGTTCGATTCGCAATTCACTTGACTGCAGCGAGTCGTTCTTCAGCGCGCGCGCTACAAGCGCAAATCTCGATCTAGCACTGCGGTGGTCACCGGCCCGAGCGTGAGCGGCGCCCAAAAGGATGTTCGCTTCCGCCTCCGAGACTTTCGAATGGAGTCCCGGAAGAGCTCTTGTCAAAAAAGCTATTGTCTCACTCGGTTTGGTCCTATTCAGCTTGAGATGGAGGCGGCCCCGGAGAAGAACAGCTTCATCAGAAGCAGCGAAGCCCTGAGCAAAGGCTTCATCGAGAATGCTGGCCGCTTGTGACAGGTGGGCGGTCTTGAAAAGATCCCGAGCCTCTTCGAGCGGTGACGAGGACGATCTGAGTCTAGGTTGTTTTTTAGTCTGTTTCAATTCCTTAATCCCGATGGACTCTTTGGAAGCCGAGCTAGGCAGCTCGACGCGCTGACCCCCTAGCCCGACTTCCGTTTGGGCTTGCTTAGCCCTAGGATGTCCTAGCCCCCACAGGACGTGACGGTCGGATCGCATCCCGGGACGACGCCTCCGCCATTATCCTGAATGCTAGTGGTATGTCCGGATCCCATCTTTGGCGTCAGGGACGCGGACTGCCCGCCAGTGCATGCGGTGAGGCCGAGGCCGAACGCCGCTATCAATGCGAAACGCAGTAGCTTTCTCAAGAAAAGCTCCTCTATGGCTTAGCCGCGTCTGGCGGCTGCAGGCCAGCCCGAAAGGGCTGGGTTAGATTAGCCTAAAGGAGTCCCATTGTTTAGCCTAGGGCCAAATCGCCGAAACCATAGGACTACGAGGGCAGCGTGGCCGATTCTTAACATGACGGAGGAGCTTCCGATATCCACCAGGTGGCCTAGCCATTTTAGGCTAATAGGCGACCACTCCGGGGCGGTCTCCCGGGATTACGTGCCCTCTTGCCTACTTACGGAGGGTGGCCATGAAGCTGTCCGAGTCGCCGAAGGAACACCTGACGCTGCACGAGCTCATCATCCTGCGCGCACTCGCCAACGGCGCGCAGAGCAAGGAGATGGCTAGCCTAATAAAGCGCAGCCGCGGCACGGTCGAGTTCTACGTACGATCGTTGTTCCTCAAGTTGAACGCGCGTTCTCGACCGCATCTGGTCGCGCAGGCGTTCCGAAGCGGTGTGCTCACCCTCACTCCGGCCGACGCGCCAGCGCACGTGTCGGAATTCGCTAACAGTTTTGCCAGTGGAATTTTCCGAACTAGCAATTCTGTTTAGTGTAAAGTTGTATTCGCTTGCGTCGACAAAAACGCGGACTTATAATGACCGCGTCGAGCTGTGCGAACGGCATTCACACACGCGCTATCTCCGTGGCAGTTCGACTTAGCGGTGGTTGAGGGACGATCCGCAAGCACAGGTTCTGGTGCGAAAGGAGGTGTATTCACATGGCAGAGCCGCACGCGTCCGGAGGGCGCACACTTCACGGCCTGACGATTCAACTGACCGAAGACCAGCGGCAGGCGATCGCTAAATTCTGGAAAGAACACGGCAGCATCGGAACGGCCGAGATCAAAATCGACGTGGTTAACGATAAGATTTCACCGGCTTCTATCCAAGTCGGGACAGCAAAATAGAGCGTCCCTCGATCATCGCAGTTCCGCGCTCTCAGGGTGTTAAGAATTTGGAACGGTTGCGATACAGCCGAGAGGATTTCGGCTACCTTATTGTATTCCCGGACGGTCGCATCGACCTGCATAACCACGATGTCGAGCCGCTACTGCAAACCGCGCACACCAGCGAGGAGCTGGCGACGCATCGCCTGCAGACGTTTACGGCAGACGCATCCTTTCATCTACGCAGTCCTTTGATCGTTTGGCTTGAGGTTACACGGAAGTGCAATTTGCTCTGCACTCACTGCTACATCGATGCCGGCAGGCCGCGCAAGAATGAGATGAACACGGCCGAGTTCAAGGCGTTGCTCGACGATCTCAAGCGCGCGGGGACGTTCTCCGTCGTCTTCGCCGGAGGCGAGCCGTATCTACGGCCTGATTTCGAAGAGCTCCTGGCATACGCCGCGGACCTCGACTTCATCATTGCCGTCGTGAGCAACGGCACGTATCTCACACCCGCGAACCTCTCGCGTTTTCCGCGCAACAACTGCCGGCTCACGCTGAGCGTAGACGGAATCACGGCGCATAACGTCATTCGGGGCGGGGCGTCGACCTTCGCGTTGATGCGCAGCAAGGTCGAACTCGCACGGGAACACGGCGTACCCGTGTCGATTTCGACGGTCATCTCGAAGGCCAACATACACGAGCTCGAGCAGCTGCTGAACTGGTGCATGGCTGAGGACATCGTTTTCCGCACCGTCACGTTCAATCCACTCGGCCGCGGTCTGGCGAACCTCAAGCAGCACGCACTCTCCGAAGATGACGCCGCAGCCTCGGCGCAGTTGTTCATGATGCAAAAACGCTTCGAAGCCGAGAAGGACAAGACGATTGGCCCGTGCGTCAGCAAATTTTTCAACTATGCACTGACGCTGATGTACATGACGCGCCGCGAGCACTGCTCGCGGTCGATTGGCTACGTCGCCGCCAACGGCGATGTCTACCCCTGCGTGACGAGCGCAGCCACCGAGCTGTTCGGCGCCGGGAATGTCCGTGAGACACCTTTCTCGGTGTTGTGGGACAAGTCGTTCCGCGAAATGCGCGCGATCACGTGGTCGAACTTCGAGGTCTGCGGCAGCTGTCCGTACAGCTCGAAGGAGTATTTCTGCGCGAATCGCTGCCCGTGCATGTCCCTAATCCTCAACGGCGAGCTCTTCGGATGCGGTGCGTCCGCATTCGAGCGGGAAGACCTTAGGCTTCGGACGGCCCGGCTGCGCTCGGAGATGAGTTATATTGGTTGAGGGTGCAAACACTGCGTTCGGCGTCCCGCCCGACGATCGTCGCGTCATCGCATCGGTCTTGAAAACGTTGCGCACGATCCTTGAGCCGGGCGTTATACATACGAGCGGCGCGGCCGACGTTTCACTTCAAAATTTTGCCGGACGCGCAATGACGAGCGTGCTCGCCGATGTCGACGCAATGGTCCGGGGCGCGTCGGTCAATCCACGTCATCCGAGGGCGATCGCCCACATGGTCCAGCCGCCTGCGACGATCGCGGTCCTCGGCGACTTGCTCGTCGGCGCGCTAAACCAATGCGCGTTCGTCTGGGAACAGGGACCGCTGGTAGCGCGCGTCGAGCGCGAGGTGCTGCGCTGGATGACGCGCCGGTTGGCGTTGCCGGACGCTGCCGCGGGCATGCTGACGTCGGGCGGGACCGCGAGCAACATGCTCGCTTTTTTCCTGGCGCGATCCTGTCGCAAAGCGTCGGAAGACCGGAGCTTAGGACTGCTGCGGGCAATAGCGAGCGATCAGGCACACTTCTCGATCGACAAGGCGGCGCGTCTGGTCGGGTTCGGCCACCAAGCGGTGGTACGCATTCCCACCGATGCGCAGGGACGGTTGCGGCCCGGCGACGTGATGCGGACGGCGGAACGGGTAGCGGCCACCGGGCAGATCCCGTTCCTATTCGTGGCGACGGCCGGAACGTCGAACGCCGGAGTGGTGGAACCGGTCGAGGAGTATCTCGACGCTGCTCGACGGTTCGGCGCGTGGGCGCACGTGGATGCTGCGTTCGGGGGATTGCTGGCCCTTTCGCACCGCGGACAGCGAGAGTGCGCGCCGTGGTCCGCGGCGGACTCCATCTCCTGGGACCCGCACAAATCGCTGTTCGTCCCGTTCGCTTCGGGCGCGCTATTCGTGCGTGATCCCGACGTTCTCGACGCCTTGGAATTCCACAGCGAATACGCACTGAAGCGCGGCGATTCGGAGGACGTCGGGTTTCGTCACCTGGATGGCGCGCGCCGCTTCGAAGCCTTGAAAATATGGATGGTGATCAGGCACCTCGGCCTAGCCGGGCTACGCGACTTCTCCGACCGGAAGCTCAACCTTGCGACCGCCTTTGCCGCTGAGCTGCGCCGCTCCGGTCCCTTCGACGTGGCGACGGAACCCGATCTGAGCATCGTCTGTTTCCGATTCGCGCCCCCGGGTCTTGAGGCGTCGGAGCTCGATTCGCTCAACCTCGCGATCAAAGACACGCTCTTCAGATCCGGATCGGTTCTCCTGTCCGCGACGCGACTCGGCGGGAGGGTTGTGTTGCGGGTGATCTTCAGCAATCCCGCACTCGAATACGAACAACTTCGTGCCATCGTGAACACGATCGAGCGCTGCGGCAAGGACCTGCTCGCGCAGCGCGTCTTGGGGGAGCTTTCCGATGCGAGTATCGCTCGTTACCAGCCCGCATCTTGATCACTCGATATTCCACCGGCGCGAAGGCGGCGGCTCGATGGACGGCGACACGCGCTTCGCGCAGTGCTTCGTACCGATGGGTTTGCTTTCCCTTGCGGGCCAGATTCAATCTTGCGCATCGCCGGTCATAGCCGACGTGAACAAGGCGATCAACGCGCATCGTCTTCCGATGTCACCTGCCTTCTATGATGCTACCGCGGGCTGGCTGTTGGAACTCGAACCGGACCTCGTAGGCATCATGACCGAGGCAGATTCGTACCACCACGTGGTGCAAATAACAAAGGCGCTCAAAGTTCGGCGGCCGGATGTCGTGACTGTACTCGGAGGCCCTTACGCGTCAGCGGTTCATCGCGAGACGCTTGAGGCGTTTCCGAGCGTCGACTACATTGTCCGCGGCGAGGGGGAGCTCGCATTCGAGCAGCTGCTGCAGGCGCTTCGTGGTTCGGAAGATCTCTCTGGCGTGAGTAATCTTACTCGACGCACGGCAAGCGGAGACGTCTCAGTAAGCCCCGAGTTGCCGCTCATCTCCGACCTCGATACGCTACCGTGGCCCGACTTGAGCCGAGTTGAGTTGGCGAGCGAAGACATCATCTACGTGGAGATCGGGCGCGGATGTCCATTCCGGTGCAACTTCTGCTTCACCGCGCCTTATTGGAAACGTAAACACCGCATCAAGAGCGCCGAGCGCGTGATCGCCGAGCTCGAGTATTTCCGAGACCGCTATGGCCGGACCGATTTCAATTTCACGCACGACCTGCTCACGACTGATCGCCGCTGGGTTCTCGATTTTTGCCGGAAGGCCACAGCACGGAAGCTCGAAGTGACGTGGACGTGCAGTTCACGCACCGACACCATTGACATCGAGCAGATCGATTGGATGCGCAAGGCCGGCTGCCGCGACATTTACTTCGGAGTCGAAACCGGTACTCCGGAGATGCAGGCCGCGATCGACAAGCATCTCGATCTGGCCGAGTCGCGCGCGATCATTCGCGCTGCGGCCGAGGCAGGGATCGGCGCGACGGTGGGCTTCATCGCGGGCTTGCCTGGTGAGACCGCGTCGTCTTTGCGCGGGACGCTGAACGAGGCGTTCCACTACCTGAGCCTCGATGGGACGACGGTCCATCTTTTCGGCTTCCAACCGTACAAGGGCAGCGCGCACTTCGAGCGATTGGAGGGCGATTTGGTCCTGGACGATCGCTTCATCGATTTTCCGCTCTCGCGAGCGGCGCATACTGAGAACTGCGCGATGCTGCGCGCCCACTTCGGCGTATTCACGCGCTTTGGGCGGCTGCGGCACTTCGACGGACTGCCTGAAGAGATCGTCCGTACAGCAGAAGAGTTTTTCCCGATCGTCAACGCACTGAGGCCTCTGATGCTGTACCTCGCGCAGCGCGGTCTGGACCCGTTCGATATGCTGCTCGCGTGGAGCCGGTGGATCGGCGCGGAGAACGCACGAGCCGGAAACGTCGGCTCCGGAATGTACGCGGGAACGATCGCGCAGTTCATCGAGTTCCTGCCCTCGGTCCTTCCGGCGCTGGGACAATGGGACGACGTTGTCGCGGAGATGTTGCGCTGGGAAAAGGCGAAGAACAAGCTGCGCACCGTCACGTCCGGCAAGAGTTTTCCCGTCGTATCCGCTGGAGCAGCTGAGGCGGCGCGACTGACGCGCAATCCGACGCTGCTCATCGAACGCTTCCGGTACACTTCCAGTTTCCTTTCGGACTTCAAGCCGGACGCCTCGGGCATATTCGCATTCTACCGTCACGCTGACGGCAGCTCGGCCATCGTTGCCCTTGGCGACCTTGCGGCATTGATCTTGGAAGTCGCGCGCGAACCGATAACGCAAACGGAGGTCGCACTTGCCATCGGAGAGGCCGACGAGGTTCTGGCCGTCTTTCGAAGATTGCGCGACTCCGAGCTACTCGTCGCGCACGTCGACGAGAACGGCACGCCCGCGCCGGACCATCCCAATCGAGTAGTGGGCGCTTACGGAGGAAGCAGCCCACCTTATCCAGTGAGCTATTAAAAGGATTCAAAATGGTCACCGTGCACGTCCGGGGACGCGCGGACGTACCCATCGACGAACCGTCCCCTTCGGTCGACCCCAACGACGATCCCGAACTTTGGGAACGCGAGAGCGGACGGCGCCTGCGCGCGCTCCTCGGCAGTACGGCCGATAGAGTCCGCAGCGCGATGGCGACGAACCGCAGCGTAGTTCGCATCTCGGGCTTGCCGCGCGACCCGTCGCCGCCGCCATCACCGTACCATGATGAATCGCGCTGGCGCGAGATCCCAATCACGCTCGCGAACGTCTTCGGTGCCGTCGACCTTCTGAACGCTCGTTCGTTCGCGTACTCGCAAGAGAACCGCGGTCGCGTCGTTCGCAACGTCGTTGCGCGCATCGATGCGCGCGACGAGTACAGCTCGCAAGGGTGGGGCCGCGACCTCGGCCCGCACATGGATGACGCGTTTCGAGCAGTGGGCGAACCCGAGCGGCCGCTCGATCAGGCCCCCGCACCCCGGTGGCTGGTCTTCGGCGTGATCTACGACCGACCGAGAGTGCCCCTGAGCATTGCCGCGGTCGATGAGGTCGTCAAGCGTCTGGCAACACGAGACGTCGAGGCGCTGTGCCGACCAGAGTTCGACGTTAAGAGCCCCGCTTCGTTCGGCGGACCACAAGTAGCGCACGGCCTGCCCATTCTTATCTCGGACGGGCGCGGCGGGTGGTTCAGCCGGTTCGACTGCCTGAACTGCGCCGGCACCACCGCCGCAGCGAGTAACGCGCTCGACGCTCTTTCCGAATTGCTTGCCACTCCCGATGTTTGGGAAGACGTAGATCTTCACTGTGGCGACGTCATCATCTTGGACAACTTTCGGGCACTACACATGCGGTCGGAGTACACGCCTCGCTGGGACGGTTCGGATCGCTGGTTGATCCGGCTGTACGCGGTACCGAAGAGCTTCCGCGGTGTTCCGGACCACGCGGGCGTTCCGCACGCATGGAAGTGATTTTGCCGAATGCGGATCCATGTGCGTGGGGCACGTTCTTATTCCATGTGGAAGCTGCGAGAATCAAATCCTCTTGTTGGTCTCCCGGCGGAGCAGGCCGCAGAAAAAGACGGGAATGCAAGGCCCGCCGGTCGAGCAGTTGCGGATTCTTAATGATTTAGTTAGCCTCGAGTGATTTTAAAAAAGGCGAGCCAGGACCAAGAAAGGAGTAGCCAAAACGGGTCAGTATAAACCTTTCTCGGAACGAGGCAACGCGGCCAGGCGTGTCCCGTCCTAACCTAAACGAGCTGCCCTGATGAGGTAGGCGTTCTTACGAAGCGTTTCTAGCGCAGAATCCCATGAATAGCGAGGAGCCGGATGCGGCGTTCCATAGCGATTCTTATCGTTGCTTCAATTGCATTTGGCGTCGGGGCCGCCGCGAGCGCCATGGACAAGTTCTATCGTGTTTCTCCAAATGTAACAATAGTTGACAAATTGGTTGTCGCTCCCGGCGCCATTGTCTTTTTCGGAATGAATCCGCTTCTCTATCCGGACTGGACCGTATCGATCGACGATAAGATCGTTGCTGGGGCCAACCGCTGACCTACGTGGTTTACCGGTTGGCGGCAACGCCCCCCTTGCGCCCTCGGATGTTACGCTCAACCCGATCCCGATATCAACCGCGTCACCTCCTGCAGAAGTTACCGACATATTTGTGATGACTCCTTTCAATGCAAACGTTCCGGCAAAATGCGATTTCACCAAGAGTCCGCCAACCGGTCCCGATCTGGCCGCGTGCCTCGCAACGGTTAGAGAGGATGCAACGCGCCTGTCCGTGCTGGCGTGGAGCCAAGGTCAATTACTCGAGAAAGCGTCTCAAAAGAAGAAGCGGATGATCGAGGTTGCGAATCGTGATGTTCGGGATGCCGGCGAAATAGACAGCGTCAAAAAGTTTCTCGATTACAAGAACGCCGTTAAGTCGGATCTGTATGACTCACACTTAATCGCTAACTTTATTTTCCTCTGCAACAGCGTCAATGACTGGCCAGCCTCTGATTATTTGGAAGCACAGGCGCTAGCTGATTCTCTGCTCTCATATGCCACAGATCAATTAAACAAGGATGTCAAGGCTCGAGATGATGCCAAGGATGCCGACCGGAAGTTTCGCGCCGAACTTTCAGCCGACCTCGCTTACCAGAACATCCTGACCGCGAAAACTCAGGCAGGGAAGCTCAACGATGAGGAAACTGCTCACCTTAAATACCTCGCAGCGCGAGTATCCGAGCTAAAAGGCTTGATCGACGTGAAAGGTAAACAGAAGGTTGTTGACATCGACAGCGCGCTTAAGGACGAGCTAGTTGCGGTGCAGGATAAGATTAAACCTTTAGCTCCCGGCGGTTCCCTCGAATTGAGGTACACGAAAAGCTTGGGATATCTGCGGAAGTACACTCAGCTGTACGCGTCGCGGGCGACCTTGGACCGCTTTGGGTACCTCGGTAGAGAAGATTGTCGTGGGCTAGCGGGCGGGGCAAGGGAAAAAATCTACAAGGTCACTGCCGGAAACGGTCAAGCGCAGGTCCGAGTCGTATGCAATCCTCGAATGTTTTTGAGCGGTGGCCTAGCCTTTAGTGGCCTTGCTCAACCAATATACCGAATCGTCCCTGCGCCCAATTTGAATGCAACTCCAGCGCCAATGACGTCAGGAACACCGATTCCGGTCCCCTCGCCGGGTCAGTTCATTCGCGCGACAACCACAACTTCCGTGCGCACTACCGGTGTGATTCTAAACAATATACAGTTGGGCGGGCCGCAAGACACCGATAGTGGATTTTACGTTAGCGCGGGCCTTGGCGTCACAATCGACAGTTCAACGGGTCAATTATCTGGAGACTACTTAGCCGGGATTTCCTACTCATTCAGCAAGACGCTGGTCATTACGCTCGGGACTCAGCTAGGGCCCAAGACCGTACTTATCAGCGGTTATGAGGAAGGAACGCAAGTTGGAAGCGGGACACAGGTTCAGACGGCTACGAAAATAGCGCCGAGTATTTTTCTTGGTTTCACATTCGGGAAATAGTCGTCGCTTCGTCGAGTGTCGCGAAGCGGTGCCGCCAAACATGAGGTACGCTCGTTTTGGGCGAGCCCCGCACGAAGGGGCTACGTTCGCCGAGCCGCCCCGAAGAAGGTGATGGGCAAGGGGAATTTTAGGGAAGTGTCGTTGTGAAAGTCCCTTTTAATCGGCCGGTATTGGCAGGGCGTGAGTCCGAGTACATAGGCGACGCAATCGCGCGCCAGCACATCTCGGGAGATGGCTACTACACCAAGCGCTGCAATGAATGGCTTGAGAAGGCGCTCGGTGTGCCGAAAGCGCTTCTGACGACCTCGTGCACGCATGCAATCGAGATGGCCGCCTTGCTACTCGACATCGCGCTCGGCGATGAGGTTATCATGCCTTCATTCACGTTCGCCTCGACGGCAAATGCATTCGTCCTGCGTGGAGCTCGGCCGGCCTTCGTTGACATTCGGCCAGACACGCTCAACATCGACGAGAATGCAATTGAAGCGACGATCACGCCGCGGACTCGTGCGATCATCGTCGTTCACTATGCCGGCGTCGGCTGCGAGATGGATACAATTTGCGAGGTCGCGCGTCGCCGCGGGATCGCTGTAATCGAGGACAATGCGCACGGGCTCTTCGCCTCGTATCGCGGCCGGCAGCTCGGATCGCTCGGTATGTTCGCGACGCAGAGTTTCCACGAGACAAAAAACGTGATTTGCGGCGAAGGGGGAGCACTTGTGATCAACGACGCCTCCTACGTCGAACGCGCCGAAATTGTACGAGAGAAGGGGACGAATCGCTCCCGATTCCTACGCGGGTTGGTCGACAAATACAGTTGGGTTGGACCGGGATCATCCTATCTGCCCAGTGATGTCCTTGCCGCGTTCCTGTTCGCGCAGTTCGAGACGTCAGGTGCGATCCAGCAACGCCGCGCGCATATTTGGAACCGCTACAACGAAGAGCTCGCGGGGTGGTGTGTCGAGCACGGTGTGGCGCGCCCGACTGTGCCTGCGTACTGCCGGCAAGCGTTCCACCTCTTCTATATGCTGCTCCGCAGCGTCGGAGAGCGCGATGCGTTGATCGCGTATTTGCGTGAGCGCGAGATCGGTGCCGTGTTCCACTACGTTCCGCTTCATGGATCGGAGTACGGCGTGCAGCTCGGCTACCGAGCGGGCGATTTCCCGGTGTCCGAATCGTGCAGCCGACGCCTAATTCGGCTCCCAATGTTCAACGACATGTCCGACTCGGAGATCGACTGCGTGATCGACGCGGTCCGCTCATTCAATCCCGTGGCACAAGGAGTGCTCCTTTGAGGCAAGCCGTAATTTTCGGCACCGCGGCGTTTGCAGAGGTCGCACGCATCTATCTCGATGCCGACAGCCCCTACCACGTCGTGGCATTCACCGTTCACGAGCGCTATCTCGAGGAACGGGAGCACCAGGGCCTTCCAGTTGTTGCATTCGAGACGCTGACCAAAACGCATCCGCCCAACCAGTACGAGATCTTTGTCGCGCTTGGGTTTACCAAACTCAGCAAACCGCGCGCAGCTGTTCTGGCCGAAGCGAAAGCAGCTGGTTACAAGCTGCTGACGTATATCAGCTCGCAGGCGCATCATGTCGGCCATTTCACGATTGGAGAGAACTCGTTCATCTTCGAAAACAACGTCATCCAGCCATTCGTCAGCATCGGCGACAACACCGTGCTATGGAGCGGCAATCACGTTGGCCATCATTCGACGATTGGCAACAGCGTTTTTATTGCGAGCCATGTTGTCATCTCCGGAAACTGCACGATCGGCGACAATTGTTTCATCGGCGTGAACGCAGCACTCCATGACGGCGTTCATGTTGCGCCGGAATGCGTGATCGGCGCCGGCGCGCTCATCCAAAAGGACACGGTTCCGCGCGGTGTCTACAAGGCGCGAGGCACCGAGCCCGCGGAGGTTACGAGCGATCAACTTCGCAATTTTTAGTCAAAAATGACGCGTGTGGCAATATCGCAGTCGAACTACCTGCCATGGAAGGGATACTTCGATACCATCGCATCGGTCGATGAATTCGTCTTATACGACCGATTGCAGTATACGCGGCGGGACTGGCGCAATCGGAACAGGATCAAGACGCGTCAGGGAACGAGGTGGATTACTGTGCCCGTGCGCGTCAAGGGTAGATATCACCAGGCGATTGACGATGCTGAGCTCGATGGTGACGGCTTCATAGTCGATCACTTGAACGCGATCCGCCAGAACTACAGGCACACGCCCTGCTTCCCGGCGGTCTTCCCGTGGCTGGAAGGAGAGCTTCGCGCGGCGCCCAGGCGCACGATCTCTTGCTTGAACCGGCATTTAATTAAAGCAGTTTGCCGACAGCTCGGCATAGGTACGCGTATTCGCGATTCGGCGGAGTTTGAGCTCGCGGCGGACCGCAACGAGCGCTTGGTCCGCATCTGCGAAGCCCTCGGCGCCAATGAGTACGTTTCCGGGCCGGCGGCGAGGACCTACCTCGATCAATCGCTTTTCAATCAGCGCGGCATACGCGTCCGATGGAAGTCGTACACTGGCTACCGTGAGTACGACCAGCCGTATCCACCCTTCGACCACCGCGTGAGCATCATTGACCTTCTCTTCTGCGTGAAGGATAGCATTCCGGACTACATCCGAAGTGCGGAGCCGTTCGAGCCGTGAATGCCGATGAAATACAGGCGCGTATCAGCGCATATTATACCGACCGCTTGCAACGCTTCGGCGAGACCCCACAGGGGGTGGACTGGAACTCGATAGATGCGCAGCAAACCCGATTCACCCAAGTCCTTTCAGTAGCTGTCGATGATGGGCAGTTCACGATTAACGATATCGGCTGCGGATACGGCGCGCTGATCGCCCGGCTGGACACGGTTCCCGGTTTTCGCGGATACACTGGCTATGACGTTGCGTCCGTAATGGTGGAGGCTGCGCGACGGCGTTACGGCATTCGTCCCGATGTCCGCTTCACGAGCCTACTCGAGGAGGTCGCGGCGGCCGACTACACCGTGGCGAGCGGGGTCTTCAGCGTCAAAGGGGACGTCCCTATTGAGGATTGGGCGTCCTACGTCCGCGAAACGATCGACTGGATGGCGACGCGTTCGCGACGTGGCTTTTCGTTCAACTGCCTAACGCGCTTCTCCGAGCCTGATCTGATGCGGCCGGATCTCTATTACGTCGACCCATATGAGATGATGGAACTCTGCCGCGTTCGTTATTCGCGAAAGGTAGCACTCCTCCACGACTACGGAATCTATGAGTTCACCGTGCGTGTACGGCTCGTTTGAACTGCTGGTGACGTGAAGATCGCCTTCGTGCTGGAGCGCGCACGCTTGGACGGCACTGTGCGATTCGCCGTTCGCAGCACACGCATGCTAAGGCAGCGCGGGCATCACGTAGTGATCTGGTGTGCCGAGGGTTCGATGACCGCCGAACTGGAGCGGGCCGGGGCGCGGGTGCGGCACGCGAACTCGCTCGCTGACGCGAGCCGAGCACCCGAGCCTTGCGAGTTGAACGAGTTCCGCGAGGATGTCGCGATGTGTGACGCCGTGGTTGCAGTGGCCGGAGCGGCTTTTCCGTTCGTGCTCGCGGCCGACGTGAAGCCGCCGCTGTTTCTCGACCTCCTCTCGAACGACTTGTTCGTCTCAGACGCGGCACTGGTAGTGGATGCAGTGCACGAGGCGGGTACCCTCGGCGGGCAGTTGAAAGTGTACCAGCCACGGGCACTTCAAAATGTACCAGCCCGAGCGTAGTGATGTAGTGGTTTAATCTCTACAGTCGTGCGGGGTTTGCCTTCCGATCGGTGGAGCATTTCC
>Ga0307477_10001028_pt1 | contig 25457 bp, 15 predicted proteins | sample atmos_gasesECM2C_FD_203316 | JGI IMG/M metagenome (GOLD analysis project Ga0307477, IMG submission 203316) | Hardwood forest soil microbial communities from Morgan-Monroe State Forest, Indiana, United States - atmos_gasesECM2C_515 | ecosystem: Environmental > Terrestrial > Soil > Temperate...
CAAAGAGCTGCCCCGTGAGGCAACGCTTGCGCTGGTAGTTGATCTCGACCGGGAGGCCGGATTACCAGACGAGGCTGCTGTGCTACGCGACGCGATTCACGAGTTCTTCATTCAACGCGCTCAAGCATATGAGCGGCGTCTGCGCGAATTGTTCCGTGTGGGCCGGACAAGCCTTGTAATCGGGCTCGTTGCTTTAGCGTCGGCAATTGCATTGGGAGATTTTCTAGCTGCTTTGATGAAGGGCAGCCGTATTGGCGAGATCGTTCGCGAAAGCCTTATCATCGGTGGCTGGGTTTCCATGTGGCGCCCTCTCGAGATTTTCTTGTACGACTGGTGGCCCATTCGCGCTGAAGTTCGGCTTTCTGAGCGGCTTGCAGCGATGCCGGTACGCATTAGATACGCGAACGCCACAGCTCCCGATGCCTGGAGAGACGACTGGCCGGCGGTGTCGCCAAGAGGTGAGCGGGCGGGCAGCGAGGCCCCACCGCGAGCGCTAAATCAGGCAAGTTGACCTTCATTACGAAGAAGCATCCGTTTCGGAGTCTTGCTGGCCTTTTTAGAAACGCCGCCTACGAGCCCCAGTGCGCGCGAAACAAATTTCCGCAACCCGGGTTCTCTGTTGTTGGCTATTTATTGGTCGACCGTGCTACCGAGTAGGGGCCAGAGATAGTCTAACTCTTGAGGTGTTACATGAGACTCTCCCAGATCGCCTTTTTGATTCTAATTACTGTTTCCATCGCCACCTTGAGCCACGCACAGCAGCAAGACTGGACTCCCCAAGGTATTGAAAGCCTGGGGCAAAAAGCTTCCTCGCGAACCGAGTTCACCCTGGACCATTCCATGCTGGTATTCGCGTCCAAGCTGGACCAGGACGACGAAGACCTGCGCCGTGTGATCGCAGGCGTCGATGGTGTCTCCGTTCACAGCTACCGTTTCCCTAAGCCGGGGATGTATGATTCGGATGTTCTTAGTTCGGTTCGCCAGCAGTACCATGCGGCCGGCTGGCGGCACATGGTTAACTCCCATAATAAAGATGGCAATTCCGGTTCGACCGATCTCTGGATCCGATACCAGAACAACGTTATTAGAAACGTCGCGGTTCTCTTTGCCGGGCAGAATCATCTCAACTTTATCGCAGTTTCCGGATCGATCAGTCCCCTCGACCTCTTTCATCTCGCGGGACACTTCGGTATCCCCAGAATTGAAGGTGGCGTCCTTGTTCCCGTTCCAGATAGCAGCCGGTAGTGCGGGTCCGAGGTGCAACAAGTCAATGCGTCAGCCAGTTAAAAGAAATCCTCAATCTCTTCCAGATGCTGCTTCTAACTTAGCGGAGTTGGTGGCTACCTTGAGGGAACGGGGAAGCGCGTGAGCATAACGGGGGTCAGGTGAATCAAAGATTCTCGGGTAAGTTGGTGGTGGTCACGGGTGGGACAGGCGGACTTGGACGCTCAGTGACTATGGCGTTCCTGGAGGCAGGCGCCAATGTGGTCGTTACTTATCGCGAGCCGCGACAATGGGACGATCTCAAGGCCATCGGCGGCGCGAATATTTCATCACTCGCAGGGCACCGCGTCGATGTCACCAATGAGCTAGAGGTAGACCAGTTCGTAAAAAAAATCATTGCAGAGTCCGGCCATTTGGATGTGTTAGTGAACACAGTGGGAGCTTACGCAGGGAGCATGAAATTGTGGGAAACGGACCCAAAGGTATTCGATAGGATTCTGACCTTGAATTTGCGGGCCGGTTACACAATCTTGCGTGCAGTAGTTCCAGCAATGCTAAAGCAACAACGTGGAACGATCATAAATGTTGCGGCAAGGGCCGCGGTCGATCACGCGGGGGGCGCTGCTGCATATGTCGCTTCAAAGGCTGCTGCTGTGGCGATGATCGATTCGCTGGCGGCAGATCTTAAGGGCAGTGGCGTGCGGGTGAATTCGATTCTACCTAGCATCATCGATACCGAGGCCAATCGAAGAGCAATTCCTAACGCTGATTTTACAAAATGGCCGAAGCCCGAAGATATTGCCCGAGTGATCCTGTTTTTGTGCAGCGAGGACGCGCGACTAATTCACGGTGCAGCTGTACCAGTGTATGGAGACAGCTAATCTACCGCGTTTTTTTGTCTGAGAATAATTCCGCTGTCCCCCGATTCCTATCAAAGGGGACCTCTGGAAAAATTCACTTGAAGGCCCAAAAGTTCAAATCGGAATTAGCCCGTGCCGGATACCCAGCGTAACCGCTTCGGTGCGGGTGGAAGCACCCAGCTTGTCAAGAATCGAGCTGATATGGAATTTGACAGTGTGCTCGGAGATGCCGAGACGCACCGCGATATCTTTGTTGACCAGTCCCTCCGCTAGCATTCTGAGCACTTCGGTTTCGCGGGAGGTGATCTCTTCGGAGAATTCATCCTCAACCTCGAGCGGCTGATCGCCGTAGACGGCAGCCAAGGTCTCCGCGGCCGGTGTGCTCAGCAAAACCAATCCATCAAAGGCGGCGTAGATGGCGGACATAACATCGTCTGGGTCGCTCTCCCTGGACAGAATCGCACGTACCCCGCGCCGCAATAAGCGCGAGATTGATCGCGCGTCGCTGACCTCGGTGAGCAGAACAATCGCGGCGTCCGGTGCCGACACAGGCAGTAAATCGCGGATCGAATCGGAGTCGATGACAATTACATCCACTTCGTTGCTACGGGCAAATGCCGCCAGCCTCGCCACCGTGCCGAAACTTCCCGCCAAATGTAAGTCAGCGTGGCTGCGGACAATGCGTTCGAGACCGCCCCGCCGGACGGCGGAGGTCGCCGCAACCGCAACCCGGATCGCGCCCCCGCCGCTTCGCTTTGACATTCGCTATCGCGCCCTCTCGCCCAATGTAATTGAAACCGGCTTGATCTCGCCGGCTCGAATCACCCTTGCCTTCAGAACATCACCGATTTTTGCTGTGGCAAGCGAGTCTTGTATCGCATCCATGTGCTCGGCTATCCTTCCTCCCAATTCGAAAACAACGTCCCCCAGCAAGACTCCAGCCTTTTCCGCGGGCGAACCATTTTCGACATGAGTCACGAGCAAACCGACTCGGGTTTCAGCTGGGAGCTTTGAGAGGATATTGTCGGGCACCTGCACCGGCTGCATAGCGATACCCAAATAGGGCCGAGCGATATGCCCTTTTTTCAAAAGCTCTTCGACAACGCGATTGACGGTTGCCACCGGCACGGTCACGGCTCGTCCGTGGGCTAGGCCCCGCGTATTAATGCCGACGACTTCGCCTCTGGCATTCAGAAGCGGCCCGCCCGAAAACCCCGCGTATAGAGCGAGGTCGAGCCGGATGTGCTGATCGAGGTTTCCACCGCGCCGGTTCCTCCACTCGCCGCTGATGCCACCAACGATCCCGCTGCTTGCCACTAAATCGCCGCGGCGGGTTCGGCCGAGCGCGAGAACAACATGCCCCAGCTTGAGGCTTGTAGAGTCGCCGAACTGGAGCTTGCCCGAAGATCCTTCCTCGATTGTTAAGACAGCTATGTCGGTACTCGGATCCCGTCCAACTAGTTTCGCAGAAACTGCGCGTCCACCATCGAGCAGCACCTTGATGTCTTCGTCGCGCTGCACACCGTGATGAACCGTTACGATCACGCCCTTCTTCCATTCGATGCCACTGGTCGGCATCCAGCGCCGAGCTTGGACGGCAACCACGCTACTACCCACTTTCTCCGCCGCTGACGCAAATTCGTTTGAAATTGTTTCTAAAATTGAGTTGGCCATTTCCTGGTAAAACCCCCTTTTCTTAACTCTGAGAACAGGATCAACGAAAAGAAAGGAAGGCACATCCGCTGAATGGCTAGGTACATACCAGAAGGCCAGAAATGGCAAGCTGGAAGCTTGTTATTACCGCTTGAAAGAGGTGAAGAACTCCGCGAAATGGTTAACTTGCCGGCGCTCGACGACTTTGACGGGGTGATACCTTCGGGAAGCTAAACTGCCGTTGCGACCGGCTCTTCGAGCTCGATCACCTCATCGCTTTCCATCCGTTTGTGAGTCTTAGCGACCAGCATGTAAATTGAGGGCACCACAAACAACGTGAAAGCCGTGCCGATGATCATGCCGCTAACCAGCATGATGCCGATGCTGTTTCGCGCCCCAGCGCCAGGACCCCTGGCAAGAACCAGCGGGAAATGGCCGCACACTGTGGCCGCTGTCGTCATTAGAATCGGGCGCAGCCGCGTGCTCGCGGCGCCAATAACCGCCTGCAGCTTGCTGAGGCCGGTTTCCTGCAAATGGTTTGCGAACTCGACAATCAGAATTCCGTTTTTCGCAATGAGGCCGACAAGCGTGATCAAACCGACCTCGCTATAGATATTCAGAGTTGTGAAGTTCAGAAACGAAAACATCAGGGCGCCCGAGATCGCCAACGGCACAGAACCGGCGAGAACGATAAAGGGATCTCGAAAGCTCTCGAATTGCGCGGCGAGCACCAGATAAATCAAGATCGCCGAAAGTAAGAACGTGGCCAGGAACTTGCTGCCCTCGACACGAAGCTGCCGCGACTCCCCAGCGTAGTCCACTGTAAATCCCTGAGGCAGGGTCTGCTTTGCGGTGTCCTCCAGAAAAGTCAGAGCCTTATCCAACGGAACGTTCGGCGGGATCACGCCCTGAATCCGCACTGCATTCAGCTGCTGGAATTTGTTCAGCGATCTCGGCTCGGTGGTGGTCTTAAGAGTAGCGAAGGTCGAAAGCGGCACGAGTTTGTCCGCGGAACCCTTCACATAAATTTGTGATAGCTGCTCCGGGGTAAGGCGATCCATTCGCCTTAACTGCGGAATCACTTTGTAGCTGCGGCCCTGAATGCTGAAGCGGTTGACGTAGTTCCCACCCAACATAGTGGAAAGGTCCGCGCCAGCCTGGCTTAAATCCACGCCTTGCGAGCGAAGCTTGTCACGATCGAAAACGACTTCTGTTTGTGGCTGGTCGAACTTCACATCGGTATCGGCGAACATGAACATGCCGCTGGTCATGGCTTTCTGCACGATCTGCTGAGCAAGTTGACTGACCTGCTCCGGCTCAGCCGCAGACACAATCGCGAAGTCGACTGGGAAGTTGCCTCCACCCGGAAGCGCGGGTGGTGTCAGGGGAATCACACGCACGCCGGCGATCTTTGACAGCGGACCTGATGACTCGACGAGCAGTTGTTGAGCGGTCTTTTTTCGCTGACTCCAGGGTTTCGTGACCATGCCTCCGAACCCGCCCCCGGGATTTGTGATCTGGAATATGCTCTCGCTCTCAGGGAATGAGTGATAGACGTCGTAGACCTGCTGGGCAAACAGGTTGGTTTGGTCGAGAGTTGAATTCGCGGAGGCTTGAATGACTCCGAACACAACTCCCTGATCCTCTGCGGGCGCCAGTTCCCGCTGGGAGAACATGTAAAAAGGAATCATGAGCACGGCGACGATCGCCCAAACCATGAGCACTACTGGACGGTACTTTAATGTGCCGCTCAGCAACCGCACATAGAGATTTCGGACGTTTTCGAAGCGCCGGTTGACGAACCCGGCAAAACCGCGTTCCGTGTCGCCTTCACGCAGCAACTTGGAACCCAACATCGGTGACAGAGTGAGCGCCACGACGCCTGAAACGATGACAGCCCCAGCCAGGGTAAACGCGAATTCCCGGAACAGCGCGCCTGTTAGTCCTCCTTGAATTCCAATCGGGGCGTACACGGCCGCGAGCGTAATCGTCATGGCGATGATCGGTCCGACCAACTCGCGTGCGGCGTCCTTTGCAGCTTGGAACGGAGACTTGCCCATATGGAGATGCCGCTCGACGTTCTCCACCATGACAATGGCGTCGTCTACGACCAATCCGACCGAAAGCACAATTGCAAGTAGGGTCAGAAGGTTGATGGTGAAGCCTGCTATCCGCATCAGGAAGACGGCGCCAATCAGCGAGATGGGAATGGCGACAACCGGAATCAAGACGGAGCGGAATGATCCTAGAAAAAGGAAGATGACGATGACGACAATCAATAAGGTTTCGGCGAGCGTGTGTAGAACTTCGTTGATGGCGTCTTGAATGTAGGCCGTTGAGTCATAGGGAACACCCAACTTCATGCCCGTGGGCAACTGTTCCTGAATTGCCGGCAACTCCTTGCGCACGTTGCGGATTACTTCCAGAGAATTCGCAGTCGGAAGCACCCAGATTCCCATGAAGGTCGCAGTTTCTCCGTTGAAGCGAACATCCTCATCGTAGTTCTCTGCGCCAAGTTGTACGTCGGCGATTTCGCCCAAGCGGACGACTACGCCGTTCTGCTGTTTCACGACCATCTGACGAAAATCGTCAGCAGTGCGCAGGTCGGTGTTAGCGATCAGGTTCACAGAAACCATCGAACCCTTAGTGGCTCCGAGCGCCGAGAGGTAATTGTTCTTTGACAGCGCATCGCGCACGTCGGAGGGCGAAACGCCGCGGGCCGCCATTTCTTGAGGCTTCAGCCACAAGCGCATGGCAAATGTCCGATTGCCCAGAATGTCCGCACGCTGGACACCGCTTATCGCGCTTAACTTGGGTTGAACGACACGGGTCAGGTAGTCGGTGATTTGGTTCTGATCAAGATCGGGGGAAGAGACCCCAATATACATCGCCGCAAACTGAGTGTCCGCGGTTTCCAGATCGATAACGGGGATTTGAGCTTCTGGAGGAAGGTCGTTGCGGACCTGCGCCACTTTCGCCTGGATTTGAGTTAGGGCCGCAGTCGTGTCATAGTTGATTTTCAAGTGCACCAGGATCGTGCTTAAGCCCTGAGCGCTCGTCGACTCCATGTAGTCGATGCCGTCCGCACTGGCGATAACACGCTCGATCGGCGTGGTCACGAAGCCGCGCACAAGATCGGCGCTCGCGCCAACATACACAGTCGAAACCGAAACGACGGCAATGTCGCTACGCGGATACTGACGCACACTCAGCGAACGGATGGCCTGCAAACCAGCGATCAGAATAACCAGGTTTACAACGATCGCCAGCACCGGACGCTTAACAAATAGATCTGTAAACTTCACCCTTCGCTCCTCAAATCACCGGGTTGAGTCTAGCTATTCTCGGGCTTCGGACTCTGATTATTCTCCGGTTTGACGGTGTTATTGACCTGAACTGGGGCCCCATTCCTCAGCTTGAAGACACCAGAGCTGACAACTTCGTCCCCCGGATTAAGGCCCGATGTGATCGCAACCTGATCGCCGCGGGAACCTTCCACTTTCACGACCTGCTGCCGTACTCCGCGATACGTGTTTCCCTTTGCATCCTTCATTTCCGAGACTATAAACACGGAGTCGCCGTAAGGCGCATAGTTGATTGCAGAAGCCGGCAGCGGCACAACTTGGCGAGGCTGTCCGATTGGCAGTTCCACCTGCACAAACATCCCAGGGCGCAGCTTGTTCCCTTTATTGGCAAGGGTCGCCTGCACTTGGATGTTTCTGGTCTGCTCATTAATGACCGAGTCGAGAGCGGTAATTCGGCCAGTCAAAGCTATTCCCGGTAAGTCGCTATTGGTCACGCGCACCACGCGTCCGGGTGTCATGCTGGTGGCATTCTGCTGTGGAACTCCGAAGTTCACATAAATAGGATCCACCGATTGCAGCGAAACAATCGCCTGACCGGCTGCCAGATATTGGCCCAAGCTCACTTGACGAATCCCAAGGAGCCCGGTGAACGGAGCGTGAATCGTCTTGCGAGCGATTGCCGCCTTAATGTCACCTACCTGGGCTTCGGTCGCCTTCTGCTGCGCATTGGCATTGTCGTAGTCCGAATGGGAGATGACTCCCGCCTTCACTAGTTCCTGCGCACGACCGTAGTTGATGCCCGCCAGATCACGCTGAGCCTCCAAATTGGCTAGCTGCGCTCTTTCCTGGCGCGTGTCAAGTTCCACCAAAATGTCTCCCTCGTGTACCGACTGGCCCGATTCAAAGTGAATTTTGTCGATCGTGCCGGGCAAATCGGCACTCACGGTAACCCCCTCGACCGCCGCCGCTGTACCGATGACCGTTAGTGTGGACGGCCAAGTTTCTCGCTGAGCGACCACGGTGGTAACCGCCGTCGGCGGCATCTTGAAGGAGGAGCCCTGGGCGATTGCAACCTCAACTTGCCGGAACTTCACGAATCCCAGACCGCCTAATATGGCGGCCAGTGCCAGTAACGTAATGATTAGTCGTTTCGCCATATCCTCTTTACTCTCCGATGTTTCAACAAAATTGCCTGGCGGAACCGGTAGGACACAATAGTAGCTGTTCCAAATAGATTTCAGTCTGCCTGAAAAGGATTCAGTTTGAATCCTTCGGACTTCAGTCTGCTGGTTCGGTGGGCGCCTGCCTGGCTTGGTATCGCCCCGATTCGTGCGACACGCGAAATCTAACGTTATACCTTGCCACATTTTATCTGAAAGGCCGGTTGCGGACGAGCGGGACAAGGGATCGCAGTGTGGGTCCTTTGCTCATTAACCGAAGTAGGTTCTCCTGTATAAGATTTCTTTCGTCCCGAGACGCGCCTATTCGTAGCGCAGGCTCTCGATTGGGTCCAGGCGTGCGGCGTGGACTGCGGGTACCATGCCGCTGATGACGCCAACCAGACTCAGGATAATCGTCGCCACAAACAGGCTACTCACGTCGATGTGTAGTTGAATATCTCCCGCCTGGAGGCCGTCGCCGAAGGCACTCATTAATGGCAAAGAGCTCACGACCCATGAAATTATGTAAGCGATTCCGATCCCTCCCAGTCCCCCGGCGAAGGTGATGGCCAACGCTTCCGCGAGAAACTGGAAGAGGATGTGGCCTCTATGCGCGCCCAAGGCCTTTTCGATGCCAATTTCCCGAGTGCGCTGCTGCACCGACACCAGCATGATGTTCATCAGTCCAATGCCACCGATGCCCAAGGTCAGAGCACCGATGAACGCGAGTAGGATCTTCAGGGCGGTAGTCACAACTGTAAACTCGTCGAAGTCTTGCTTGAAGTCGGCGATGAATACGGCGCGGCGATCGTCCGGGCGGAAGTTGTGATGTGCTGCTAGCACAGAGCGCACAACGCGAGCCAGTTGCTGGTGGTTCTCGCCCTCATAGTCCATAAAGATGCCTGTGATGTATTTTGTGTCATACAAGTCGCCCATGGTGCTGAAGGGAATGGCGAGTAGAGTGTTGTCGTTGTCGTCGCCGTCCTGAACTTTTCGCTGATAGACACCCACTACCTGAAAGCTAAGCCCGTTGATGCGGATGTTCTGTCCCAGCGCCTGCTCGCCCGAGAAAAGTCTCCTCCTCGCTTCATCGCCGATCACCACAACGCGGGAGCGCTGCAGTTGATCCTCTTCGCTGAGACCTCGCCCGGTGGAGACCGAAAAACCACGGATTCGCTCGTAAACAGGAAACACGCCGGTCAGGAACAGATTTGTAAAGGTACGCGTGTCATGCTGAATTGTTACGTTTCGCTTGTCAAAGATGGGTGTGACGCCTTTGACCATCGGCACTTCGTTGCGGACATAGTCGACATCCGCAAGCTGGAGGCGGATTTCGCTTCCCGCCTTTGCGCCTCCTACTTGCAATGAGGTGCGACCCGGAAAAGCTCCGATCACATCGGTTCCCCAGGAACTGAATATCACGCCGATAGCTCGCTCGAAGCCCGAGCCGAAAGCCAGCAGGATAACGACGGTGGCAATCCCCCAGGCCATGCCCAACATGGTTAGGGCGGTGCGGCGGCGATTATGCTGCATTGCATTGAAAGCTTCCTTAAGCAGATCGCGTGTCATGATTTACTCCTGACGTAAGGCCTCGACAGGTTCGAGCAGAGCGGCTTTTCGAGCCGGGTAAAGTCCGGCTGTAATTCCGGCTACCGCCAACGAAAGCACCGCAGCAATGGCGGACACCGGTATGATGCGCGGCGTATCGAAACCCTGCGGAAGATTTACTCCCGAGAGCAGGTGGATGACGAGCGTTGCGCCGGCCACACCGAGCGCGCCGCTCAGCAGTGTAAGGCAGGCGCCTTCCAGGAAGAACTGGAACAATATGTTGCGGTTGGTCGCGCCTAAAGCCTTGCGCAACCCGATTTCCCGGGTGCGCTCGGTCACCGCCACCAGCATGATGTTGACGATTCCGATTGCTCCCAAAGCCAACGTGACCAGACCGACGCTACCCAGAAACCAATCCATCGCAGTGAAGATCTTGCCCATGGTCTTCTGATTCTTCACCGTGTCCCACTCTTCCCAGACGTCCTTCTCTTTGGGATCGAAGCCGCCGTGGTTGCGGGCAACAATGCCGTGGAGCTCCTCTTTAGCGGCTTCATTTTCATCGAACGTTCGCGGTTGATAATTGATGAATGAAATTGCGTTCCCTTCTTTCGAGTTGTCGCCTTTGAGCGGGAAGAGTTCACGCATGGTGTTGAAGGGTACGAATATGCGGATATTCGTGGAATTCTGTTCCAGGTTTCCGATAATAGATAGCATGCCGATCACCTGAAAACGAATTCCGTTGAGCGTTATCGTGTTGCCGACTGAGGGCCGCCCTGGAAACAGATTGCGTGTCATTTCCCGGCCCAGAATGCATACGCGGCGGCGCTGGTCGTTGTCCTGGTCATTGAACCAGCGCCCGACTTCTATCGGGATGGTTCGCACCTGGTTGTAGATCGGCGGAACACCGGAGACCTGGCCGTTGGTGCTGGTGTAGTCGCTGGCGGCTCGAATGTCGTCGCGCGCGATCACCGGTGAGATGTTAAGCGCGAGCCTGGACGCATTCTTGATATCGCGGTAGTCGTCATAAGTAAGGTTGAACCACTTCATAGAATCGAAGCTGCCCTCGACGGCAGGAGCGCGACCGCCCCAGAAGAAGATTATGTTCTTGCCGAAGGTTTCGAGTTGCCGGCGGTTGCCATTGCGGAACCCTTCCCCGACGCCCGCAAGGAGTAGCAGCGATCCCACACCCCAAGCGATGCCAAACATGGTTAGAAACGAGCGCAGCTTGTGCGCCCACAGGGTACGCAAGGTCTGGCCGACGGTATCCAGCAGCACGCGCATATATACATCCGTTCGGTCGGACTAGCGAATCCAGGCCCGCTCGTCAACCGCTGCTATGGAATTCGACTGATCAAGACGGCAATCGTTAGCAGGGGGCGCTGTAAAAATCTGGGGATCGGTTCGTTAGTCCCTACCACTCCTTACCTCGAACAGGTGGGTATCTCGAGCGCTTACTATGACCAGGGTTAGAGCAGGTCTGACACTGAAATGGCATCATTCAACAGAAGCCACAGCCACTTTAGATTAGCAACGAGGATAGGCGGTCACTGCCCAGATGAAAGCGCTACGACGTGACCGCGAACGCGTAGTGTAAGGGGCAACACGCCCGCAATCAACAGGGCGACCACCAGGACCGCAAAGCTGGACCTAAATGAGTGGGTTCGAGCGGCCTGATAGCCGACTAAAGCCGGGCCGAGAAAACCGCCGAGCCCTGCCGCGACACAGTTGATCGTGCCGGTGGCCATCGCCGCAGCAGAGTCGCAAAGGAATGCAGACGGCATGGCCCAGAAGCTGGGCAAGAAGGCGAGCAGGCCGGCAGCGGCAATTGAGAACAAGAAGAGAGAAGGTACGGTTCCCCAGTCCGCTTTGCTTAGCACCAGTAACGCAGCCGCTGACACCCACAGCGGAATCGCGGTGTGCCAGCGGCGTTCGCAAGTGCGGTCGGAATGCCAACCGTTCACTTGCATGGCAACAAAACCAAGCAGGTTAGGCAAAGCTACCAGTAGAGTGACCTTGAAATCGCTGAGTCCCGATACGCGCTTGAGCATGGTGGGCAGCCAAAAGGCTAAAGCGTACGCCGAACCATTCTGCACGAAGTGCAACGTAGTCAGAATGAGAACGTCGCGATGCCGGAGCGCCTGCCACACCGTATATGCGCGGACGGATTTCTTGGCCTGCGTCTCGCTATCCAGTTGATTGATAACCCACTCCCGCTCATCGGCGGGCAACCACTTTGCCTGACGCGGCCAATCGGTCAGGTAAAACCAAGTCACAACCCCGAAGAACAGTGCAGGTAATCCTTCGAGGATGAACAACCACTGCCAGCCTCGCAGGCCGCCCCAGTGGACGCCCAACAGCAATCCAGAGATTGGGGAACCAACCGCGTACGCTAAGGGAATGGCAGTCATGAAACCGGCCACTGCCTTGGCGCGATCTTCGTAGATAAACCAGTGCGTGAGATAGACGATGATCCCCGGAAAAAATCCGGCCTCCGCCAATCCCAGCAAAAACCGCATGGTATAGAACTGGTGCGGCGTCCGGATAAAGGCCATTCCTATCGTGACCAAGCCCCATGAGATCATGATGCGCGTGATCCAGCGGCGTGCACTCCAACGCTCCACGATGAGGGTGCCGGGAATTTCCAAAATGACGTAGCCCAGGGCGAAGATGCCTGCTCCGAACCCAATTACGCGATCGTCGAAGCCTAGATCGCGCGGCATTTGCAAAGCCGCTGTCGCAAGATTGTTGCGATCAAGGTAGGCAATTACGTAAAGCAGGAGCACAAAGGGCAGCAGGCGCAAAGTGATCCGGCGGCGGGCGCGGCGGGCAACGTCATCGCCGACAATGGTTGGGGCAGACAATTTTCTTTCTGCGAAGATCGGATTGGTTGGCTAGAAGACTCCGCTCGAAAAATCACACGATTATATACCGTGCTCCGCGCGGGTAGCCTGGGTGAAACGATGTGCTGGACTTCTTTCGTACGGCACAGCTTTCACCCGCATCGGGTGTATTCTTCCCGAAATCTCCGCCGGCTTGCATGTCTGCAGTTAGGCCAATCGGGATCACCTAAACTCTTCCAAGCTAATGTAGACTCCTTAGCTGTGTGTGACCCAGTCGGAGTCGCCTTCCACCGGCAGTCTACGAGGGCTTGACCGCGCTAGCCACGTTCCGCTAGTCGGCTAGTCAATTTCGGTCTCATGAATGGTTAACACAAAAGTGCAATCATGCGAGTGAGGTCAGGAGCGGACCCCGAAGCAGTCTAGGTTCAAAAAGCCGCCAGATTCGTAGACCTCAACCCGCACCCGAATGTCAGGATTCTGATCATGGCATCTACTTTCTTTCGATCTGTTCGGTCTCTCGAAGCTGACGACTCCCAACGTTCATACCTGGGTATCACTCTGGCGGCCTTGCTGCTCGGAGCGTGGATGGTTTGGTTCTTTCTGGCGCGAGTGTCAGTGTACGCGGTCACGAACAAAGCGGACCTGGAAGTAGGTCGATCGGCGTATTCGGTTGAATCCGCAGTCGACGGGCGAGTCGTGGCAACCCATCTGGTGATCGACCAGGAAGTGAAGGCTGGAGACGTCCTGGTTGAACTCGATTCCGGGCCTCAGAGTTTTCAGCTCTCGGAAGAGAAGACGCAAGTCGCTGGCGCAGATCCGCAAATCCACTCCCGGGAACAAGAAATTGCCTCGGAACAACAGGCGCTTGAGCAGGATCAGCAGTCGGCAAAAGATGCGTTGGACGAAGCGCGGGCACACTACCGCGAGGCCGAAGCAGCTGCACAGTTTGCACAGACCGAATCGGAGCGCTTGCGCAAGATGCACGACGCCGGCGTGGTTGCCGATCTGGACCTGAACCGCGCCGTAGCCGATGCACAGCAGCGTCGCGCCGCAGCCGACAGCTTGCGTTACGGCGTGGTCCGTCTGGAAGGAGAACAGCGTACCCGGACCAACGAGAGAAAAGCTCACATCGATCAACTTACGAGTGAGCTCAACAAGCTGCGTGGCGACCAAGCGACAGCGGGTGTGACCCTTCAGCGGTTGAAAGAAGAGGTGGATCGCCGGAGCGTACGCGCTCCAGTTGACGGAAAGTTGGGTGAAGTGGCGCCCTTGCGGGTCGGGATGGTAGTTCACGAAGGCGAAAAACTTGCGGCTGTGGTCCCGTCCGGGAAGCTGCGCGTAGTTGCGAACTTTGATCCACCGGCGGCCTTGGGTCGCATTCGGCCGGGGCAGCACGCTCGCATGCGGCTGGAAGGGTTTCCCTGGGCTCAGTATGGAAGTGTCACTGCCACCGTCACCAACGTGGCTAGCGAAATTCGCGATGGCAGCATCCGGGTGGAGCTGGCGCTCGACGCTAATTCCGGCTCTCGAATTCCTCTCTCCCATGGCTTGCCCGGTTCCGTTGAAGTCGAAATCGAGACCCTCTCACCCGCAAACCTCGTGCTGCGCACGGCAGGAAGTCTGCTAGCTGGCCCTAAAAGCAATATCGCCGACCTCGCCCCAGGAACGCAGCCATGAACCTGAGCCGACGCCGCATATTTGTTCCGGAAGTCGTGCAGACATCCGCCATGGATTGCGGTCCGGCGTCGTTGAAGTGTCTAGCAGAGGGATTCGGCATACCCGTTAGTTATGGACGCCTGCGCGAAGCTTGCCAGACTGACGTCGACGGCACTTCGATCGACACAATGGAAGAAGTCGCGGTACAGCTTGGGTTGGAGGCCGAGCAGATCATGGTGCCAGCAGATTTCCTGCTGCTCTCGGAAGCCAATCTCTTGCCCGCGATAGCCGTCGTTCTGCGGGCCAGCAAAATTACTCACTTCGTCATCGCATGGCGGAGTTATGGCGGTCTCCTGCAAGTCATGGACCCAGCGATTGGCCGACAGTGGGAACCCAAATCACAGTTTATTTCCAGTCTCTACATCCACACGCTTACGGTTCCTGCCAAAGGCTGGCGAGAGTGGGCAGAGTCGGAGAAATTCACTCTACCGGTGCGCCGAAAGTTGGACGATTTGGGCATCTCGCGCCGGGCTGCGAAGCGATTTGTCGACACCGCGCTGAACGTTCCTGGATGGAGAGGCCTGGCCCGCCTCGAGGCCGCCACGCGGAGCCTCGGCGCAATCGTCCGATCCGAAGGTCTACGCCGCGGAACAGAGGCTGAGCGCGTACTGGAACGGCTCATCGAACAAGCAAGCCGAGATCCGAAAGAAGGACTCGGTGTAATCCCGCCCAATTACTGGTCCGCGTGGTCGGCACCGCCCGAAGACGGAGAAGAGCAAGTCTTCTTTAAAGGTGCAGTGGTTGTGCACGTGAAGGGACGCCGCTCGGAATCTGCGATCGAGGAAACTGGAAAGCTTCCGCCTGAAGTGGCCGCCGCACTGGTGGAGAAATCGAGCCAGCCTGGAATTGAACTACTTCGAATGTTGAAGGCGGACGGATTGCTTGCGCCCGCCAGCGTAGTAACCGCTCTTGGCCTCGCAACCCTTGGAGTATTGGTTGAGGCGATTTTGTTTCGCAGCCTGCTGGATATGCCGCGCTACTTCGGAGTGTCAGGGCAGCGGCTAGGCGTGATGAGTGCGCTACTGATATTTCTGACGGCCCTGATGCTGCTTGAGCTTCCGATTGCATCCGGCACCCTGCGCATTGGAAGGCACCTCGAGGCGCGCTTGCGCACCACCTTTCTGGAAAAAATTCCCAAGCTAGGGGACCGATATTTTCATAGCCGCCTGACTTCCGATATGGCGGAACGCAGTCATAGTACGCACCGTATACGGTTGCTGCCTGGATTGGGAGGGCAGATTCTACGTTCCACGTTCGAACTCATGGTTACAGTTGCCGGAATTATCTGGCTGGATAAGGCGCTGGCCGCGCCGGCTCTTATCGCCGCTTCACTCGCGGTAGGGCTGCCGCTTGTCGTCCAGCCTTTGCTCACCGAGCGCGATCTCCGAGTCCGCAACCACACCGGAGCGCTGAGCCGCTTTTATCTGGACGCGCTGCTGGGCCTGGTTCCAGTGCGCACGCACCGGGCCGAGCGCGCACTGCGTCGCGAACATGAGAGCCTGCTGGTGGAATGGGCGCGGGCGTCATTTGCGGTACAACGCCTGGCGGTGTGGGTCGAAGTGTCGCAGGGGCTCACAGGTTTTGGTTTGGCGGCGTGGCTGATGCTCAGCCACATCAGTCGCGCTGGTGAAACTGGAGGCGCTCTGTTGCTCGTATATTGGGCGCTGAATCTGCCGGGGTTGGGAGAGGAAATCGCACAGGTCGCACGCCAGTATCCCTCGTACCGCAACGTAACTCTCCGTCTGCTGGAGCCGATTGGCGCCCTCGAAGATAAAACTGCCGCTCATGAAGCGGAGAGCGCAATATCTTTATCTGTTGCCTCCGCCGCAAGTGATCGTGACTCTTCAGACCTTCACTCTGCAGATCTGTCCAGCGGAGCACAAATCGAGTTGGCAAATGTAAGCGTTCATGCCGCCGGACACACCATTCTGGAAGAGATCAACCTGGAGATTGCGTCGGGCGACCATGTGGCCATCGTTGGTCCGTCGGGCGCTGGCAAATCCAGCCTGCTGGGGTTGCTTCTGGGATGGTATCGACCCGCCGAGGGCAGCCTGCTCGTGGACAGTGCGGCACTTGAAGGGGCTCATTTGGATCAGTTGCGTAAAGACACGGCGTGGATCGATCCGGCAGTGCAACTATGGAATCGCTCTCTGTTTTCCAATCTTTGTTATGGCAACCCGGACGGTGTGCCAACTGCGAACTTGTTGGAGCAATCCGAACTTCGCCAGTTGCTGGAAAAATTGCCCGATGGATTGCAAACAGAACTCGGAGAAAGCGGGGGCCTGGTTTCTGGCGGCGAGGGCCAACGCGTCCGATTGGGTCGTGCCTTGATGAGACGCGAAGTGCGTCTCGCTCTGCTCGACGAACCCTTCCGAGGACTTGATCGCCATCAGCGACGAGAGTTGTTGTCGCGTGCTCGCCGTCACTGGGACGGCACAACGTTACTCTGCGTCACCCACGATGTAGGCGAGACCATGGCATTTCCTCGCGCGCTCGTGATAGAGAACGGCCGCATTGTCGAAGACGGAAATCCGGGTGAGCTTGCTCGAAAAACAAATTCTCGTTATCGAGCACTTTTGGAAGCTGAGGAGGGCGTACGCGAAGGATCGTGGTCGGGCGGCCAGTGGCGCCACTTGCGGTTGGAAGATGGCCGTCTGGTCGAAAAGTTACAACGGGCGTCCGTATGAAAGACGATCTTTCCGCAGTGTTCTGGTCGTTGTCTCAGCTCGGCTCTGGCCTAGAAGCTCTCGCGCGCAGGAGTGGGCTACAGCCGTCCGCCGTCGATGTCCCGCATCCACCAAGTTCAATTGCTTCTTTGGACAATACCGCCGCGAGCCGCGATGCACTGAACCAATGGATCGAGTCGGCGGCCACATGGTTAGGCTTGGAAGCAGAGCCGTCGGCAGTGCCATATGAAGGATTGGAGCGGCTCATAGAGAACGCTGGACCCGCAGTGCTGCAAGTACCGGGAACCGGCGCTCCCAGATTTCTTTTTCTTTTGCCCCGAAAGCATGGCCGCATTTCGGCACTCGCTCCCGACCTGCGCACCGTACCACTCCATTTACAGGAGGTCCGCACTCTGCTCTGTCGTACGCTCGAGGACACGGTGGCTCCAGACATCGACGGCCTGCTCAACGAAGCTGGCATTCCCGAAAAGCGCCGCGCCGCAGCCAGAAAGGCGCTCTTGCTCGAACGCCTAAGGAACAAAGAAGTCGGTGGATGCTGGCTGCTTCGTCAGTCTCCAGGCGCACGCTTCGGGAGCCAGGCTAGTCGAGCCCATTTGCCGAAACGTTTGAGCGTTCTACTTGTTGCGCACGCGGCCGAATATTTCCTTCTGATTGTTTCCTGGTGGCTCATCGGCAGCGCCGCGCTTTCCGGACACCTGGACCATGGCTGGTTGATTGCGTGGGCCCTGATTCTGTTAACGCTGGTTCCTTTCCGCGTTCTCAGCACCTGGTTGCAAGGTGTCCTGGCTATTAATGGGGGAATTCTCTTTAAACAACGGCTGCTCTTCGGTGCCCTCCGTTTGAAGCCCGAGGAGATTCGGCACAAAGGTGTAGGCCAGTTTCTCGGTGAGGTAATGGAATCGGAAGCCGTCGAATCGCTGGCGCTGAGTGTCGGTTTTCAGGGATTGACCGCAGTCGTCGAATTGATCGCCGCCGAATTCGTTCTCTCGCAAGGAGTGGCTCGGGGGCTTGAGTTGATTTTGTTGCCGGCGTGGGTTGCCCTTACGGTACTGATGGGAGTCCGCTATTTCCGGCAACGGCAGCATTGGACCGAATCCAGACTGTCGATGACCAACGATCTCACGGAACGAATGATCGGACACCGTACTCGACTTGCTCAGGAAGCCCGCGATCACTGGCACGACGGTGAAGATGAGGAATTAGAGCGCTATCTGGAAATGTCCAAGAGGATGGACAGCGCAGCGGCGCTGTTGATGGCAATCGCGCCACGCGGCTGGCTGCTCTTGGGGATGCTCGGTTTAACGTGGGCGTTTGTCGCAAGTCAGGGTCTGAACATCGCACTCGCAATTTCTCTCGGCGGAATCCTGCTGGCATATCGTGCGCTGAAAAGGCTCTCCCTGGGACTGATTTCCATGGCCGACGCGGTAATTTCGTGGCAACAAGTTGCTCCGTTATTCAAGGCCGCAGGGAGATCGCAACTTCAGGGCTCGCCTGCCGTTGCTTTCACGCCAGTAGACCAAAATGATGAAGGCCTGGGTCAGGCTGTGATGGAAGCTCATGATCTCGTGTTCCGTTATCAGGAGCGCGGCGAACCCGTTCTGCGAGGATGCAGCCTGACCATTCGTCGCGGCGAAAGGCTCCTGCTCGAAGGATCGTCGGGCGGAGGCAAATCCACCCTGGCGTCGCTGCTGGTTGGTTTGCGAGTGCCACAGTCCGGCCTGCTCTTGCTGCACGGGCTTGACCGGCAAACCTTGGGAGAGCAAGGCTGGCGCCAACGAGTCGTGTCCGCGCCTCAATTCCACGAGAATCATGTGCTCAGCGAGACCTTTGCGTTCAACCTTTTAATGGGACGCCGCTGGCCTCCACGCGAAGAAGACATGCGTGAAGCCTCGGCAATCTGCACTGAACTCGGCCTCGAGCCCCTACTTAATAAAATGCCGGCCGGAATGCTGCAGATGGTTGGAGAGACCGGCTGGCAGCTCTCGCACGGCGAACGCAGTCGCGTCTATATAGCTCGGGCCCTGCTTCAGGGTGCCGAGATAGTCATTTTCGACGAGAGCTTCGCGGCTCTCGATCCTGAAAACGTAAAACTGGCGCTCGATTGTGTGCTCCGGCGGGCAAGCACTCTGCTCGTGGTTGCGCATCCATGAAGACCATCTCCCAAATCTAGGTTAGAATTGCACCCTCCTGAGGTTGGGCCCATGGTTGGCAAGACGCTTCGCTCCTATCGCATCGAGTCAAAGCTTGGTGCTGGAGGAATGGGCGTCGTGTATAAAGCCGTGGACTCCCGCCTCGACCGGCCCGCCGCCATCAAGGTTCTAGGTTCCTCAACGTTCACTGCCGAGCGCGAAAAACGCTTCGTTCAGGAGGCGAAGGCCGCTTCTTCGCTGAATCACCCAAACATTGTCACCATCTACGACATCGACACTCAAGACGTAGACGGCAAGCCCATCCACTACATCGCAATGGAGTACGTGGCCGGCGAAACCCTGGATCACGTGATCGGCCGCAAAGGCCTGGGCGTTCGCACCGCAGTGAAGTACGCATCGCAGATCGCCGACGCGCTTGCCGCCGCGCATGCCGCCGGAATCGTGCATCGCGATCTGAAGCCCGCCAATGTAATGGTCACGCCGCAAGGCGTGGTCAAGGTTCTTGATTTCGGTCTTGCCAAGCTGAACGAAGAGGGCCAAGCCGATGCCTTCGCCGAAACTCTCCACGGTGACGGTGCTTCGCTCACCGAAGAGGGGACAATCCTCGGGACAGTCGCGTATATGTCTCCGGAACAGGCCGACGGTAAGAGAGTGGACTCCCGTTCCGACATTTTTTCGTTCGGCTCCGTGCTCTATGAAATGGTTACCGGGCGCCGCGCCTTCGCCGGCGGGTCGAAACTATCCTCACTTTCGGCGGTCCTGCATACGGAACCGCAGCCTCCATCGCAGTCAGTCCCTGATATTCCGCCGGAACTGGACAGGATCATCGGCCGGTGCCTGAAGAAAGATCCAGCGCGCCGCTGGCAGAGCATGGCCGACGTGAAGGTCGCTTTAGACGAGTTGCGCGACGAGATGGAATCGAGCAGCACCGATCCCAGAAGGCTAACGAGTCCTGGCAGACGCGCTACGCTTCCGGCCAAACGATGGCTCATCGCAGGAGCCTTGAGCCTCCTGCTGATTGGGCTTGCTTCGGGCGCGTATTCGGCGCGAAGCTTCTTACGGTCGGACCCACTCACCTTCCAGCGGCTGACCTTTCGGCGGGGCGACGTCACCGCAGCGAGGTTTGGCCCCGGTGAGACAGTTGTCTACAGCGCAGCGTGGGACGGGGCTCCATCTGCGTTGTTTTCTACCCAGCCGGGGAATCGTGAAGCAACGCCCCTGGGTCTTCCCACGGGAAGGATTCTGTCAATCTCGCGTACAGGTGAAATGGCGATTCTGCTAGGCGCCGATGATGTGGGCACGCTCGCCAGCGCGACTTTTGGCGGAGGCGCTCCGCGCGAAATGCTCGAAAACGTCAGCGCCGCAGACTGGAGTCCGGGCGGTGACGCTCTTGCCGTGGTGCGAACCATCGGCGGAAAACATCGGATAGAGTATCCCGTCGGGACCGTGCTCTACGAAAACGATGTACGGCCTCCGGTTGCACCGCGAGTGTCGGGCGACGGCAAGCTTGTCGCCTTTTTCGATTACGATCCCGAGGTTGGGGACTATTCTTTATCCGTGGTTGGCCCCAACCAGCCCAAGCGAGTGCTCTCTCGTGGATGGCGCGCGATTGGTTCGCTCGACTGGTCTCCTCGGGGAGATGAGATCTGGTTCTCTGCCGGCCAATCGGGCAGCGATCCTGCCCTCTATGCCGTAACCCTTTCGGGCAAGCAGCGATTTCTCACCCAGGCTCCCGGTTGGATCGTGATGCAAGATTTGTCCACGGATGGCCGGGTCCTGCTCAGCGTGGTGAACTCACGACTGGGGATTCGCTATGTTGACTTCGAACATTCCACCGAACGCGATCTGGCATGGCTCGACGCCTCGTTCCTATACGAACTCTCCAGCGACGCGAAGAACGTGCTGTTTGTCGAACTCTCCAATGGAGAAGGTCGCAATGCCGCGATATATCTGAGAAAGACCGATGGGTCTGCTGCGGTTCGACTGGGCTATGGAAATCGGCCTTCACTCTCTCCGGATGGGAAATGGATTGTATGCATCCGTCATGAGCCCAGTCGCTCGCGCTTAATGCTGCTCCCAACGGGCCCTGGAGAATCGCGCTTTCTGAAAATTGATGGCGTCCACTTCGAATCGCTCGGGTGGTTTCCTGACAGCAAGCGGATTCTATTCACGGGGAATGAACCGGGCCATCCAGTTCGGACCTGGACCTACGACCTGGATTCTGACAAAGCCACACCGTTGACGCCTGAGGGCGCGAGGGGAGCTCAAGTCTCACCCGACGGCAAGTGGTTCGTCCTTGCCGATCCACATAAACTAACTCTTGCTCCAATCGGGGGTGGGGCACCTCGGACCCTCAGTCCGCTGATGAACGGTGAAGCGGTATTGCGCTGGAGCGCCGACGGAACTCAACTTTTCCTGCAACAGCCGGAAGGGGAAACCATCAAGATCAGCCGCCTCGACGTCGCCACCGGACATAAAGAATTTTGGAGGACCCTGAAAGTTCCTGAGCCCGGCGCCGAGTTTTTCGGAGCTCCCGCGTTGTCTGCTGATGGAAAGGCATGCGCGTTCTCATTCCAGCACGATCTCGCGAACCTCTATTTGGTTAAAGGCCTGAGGTAAGACCTTCTGAGACTCCGGTTGGAATTAGTTCTTGAGCCCAGCGAAGAGACCGCGAGCGACCATACCTCTTTGTCGCGATCGCGGTCTCAAGTCTTCGGAAGACTGTGATGGCCCTCGTTCCACGTCCGTTGCGAGGCGTCGGACATTAGTCGAGCACTGCGGCGGTTGACTGTCCTGCTTTCAAGCCACTTTGGACTTTCATCGCTGTTCTCCTTTCGCCAGAATTTTCTTGGGCCCTGTCCCTACTGGAAAAGGCAAGGCAATCTCATTAGTCGAGAACGGCGACGGATGACTGTCCTGCTTTCAAGCCACTTTGCACTTTCATTGCTGTTCTCCTTTCATCAGAATATTCTTGGGCCCTGTCCGAACTAGAAAAGGCGAGGCAATCTCATTAGTCGAGAACTGCGGCGGACGACTGTCCTGCTTTCAAGCCACTTTGCACTTTCATTGCTGTTCTCCTTTCGTCAGTTTTTCTTAGGCTCTGTACCTACTGAAAAGGCGATGCCATCTGATTAGTCGAGAATGGCGGCGGATGACTGTCCTGCTTTGAGGTTGCTCTTCAGTTTCATTTCATTTCTCCTTCGCAGATTTTTCTAAAACCCAAGTGCCGACTGGTGGGAACAGTTTCATCAATCGAGAACTGCGACGGTTCGCTGCCCTGCCTTAAGGTTGCTCTTCACTTTCATTTCATTTCTCCTTCGCTGAGATTTGCGGGTGGAACACTTGTAGTTAAGCAATCCACCTGCCAGAATTCGGCCGAGCAGAGTGAGGAACCATGGAGTTGTAAATGAAAGGGGTTAGCGGCGAAAGCGCGTCCGTGCAACGGCCAGCGACGGAAAATCGAGCAATCGATGACCTAACAAGAAAGTTAGAGGCCTAACATTCTTGCTGGTGTTTTCATTTGCAGCAAATGCGGGACGTCTTGGATCGGGCCAGCCTATCCGCGGCATTCCTACGCGCGTCGCTGGCGCTTCGGGGTGAGGTTCAATGTCCGGATGAGCCGGAACAGGTGATTGGGATGTACGCCAAGCAGTCCGGCAGCCTCGGTGTAGTTCCCGTTCGCTTGCTCAATCGCCTGCTCGATAATTTTCTTCTTTGCCTCTCGGATGCCGTCGTGGAGGGCCGTGACTGGCCCCTCCGCGGACGCCGCTTCTTCCAGGATCGAGTCAGGCAGGTCCTCGGGCAGGATCAGTTCCGTTGAACCCAACACCACTGCTCGTTCGATGGCGTTTTCCAGTTCGCGAACGTTACCGGGCCAGGGGTAGCGCAGCAGACAGGCTCGCGCCTTGGGCGATATCCCAGCCACACGACGGTTGACTTTTTCACTGTACTTGGACGTAAAGTACGCCGCCAGCAACGGAATATCCTCCGCACGTTCCCGTAAAGGAGGAAGCTCAACCGAGACCACGTTGAGCCGATAATAAAGATCCTGTCGAAACGTTCCCCCGCGCGATGCATCGTTCAAATCACGGTTGGTAGCGGTAATCAAACGGATGTCGAGTTTGATGGGGCGAGTACCTCCTACCCGTTCGAATTCACGCTCCTGCAAAACGCGGAGCAGCTTGGCCTGGAGCGGCGCGGCCAGTTCGCCGACCTCATCGAGAAACACCGTCCCGCCCTCGGCCATCTCGAGCTTTCCTTTCTTCTGCCCAACGGCGCCGGTAAAGGCGCCCTTCTCATGGCCAAAGAGCTCGCTCTCCAGCAAGGTATCGACAATCGCCGCACAGTTTATTGCCATGAACGGCCGGTTTGCACGACCGCTGTTGCCATGGATGGCGCGGGCAACGAGTTCCTTTCCCGTTCCGCTCTCGCCCTGGATCAAGACGGTGGACTCACGCGCCGCCACCCGCGAGACAAACTGATACACCTCGCGCATGCGCTCGCTTTCGCCGACCATGTTGTGCTCGATGTTGAGTTCCTGCTGCAAGCGCCGATTCTCATCCCCGAGGCGCTCCAGGTGGTGCGCATTTTCAATCGCCAGCGCGGCCACATTCCCAAGCGCCGTCACCAACTGCAAGAGCTCCGAGTCAAAACGAGCGCCTTGGGAGCTGGTATCCAGATACAGGGCGCCGAGGAGTTTGTCCTGAACCTCGAGCGGAACTGCCAGCACGGCGCTTACACGCGGAGCAAGCAGGCTTTCCGCTTCCCGATACGTCTCGTCGCTGGGAACATCGTTGGAAAGCACCGCAACATGTTCTTCGATGACTCGTTTCAGAATCGTTTGGCTGACTTCAATCGTTTGATTCGGACCAAGTCGGCGATCCCGCCCCATGACAGATGCGAATCCCTGAGTTCCCTCCTCCGTCAACAGTATTGCGGCCCGGTCGGCGGGAGAAATTTCGAAGACCGCTTCCAACACTTTCTCCTGGAGCGCGGCCAGCCCGTGCACTAAGTTAAGACTCTTGCTGAAGTTGAGGAGTACGTTCAAGTCACGCACTGTACGCTCTGAGGCGCGAAGCGCTTGTAGCCGCGAAGGCTGCAGATAAATCGCATCCTGCTTTCGCAAAACCAGCGTGGGCCCGCCGGGGGTTGGCTCGGTATCAAACTTCAGGGAAGCCCTGCCATCACCGTCATTCGTGGTTAAACCTTGAAACACCAAAGTCGACTTGCCGATACGGATCTGGTCGCCGTCCGCCAGTAGCCTCTCCTTAATCGGCACATTGTTCACGAAGGTGCTATTTCGGCTGTCGAGATCCTGGATCAGGAATCCTCCGCCATCCTTCCTAATCACGCTGTGCCGGCGCGAGACCAGTGAGTCAAGAAGCGAAATCTGGTTGCTGGGCTCGCGACCAATCGAGACCTCACCTTCGGTAAGGAGGAAGGTTCTGCCTTCGAGCGGGCCACTCACCGCCTCGAGCCGGGCCGGGCTGGAGGAAACATCTTCGTGCTTTGGATCGATCACCACCCGGCGAGTATACCAACCGCCTATGTGCTTCGCTCCCTAACATAAATGTGAGGTCGCGGAACCTGATTGTTAGGTCGCGAGCGAGCAACCCTGGCTGGAGCTCGGGAGCCGAAGGACCAACCCTCGCTATCTCGTTTCTTCTCAACGCAAAGCATGTCGCTGACGGTAACCACCCTAAGTGGTTACTTTTGGCATACAGCTTGCATTACCAAAGAGTGCAAGTTGATTGAAACGAAAGAAATCCAGAGCAAAGGAGCACTCCGATGAAGGTAATGAAACAAGCAGTCAGGATGCTAATTCTGGTGGCAGGTTTAGCTTGTGCGTTCGAAGCGCTTGCCGCCCCGATTGTACCGGCTCCAGACGGTGAGCCACCGGCTCTGTGCAACCCACACAGGCCTTGCCCACACTGACCAACACGAAGGCCTGGCGGCGATCAAAGGCAATGTGTGGCAGCTAAGAGAGTGATTGAACCAAAAGAAATCCAGACGAAAGGAGCACTCCAATGAAGGTAAAGACGAACACGAAAGCCGGCAGCGCAATGTGGGGTAGCTAGTTCAAGGTTTCCTCAACCGCCCAGAACTTGGGCCAATCAACGGATCGAATCCGAAAAAATTTAAGAAAGGACTCTCCCATGAAGATCAAGACGAACACGAAAGCTGGCAGCGCAATGTGGGGCAGCTAATCGAGTTTCGAACCCTACTGAACCAGGACCAACTGACTGACGAAGCTAAAATCCAAGAAAGGAGAAACTCGATGAAAGTTAAGACGAATACCAAGGCAGGCAACGCAA
>Ga0307477_10001029_pt1 | contig 25421 bp, 24 predicted proteins | sample atmos_gasesECM2C_FD_203316 | JGI IMG/M metagenome (GOLD analysis project Ga0307477, IMG submission 203316) | Hardwood forest soil microbial communities from Morgan-Monroe State Forest, Indiana, United States - atmos_gasesECM2C_515 | ecosystem: Environmental > Terrestrial > Soil > Temperate...
CGGCTGCCTGCGTGACCGTGGGCCAGCCGCCCGGAATTTTGTGAAGCAGGAACAAAAACGCGGCAATAGAACCTGTGATGTAGAGTGCAAACTGCAACACATCTGTCCATATGACGGCGCGCATGCCGCCTTCAAAAGTGTAAAAGAGCGTGAGCGTCGCGATGACCGCTATGGATAATGTTTCGCCGGTGCCGAATGCCACGCTCACAACTTTGCCGATCGCGGAAATTCGAACACCTTCCGCCAAGGCGCGGGTGGCAAGAAAAATTACAGCTGCGGCAGACTTCATGCGCGTTCCAAAACGCTTTTCTAGAAGCTGGTAAGCAGTGTAGAATTCGCCCTGAAAATATTGGGGAACCAGAACCAGGCAGAGAATCACACGGGCCACAAGATATCCAATCACGAGCTGGAGAAATCCCAGGTTTCCGGCATACGCAATTCCGGGCGTGCCGATGATCGTTAGAGTGGAAGTTTCCGTTGCGACGATCGAGCAAGCGATGGCCCACCATGGCGCGATGCGGCCGCCCAGAAAATAATCGCGTAGGTTTTTCTGGCCGCGACGAAAGTGGGCGCCGAATAGAGTAACGCTCACTAAGTAAGCAATCACGATGAAGAGGTCGATGTAGCTGATTTGCATGGGGTCGTGTAAGTTGTGCTGCGCGATGCTAGCTGTGGGCTTCGAACAGTGTCAAGCCAGGTGAAAAATATGCCAGAAACAATTCCGCCTCGAGCAGCAGCCTATTATCTTGGTTTTGACGGCGGAGGCACAAAGACAGACTGCTTTCTCGTTGATGCCGATAACAAAATCATGGCGCACGCTACTGCCGGGCCTTCCAACCCGATTCGCGCTGGGTATGCGAAGGCCTGGTTTACGTTGAGCGACGCCGCCGATATGGTGCTCGAGCGCTGCCACTTGAAATCGAGCGACATTCGCGGAATTTGTGCCGGAATTGGAGGTGCTGGACGCGACGCCGTCGCCCGGCGCATCGCGACCTTTCTGGAAAGAGGTTTTCCGCAAGCTTCTGTAACGGTGACTACCGATCTTGATATCACGTTGCAAGCTGCGGTGGGTGACGGCGAAGGCGTGATTCTCGTGGTGGGGACTGGCTCCGCTGCGTACGGACGCGATGCCGAGGGACGCGTTGCACGCGCCGGCGGACGCGGCCCGTGGTTCAGCGATGAAGGCAGCGGCTTCGACATTGGCAGACGCGCCTTGGCCGCCGTCGTTCGCGCAGAAGAAAAACGTGGCCCGACGACGGCGCTCTCGCAGAGGGTTTTGCAGTGGCTAGGATGCAAGGACTGGAGCCGCGTGCTGGACTGGGTGGTAAAAGATCCCGACGATGTTTTTCCTCGCGTCTTTCCGCTGGTTGCCGACCTAGGAGATCGTGGCGATGCGGTTGCTTGCGAAATACTTTCGGGCGCTGCGGAATCACTCGGTGAATTAACTTCCAGCGTGCTTCAGAAACTTGATATGCAAGATCGCGAAGTTCCGGTCGCAATAACCGGCGGCACGGTTGGGCGCAGCAAATTTTTCGACGCCGCGGTTGAATCCTGCTTAGCCAAAGTCGCACCTCGCGCTTCCTTGGTCCCGCTGTATGTGAAGCCCGCGGAGGCTGCAGCTAGAATGGCGATTCGCCTGGGAAAACGAAAGGCACATGCGGGGTGATGAAAGCGCCGCTCGTTTTCAGCGCGCCCGATCAGCCTGCGACGAAGAGTTGGACGTGCTGATCCGCGAAGCGGATGAGGAAGCTCTGTCCGCGCTGCTTGAAAATCCCCATATGAAAGAGCCGCAAGTGAGCCGTCTGCTCGATCGGCTCGATCTTTCTTCCGAGTTGATAGCGGCTGTGGCCAAGGAAGGGAAGTGGAATTCCAGCGAAAATATCCGGCTTAGGCTCGCTCGTCATCCGCGAACGCCACGCCGGATTGCAATCTCCATGCTTCGCCAGCTCCATTTGTTCGATCTGGTGAAGATCAGCCTGCTGCCTTCGGCTCCCGCGGATATCCGCCGCCGGGCGGAAGAAATTATCGTAGCGCGCATCCCACAACTACCTATTGGCGAAAAGCTGACACTCGCACGGCGCGGCCCGTCTCGCGTGGCCGGTGCGGTTCTCGCGGAGGGTCATCCGCAGGCGGTGAAACTCGCTCTGGCAAATTCATTTTTAACGGAAAGCCAGGTTCTGAAAGTTATCGCGAAGCCGGAAACTCCCGCGCGTGTGGTTACGGCCATCTCGCAACACACGAAATGGTCCATCCGTTACAATGTGCGCGTGGCGCTGGTTCGCCATCCATACACGCCGGTTCCGACGCTGCTAGGATTTCTGCCGGATTTGGCGTTGCACGATCTGCAGGATGTTGCGGCATTCGGTCAGCTGAGCGCGCATTCGCGAAAATATGTGGAGCAAGAATTGATTCGTCGCGCCGAGAACCCGAAATGAGCGTGCACGAGGCTGCCCGAAAATCTGCGAGACAGTGAGATGGCGAATCGTAAGAATCAAACGCGCTTGCTATTCGTTGTCGCAGGCGTCGCTTTTATTATTCTGCTGGTTTACTTGTCTCGGCAGCAAAACCAGAATGAGTATGAAGTGTGCATGACATTCAAAGGCGCCATACACTGTTCCACCGCCTCGGGCGCCAGCCCAGCGGAGGCCATACGTAGCGCCCAGGGAATTGATTGTGAAATGCTGACGAACGGCCGGGATGAAAATATGGTCTGCCTGGACGCTCCGCCGTCAAGTACTCGCCAGGTAAAATAAAAGTCCAAACCATATTTTCCGGTGTCAAACGTTGAGAGCGCGGCGGTGTGCAGAATTGACACGCAGCTTTGCGCTGCCATAGCATCGAAGGGGAGCCAAACCACCTATTGATGACTCGCTGTCTGAACTGTGGGGCCGAACGCGACGTTGACGAATGTGAGGCCTGCGGCCTGAGTTCGACTGCCGCCGAGTTATCTCTGCGTCAAAAGCTTTTGAACCGCACCGCGCTTTTCCTGGTTGGCGCGATCGCGTTTGTGGCCGCTAGCGAACGTTATCCTGCGCTCGAACTCGACGGAATCCTGATTTTCATCGGCATTCTTTTTTTTCTAACATTGGGCTTAGCCATGTGGGTGGAACGCCGCGCGCTGCGGCACGCCGAAGTGGAGGCCATGAAGCGCATTTATTACGGCTTGATACCGCTACCGTGGCTCCTCGCAATTTTATTGCTGGCGAACGGATCGCTGGATCGTTACCCGCCGTACATCGAACAAGCGCGTGTGATCGGGAAATTCTCGATGCCTGGGCCGATGGCAAATCGGCGGCTGATCGTCACTTCCTGGCGTGATGGGCGGCACTTTGAACGCATTCCTGTGGATCGCGGGGATTTCGACCGCGTTAGCAGGGGTGATGTCGTTGACGTTCAGGTGCGCGCGGGGCTGGTGGGCATCCCGTGGGTCGGGGGAGTATCGTTGAAGTAGCTCTCAAGTCCCTGCCGCTACGCCACTGTTTAGGTATCAGACCGTACGGAATTCCCTCGACAGCATCAGATTTCGTTGGGACACTCGCTTCGTGCGCGTCCCAGAATTGTGGTCCGAGCGGTTTCCCTTCCTGGAAGCGCTTGAAAATGATTGGGAGCCGATTCCCCGAGCGGCGCTAGTTGCTTGGGTGGTTTTTTATTTGCTATTTCTTTATCAGGCTGCTCGCGGACAGGGACTTTTGCTATTGATTGATGGAGTGTTCGTCCCCATTCATGAAGGCGGGCATCTGATTTTCCGGCTATTTGGTGAATTTATCATGGTCGCTGGCGGGACGGCCATGCAGTTGCTCGTTCCGTTCTGGCTCACGCTTTATTTTTTCTTTCGGCGACAACCGCAAGGCGTGGCGTTCTGTTTATTTTTCATGTTCGAGCAATTTCTTCCGATCGCGACGTACATGGCGGATGCGCGAGCGCAAGAATTGCCGCTGCTTACGGTGGGAGACGCAGAGTACGTAATCCACGACTGGGCGTATCTGTTTGGCAAGCTTGGTTTGTTGGAACACGATACTCAAATCGCAAGCGCTGTGCGAGCTCTGGGATGGCTTGGAATGATCGGCGTAGTGATCTGGCTGGTTTGGCGCGGACTCAATGACGCGCCCTCAAATAAAACCATAACACGCGGCTGAATGAAGTCAGAATCGCGGCGCGTCGCAGCAATTAATAAAATGCGCGCATATCGGGCGGATGGGGAAGTTCGACCGCCAGGATTCGGCCGTAATCGCCCAACGTAAGTTTGATTAATTCGGCTGGGCCGACATCGCGGACGCTCCAATCTGACGTTGTCAGCACGCGATCAGGAACGGCAAAATTGCCGCTTTCGAGGTCGCTCCCCGTTTTGTGAACATCGGTGAGCAGAACGCTATAGGCAAGCTTTGCTTTGATGTCGAGCTCGATATAGCGGCGTCCAAGCAGCACGAGCACAAAGTGCGAGTCCTTTTTTTTGTCCGGACGGTAAACGTTAGACGCCAGCGGAGTTTTTTCGTCCAGCTTGACCTGGGCGAGGTTTACAGGTTTCCAGCGGATGCGCTCGCTTTGGGCGTAGGCGCTGCTCGTGACGGCAATCTGCAGAATCGTTAGGATCATGCAGAAATATAACCATCGTAAAGCAGAGAGTCCACGAAACAGGAAACCCGGCCGCCTGAAGTTCTGCGGATGAACCTCGCTGGTAACCGAATTAGTTTTGAAACTTGTGCTGGGCAGAGACAATTGGGGAAACGTCATTTCGTTAGCTTTGCAACAATCAATAAATGCTGGATTCGCGCTTGGAGCCGGTGTAGTCCACGTAAACAATTTTAGTATCGGTGTAGAAATCGATCGCGGCGTGGCCCACTTCGCGCGGGCCGACGCTGGAATCTTTTGCTCCGCCGAACGGGACGTGAGCTTCGCCGCCAACCGTGGGCGAGTTCACATGGGTCATGCCCGTTTCGATCTTGTCCACGAACTCAAAAATCTTGTTCGAGTCAGTGGAGTAGATCGAGCTAGAAAGGCCGTAACGAACGGAATTGGCGGCTTCCAAGGCTTCGTCGAAATTCTTCACACGAATTATGCTTAACACCGGGCCGAAAATTTCTTCTTGTGCGATAGAACTGTCCGAGCGTACGTGGTCGAACACGGTGGGCGAGACGAACCAGCCCTGGTCATATTTCGGTCCGGTCAGGCGTTCTCCGCCACAAAGCAGCTGGCCTTGTTTCTTGCCGATCTCGATGTACTGGAGGACTGTGTTCATCTGATTTTCATCGACTGATGGGCCCATATCGACGCCGGATTCCAGGCCGTCGCCGACAACGTATTTTTTGGCGCGTTCGACGAGCGCTCCGACAAATCGATCCGCGACTTTTTCTTCGATTACGACGCGACTGGTGGCGGTGCAGCGCTGGCCGGTGGACGCGAACGCTCCTGCGAGCGTCGATTCCATCGCCAGTTGCAAATCTGCGTCGGCAAGGACCACCACCGGGTTCTTGCCGCCCATCTCGCACTGAATTTTCTTCAGGCGCTGTGCACCGGAAGCGTACAGAGCGCAGCCCACTTCGTTCGAGCCAGTAAATGAAAGTCCGTGCACTAGCGGGTTTTGCACCAATTCGTCGCCCGTGTCCCGCCCGGAGCCCATCACTAGATTCAGTACGCCAGCAGGAAGTCCGGCCTGTTCGAATATTTCCACAATTCGCATAGCGGTTAAAGGCGTAAGCGTGGCGGGCTTGAAAACGACGGTGTTGCCACAGACAAGAGCGGGAGCAATCTTCCAAACGGGAATTGCCACGGGAAAATTCCACGGAGTAATTGCGCCCACAACGCCAAGCGGCTGGCGAATGGTATAGGAAAAATTCTTGGGAAGCTCGCTGGTGAGCGTTTCTCCGTTCAACCGGCGCGCTTCACCGGCCATGAATTCCGTAATGTTGATAGCGCGCTGAACTTCGCCCAGTGAATCCTTCAGCGCTTTGCCTTCCTCGCGGGTCAAAAGCCTCGCCAAATTTTCCTTTTGTTCCTGCATCAAACGCGTGGCGTTGAAGAGAATCTTTCCGCGGTTTGGAGCAGGCGTTTCGCGCCAGCTAGGGAAGGCTTCTTTGGCCGCAGCGATGGCCTGTTTCATTTCTTCGCGCGTCGAGAGCGGAATGCGCGCAACGACTTCGTCGGTATTCGCAGGATTCTGCCGCTCGACAATCTTCGTCGAACGCGATTCCACCCACTTGCCGTTGACATAATTTCTGCAAAGTGTTGCCGTGCTAGTCGCTGTCGCCATTAAACTCTCCAATCGATCCTAGACCCGGACCTCGCTGAAGGATTTGTCGAGGAGGCGGATGCCTTCATCCACGTCGGCTTTGGAAATATTCATGGGCGGCGCCATTCGAATCGTGTTGCTGTAGAGGCCGCCTTTGCCGACCAGCAGACCGTTGGCGCGTGTGCGCTCCATGATTTGATTTGCTTCTTGTGCGGCGGGCTCCTTGGTCTGGCGGTCTTTTACGAGTTCGAGGGCTTGCATCATGCCCATCCCGCGGACGTCACCGATGAGCGGATATTTTTGCTGCAGCTCCCCGAGTCTCTTCCGGAGATAACCGCCAACCACATGGGTATTTTCGAGAAGATTTTCTTCCTCGATTACTTCGATCACAGCGCGCGCAGCCACGGAAGTGACCGGGTTGCCGCCGAACGTAGCGATGTTCAGTCCCTGAAATTTCCCGGCTAGCTCCGAGGTGGTGATGGTAACTCCCGCGGGCACGCCGTTGGCCATACTCTTGGCGGAGGTAATGATATCCGGGGTGACTTCCCACTGCTCGATGCCCCACCATTTTTTGCCGGTGCGGCCCCAGCCGGTCTGCACTTCATCGGAAATAAAAAGCCCGCCATAATTTTTCACGATGCGATGGACAATTTTAAAATATTCCGGCGGAGGAACGATGAATCCGCCGACGCCTTGAATCGGCTCTGCGATAAACGCAGCAATCGAACCGCTGGTGGTTGTTTGAATTACGCCTTCCACATCATTCGCGCAGGCCACGCCGCATTCCGGATATTTCAAGTGCAGCGGGCAGCGGTAACAATAGGGATTCACGGCGTGTGAGACGCCCACGCTAATGACCCCTGCTTTGCGCCAGGCAGACTGCCCGGTGACCGATTTTGCCAGCGCGGAGCCGCCCGAATACGCGTGACGCAGAGCGACAATGTCGTAGCTAGGGCTGGCGCTGCGAGCGAGAAGGATGGCCGCTTCGTTCGCCTCGGTGCCGGAGCTAGTGAAAAAGCTCTTCTGCAATTTTCCGGGCGTAATCTCAGCCAGCTTTTCCGCGAGCGCGACGATGGCTTCGTTAGGGAACAGCGTGGAAGTGTGCTGGAGCTTGTTCACCTGGGCGTTGATTTTCGATGTGACTTTCGGGTTGCAGTGACCCACGCCAATGGTGACAATGCCGCCAAAAAAGTCGAGGTACTTGTTGCCCTCCACGTCCCAAAGATATTGCATCGAAGCGTGGTCGGCGACGAGCGGGTGCTCGTAATAATTCGCGACCGACGGCCATATAAATTCCTTGTGCTTGCGTATGGCTTCTTCGCTGCGCGTAACGGTAAGTTTCGGCGTGGTGGTCATGCGGTCCTTTCCATTGGATGCATACCCAAGTTTGATTCCAAGAAGTTTACTCCGCGCTGCGCATTGCGGCAAGCAAGCACCGCGATGGCACACCAGCCCAATTTGTCCGGTAGGTGCGAGTCGTCCCCAAGTCGAATGGTGCGCTTGTCGCGCGTACGACATGGTTGAGAAAGATGCTATTTAGTCTGAAATATGCACCCCCTTGGGAGGTTACTCCTCGTATAATCCGCCGGACGAAGACATGGACCGAATCCTCAACAGCCTATTTCGCGGATTTACGCGCGTATTCCCCGGCTGCATGACTTTGAGCCAGGCCATTGCATTCAATATGTTCCTGGCATTTTTCCCCATGCTGCTTCTGGTGTTGGGAATTCTGAGCAGCAAAGATTCGTTTCACGGAGCCGTCAGGGAACTGCCCGAGCGGCTGCGATTGATTCTTCCGCCGGGAAGCGAAGACGTAGTACTGCAGTATTTCACGCGGAAGGGAGTACATCCGTGGAAATGGTTTTTGCTCGGACTTGGAGGAACGCTGCTGGCCGGGTCGCAAGTGATGGCGGGCCTAATCGAAGGATTCCGCATCATTGAAGCCGACGAATTCCGGCAAAGCTATTGGCGAATCCAAGCGCGCTCTCTTCTCTTGCTGTTGCTGACCATTGTCCCTTCTCTGGTGGTAATTATCTTGACGGTTTTTGGCAAGCAAGCTCGCACCTGGCTGATTCATCAATTTGGATTAGCAGTTTTGATTCGCGCGCTGGCGTTCATTTTTCAAGTGGGGCTGGTATTTGGACTCTCCATGATCGTGCTGGTGCTCTTGTATCGAATCGGACGTCCGGCCCATAAGGGTTATATGGAAGTACTACCAGGAGCGGCGATCGCCACTGTGTTGTGGTGGGTCGTCGATATCGTATTCGGTCTGTACGTTCGCAAGATGCCCTACAACGTTGTTTATGGAGGCCTCGCGGCGGCTATCGGTTTGCTTTTGTGGATGTACCTGACGGCAATTGTGGTGCTTTGGGGCGCGGCGTATAATGCCGAGTGGAGGGACTCGGCAGGTGCCGAGCACTTCCCGGGCGAAAGCGGAATGTTCCTTCGATAGGCGTTGCCTTTAACGCTGTGCGCGAGGGTGATCCGATGAGAGAAATTCGCGTCGAATGTTATGCCGGGCATCACGCTGATGAGCGCCCCACGCGCTTTGTGCTTGGTGGGCGGCCGTTCGAGGTAAGTGCACTCGACGGACGATGGTATTCACCGGAAGCGAGTTATTTTCGAGTTCGTGCGGAAGACGGGAATTATTACGTCCTGCGGCATGACGAAGTGCAGGATCTTTGGACATTGGATGGCTTTCGCGCCGCGCGCACTGGGCGCTGAAAATTCTTCGCGCACTTGGTCGCTTTTTTCTCCCCCACTCCTCGCGATATCCTCTTTTGGGCCATTCAAGAAAGGCGGTCTACCCCTCGTGCCGGCTCGCCATGTTGACTACTAGGCTGGTGCCCCATGCCCGTTGCAACTTTTGCCCAAGGCGCGGGTTAAAATTGTTTATCTGCATGTGATCGGCATGGTCTGCAAATGAAACAAAAGACATTTCGGATGGAAAAGCGTCTCGACCCGGCTGGCGCCGCGCTTTTTGCGTCAACGGTCGGCGTTACACTCGCATTGGCTGCGCTTCTGGCACTTGGCGTCCCTTACGCGAATGCGGGCGACCAAGCCGCTAAGGTGACGACCGATTCGGCTGACTCGGGCGGCACGATGGCTGACGAGCATTCCAAATCCATCCCGGTGGATAAGAAATTCAAAGGAAAGCTTCCCATCAACGAACTCACCGAGGACGAGGCCATCATGCATGCAATGAACCGCCTCGGATACGGGCCCCGGCCGGGAGATGTGGAACGCGTCCGCAAAATGGGTTTGGAGAAATGGATCGATCAACAGCTTCATCCTGATTCGATTGACGACTCCGCGCTGGAGCAGCGGCTGCAAAGATACCCCACTCTCAATCTGCCGGCGAAAGAACTGATCCAGGAATATCCGCAGCCAGGACAAATAATCAAGAAGGAGGGTATTTCCAAAGAGGAATACGCGCAAAGGATCAAACAGAAGCAGCGCGATGCAGAGTCGCAGTTAATCGTCACGGGAAACGAAAATCTGGACAAAGCGCAGCAGCAACTTGCAAAGCTTCAGGGGCCTGGCCGCATTGTCGCGGAACTTTCCATGGCAAAGGTGGACCGCGCCATTTACAGCAACCGGCAGTTGCAAACGGTGATGGAAGATTTTTGGTTTAACCACTTCAACGTTTTTGCGAATAAAGCGGAAGACAAATGGCTGCTGACATCGTACGTGCGAGACACCGTACGGCCGCACACCATGGGGAAGTTCGAGGACTTGTTGCTGGCAACCGCGAAGAGTCCCGCGATGCTGATTTATTTGGACAACTCCCAGAGCGCCGATCCAGCTGCAGTACGACGCATGGATGCAGAGAAAGCCAAGCGCCGCGCGCGCTATGGCGGAGCGTTTGCAGGCGGAGCGCCGCCTACGCCGGGAACATTTCCCGGGCCGCTTACCTCGCCTTCGGCGACGGGCGCTCGAACGCAGACTGCTGCGAAGAAGCCAGAACGCGGATTGAATGAAAATTATGGCCGCGAAGTGATGGAGCTGCATACCGTCGGAGTGGATGGCGGCTACACGCAGCGAGACGTAATTCAAATGGCCGAGTGCCTAACGGGTTGGACGGTGAGTGAACCCCGCAAAGACCCGAAGTTTTTTTACGACGATCGTATTCACGCGCAGGGCAGGAAAGTTGTGATGGGGCGCGCGTTCAGTTACGGCGGAGAAAAGGACGGAGAAGAAGCGCTGAAGATGCTGGCGAATCATCCGAACACCGCCAAATTTATTTCCACGGAACTGGCGCGGCATTTTGTCTCCGACACCCCACCAGCCGCGCTGGTGCAGCGGATGGCAGCGGAGTATTCCGCAACGCAGGGAGATACCCGGAGCGTTCTAAAGACCATGATTTATTCGCCGGAGTTTTGGTCCAGAGAATCCTATCGCGTGAAAGTAAAGACGCCCTATGAGTTAGTGGCCAGCACGGCCCGAGCGTTGAACGCGGAGGTCACTATTACGCTGCCGACAGCGCAATGGGTGGCCAGGATGGGTGAGCCGCTGTTCCTGTGCCAAACCCCCAATGGGTATTCGGACAAAGCAGAAACGTGGGTGAATACCGGCGCATTGCTAAACCGTTTAAATTTCGCGCTTTCTTTTGCGAGCGACAAAGTGGCGGGCGCCACGGTGGATCTGAAGTCCATGCTCGGCGCCCAAGCAGCCAGGGATCCGAATGTGACGCTGGCACAAGCCATCGATGATTTCTTGGGCAATCAAATCGCCGACCAAACGCGAGCGACACTAACGGCTCGCTTGAACGACCCGCAGATTTTACAGGCGAGTTTGGACGACCCAGTGAAACAGGTGAATGAAAGCCTCATCGCGGGACTAGTTCTCGGAGCGCCTGAATTTCAGCGGCGCTAGCGCGCGCAGGGAAATCGGAAGGTTGTTTGGCTTTGCCGTAGGAGAAAGTACCATGAATATTTCCAGACGATATTTTTTGAAAAGTGGTGGCGTGGCGATGATCGGGTTGGCGTCTTTGCCATCGTTTTTGCAACGCGCGGTGGCCGCTACGGCCGGGCCCAACAAAAAGAAGATGGTCGTGCTGTTTCAGCGCGGCGCAATGGACGGACTAAATGTGGTGGTACCTTTCGGCGAGCCAAATTATTACCGTATGCGTCCCACTATTGCGATTCCGCAGCCGCGGCAAGGCGGCTTGGAAGCGGCGCTCGACCTCGACGGATTTTTCGGCCTGCATCCCAGCCTTCAGCCGCTTATGCCGCTGTTCCGCGGCAATCAGCTTGCAGTCGTGCAGGCTGTGGGCTCGCCGGATCCTTCGCGGTCACATTTCGACGCGCAGGATTTTATGGAATCCGGTACGCCGGGACTAAAATCCACCCAAGACGGATGGCTGAATCGCACGATGCAGACGATTCCGGAAGAAAAGTCGTCGCCATTTCGCGCCGTTGCTTTCGGGCCGTATCTGCCGCGGACGTTGCAGGGCGTCGCGCCGGCGGTAGCAATTGCGGACCTGAAGCAATTCAAAATGTACGGGCCGCAGCAAACTGTGCAGGGCGGTTTTGAGGCGATGTATGCGCAGACAGTCGATCATGCAATGCGTGGCGTTGGAAACGAAACATTCGAGGCTGTCGATCAACTGAAGAAGATTAGCTCCGACACATATCAGCCGCAAAACGGAGCGCAATATCCGAAGAGCCGTTTCGGGCAGAGTCTTCAAGAAATTGCTCAGCTATTCAAAGCGGAGGTAGGACTGGAAGTTGCGTTCCTTGACAGCGGCGGGTGGGACCATCATGTGAATGAAGGCGGCGTGCAGGGCCAGCTGTCGAATTTGCTGCGCGATTTGGGACAGGGGATTTCTGCGTTCCATCAGGATATGGGTGACCACATGGGCGATGTGGTCTTCGTCAGCATGTCGGAATTCGGGCGCACGGCGCACGAAAACGGCAACCGCGGCACCGATCACGGCCACGCGAATTGCATGTTCGTGATGGGCGGCGGAATTAAAGGCGGGAAGGTTTATACGCGGTGGCCGGGGCTCAGCGAGGATCGTCTCAACCAAGGCCGCGATCTGGCGGTGACCACGGATTATCGCAGCGTGCTGGGCGAAATTATCTCGAAGCACCTGGGCGACCGCGATCTGAAGGCAGTTTTTCCTGGCTTCGCAAACGATCCAAAGCATTTTCTTGGTTTAGTGAAAGCCTGAGCAGAAGACAGATTATTTTTGCGATGATTTCCCGGAAGCGTCCGGCTCGCTATTGAAGATTTTCTTGATGCGATCGTAGTTTTTGTCGACCAACGAAATATTCCCGGGAAGCACCGTGTCCGGATATTCCTTGATGGTTCCCACCTTCTTCATCTGCACGGCTGCTGCCGCGTTGATCAGAGTGTAAGTCATCACCACAAAATCACGTGGAGTAAGTCCGGCTCCCCTTATCGCGTTTGCTATCGGCGCATATTTTTCGATCATCGCAACGCTGCCTGCGACTGTAATGCTCGGGTTCCGCGAGTCTTCGTCGTCCATCTGTTTTTTAATCGCGGGATTGTCTTTTTGGACTTTGTATATGGCTTTTACCGCGGCTTCATACGTATCCAGCTTGTCGGCGGTTAGAACAAAATTCTTCACGTCCTTCTTTTCTGCTTCTGCGGAGGCTTTTTCGTCTGGAGTCTGCGCCGCAGCCGCGGCGCAGGCGACTAGAAAGGAGCATAGCGCTAGGCGTGCTAAGAATCTCGCATGGGCCATCGTTGGTCTCCGGGCTGTAGGTTACTCGGCCGACTTAATGCGCATACCGTAGAACGACCGGTAAACGAAAAAGAAAGAAACCACGAAAAATGCCGCCGCCAGAACATGCGTCAATGTGCCGCCAGTTTCGAGGGTCAACTTCACCGCCAACTCCACCGCTAGCAAGCCAAACAGCGTGGTGAATTTGATCACCGGATTCAACGCTACCGACGAGGTGTCTTTGAAAGGATCGCCGACCGTGTCGCCGATGACTGTTGCGTCATGCAGCGGCGTGCCTTTTTGCTTCAGCTCGACTTCCACGATCTTCTTGGCGTTGTCCCATGCGGCGCCCGCGTCGGCCATAAAGATAGCCTGGTACAGACCGAAGATGGCGATAGAGATTAGGTAGCCGATAAAGAAGAAAGGTTCGACGAAGGCGAATGCCAGCGTAGCGAAGAACACGGCGATAAAAATATTCAGCATGCCCTTCTGCGCGTAGCGGGTGCAGATTTCGACGACTTTTTTGCTATCCGCAACGGAGGCTTTTTCCGCGCTAGCGAGATTGATGTTGGCTTTGATGAACTCGACCGCGCGATAAGCGCCAGTAGTGACCGCTTGAGTGGAGGCGCCGGTGAACCAGTAGATCATCGCGCCGCCGGTCACGAGGCCGAGAAAAAATGGCGCGTGCAGCAGCGAGAGCTTGTCCACGTTTTCGGTGATGCCGTTCGTCAGAGCCATAATGATCGAAAAAATCATGGTGGTTGCTCCCACCACGGCCGTGCCGATCAGCACGGGTTTAGCGGTGGCTTTGAAAGTGTTGCCCGCGCCATCGTTGGCTTCGAGCAAATCCTTGGCGCGCTCGAAGTTCACATCCATGTTGTAGTCTTTTTTCAGTTCTTGCTTGATGTTGGGAATAATCTCGATTTGCGAAAGTTCGTAGACCGATTGCGCGTTGTCGGTAACTGGGCCGTAAGAATCAACGGCGATGGTCACCGGACCCATGCCCAGAAAGCCGAACGCGACCAAACCGAAAGCGAAAACGGGAGCCGCGATCATCTGCGCGCCCAGCCCTTGCAAGCTGACCAGGTAGCCGACCGACATCAATCCGACCATGGCGAGACCCAGATAATAGCCCGAAAAATTCCCAGCCACGAACCCTGACAAAATACCGAGCGAAGCGCCGCCTTCGCGGGCCGAAGCGACAACTTCCCGTACATGCCGCGACTCGGTGGAGGTAAACACCTTTACTAGCTCTGGAATCACCGCTCCGGCGAGCGTACCGCAGGAGATGATGGTCGCCAGCTTCCACCATTGCGTGGGATCGCCGCCAAGTTCCGGAATAATCACCGACGACACCGCGTAGGTGATAATGATGGAAATAATCGAAGTGATCCACACGAGCGAGGTTAGCGGAGATTCGAAATTCATCTCGGAGGCCTTGGCGAAGCGCGCCTTGGCGATCAGATCGTTCACGAAGTAAGCCACCGCGCTGGCTACCAGCATGGCGATACGCATTACGAAAATCCACACGAGTAGTTGCACTTGCGCTGTCGGACTCTTCACGCCCAACAAAATAAATGTGATGAGCGCGACGCCGGTAACGCCGTAAGTCTCGAAGCCATCCGCGGTTGGTCCCACTGAGTCGCCCGCGTTGTCTCCGGTACAGTCGGCAATTACGCCGGGATTGCGTGCGTCGTCTTCCTTAATTTTGAAGACTATTTTCATCAGGTCGGAGCCGATGTCGGCGATCTTGGTAAAAATACCGCCGGCGATTCGCAACGCGGCCGCGCCCAACGATTCACCGATAGCAAAACCGATGAAGCAAGGGCCCGCATAGTCACTCGGAACGAAAAGGAGAATTAAAAGCATCATCAGCAGCTCGACGCTGATCAACATCATGCCGATGCTCATGCCTGCTTTCAGCGGAATCTGGTAAAGCGGGAAGGGCTTGCCGCGCAAACCGGCAAAAGCGGTGCGCGAGTTCGCAAACGTGTTCACGCGAATGCCAAACCAAGCCACGCCGTAACTTCCCGCAATTCCAAGCACGCTAAACAAAAAGATGATGATGACGCGCAAAGCTTCGTAATGCAGCAATACGCCGAAATAGAGCACGATGACCACGGCGATGAAGAGTTCCAGCAGCAAGAGAAACTTGCCTTGTGTAATCAAGTAGGTTTTGCAGGTCTCGTATATCAGCTCGGATATTTCGCGCATGGCGCGATGCACCGGCAGGTTCTTCAGCCGCGTGTAAATCACCAGACCGAATACCAGGCCAAAGATGCAGAACAAAATGCCGAAAAGCAGCAGCTTGTGACCGTCCATGCCGAGAAAATCTACCGACGACAAATCGGGCAGCTTCAGATTGGCTTCGCCGCCCGGCGCTTCACCTGGCGCTTGCGCGTAAGCGGCCGCGGCCCCCAACAACATTACAAAAAACCCAGCAGCCGATTTCAACGCAGCGCGGCAGGGCTTCCAGGCACTCCATGAGAGAACCGTGCCCATTAAAAGGCCCCCACTACGCAGATGGTCACACCTTTGGCGCGGCAAAAGCACATTCGACCTTCCTCCGGATAAAGACTCCTTGGTGGGAGCCTACATGTTGCGAGAAGCTACGGGACAGAATCGACTTTTGTAGCAGGAATCGCAGCTTGCGTCAAGAAAATAGGGCGTTTGGGGGAAATTAGGGTCCTGTGCTCAGCGTTCGTAACATATTCGATTGCGGGCTGGGAGATACTTCTAGCGATCTAGAAATGCGCGAAGGCGGGCGTATCCCGCGCGACTGACCGGGAGTTGGGTGCCGTTTTGTAGCACCGCGACATGGGTGTCTTTCGCATAGGGCTCGACCTTGACCACACGTTCCAGATTGACGATGAACGAACGGTGTATGCGAAGAAACCGCGAAGGATCCAGCGCAGACTCGAGGCTCGAGATCGTCTGCTGCTTCAGATGTTTCTTGCCCTCGGTCGCCAGAGCTACGTAATCATCCTGCGCTTCCACATAATCCAGCTTTGCCACCGGGACGATGTAAACGCGGGTGCCATCGCGCACCGCAATGCGATCCAGGAATTGCGACGGCGGCCGCGCAGCTGCGGCCAGTTCCGCCGGTGGCATCTCCGGACGGTGTGGCTTCCCGGCAGCAACGCGCTGCTTGGCGCGATTCAGCGCGGCTTCGAAGCGATCCGCCCCAAAGGGCTTCAGAAGATAGTCCACCGCGTGTACCTCGAAGGCTTTGATAGCGTAACGGTCAAATGCGGTGACAAAGATCACGCGGAGGTCGTTGCCAATTAATTCGAGCACCTCGAAGCCATCGAGCTTGGGCATCTGGATATCAAGAAAAAGCAGATCGGGCTTCAACTCTGTAACCGACTTCACCGCTTCAAATCCGTTGGAGCATTCGGCGACCAATTCTATTTCGGGATGGGCCCCGACAAATTCGCGAATTACTTGCCGGGCCAACTCTTCGTCGTCAACGATAATAGCGCGGATTTTTTGGCCGTCTTGAAGATTCATGTCGTTTGCAACTTCCTTTCGGCCGGAAACGTCAGTGTCACCGTGTAAGCTTCCGCCCCCGCTTTCACCGCGAAGCTCGCGCGACTTCCATAGCGCGCTTGCAATCGCTGCCGAACGTTCGCAAGCCCCACGCCATTTCTGCGCCGGGCGGGTGCTTCCGGATCCAAGGTGTTTTCTACAACGATCGATATGTCGCCGTTTTCCTGTGACTGAATGCTGAGGCGAATCCATCCGCCCTCGACCAAATTCGCGATTCCGTGTACGACCGCATTTTCCACCAGCGGCTGCAGAAGCAGCGGCGGCACCGGGGCGTCCAGCGCGCTCTTATCGATATTTTCTTCCATCTGAATGCGCGCTCCAAACCGGACTTTCTCCACCGCGAGGAATGCATGAATCAGGGAAAGTTCCTCTTCCAGCGGAATGGCCGTTTTCTCGCCGAGCCCTAGTGTGCGCCGAAGAAAGTCACCCAAGAGAATGCACATCTCTCGCGCCTTTGCGGAATCGGAAGTAGTGAGTGCGCTGATGGAATTCAAGCTGTTAAAAAGGAAATGAGGGTTCACCTGCGCCTTCAAAGCCTTTAACTCCGCGTCGCGAGCCAGAACGCTGGCTTGCATTACTCGAGCTTCCGCGTCGCGAGAAAGATCCACAGCAATCACGATGTAGAAGAATGTCACGGAGAGAAGGTAGAGCAAAATCCCGGAGCCGACGATCACTGGGATGGCCGGCCGAAAGCGCGTGTTTAACTCAGGAAACGAAGGCATCTTAGATAAGCTACTGGCCATCCCGGCCGCCGCAAATCCCCAGACTACACTGGCGATCAGGGCAGCGGTGACGTGGGTGGCAATCAGGCGTCCTAATCCATACTTTTCCAGCGGGTTGCCACGACAGGAGTACCAGGAAGAAAGACAGATGAATGCATAGATGAGCGAGAGAGGAATGGACAGGATTGCGGCTTCGCGCATGCTGAGCTGACCGGGAATCGTCAAAAGATAAGCCAGCATTCCCGCGATGGGAATCCAGCTGAGGAGGTAAAGGCCAAGTCGACGGAGGTTGGAGAATATTGGGTGCATGCGATTGCTTTAGTTCTTGACCACCACGCCACCCATGCAGGCGGTTCCTCTCACAATCAAATGCTTCTGCGGCTTGCCGTCGGAGGCCGGAATTTGATGCGTCTCGTCTACGTATGCGCCGAGAATCCCGATACCGTCCAGAGAAATCAACCAAGTTTCCGGGACTTTAATTTCACCGCCGCCCATGAAGCAGGTGGCGTCGATCGTGGCCGAGTCGCCCTCAATATCAGCGTGCCGCAAATCGATTTCGTAACCGCCGCAAACTGCCATGATGCTGCCCCCGCGAAAATTCTTAGCCGTGATGCGACGCTTGAATCCGCCAAAAATGGCAACCTGGTTGAAGTCAGATTCCGGTGAATCACCACGGCCCCATCGGCTCAATTGCTGGCGCCAGGATTCTGCTCTCCCGCGCCAGGACTCCGCGTGTCCCGTAAGCGGGTTGGTATGAGGCGCGATGGCTTGCCAGATCAACAAACCTCCAAATCCGATAATGATCACGGGCCATATAGTTTGGAATCCGATGCGGGTGAAACCCAGATTATCGAATATAAGAAGGACACCGATTACCAGCAGAATCACGCCCCATATCCGGCGCCCACCGGATTGAAACAGATTTACTAGTCCGAATGAAATACAAAGAATAGGCCAGAAATATTGGAAAATTCTGCCCGCGTCAAGAATCCCCTGTTGGTCGAGAAGCAAAATGACGCCGGCGGCAGCGACGAGCAATCCGAACGTTAGGCTCCAGCCGAAGGACCGGGTCTTACAGGCCATGTATCCCTCTTTGGCGGTTGTCAGATGCACTACCCGCCCTATTTTGGCGAGCCGCCAGCATAATCGAAAAACCAAGGCTCACGAGCAGCAATGGCCAGAAGCGAAGGAAGTCCTGTATCGCGGAAGTATTCATGTGCAGCGAGAGGATATTCCAAATATTCGAGGCCAGCACGGAAAACAGCCAGACGTTGTCGGGACGCACATGGGCATAGCCAAGCTCGGATACTTGGAAGACGAGGCCCACCAGAATAAGCACGGTGGCCACCGCCGGGATGGCTACGGAGCCGGAAATCGAAGTCACGGTCCGCTGATTCGCGTTTGTCATGCTCGCATCTCCCGCCGAAACTTTGTTGCTGTTCATGAAGCGAGATTAGAGGCAAACGTGAAACAGGTCTCTAGCTTTTCGACGAATGGCGGCTGGTTACCGGTAAATGACCGAATCAGGCGGGAAAGCCGCCCGGCATGGACCGGGCGCTGGAGTACCGCGAGCCGGGGTACGGTCTATCGGACTATGACGAAAGGACCATACCGACCCAGAAGGCAGCGATCAGCAGCGCCGATAGCGCAAGCAAGACGCGCATTCGTTTCTTCCGCACCGCGAAGATAACGACGGCCATGGCACAAAGCAAAAAGCCCAGCTCGGGCCAGAACAATCCGGAGCTGCCGCCATTCCATCCCCCAGCTGCATCCTGCATCAAGAATGAGGCCGATGAAGTCGCGGCGGTAAGAAGGGCTCCGAGTGACCCAGCGAGCGCCACGCCTTTGGCCCAGTCCGGCAGCACCCAGTTTTTCCGTGCATCGCGCCAGTCGAGCCAAGTCTGCGCGACAACAACGCCGACAATAATCAAAACGAACAGCGCCACGTTCCCTCTCCTCAGCGCGAACCGCTTCGGCAATCGAACTTAGCGCCCTCCCTCACCCTGCTGGGCGCAGCGCGAAAGCTCTCACGACTGCCAGAACGGTCGAAGGCCGCTGCCGCCGAATCCCTCAGTGCATTGCCGCGTATTCCCTATGCGGCGGTGTTGCTTCGACCGCCCCTGTTGCTCTTGCCTCTAAACTACTTTGCCGTGCTACCACTTCTTCCGGCGTGCTCAAGAAGAATCCCAGCACGTTTTTCGCGTTACTTTACAACAAGCCCGGGAGCGCCGGGGTTTGCCAAATTAATGTGGGCAATCGGCTTACCAAAGGGTCATATGGTTAACCAGATGGAAGTATTCTCTATCTTGTTGCAGGCAGATGGGATACAGGATCGAATGGAGGCAAAAGTAAATGAAAATCGAAAATTCGTATCCAGGCATTGACGGCATTTCCACGCTGAGCAACGCATTGTCCTATTTGGGAAACTCATTGCATCAGTGCGGGGCTCGCCTCTGACCAGCTTTTGCGGGGGTCGCCGAGCAAACCGGGGCAGTTGCAACTTCCACAACCCCGGTCTCCGGGACAAATAGCCAAGGTCGCGTTATCTGCTACGATAGCCCGAAGTTCATGCGAAAACCGTGGGTCATAGCACATCGGGGCGCTTCGGGCCACACACCGGAGAACACGCTTGCAGCGTTTGAGCGCGCCGTCCAATTGGGCGCCGGTTTCATCGAAACGGATCTACATCTGACGCGCGACGCGCGCTTCGTGGCCATCCATGATGCTACGCTTGAACGCACCAGCAATGGCCGCGGAGAGGTTCGTGACTTCACCTTGGCGGAATTGCGGCGCCTGGATGCAGGCATGTGGTACGACCGCGAGCATATGGGCCAGCGCATTCCAACTCTTGAAGAAATTTTGGAGTTTGCGCGCAAGCACGATGTGATTTTTTACCTGGAAGTGAAATATGACGCGTCCTCGGGCATGCACCATTCATTGATTGCGGCATTGCAAGCAGCAGACTATGCCGGACGAACCATCGTGATCTCCTTCGATCAAGCTACGCTAGCGGCGCTGCGCCGTGTGGATCCCACCGCCATGATGGGATTTCTGGTTGAAGAAACCGGAACCGATTGCGTGAAAGAAGCCATCGAGCTGGGCGCGCGGCAATTGTGCCCCAAGGCCCGTCTGGTTACGCGCGCGTTGGTGGAGAAAGCTCATGGAGCCGATTTGCAGGTGGCTACCTGGACGGTGGACGAACCGGAAGAAATGCGAAGAGTGATCGCAGCCGGCGTGGACGGAATCATGACTAATTTTCCCGACCGGCTTCGCGCGGTTATCGAAGATTTGCAGGAAGCGGAAAACGCGAAACTAGGAAAGACTCTCGAATAATGCTGCGAATTGGGCCAGCGTTACTTGTTCCGCGCGCGAGTCCGGACGCAAGCCGCAATCTTCAAGCGCTTGGTGGATCTTCCGGTCTGACGCGAGCTGCCTCAGATTATTTCGCAGGGTTTTGCGTTTCTGTCCGAAACACCGCTGAATAAATTCCAGGAAACCTTTTTCGTTGCGGACATTTAACCCGGCGCGTTCACCGGGCAGCGTCATCCGTACAAGCGCAGACCGTACCCGCGGCGGTGGCCGAAATGCGCCGGGCGGAAGACGCAACACAATTTCGGGATGGGCATAGAACTGACAGAGCGCGGACAAATAGCCATACGCACGCCGGCCAGGCTTGGCGGCGATTCGTTCGGCAACTTCAAGCTGTATCACTATGTGAATGGATCGAATCTGGCCGGCGCACTCGAATAGATGATGAAGGATCGGTGAGGTGATGTAATAAGGCAAGTTGCCGTAGACGCGGAAGGTGCCCTTGACAAGTTCGCCAAGGTCAACGGTGAGGACATCGCGGGAAACAACCTCGACATTTGGCCAGTCGTGCGGATGCGAGCTAACTTTTTCCTGAAGGTCTTCGGCCAGGCGCGAGTCCGCCTCAATGGCTACCACGCGCCGTCCATCTGCGGCGAGCATCTGCGTCATTTCTCCATGACCCGCGCCGATTTCGACCCAGGTTTCGCCGGCACCGGGAGCAAGAATCTTCAAAATGCGCCGGCGCCATCCGGCGTCGCCAATAAAGTGTTGCCCCATGCGTTGTCGAGCCATGCGGATGCAGAGTGTAGCAACGCTGCGCGGGAAGAAGCGAAGAAATGTCGTAGAAATTATTCATGAAGGATCGAAAACTGCGCTCGCAACTTGCTTGACGAAGCCGAAACGTTCCGCTACCGTTTTTATCGCGTTCGAGGACTCATGAAAATTTTATTCGTGGCGTCGGAAGGCCTGCCGTACTCGAAGACCGGCGGGTTAGCCGACGTTGTGCAAGCTTTGCCGAAGGCTTTGGTGGAAATGGGTCACCAGGTATCGGTCCTGCTTCCACGCTACCGAGGCAACAAGGTTACTTCCACGCTGGTATCCAGCGTGACGGTTTCGGTTGGCGATCAAATTAGATTTCCTTCTATCGCGGAGGGAGTTTCCGTTGCTGGAGTCCGCTATTTCTTCGTGGACGACCCCGACTATTTTGAACGCGAACATCCCTACGGAGATAAATCAGGCGATTACCCCGACAACGCTGAGCGTTTCACCGAGTTCTCGCGCGTGGCAATTGAGTTTGCGAAGCGCGTGCTACTGCCCGACGTGATCCATTGCCACGACTGGCAAACCGCGTTGGTCCCACTCCTGCTGCGCACACAGCACGCCAACGACCCGGCAGTGCGCTCCCTGCCGGTAGTTCTTACCATTCACAATCTTGCGTACCAGGGAATTTTCGCGCAGGCCGCTCTTCGCAAATCCGGCCTGCCCGCCAACCTTTTCTCCTTCGACGCGCTGGAGTTCTACGGTCGCATCAACTTGTTGAAGGGGGGCTTGCTGTTCGCGGATTACCTTTCCACCGTAAGCCGGCGCTATGCAAAGGAGATTCAAACACCGGAGTACGGCGCGGGGCTGGAAGGCGTGATCCTACAGCGTGCCGACCGCCTGGTGGGGATTCTGAATGGTGTGGACTATTCGGTCTGGAATCCCGAGACTGATAAATTCATAGCGAAGAATTATTCGGCGCAAAACCTGGAGGGCAAGACGGCCTGCAAGAAAGATTTATTGAAGACTTTTCGGTTGCCGGCGGACACGGAGGAAGATTTGCAGCGCCCTCTCGTAGGAATCGTGTCGCGATTCGCGGATCAAAAGGGATTCGATCTGATGGCGCAAGTTGCTGGCGAGATGATGAACGAGCACCTCTCGCTGGTGGTGTTGGGTACCGGACAGCCGGAGTACGAAAACCTTTTCAAGCTGTTGACGGAAACCTATCCCGCGTCGGCAGGAGTCAAGATTGGGTACGACGACGCTCTCGCCCACAAAATCCAAGCCGGAGCGGACATGTTCCTGATGCCGTCGCGTTACGAGCCGTGCGGCTTGAATCAAATGTACAGTTTGCGGTACGGTACGGTTCCCGTCGTGCGCGCAACGGGCGGTTTGGACGACACGGTGCAGAATTTCGACCCGCAAACACAGCAGGGGACAGGCTTCAAATTCGATGCGTACGACGGGAACGCGCTGCTCGATTGCCTGCGAGGGGCGCTACAAATCTACCATTCGCCCGAATCGTGGCGGGCGCTTCAGAAAAATGGCATGGCCAAGGATTTTTCGTGGAAGACTTCGGCGGCATCCTATGTCACGCTGTATGAAGCAGCTAAGAGGTCCAGAATCCCACGGGTAGCTGGAACATCTAAAAACTAAGCACAGACGAGGTACGGCTCCTGGGCTGACCGAACTGCGCAACAAGGACAAAGGCGAAAATGTCAGAAAATATTCAAGCCGTTAGCGATGCCAGCTTTGACAAAGATGTGATTGAAGCGAGCAAGACGCAGCCGGTGCTCGTGGATTTCTGGGCCGATTGGTGCCGTCCATGCCATATGCTCTCTCCCACCGTCGAAGAGATTGCCAAGGACCACGCGGGCAAGCTTAAAGTAGTGAAGTTGAACGTCGATGAGAACGTCAACGCTGCCGGGAAATTCAATATTCGCGGCATTCCGACCCTCCTGATTTTTAAGGGTGGGCAAGTAGCGGATCAGCTGGTTGGAGCAGTGCCCAAGGAACAGATCGAAAAAGTTGTTCAGCGCCATATTTCCTAACTCACGCTCTGCCAGAAAAGAAACGGTGAGACATGAGCGCCGGTTTTACGGGCCCACAAACTGCCGCGGATTCGCCGACGCAGAAAACCTGCGAAGCTTGCGGGGAGAACTTTTCTTGCAGCTCGTCCGCCGGGGGCTGCTGGTGCGAAGGCGCGAAGCTCGACAAGAAAACTCTCGGTGAGCTTCGTGCGCGCTACGGCGATTGTCTTTGCCCCGGTTGCCTTTCCGCCGCACAAACCAATAGTTCGTTCGACAGATCGCCGTGAACTTCACCGGCTTTTTTCTCTGTAAAGACCCGAGTGCCCAAGAAAACAAAAAAAGAGCTCCGGCGGTGCCATTGGGCAACCAAGCCACTCATGATCGAGTATCACGACAAAGAGTGGGGAAGGCCGCTGCACGATGACCGCGTTCTTTTTGAATTTCTAACGCTGGAAGGTGCACAGGCCGGTTTGAGCTGGGAAACAATCCTGCGCAAGCGCGAGAATTATCGCCGCTCCTTCGACCGGTTCGATGCCGCGAAAATTGCGCGATACGACAAGCGAAAAGTCCGGGCGCTTCTCGCCGACGAAGGCATCGTGCGCAACCGTTTGAAAATTGCTTCCACAATTTCCAACGCGCAAGCATTTCTGGCGGTACAGAAAGAGTTCGGGACTTTTGACCGCTACATCTGGCAATTCGTCGGTGGCAAGCCGAAGAAAAACAGATGGACAGCTTCTCGTCGACTGCCCGCTCGTACACGCGAATCGGACGAAATGAGCAAAGACCTCAAACGCCGCGGTTTCCGATTCGTCGGAACCACCATCTGCTACGCCTTCATGCAAGCCACTGGCATGGTCAACGACCATGCGCGCGACTGCTTTTGCTATTCGCGCCATTAACGTTAGCGAATGATGCGGATGTCTGACTCACGAACAGACTAGCCCAGCACTGGGCTTGCGTTTGGACTTCCGCGCAGCGTAGGATTGTAGTTCGTTGTCTCTCGTAAGGCCCCACCTGTAAGGCTTAAGATTTGCAACTGGCCCGGCAAGGTGCGGCCTGGCGAAGGAATAGGAGCGATCGTGGCGGAGAAAGCCCGAACCAAAGCTATAGCTGTTGTCGGGGCGCAGTGGGGTGATGAAGGTAAAGGCAAGGTTGTAGATTTTCTGGCGTCGTCGTTCGATTACACCGCGCGATACGCAGGCGGACACAATGCCGGCCACACCGTTATCTTTGACGGGCATACCTACGTTCTTCAGTTAATTCCCAGCGGCATTCTGCGGGCTGACAAAAAATCTGTGATCGGCGCTGGCACAGTGGTGGATCCGGCTGCGTTGGTAGCAGAACTTGAAAATCTTAAAAAGTCCGGCATCGAAGTTCGCGGCCGCCTTTTTCTAAGCAATCGCGCGCACGTGATTTTTCCTTACCATCGCGAAATGGACAAAGCAGCTGAATCGGCGCGCGGTGAAGCGAAGATCGGCACCACTTCGCGTGGCATTGGTCCAGCCTACGAAGACAAAATGGCGCGGCGCGGCATTCGCGTTTGCGACATGCTCGATCCCGAGCGTTTTGCGGAAAAACTCGAGCGCGTGATCGCCGAGAAGAACGCCATCAGTCAAGCGACGTATGGGCATCCGCTGGAAACCGCCGGGTTGTTGGAACAATATTTGGAGTTGACCGCACATATTCGCGGCCTCGTTGCAGATACCGGAGTGCTTCTGAATCGCGCGCTGGATAACGGCGAAACCGTTTTGTTCGAAGGCGCGCAGGGCACCATGCTCGATATCGATCACGGCACATACCCCTTCGTCACTTCGTCAAACGCAACTTCTGGTGGTGTGGCCACCGGGCTTGGCGTTGCGCCCACGCGCCTGACCGGCGTCGCTGGCGTTACGAAAGCCTATACCACGCGCGTCGGTAGCGGTCCATTTCCCACCGAGATGCCCGACCTCGACGCGCAAGCCGTCCGTGAGCGCGGCAAAGAATTTGGAGCTGTAACAGGACGCCCGCGTCGTTGCGGCTGGCTGGATCTGGAAGTTTTGCGCTTCGCCAAAATGCTCAACGGGATCGATTCTCTGGTAGTGACGAAACTCGATGTCTTTGATGCGCAGAAAGAAATAAAAATTTGTACTGGTTAT
>Ga0307477_10001030_pt1 | contig 25420 bp, 17 predicted proteins | sample atmos_gasesECM2C_FD_203316 | JGI IMG/M metagenome (GOLD analysis project Ga0307477, IMG submission 203316) | Hardwood forest soil microbial communities from Morgan-Monroe State Forest, Indiana, United States - atmos_gasesECM2C_515 | ecosystem: Environmental > Terrestrial > Soil > Temperate...
TCCGCTTCCGGGGTGCTTTTCAGTGGTCGAGACAAGAACTTCAATAATCCATAACCACATCGATCCCAGGAGAGGCACATGAGCGCAGCAGTGGGCGGTATGACCGCCGCACGACAACCGTCGATTCCGCAGAATTTCCGGACGGTGATCGTCGCCGCGTCGGTGGGCAACATCATCGAGTGGTACGACTTCTATATTTTCGGCAGCCTGGCTGCGGTGCTGTCGGTCAAGTTCTTCGAGAAATCGAACCCGGTCGCAGCGCTCCTGAGCACGATCGCGCTGTTCACCGCCGGATTTCTCGTGCGCCCGCTCGGGGCATTCCTGTTCGGATGGCTGGGCGACAAGGTGGGGCGCAAATACACCTTCCTGATCACCTTGAGCGGCATGGGCTTGGGGACGGGGGCGATCGGACTGATCCCTACTTATCAGTCGATCGGCGTGGCAGCCGCGTTTCTGCTGTTCGCTCTGCGGATGATCCAGGGGCTGTGCCTGGGCGGCGAATACGGCGGCGCCATTACTTACGTGGCGGAGCACGTGCCAGACGCGCGCCGCGGCTACTACACCGGCTGGCTGCAGACTTCGCCGACGCTCGGCATCGTGCTCTCGCTAGCCGTGATCACCAGTACCCGCGGGTACTTCGGCCCCGACGAATTCCAGGCCTGGGGGTGGCGTGTCCCGTTCCTGGTTTCCTTCCTGATGGTGGCGATCGCGATCTACATCCGCCTGCAGCTGCAGGAGACGCCCATCTTCCAGCAGATCAAGGCTCTGGGTCAGATGACCAAGAACCCCTGGAAGGAAGCTTTTCTCAGCGCCAACATCAAGTACGTGGTGATCGCCAGCATCATAGTCATCGGGGAGGGCGTGGTCTGGTACAGCGGCCAGTTCTGGGCGTTGTACTTCCTGCAGCAGGTGTCGAAGGTCGACCTGTTGCACTCGAGCTACATCGTGGGCGTCGCGCTTATCATCGCGACGCCGAGTTTGATCATCTTCGGGGCGTTGTCCGACAAAATCGGCCGCAAGCCGATCATCCTGGGCGGCTTCCTGCTGGCGGCGCTGACCTACTACCCGCTGTACTCATGGCTCGGGCAGGTCACCCATCCCGGTGATATCAACTATCCCGTGGCGATCTTCATCATCGCCATCCTGGTTTGCTACGTCGGCATGGTGTACGGGCCCATCGGGGCGTTTCTGGCCGAATACTTCCCGGCGCGCATTCGCTACACCTCGGTGTCGGTTCCCTATCACATCGGCAACGGCTGGGGCGGCGGGCTGGTCCCGCTGATCACTACCGCGGCGTTCCAGGCCACGCACAGCCTCGGCAGCGCGCTCGTTTATCCGATCGTTGTGCCCGCTGTGTGTTTCGTGCTCGGCGTGTTCCTGATGCCTGAGACCCGTCAGATCAGCATCTGGAAACCCATTGAGGTCAAGGCGACAGCCTGACGGCCGCGCGCGAGAAATTGATGAAATGAGCGACCCCTCCGGCCTCATGGGCCGGAGGGGTCCAGTGCATTCAGAAACGCCTGCATCTCGCCCTCGATTCTCGAGAACTGACGCCAGAAGTGCGGGTGACACGACGCGGGGTTGCCCGAGCCACCCGGTCCGCAGGTCCACCCCCAATGCATGTTCGCATAATGTATATTATGTTAACTCTCATGTAGAGCACGCCTCCCTGCACTGCGAGACCCCTCGCGCATTCTCCTCGCCCCTCCGGAGTCCGCCCGTTGCGCGTCGGGCCCCGCTCCTTGCCGACCCACTGCTAAAGCGCGAAGGGGTTCACCAACTGCGCGTACGGCCTTGCCCGAGGTGCGACTTGCTTCGCGGTGCCCAGCGGGGGTCCCGTGTTGGAATTCCTTGGTTTTTTTGTCAAGTCACGAACACGGGAGGGTTGGACCGCCACCGCAGCGGCCCTTCGACCGAACATGCTTTCACAGTCGAGCTTCGCTCACGCGAGCGGTCGGCCCCTTCGATGAAACCGGAGAAAGCCGACGTAGCGGCGGACATCTCAGAGACCGTCGTCGCGAACATTTTGACCACTCCCGGCGACCTCGGGCCGGGTGAGTCCCTGTTCCGCAACACCGTCGAGCACGCGCCGGTGGGTATCGCCTTCGCAAACCGCGATGGCAGCTTTCGCCACGTCAATCGCGCGTTCTGTGCAATGCTCGGCTTCGACGCCGAGGAGTTGACCAGCAAATCCATCACCGGCCTGACCGAGCCCGAGGACCTCGCGGCGACCACCGCGGGACTCGAGCGACTGTGGCGCGGCGAAATCGACCATCTGGACGTCGAGAAGCGCTACCTCCGCAAGGACGGCGACGCACTGTGGGTCCGCGTGACCACCTCACTGGTCCGCGCCGGCGTCGGCGAGCCACTGTTTTCGGTCGAGTTCCTGCGCGACATCTCCGTGCGTAAGGAGATGGCCACCGCGCTGGTGCAGAACCAGACCCTGCTCGCTACGGTGATCGCCGAGCTTCCTCTTGCGCTCATCGCCTGCGACGTCAATGGACGGGTGACTCACTACAACCGCGTCGCAGTCAAGCTCTTCGGGATCCCGGCCGACGACACAGGGTCGCCCTACCCCATCAAGTCCCAGGTCTTCCGACCGGATGGCAAGACGCCCATTACACGGGAGCAGCGCCCGCTGGCATGCGCCCTGCGAGGCAAGAACACGACCGAGCTCGAATCCGTTGTCGTGACCCCAGAGGGTGCCGTGCGTACGGTCGTGTCGAGCGCGCGCCGCCTGGTCGGTCCGGCTGGCGAGGCGCTCGGCGCTGTCGTGGTGGTCCAGGACATTACCGAGCGGCGGCTCGCCGAGGAGGAGCTGGAAGGCGTGCACAAGCAGCTGCTGCTCGCCTCACGCCAGGCCGGCATGGCCGAAGTGGCCTCCAATGTGTTGCACAACGTCGGCAACGTGCTCAACAGCGTCAACGTCTCGGCGAGTCTGGTCACCGAGCGCATGAAGCGATCGAGCTGCGCCAAACTCACGCGGGTCGCCACCCTGCTGAATCAGCACGCCGCGGATCTGGCGGGCTTTTTCGGGGGACAGCAGGGTCGACATCTGGCGAGCCATCTGCAGGAGCTCGCCGCGGAGTTCGTCACCGAGCGCGACGGCGCGGTCGCCGAGCTGTCGGCGCTGCGCAGCAACGTCGAGCACATCAAGGAAATCGTCGCGATGCAGCAGAGTTATGCGAAACGCGGCGGAATCGTCGATACGCTGGATCTGCGCGTTCTGGTCGAAGACAGCCTGCGGATGAACGATGGCGCCTTCAGCCGCCATGGCGTCACGATCGTGCGCGACTTTGAGGAGGTCCCGCACATCCAGATCGACAAGCACAAGGTGCTGCAAATTCTGGTGAACGTGATCCGCAACGCCAAGTACGCGTGCGCCGAGATGGAGGGCGGTGAAAAGCGCGTGACCGTGCAGATCCGGGCCGCCGAGGGTTCGATCCGGGTTGCGATCTCCGATACCGGCGTCGGGATTCCGAAGGAGAATCTGCAGCGCATCTTCAATCACGGCTTCACGACCCGCCGGGACGGGCACGGCTTTGGACTACATAGCAGCGCGCTCGCAGCCAAGGAGCTCGGGGGATCGCTGCAGGCGGAGAGCCGCGGGCCGAACCAGGGCGCCACCTTCACCCTGATACTGCCGCTCACGGCGGTGGAGCGGCGCGATGCGAAGTGATGCCGACAACATGCTGACGCATCGGCTGCTGATGATCGACGACAATCCGGCGATTCATGACGACTACCGCAAGATCCTCAGCGGCAACCGCGCGGACAGTAAGGTCTCGGCCTCCGAAGCGGCGCTGTTCGGCGAGAGCAGCGGCGTCGCCGGCCCGACGTTTGATGTCGATTCGGCCATGCAGGGTCAGGAGGGCGTCGAACGCGTCCGCCAGGCTCTTGCCGAGGGGCGCCCTTACTCGGTGGCCTTCGTCGACATGCGCATGCCTCCCGGTTGGGACGGCCTCGAGACGATCGAGCGGATGTGGCAGGTTGACCCGCAGGTACAGGTGGTCGTCTGCTCCGCGTATACCGATTACGACTGGCTCGAGCTGCTCGCCCGGCTCGGTCACTCAGACAAGCTGATCGTCATCAAGAAGCCCTTCGAGCCGATCGAAATCCTGCAGTCTGCGAGCGCCCTCAGCCGCAAGTGGCAGAATGAGCGCACGCTCAGGCTACACGTCGAGAGCCTCGAGAACGTCGTGACCGATCGCACCAAGGGTCTCGAGGCGGCGAACCGGCAGCTGCGCCATCTCGCATCGCACGACACCCTCACCGGCCTGCCCAACCGCCTGCTGCTCGATGACCGCGTCACCCAGGCCATAGCGCAGGCGACCCGCCAGCCGCATGAATTCGCGCTGCTGGTCGTCGACCTCGACCGCTTCAAGCTCATTAACGACTCACTCGGGCACCGGGCGGGCGATGAACTGCTGCGCGAAGTGGCGCAGCGCCTGAAGACCGCCGTGCGCGCCGTCGACACGACCGCGCGCCTCGGCGGTGACGAGTTCGTGATCCTCGTCGACGGGCCGGTGACGCGCGCGGAGGCCATCGAGTTCGGCAAGCGCATCATCGAGGCGATGAAGCCGTCGATCCGGCTCCTCGGGATCGACGTGCACATTTCTCCGAGCATCGGCATTGCGCTCTATCCGCATGATGGTCCGAGCGTGGACACCCTGCTCGCTCGAGCCGACGCCGCCATGTACAGCGCCAAGGAGCACGGCCGCAATAATGTCCAGTGTTACGCCGAAGGCATGAGCACTGGAACGCAGGATCGGGTCAAGCTCGAGAGCGAGCTGCATGAAGCGCTCCGGAGCGGGCAGTTCGAATTGCACTACCAGCCGAAGGTGGACACCGGGAGCGGCCGGATCAACAGTGCCGAGGCGCTGATCCGCTGGCGCCATCCGCAGCGCGGTCTGGTGATGCCAGGTGAATTCATCCCGGTCGCCGAAGAGAGCGGCCTGCTCGATGCCATCGGCGACTGGGTGCTGTCCGAGGCCTGCCGCCAGGCCAAGGCCTGGCAGCGCGACGGGCTGCGCCCCATGCGGGTCGCCGTCAACCTGGCGCCCTCGCAGTTCAGGCTGACGAACCTGGTCGATCAGATCCGCAAGGCGCTCCAGGCGGCGGCGCTCGACCCGCAGTTCCTCGAGGTCGAGCTGACTGAAACCGCGGTCATGAGCGATGCCGAGGAGTCGATCCACATCCTCGAGGCGATAAGCCGCATGGGGGTGCTGGTGTCGGTCGATGACTTCGGCACCGGCTACTCCAGCATGAGCTACCTGCGCCGCTTTCCGATCGACAAGCTGAAGATCGACCGCTGCTTTGTCGAGGAAATGACCCGGCGCGCCGAGGATGCCTCGATCGTTCAGGCGATCATTTCCCTGGCGCACAGCCTGCATCTCAAGGTGATCGCCGAGGGTGTGGAAACTCCCGAGCAGCTCGAGCTGCTGACGCACCTCGGGTGCGATCAGTATCAGGGGTATTACTTCAGTCCCGCGGTCACCGCTACGCAATTCGCCGCTCTCGTAAAGGGATCGACCACCGAGGCGCGGACTCTGAGCGAAGAAGAGGCCACCAGGACCCACAGCAAGCTCGCAGGCGTGCAGCGCTGAGGGGTGCGCGGTCCCGGCGCGCGAGCACTGCGAAGCGCGACCATGAGCGCCGCCGAGTAACCGATCGTCGCCGGGAAGCACGGGCTGCGGACGAGATCCAGCCGAAAGCTCTGCCGGCAAGCGCGACGTTTTCCCCTTGTGGAGCTTAATTCGCGGGGAATACACTCGGCGCCGTCACTGGCCTGGATAGGGGGAGATCTCATGGCCGACATTACCCGGCGCCAATTCCTCGCGGTGAGCGGCGCAACGCTCGCCGGCTCGAGCCTGGCGCTCATGGGCTTCTCACCCTCGGCGGCGCTCGCCGAGGTACGCGAATTCAAGCTGACGCGTGCCACCGAGACCCGCAATACCTGCCCGTATTGCGCGGTAGCCTGCGGCGTCGTGATGTACTCGCTCGGCGATAACGCCAAGAACGCCAAGGAGGCCATCATCCATATCGAGGGCGATCCCGATCATCCGGTCAATCGCGGCACGCTCTGTCCGAAGGGCGCGGGGCTCCTCGACTTCGTGCACAGCGCGAGCCGGCTGACGCGTCCCGAATACCGCGCTCCCGGCTCCGATCACTGGCAGAGCATCTCCTGGGACGACGCACTCGATCGGCTTGCCAAGCTCATGAAGGAGGACCGTGACGCCAACTTCGTAGCGCGCACTACGGACGGGCTCACGGTCAACCGCTGGCTGACCACCGGGATGCTCGCCGCCTCGGCGAGCAGCAACGAAGTCGGCTACCTCACGCACAAGGTCATCCGCAGCCTCGGCATACTCTCCTTCGATAACCAAGCGCGTGTGTGACACGGCCCGACGGTGGCAAGTCTTGCCCCGACGTTTGGCCGTGGAGCGATGACGAATCACTGGGTCGACATCAAGAATGCCGACCTCGTGCTCATCATGGGCGGCAACGCCGCCGAGGCCCACCCCTGCGGCTTCAAGTGGGTCACCGAAGCCAAGGCTCACAACAAGGCGCGACTGATCGTCGTTGACCCGCGCTTCAACCGCTCGGCTTCCGTGGCCGATGTATACGCGCCGATCCGTACCGGCACGGACATCGCCTTCCTCGGCGGCGTGATCAACTACCTGCTGAGCAACGACAAGATCGAGCGCAACTACGTCCTCAACTACACCGACGTCAGCTTCCTGGTGCGCGAGGATTTCGCCTTCAAGGATGGCCTGTACTCGGGCTACAACGACGACAAACATAGCTACGACAAGAGCTCGTGGGACTACGAATTTGGGCCCGACGGCTACGTCAAGTCCGACCCCACGCTGGCGCATCCGCGCTGCGTGTACCAGCTGATGAAACAGCACTACGCGCGCTATACGCCGGAGATGGTCGAGCGGGTGTGCGGCACGCCCAAGGAAAAGTTCCTGCAGATCTGCGAGATGATGGCCTCGACCGCCACGCCGACGCGCGCCATGACCATGATGTATGCGCTCGGCTGGACGCAGCACTCGGTCGGCACGCAGATGATCCGCACCGCCGCCATGGTGCAACTGCTGCTCGGCAATATCGGTGTCTCGGGCGGCGGCATGAATGCGCTGCGGGGACATTCGAACATCCAGGGGCTCACCGATCTCGGGCTGATGTCGAATCTCCTGCCCGGCTACCTCTCGTTGCCGGGCGAGAAGGAGCAGAGCTACGACGATTACATCGCCGCGCGCGCCTTCAAGCCCCTGCGGCCGAACCAGCTGAGCTACTGGCAGAACTACGAGAAGTTCCACGTCAGTCTGATGAAGGCCTGGTGGGGCGATGCCGTGACGGCAGAGAACCACTGGGGCTACGACTACCTGCCGAAGCTCGACAAGCTCTACGACATGCTGCAGTCGTTCGAGCTGATGTACCAGGGGAAGATGAATGGGTTCATCTGCCAGGGGTTCAATCCCCTCGCCGCCTCTCCCAACAAAGGCAAGATGAACGAGAGCCTCGCCAAGCTCAAGTTCCTCGTCATCATGGATCCGCTGGCCACCGAGACGAGCGAGTTCTGGCGCAACTTCGGCGAGCACAACGACGTCGATCCGAAGAAGATTCAGACCGAGGTGTTCCGGTTGCCGACCAACTGCTTCGCCGAGGAGGAAGGAGCGCTCACCAACTCCTCGCGCTGGCTGCAGTGGCACTGGAAGGGGGCTGAGCCGCCCGGTGAGGCGCGCTCTGATCTGCAGATCATGGCGGGGCTGTTCACGCGGATGCGGGCGCTCTATCAGAAGGATTCAGGGGCTTACCCGGATCCGATCGTGAAGCTCTCCTGGCCGTATGCGCAGCCCCAGAGCCCCTCGGCGCAGGAGCTCGCGCGCGAGTACTCGGGCAAGGCACTCAAGGATCTCGCCGATCCGAAGGATCCCACCAAGATCACGCGCAAAGCCGGCGAGCAACTTGCGGGCTTCGCCGAGCTGCGCAGCGACGGCAGCACGGCGAGCGGCTGCTGGATCTTTTGCGGCGCGTGGGGGCCGACCGGCAATCTCATGGCGCGGCGTGACAACTCCGATCCGACAGGAATCGGCCAGACGCTCAACTGGGCGTTCGCGTGGCCGGCAAACCGGCGCGTCCTCTATAACCGCGCCTCGTGTGATCCGAGCGGCAAGCCCTGGAACCCCGAGCGAACGCTGATCAAGTGGAATGGCAGCGGGTGGGTCGGCGCCGACGTGCCGGACTACAAGGCCGACGAGGATCCGACGCTTGGGATGGGGCCGTTCATCATGAACCCCGAGGGCGTGGGCCGCTTCTTTGGGCGCAAGAACCTCGCCGAGGGGCCCTTCCCCGAGCACTACGAGCCGTTCGAGACGCCACTCGCGGCGAATCCGTTCAGCCCGAACGAGCCGCGCGCGCTCAACAACCCGGCGGCGCGGGTCTTCCCCGACGATCGCAAGGCGTTCGGCAAGCCGAGTGAGTTTCCACACGCCGCCACGACCTATCGCCTCACCGAGCACTTCCACTACTGGACCAAGCACGTGCGGCTGAATGCCATCATCCAGCCGGAGCAGTTCGTGGAGATCGGCGAAGCGCTCGGCAAGGAGCTCGGCATCGCCTCCGGGGACCGGGTGAAGGTGTCCTCGAACCGCGGCTTCATCAAGGCGGTGGCGGTCGTGACCAAGCGCCTCAAGGTGCTGCAGGTCGAGGGCAAGCCGCTCCACCATGTCGGCATCCCGATCCATTGGGGCTTCACCGGCCTCGCCAAGCCCGGGTATCTGGCCAACACGCTCACCCCGTTCGTCGGGGACGGCAACGCCCAGACGCCGGAGTTCAAGTCCTTCCTGGTCAAGGTCGAGAAGGCCTAGGGGAAAGCGATGGCGCTGCAATCACTCGACATCCGCAGGCGCTCCGCCACCACGACCCGCCCGCCCGACATCCGCAGCATGAGCATCGGCGGCGGAGTGGCCAAGCTCATCGACACGAGCAAGTGCATCGGTTGCAAGGCCTGCCAGGTTGCCTGCATGGAGTGGAACGACCTGCGCGATGAGATCGGCACCAACACCGGGCAGTACCAGAACCCGCACGATCTGACCGCCAGCAGCTGGACGCTGATGCGCTTTGCAGAGGTCGAGACGCCGAAGGGCGACCTCGAGTGGCTGATCCGCAAGGACGGCTGCATGCACTGCGCCGATCCGGGCTGCCTCAAGGCGTGCCCTTCGCCCGGCGCCATCGTGCAGTACGCGAACGGCATCGTGGATTTCCATGAGGAGAACTGCATCGGCTGCGGCTACTGCATCGCCGGCTGCCCGTTCGACATCCCGCGTCTCTCGCAGCGCGACCACAAGGTCTACAAGTGCACGCTGTGCTCCGACCGCGTCGCGGTCGGACTCGAGCCGGCGTGCATCAAGGCCTGCCCGACCGGCGCGCTCGTGTTCGGCACCAAGGAGGACATGCAACAGCACGCCGCCGAGCGCATCGAGGACCTCAAGTCACGGGGCTTCGAGCACGCCGGGCTCTATGACCCGGCAGGCGTCGGCGGCACGCACGTGATGTACGTGCTGCACCACGCCGACCAACCGGAGCTCTATAACGACCTGCCGGCCGATCCGCACATCAGCCTCGCGGTGCGCGTGTGGAAGGGCAGGACCAAACCGCTGGCGCTCGCGGTGATGGGCCTCACGGCGCTGATTGGCTTCTTCCACTACACCCGGGTCGGGCCGGACGAGACCGATGAGCGCGACGAGGCGGCCGCCCAGGACCTGGCCAGGAAATCGGGGAAACAGTCATGACGGACCCAGCCACTCAGAGCGGCACCGGCGGCGCGCCGCTGATCGTGCGTTATACCCCCGAGGTGCGCACGCGCCACTGGTTGACGGCCCTGGCGTTCGTGTTGGCCGCGCTCTCCGGGCTTGCCCTCTTCCACCCCGCTCTGTTCGGCCTGAGCGCGCTCTTTGGCGGCGGCCCGTGGACGCGGATCCTGCACCCCTATCTGGGCCTGACGATGCTGCTCGCCTTCGTCGCGCTCGCCGCGCCCATGCACGGTCAGAACCGGATGGAGCCGCGCGACTGGGAATGGCTGCGCCGCTATCGCGATGTCATCAGTAATCGCGAGGAGAAGCTGCCGGAGGTCGGACGCTATAACGCCGGACAGAAGATCATCTACCACGCCGCCCTCTGGCTGCTCGTCGGACTGCTGCTGTCGGGAGTCGTGATCTGGCGCAGTTACTTTGCCGGCTATTTCACCGTCGACGTGGTGCGCGTGGCGGCGGTGGTGCACGCGCTGTGCGCTTTCCTTCTGGTGTGCACGATCATCGTGCACGTCTATGCAGCCATCTGGGTCAAGGGCTCGGTGCGCGCGATGACCCGCGGCACCGTGACAGCCGGCTGGGCCTTCAAGCATCATCGGGCCTGGTACCGCGAGATGCTGACCCATGCAACGAATCCTCGATCCCGAGCGAATTGAGGCTTTTGCCGAACGCTCGATTCCTCGCCTGCGGTTCGCCGATCCGGCCGAACTCTTTCTGCGGCGTGCGCGGCGTCTGCGCCAGCTGAGCGAAACGAGCACCATCGCGCCGTATCTCGAGCTGATGGCCACAGTCTGCGAAGCGCAGCAGGCTGCGCTCGCGACGCTCGCCGAGCCCCCAGCGACTGCGGAAGCGCCGCCCGACACTGCAGCGGCGGCACCGGAACGCCTCGCGCGGGCGCGCGCGCACGGCATGCCCGCGGTGCCAGCCTGCGGATGGCCACGCGACCCGCACTGGCGTAGAGCGCTCACCGAGGTATGCGGGGCGGTCACAGCGCGCGAGGGATTCCCCGACACGGTGTACTCAGTCTGCCGCCGGCTGCTCGGTGAGCCGGCGCCAGTGCTCGAGGCAACGGCCGACAGGGTGCTGGCAACGCGTGCGGACGGCGTGGATCTCGAAGCGGCCCCCTTTGTGATGGCGGCACTGCAGGTCTACTGGCTGCACCTGACACGCCTGCTCGCCATCGATCGCAGTACGGATCAGGCGGCGGGAGCGAGCACCCGCCTCGAGAACGACACCCCGGGAGTGTGCCCCGTGTGTGGCACGTTACCCGTCGCGAGCATCGTGCGAGCCGAGGGCCCGTACCAGGGGTACCGGTATCTTCATTGCGCGCTGTGTGCCACCGAGTGGCACCTCGTGCGGATCACCTGCAGCCACTGCCTCGCCACCAAGGGCATCGGCTACCAGTTCATCGAGGGCGGCTCGCAGGCCATACGCGCCGAGACCTGTGACAACTGCCGCATGTATCGCAAGATCCTGTACCAGGAGAAGGACACCGCCGTGGAGCCGGTTGCGGACGACCTCGCAAGCCTGACGCTCGATCTGCTGTTGACCGGCGAGGGATACCGGCGCGCCGCAAGCAACCCGTTGCTCTGGCAGCCCGCCGGCGGTTGAAAGGCCCGCGCCGGGGTGCTGGTTGACCGCCCGGCGCGCTGACTTGATGCTTTCGCCATGGACCAGGCGCTGCCGCATGCGCCGGCCGCCGCGGCGGCCGAGATACCCTCACTCGACCGTTTCCTCAGGCGGCCGCTCCTCCAACCGCTTCTCGCCCGACACGGCCGCACGCAGGTCACCGGCGCGCTGCGCCTCCACCTCAAGAAACTTCGCCAGGCCGCGCGCCGCGGCTCCCTGAGCAGCAGCTCACTTACGGACGAGGCTGTTGCGCAAGCGCTCGAGGCGACTCTGACCGAGGCTGCGCGCCCCCGACTGCGGCCGGTATTCAATCTCACCGGCACGGTGCTGCACACGAATCTCGGCCGCGCCTCGCTCCCCGAGGAGGCGGTCCGCGCGGTCGTACGATGCATGAGCACGCCGGTCAACCTCGAATACGATCTCGCGGCCGGCCGCCGGGGCGAGCGCGACGAATTGATCGAGCCTCAGCTTTGTGAGCTGACAGGCGCGCAGGCGGCGACGGTGGTCAACAACAATGCAGCTGCCGTGCTGCTGCTCCTCGCTGCCCTGGCCGCGCGCCGCGAGGTCATCGTCTCACGCGGAGAGCTCATCGAGATCGGCGGCTCCTTTCGCCTCCCCGACATCATGCGGCAGGCGGGCGTGCGGCTGGTGGAAGTGGGAACCACGAACCGTACGCACGTCAGCGACTATGCCGAGGCCGTCGGCCCGCGCTCGGCGCTCCTTCTCAAGGTGCACACCAGTAACTACGTCGTCCAGGGTTTCAGCAGCAGTGTCACGGTGGCGGAGCTGGCGCGGCTCGCGCGCCGTCGTTCCCTGCCGCTCGCCGCCGACCTCGGCAGCGGCACGCTCATCGACCTCACGCGCTTCGGGCTGCCGCCCGAGCCCACCGTGCGCGCGACCGTCGCCGCCGGCGCAGATCTCGTGAGCTTCAGCGGCGACAAGCTCCTCGGCGGGCCGCAGGCGGGGCTGCTGGTCGGGCGCGCGGAGTTGATCGCCCGCCTGCGCAAGCATCCACTCAAGCGCGCCCTGCGGGTCGGCCGCCTGACGCTCGCCGCACTGGAATCGGTGTTGGCGCTCTATCGCTCGCCGGAATTCCTGGCCGAGCGACTGACGACGCTGCGCCAGCTCACGCGCTCCGCCGAGATCGTGCGCCAGCAGGCCGTGCGCCTGCGAGGTGCCGTGGCGGCCGCCCTCGGCGAGGCGTACGAGGCAACGGCTGCCCCCATGTTGAGTCAGATCGGCAGCGGTGCGCTGCCGATCGATCGGCTGCCGAGCCATGGACTCGCGATTCGCGTCGCGCCCACGGCACGTCGGCACCGGTCCCATGCGAGCCTCGGCCGACTCGATGAGCGGCTGCGCGCCCTGCCCCGCCCGGTCCTCGGGCGGATTACCGCCAGGACACTCTGGCTCGATCTTCGCTGCCTCGATCCGACGGAGGAGAGTGAGTTCCTCGCGCAATGGAGCCGGCTCGGGGGCGAGCGGTGATTGTCGGCACCGCAGGTCACATCGATCACGGCAAGACCACACTGGTACGGGCGCTCACGGGCGTCGACACCGACCGGCTGGCGGAAGAAAAGCGGCGCGGCATCTCGATCGAGCTCGGCTATGCCTACCAGCCTCTCGCGAACGGCGAGGTGCTCGGCTTCATCGACGTTCCGGGCCACGAGCGGCTGGTGCACACCATGGTGGCAGGCGCCTGCGGCATCGACTTTGCACTGCTGGTGGTGGCTGCCGACGACGGTGTGATGCCCCAGACGCGCGAGCATCTCGCGATTCTCGAGCTCCTGGGCATCGGCGCAGGGGCCGTTGCGCTCAGCAAGGTCGACCGGGTCGATGCCGAGCGGCGTCAGAGGGTGCAAACCGAAATCGCTGCCGCGCTCGCATCCACCCCGCTCGGCGCGGCGCGTTTCTTTCACATCAACGCCACGGCGGCCGATGACCCGGGGACGGCGGCGCTCAGCCGCTATCTGCACGAGCGCGCCGTGCAATGGCACGCGCGGAGCGATCGGCGGCTGTTCCGACTGGCCGTGGACCGCGTGTTCACGCTTCCCGGTCACGGTACGGTCGTCGCCGGGACTGTGTTCGGCGGTGAGGTACGGATCGACGACACCGTGATGATCATGCCGGCCGGCACCCCTGCACGCGTGCGCAACATCCACGCGCAAAACCGCCCCGCCACCCTCGGCCGCAGCGGCGAGCGCTGTGCGCTCAATCTCACCGGTATCGAGCGCAGCGCGGTGACACGCGGGGACTGGCTCGCGGCTGCGCCGCTGCTGGCCCCGAGTACGCGTATCGATGTGCGCGTGCGCTTACTTGCCGGGCGCGATCCGCCCCTGCCCGCCTGGGCGCCGCTGCACGTGCACCTCGGCACGCTCCACCGCGTGGCGCATGCCACCGGGCTCGAAGCGACGCCGGCTTCCCCTGGCACGACACTGCGGATGCAGCTCGTCTTCGACCAGCCGATCTGCTGCCTACCCGGCGATCGCTTCATTCTCCGTAACGCACAGGCCAGCCGCACCATCGGCGGGGGCGTGGTGCTCGATCCGTTCGCCCCGGCGCGTAAGCGCCGCACCGACGCGCGCCGGCAGTACCTCGACGCGCTCGAGCAGCTGGTCGCGGGCGCGGGAATCGCGACGCTGCTGCAGCAATCACCCCACGGGCTGCTCCTGGCGGACCTGGTTCGACTCACGGGGCTGCCGGCCGGAGAAATCCCGCTGCCCGCGAACGTCGCGCGCCTCAGCTGCGGGCGCGATGAGTTCGTGCTGCTGACGGCGCAGTGGGCGCAGCTGCGCGAGCGCGCCCTGAAAGCGCTGCGCGCCTTTCACGCACAGGCACCCGAGGAGCCAGGTCCCGACTCCGGCCGGCTGCGCCGCATGGCGGCGCCGGGTATCCCCGATGCGCTCTGGCGCGCGCTCGTCGATGAGCTCGTGCGTGAGCGCGTCGTGTTGCGCCAGGCGCCCTGGCTCCATCTGCCCGAGCATGTGGCGATGCTGTCGCAGGCGGATCAGGCGCTCGCGCAGGCACTGCGCCCGCTGATCGCCGCGGGTCGCTTCGATCCGCCCTGGGTGCGCGTCCTCGCCACTCGCACCCAGCAGCCGGAGCAGCGCGTGCGCGAAGTGCTGCGCAAGCTCGTCACCGAGGGCAGCGTCTACCAGGTCGTACACGATCTTTTCTATGACGCGAGCTGCATCAGCGAGTTGGCCGGCATCGCCGGGGCCTTGGCGCGCGAGCACGGGACGGTGAATGCAGCGCGTTATCGTGACGCGCTCGGCCTCGGCCGCAAGCGTACGATTCAGATCCTCGAGTTCTTCGACCGCGTCGGCTACACGCGGCGGGTGCGCGATGCGCACGTGTTGCGTCAGGACAGCGGCTGGCACCTGTCCTGAAGGTTCTGCGAAGTAAAGAGGAACGGAAGGCACACGTACCCGGTGGTGCGGCTGGGCTTCAAACCCAGGAGGGGGCGTCAGACGCTTCCTGGTAGGTTCGACTCCTGCTGCCTTCCGCCAGTGACGCCGCCCTCCCCGAGCCTCGCCTCAGACCCGATCCGACGCCGGGCATTCACGAGAACGTCATATCGGCATGCCAAAGTCACTGCCGTTTTGGCGGTTAAACTCCGGGGTTTGTTGTAATTTAGTCACAACCCCAGGGGCTTGGAAGACCGGGGCGCCGTGTGGAATACTGTCGTCCAGCTCGGGCCCTAGCGCCAAAAAACGACAACCAGAACAGGCACAGGAGCGATCACGTGACCACGACTCACTGCCGGTATATGACAGTCGTCGTCGGCTGGACGCTTCTTGCCCGCGACCGAACACGGTCAGCCGCCTGACCTCAACCACAAACACCCAACGCGGGGAGGACCTGCAGTGAACAACGGAAAAGTCCTTTGGCTTGTAACGCGCGCGGCGGCCGCTGGCCTGCTGCTGACAGCGAGCGTGGCGCAGGCCCAGACGGCGCCCGCTGCCCCGGCGGCGCCCGCGCCAGCCTCCGCCTCCGACAGTCTCACGTGGAAGGGGTTCACTTTCTACGGCATCGTGGATATCGGGCTGCAATACCAGACCCACGGCGTCCCGGCGAGTGACTACTTTCCGGCGGGCACCGAGACCATCATCCAAAAGAACAGCCAGGGGTCGATCACCGCCGTGACCCCCAACAACCTCTCGCAGTCGCGCATCGGGCTGTCCGCCAACGAGCCACTCGTGGGCGACTGGGCGGGGGTATTCCGGCTCGAGACATACTTCAACCCCCAGTCGGGGAATATCAGCGACGCGCTCAAGTCGCTGGCGCTCAACAACGGCAAGGTGCTCAAGGACCAGATCACCAACGTCGACTCGAGCATCGATGGACAGTTCTTCGGCATCGCTTACGCGGGCTTCAGCTCCCCGACTATCGGCACCTTCACCTTCGGGCGCCAGCTCACCCCGGTTGCCGATGGCATCGCCAAGTACGACCCGATGGGCGCGGCGAATGCCTTCTCACTCATCGGATTCTCCGGCACGGCCGGCGGGGGCGGCGATACCGAAGATCGGCGCCTCGACCAGACCTTCAAGTACACCGGCAAGTACGACTGGCTGCACCTCGGGGCGCTGTATCAGTTCAGCGGCTCGACCGGCTCGACCAACACGGCGGTGCAGGTGACCGTTGGGGGGGAGTTCGCCGGCCTGTCGGTTGATGCTTGGTATGGCAAGAAATACGACGCGGTCGCCGCCAGCGCTCTGAGCGTCGCACAGGTCGCGGACATCACGCACGCTTGCGTCACAGCGTCAACGCCGCCGGTCACTACGACCGTCAGCATTCCGTGCTATTCCCTGAGCAACTCGGTCGCAGGCACCGTGTCGGACAACACCGTCTATATGATCGCCGGGCTGTATAACTTCGGCACGGTGAAGGTCTACGCGGGCTACGAGAACATCAAGTTCGAGAAGCCGACCGACCCGCTGCCGAACGGCTCGATCATCGAGGGCGGCTACATTCTCCCACTTCCCAACAACACCGCCTACAACGCGAGCAGTAAGACACTGCAGGTCGCCTGGACTGGTGCCAAGTGGAATCCGACGCCGGCATTGGAGCTCACTATCCAATATGTGGGCTACTGGCAGAACGCCTACGCCACGGGCGCGCATGCCGGCTGCAGCACGAACGTCGTGGCCCAGTGCAGCGGCACCGAGAACAGCATCGGAGCTCTGGTTGATTATCGCCTGAGCAAGCGCTTCGACTGGTATCTCGGCACCCTGTGGACCGAGGTGAAAGACGGTCTGGCGAACGGCTACGACTTCAACACCTCGACGATCAGCACGACGACCGGCATTCGTTTCAAGTTCTGAAGCACCGCCCAAACGCGGCTCCAAGGCTTGACCTCCCCGGCCATGGAGCCGCCGGCTGGCGCAGCCGGCGCTGACTCGCGAATGAACCGCGCATCGAACAAGCGCAGCAGCAGGCACCCGTGGTACCTGCTGCTGCTCGTCCAGTTCGTCGCGGTCCTCTGGCCGCCCTTCTACAACAGCGCCGCGCCCTATTGGCACGGCGTGCCGTTCTTCTACTGGTACCAGCTGCTGTGGGTGCTGGTCGGCGCCGTGCTCACGGCAGTGGTCTACTTCGCGACGCGGCCGTAGCCTGCAATGCAGGGGGTGAACTGGGTTGCGCTCGGCATCTTCACCGCCCTGTTCGCGTTCATCACGTGGCTCGGCTTCGCCGCCGCACGCTGGCGGCGCGGTGATCTCGACCTGTTGCACGAGTGGGGCCTGGCGGGCCGACGTTTCGGCACGCTCGTCACCTGGTTCCTGATCGGCGGGGATCTTTACACCGCCTATACTTTCATCGCGGTTCCGGCGCTGGCCTTCGGGGTCGGCGCGATGGCGTTCTTCGCCGTCCCCTACACCATCATCGCCTACCCGCTGCTGTTCGTGGTCTTCCCGCGCCTCTGGCACGTGTGTCACAAGCGCGGTTATCTCACTGCGGGCGATTTCGTGCGCGGCCGCTTCGGCAACCGTTGGCTGGCGCTCGCGATCACGCTGACCGGCATCGTCGCAACGATGCCCTACATCGCGCTGCAGCTGGTCGGGCTGCAGGTGGTGATCGGCGCGCTCGGCATCTCCGGCACCGGCTGGGCCGCCGATCTGCCGCTGTTGATCGCGTTCGCGGTGCTCGCGGCATTCACTTATTCGAGCGGACTGCGCGCCCCGGCCTCGATCGCCATCGTCAAAGACATCCTCATCTATGTCACCGCGGTCGCGGCGATCATCGTGATTCCACTCGAGCTCGGCGGCTTTGGCCGGATCTTCGCCGCCGTGCCGCCGGCGAAGCTCCTGCTGGCAGCGCCCGCCGCGCATTCCACCGGGGCGTACGGCGCATATGCCACGCTCGCGCTCGGCTCGGCGCTCGCGCTGTTTCTCTATCCGCACTCGCTCACCGGGCTGCTGAGCGCGAGCAGCGGCGCGGCTATCCGGCGCAACGCCGCCCTCCTTCCCGCCTACTCTTTCATGCTCGGGCTGCTGGCGCTGCTTGGTTTTTTCGCCCTCGCCGCCGGCGTGCAGCAACGTCCGGAGTTCGCCGCCGGCTTCACTCGATTCGGCAACAACTTCGCGGTACCGGCGCTGCTGTTGCACAGCTTCCCTGCCTGGTTCGTCGGCATCGCCTTTGCCGCGATCGGCATCGGGGCGCTGGTACCGGCGGCAATCATGTCGATCGGCGCGGCCAACCTCTATACCCGCAACATCCACCGCGAGTTCTTCCAGCGCCAGCCGACCGCCCGACAGGAGGCACAGATGGCGAAATGGGCGTCGCTGGTGGTGAAGGTCGGCGCGCTCGCCTTCATCCTGTTCGTGCCGACCCGGTTTGCCATCCAGCTGCAACTGCTCGGTGGTATCTGGATGATTCAGACCCTGCCGGCGGTGATGCTGGGTGCCTACACGCGTTGGTTCAATCCCTGGGCCCTGCTACTCGGCTGGGCGGCCGGGACCGCGAGCGGAACCGCGCTCGCCGTGACGGTACACATGGCACCGACCTACCCGTTCGCGCTCGCCGGCTGGACGTTTCCGGGGTACATCGCCTTGTACACGTTGATCCTCAACCTCGCGCTGACCGCGCTGCTCACGCCGCTGTGCGACGGGCTCGTCCCGCGGCCGCGGAGCGCGGACGAAACCAACGCGGCTGACTATTACGCCTGACAGCGTTGAGCGGCTACGTAGCCGCTATATAGGGTGGGGGGTATGGTATATAAGGGATTGACTTCCGACGGCGCGCGGCTAGAATCCCGCGCGGCACGGCGCCGATAGCCTACCCGGGTATCCTATAAACCGTCTGGAGCGAGTAATTACAAGCTGAGCCCCGCGGGTGATCGCCATGGAAGCTCCGACACACGATCATTCCAACGACTTCGAGCATGTCAGCACGCCTGGCGGGCGCGCCATCCTGTGGGGCGGCATCGGCCTGGGCGCGCTGCTCGTGCTCGCGCTGCTCACGCATGGCTTCGGCCTGTTCGGCGGCCACGGCGGGGCAGGCGCCGAGACGGCGCCCCTGGTGCATAGGGGCGGGCTGATGTTCGTGCCTGAGCGCTCGCCACTGCGGCAGCGCCTCACGGTGGCGCCGGTCCACGCCGAATTGACGAGTGCCGTCATCACGGCACCGGGGGTCGTCGAGGCGGATCCGACGCGTACGGTGACGGTGCTGGCCGCCGCTGGCGGACGCGTGCTCGCTGTCAAGGTGGCCCTCGGCGATCGCGTGCAACGCGGCCAGCCGCTGGCGGTGATCGATTCTCCGGACCTGGCGCAGGCTTACGACGATTACGACAAGGCCGCGAGCAGCGCGGCGCTCGCCCGCAAGAGCCTCGGCTATCAGGAGGCGCAGCTCAAGATCGGCGCCGCCTCACAGCGCGACCTCGACCAGGCGCGCAGCGATCACCAGCAGGCCGAGGCGGAATACGCGCGCACCCGGGCGCGCCTGCGGGCCATGGGCGCTGACGAGGAGGCGCGCGGGGCGAACCGGCTGCTGAGCGTGCGCGCCCCCGTCACCGGCAGCGTCACGGCGCTCACCATCGCCCCCGGCGCCCTCATCAACGACAACACGCAGGCAATCATGAGCGTCGCGGACCTGTCGATCGTGTGGGTGGCCGCCATGGTCGCCGAGAAGGATCTGCCGGGGCTGATGCGTAACCAGGAGGCCGAGGTGGTGGTGGACGCGTATGCCTCGAGGACTCTCCACGGCAAGGTGCTGTTCGTCCCGGACGTGCTCGAGGCGGATTCGCGCCGCAATAAGACCCGCATCGCATTCGCGAACCCGGACTACGCACTCAAGCCCAACATGTTCGCGACGGTTACGCTCAAGGGGCCGCCGCGGCGACGTGTGGTGCTCCCCTCCTCGGCGCTGCTCATGAACAACGACCGCACCAGCGTGTTCGTGGCCGTCGCGCCCTGGACCTTCGAGCGGCGCACCGTGGAGCCGCTGCTCGAGGGGAGCGCTGCGGTCACGATCGCCTCCGGAGTGGAGCCGGGCGAGCAGGTCGTCGTCAAGGGCGGAATCCTGCTCAATGATTGATCGGTTCGTCGAATTCTGTCTGCGGCGGCGGATCGCGGTGATCGCGATCGCGCTGCTGCTCAGCGTGTACGGCGTTTATGCCTGGGAGACCCTGAGCGTCGAGGCGTATCCGGAGCTCGGCGATGTCGCCGCTCAGGTCACTACGCAGGTACCGGGCCTCGCCGCCGAGGAGGTCGAGCAGCTGATCACCGTGCCGCTCGAGCGTGAGATCAACGGCACGCCGGGACTGCTGCTGATGCGTTCCTCGAGCACCTTCGGCCTGTCGCTGATCACGGTGCTGTTCCGCGACGGCTACGAAGACTACTGGGTGCGCCAGCGGCTGCTCGAGCGCATCAACCAGGTGACTCTGCCGCCCGGTGCCTCGCCCTCGCTCGATCCGGTCACCGGCCCCGGCGGTGAGATCTACCGCTACACGCTCGAGTCCGACAGCAAGAACCTGCAGGAACTGTCCGAGATCCAGCGCTGGGTCGTGATTCCTGCGCTCAAGTCGGTGCCCGGAGTGGTCGATGACACCAACTTCGGCGGCTTTACTACCGAGTACCAGCTCGACCTCGACCCGCAGCAGCTCGCGCACTACGGCCTCGGCATCACTGACGTCCTCAACGCGATCAATAACAACAACAGCAACGCGGCTGGCGGGCGCGTATCGCGCGGCGATCAGAGCTACGTGATCCGCGGCGTCGGCCTCATCCGCAGCCTCGCCGATATCGGCTCGACGGTCGTGACCCAGGTGACCGGCAGCCCGGTACTGATACGCGACCTCGGGCGCACGACCCTGAGTCACCAGGAACGCGAGGGGATTCTCGGCAAGGACCGGAATCCCGACACGATCGAGGGCATCGTGTTGATGCTGAAGTATCAAAACCCCTCGGAGACGCTCAAAGGCATCCATGCGAAGGTGGACGAGCTCAACCGCCAGCTCGCCAAGCAGGATGTTCGGATCGTGCCCTACATCGACCGCGACGATCTGGTGCGGGCGACGGTCAACAAGGTCGGCCGCACGATTCTCGAAGGCATCAGCCTCGTGTTCCTGATCCTGATCCTGTTCCTCGGCAGTCCGCGTAGCGCCCTGGTGGCGGGCGTGTCGATTCCGATGGCGCTGGTGTCGGTGTTTTCGATGCTCAGGCTCACGCACGTGTCCGCCAACCTGCTGTCACTCGGCGCCATCGATTTCGGCATCCTGGTGGACGGGGCGATCGTCGTCACCGAGGCGATCCTGCGGCGTCGCGAGGCGATGCCGACCGAGGAGCTGAGTGAGAGCGAGGTCAACGCGGCCGCCGTGCAGGTGACGCGGCCCATCTTCTTTTCGAGCCTCATCATCATTACTGCCTATCTGCCGCTGTTCTCCTTCGAGCGCGCCGAGGCCAAGCTCTTCACGCCCATGGCCTACACCATGGCCTACGCCCTGTTCGGCGCGCTGCTGACGGCGCTGGCGCTCGTGCCCGGCCTCGCCTACTACGCCTTTCATAAGCCGGGTCCCGTCTATCACAACCGCTGGCTCGAATGGCTGACGCGCCACTACGAGCGGCTGCTCACCGCGTGCATCGGCCAGCCACGCATCATTTACGGAATCACGATCTTCGCGCTACTGGCGGTGGTCGGGCTCGGCGCGACGGTGGGACGGGATTTTCTGCCGGATCTGGATGAGGGGACACTCTGGCTGCAGGTGCAGATGCCCACCGGCCTGTCGCTCAACAAGGCGAGCGACATGGCGAGCGACCTGCGGCGCGAGATCCTCAAGTTTCCCGAAGTCTCGTATGTCGTCACGCAGACCGGTCGCAACGACGAGGGCACCGATCCCTGGACCATGTCGCACGTCGAGGCGCCGGTGGGACTCAAGTCATACGACGGCTGGCCGGGCGGTGAATCCAAGAAGCAGTTCATCGACAAGCTGGCGGGGAAGCTGGCGCACGAGCTGCCGGGGTACTCGGTCGGCATCAGTCAGCCGATCATCGACGGCGTCAACGACCTGATCGGCGGCGCCCACAGTCCGCTCGTCATCAAGGTGTTCGGCAACGACCTGGCGATGCTGCGCAGCGTGAGCCAGCAGATGGTCGAGGTGCTCTATACGATCCGCGGCACCTCGAGCGCCTCGATCTTCCAGGAGCCGCCCCTGCCGCAGATCAACATCACCGTCGACCGCCAGAAGGCGGCACGCTACGGCATCAACATGACCGACGTGCAGAACCTCATCCAGACCGGAGTCGGTCAGGCGCCGGTGTCGACCGTGTACGTCGCTGAGCGTGTCTACAACCTCACGGTACGCTTCACGGCGGCGAGCCGCGACCGGCCCGAGACCCTCGCCAACCTTCCGGTTCACACCGCGGCGGGTGCGCAGGTGCCTCTCGCCCAGGTGGCCGATATCCGGGTGCAATCGGGCGAGAGCACGATCACGCGCGAGAACAGCCAGCGCAATCTCACCATCCGCATCGACGATCGCGACCGCGACCTCAGCAGCTACCTGCGCGAGGCCCAGGCCAAGATCGCCGCGCAGGTGCATTTCGACCCGAGCCAGGTGCGGCTCGAGTGGGGTGGTCAGTTCGAGAATCAACGCCGGGCCGAGGCGCGGCTGGTGGTGATCCTCGGTCTGGTTCTCGGCATGATGCTGATCTTCCTCGCCATCGGCACGCGCTCCTTCCGCCAGGCGCTGCTGATCCTCGGCGTCGTGCCGCTCGCGACGCTCGGCGGCTTGATTTCCCTGCGACTGACCGGCGAGACACTCAATGTCGCGAGCGGCGTCGGCTTCATCGCGCTGTTCGGCGTGGCGGTGCAGAACGGCATCATCATGGTGTCGAACCTCAACCGCATGCGCCGCGCCGGGCTCGAGCTGCACGAGGCGATCCTCAAGGGCGCCACCGAACGGCTACGGCCGGTGTTAATGACGGCGACCGTCGCGACCCTTGGTATGCTGCCGGCGGCCCTGCACACCGGTGTCGGCAGCGACGTACAGCGCGGCATCGCCACCGTCGTCGTCGGGGGACTCGCGATCTCGACCGTGCTGACCTTGTTCGTGCTGCCCTCGATGTACCATGTCGTCGAGCATTGGGCGGAGCGGCGCCACGGTGAGGCGCGATGGGCATGAGCATGTCAGGGCGCTCGCTAGCCGCCGCGGCGCTCAGCGTCGTGAGCGCCTGTGCGGTCGGCCCGAACTTCCATCGGCCCGCCGCTCCGACCGCGGGCGATTACGGTCATGCTCCCTCGCAGGGTGTCACAGCCGCGAGCCCCGGCACGGGCGGCGCTGCGCAACAGTTCGACCCCGGCAGGGATATCTCGGCGGAGTGGTGGGAGCTCTTCCAGTCGCCCAAGCTCACCGCCCTGGTCGCGCAGGCGCTCAAGGGAAATCCGAACATCGAGGCGGCGCGCGCCGCGCTGCGCGAGGCGCACGAGCTCTATCGGGCGCAGCGCACGAGTTTCTTCCCGACCGTGCAGGGAGGCTTCGATGCGCTGCGGGCCAAGAATGCAGTGGTCACCCTTGCCAACCCCACCAGCCTTCCGCAGGTCAATCCGTATTACAACCTGTTCACCGCCCAGCTCAACCTGAGCTACACGCCGGACGTGTTCGGCGGCACGCGCCGCTCGCTCGAGGCAACCCGCGCCGGAGTCGAGGCGACGCGCTTCGAGCTCATCGCCACCTACGTGACGCTGAGCACCAACGTGGTGGTCACCGCCGTGCAGGAGGCCTCACTGCGGGGTCAGATCGCCGCCGCCGAGCGATTACTGGTGCTGCAGCACCAGCTCACCGAGACGGTGCGCCATCAGCACGAGATCGGCACCGCGAGCAACGCGGACCTATTCGCGCAGCAGGCAGCGGAGGCGCAGACTGCAGCGACTCTGCCGCCGCTCGAGAAGCAGCTCGGCCTGACGCGCGATGCGCTGACGGCGCTGCTCGGCAAGCTGCCCGCAGAGGAGCCCCCGGAAACCTTCAGGCTCGAAGAGCTGGCGCTGCCGACCGAGCTGCCGGTGAGCCTGCCCTCGAGGGTGATCGAGCAGCGGCCCGACGTGCGCCAGGCGGAGGAGAATCTGCATGCCGCCTCCGCCGAGGTCGGTGTGGCGCTCGCGAACATGCTGCCGCAATTCACCATCAGCGCCAACACGGGATCGGCCGCGCTCGAAATCAACAAGCTGTTCACCTCCTACACCGGGTTCTGGGGTATCGGAGCCTCGCTCACACAGACACTGTTCGATGCCGGCGCGCTCATCTACCGCAAACGCGCGGCCGACGCGGCGCTCGATGCGGCCGGTGCGCAGTATCGCGCTGCGGTCATACTCGCCTGCCAGAATGTCGCCGACACACTGCGGGCACTGCAGGCGGATGCCGAGACACTCAAGGCCAGCGCTGCAGCCGATGAGGCGAGCAGGGCGGCGTTCGAGCTGGCGCATCAGCAGTACCAGATCGGCACTCTGAGCCTGGTAGGGCTGCTCAATGCGGAGCAGGGCTACCGCCAGGCGGAAATCGCCGTAGTGCAGGCGCAGGCGAATCGATATGCCGATACCGCCGGGCTGTTCCAGGCCCTGGGCGGCGGCTGGTGGAACCTTCCCGGGGCAAACTTCCAATGAACGACCTGGTAGTACGCGAAAACAAGGGCGGCGCCGCGATCCTGACGCTCAACCGCCCGCAGAAGCTCAACGCACTCTCCAAGGACATGATCGAGCGGCTGGAGGAGCACGTTGACAGCATCGCGCGCGAAGCGAAGACAGTCGGGCTCGTGATCCTGCGCGGTGCGGGGGGAAATTTCTCCTCCGGTCACGACATGACTGAAGTGCTCAGCCAGGTCAAGGCGCATGCCAAGCCGCACCATTACGTCGAGGTCATCGACAAGGTGGCCGATCTCCCACAGCCAGTCGTCTCCGCCGTCGAGGGACATTGCTCTACCGGCGCGCTCGAGCTGGCGCTCGCCGCCGATCTCATCGTGGCCTCCGAATCGGCGAGCTTCTGCGACGCCTACGCGCGCTGGGGCCTGACGCCGATCTGGGGGTTGAGTTTGCGGCTGCCGCATCGGATCGGCACCTCGAAGGCCGCTGAGATGATGTACACCTGCCGCAGCTACTCGGGTGTCGAGGCGCACGAAATGCACCTCGCCAACTTCTGCTTCGCAGACAGCGAGTTCGAGACCGGGCTCGCCGCCCTCGCCGCCGACATCCTCGCCAACTCGTGGTACTCCAACCAGGTCAACAAGCGTGCGCTGATCGAGAGCAACGGCCTCACGCTGCGCGATGCGCACACGCTTGCGCTGTTCAAGAACGAGGGACTTGCGCCCGACGCGGCGCAGCGCGTGGCGCACTTCTTCAAGGGGCGCAAGCCGCGGACTTAAGCCTTCGGCTCAGGCGGTCGCATCCGCACGCCCCGCTGTGCGGGCGCGTGCCGCAGCGAGCACGGCGGCCAGGCATTGAGCAAGGTCCGCCGCGGCGAGCGGCTTGGTCAGCACCGCCTGCGCTCCCGCCGC
>Ga0307477_10001032_pt1 | contig 25400 bp, 22 predicted proteins | sample atmos_gasesECM2C_FD_203316 | JGI IMG/M metagenome (GOLD analysis project Ga0307477, IMG submission 203316) | Hardwood forest soil microbial communities from Morgan-Monroe State Forest, Indiana, United States - atmos_gasesECM2C_515 | ecosystem: Environmental > Terrestrial > Soil > Temperate...
GCGGCCTGAGGATCCATGCAGGCGATGCGCCTTCTGTCGCCGGGTGCCGCGCTCACGCCATCCGACGTGACGCTGCCACCGCCGGCAGCGCATCAGATTCTGATTCGGGTCGAGGCGTGCGGCGTGTGCCGCACGGACCTGCACGTGCTCGACAACGAGCTGCCTGACATCCACTGTCCGCTCACCCCGGGTCATGAGGTGGTCGGCATCGTCGCCGCCTGCGGGCGCGACGTGACCCGCTTTCGCCCCGGCGATCGCGTCGGCGTGCCCTGGCTCGCGTGGACGTGCGGGCAATGCGAATACTGCCGCGCAGGTCAGGAGAACCTCTGCCGGCGTGCGCTGTTCACCGGCTACACACGCGACGGCGGCTACGCGCAGGAGCTGCTGGCGGACGCGCGCTACTGTCTGCCGCTACCGGCGCAGGTGCCCGCCGCCCCGCTGGCACCGCTGCTGTGCGCCGGGCTGATCGGCTACCGTGCCTATCGCAAGGCGGGGGAGGCGGGCAACCTCGGCCTGTACGGCTTCGGTGCCGCGGCGCACCTGCTGGCGCAGGTGGCGCGCCACGAGGGTCGGCGCGTGTTTGCCTTCACCCGTGCAGGGGATGCTCAGGGGCAGCGGTTTGCGCGTGAGATCGGGGCGGTGTGGGCGGGCGCCTCCGAAGAGTTGCCGCCGGAGCCGCTCGATGCGGCCATTCTGTTCGCCCCGGTCGGCGCGCTCGTGCCGCGGGCGCTCGCCGCGGTCCGCCCGGGCGGACGAGTGGTGTGCGCCGGGATTCACATGAGCGACGTGCCCGCATTCCCGTACCGGCTGTTGTGGGAGGAGCGCTCGGTGCTCTCGGTCGCCAACCTGACCCGGGCCGACGGCGAGGAGTTCCTCGCGCTCGCCACCCGGCTCGGCCTGCAGGCGACGGTCGAGCGTTTTCCGCTCGCACAAGCCGGCGTGGCGCTCGAGCGTCTGCGCAGCGGCGCTCTCCAGGGCGCCGCGGTACTCGAGATGCCGGCGGCCTGACCGCCGGTTGCCTCAACGCCGGCGCCTTCCGTAACATCGCGCGCCTCATGCGCACTCATTATTGCGGACAAGTCGACGAGCGGCTGAGCGGCCAGGAGGTCACGGTGGCCGGTTGGGTGCATCGCCGGCGCGATCACGGCGGTGTGATCTTCGTCGATCTGCGCGATCGCGAAGGCCTGCTACAGATCGTGTTCGACCCGCAGGCCGCGGCGGTGTTCGCCGAGGCCGAGCGGCTGCGCAACGAATACGTCGTACGGGTGCGGGGTCGCGTGCGGGCGCGACCGGCGGGCACCGCCAACCCCGGCCTCGCCTCGGGCCAGGTCGAGCTGCTCGCCGGCGAGCTCGAGCTCCTCAACCGCGCCGAGCCATTGCCGTTCCAACTCGACGAGCAGGTCGGGGAGGAGGTACGCCTGCGCTACCGCTATCTCGACCTGCGTCGCGAGGTGATGAACCAGCGGCTGCGACTGCGCCACCGCCTGACGCGCGCCATGCGCGCCTACCTCGACGGCCATGGCTTCATCGATCTCGAGACGCCGATGCTCACCAAGGCGACACCCGAAGGCGCACGCGACTACCTGGTGCCGAGTCGTACCCATCCGGGCAAGTTCTTCGCGCTACCGCAGTCGCCGCAGATCTTCAAGCAGCTGCTCATGATGGCCGGTTTCGATCGCTACTATCAGATCGTGCGCTGCTTCCGCGACGAGGATCTGCGTGCCGATCGCCAGCCGGAGTTCACCCAGCTCGACGTCGAGACCTCCTTTCTCGCCCAGAACGACATCCTGCGGCTGATGGAAGGCCTGCTGCGCCACTGCTTCCACGAAGTGCTCGGGGTGGCGCTCCCCGACCCGTTCCCGCGGCTCACCTACGCCGAGGCGCTGCGCCGCTACGGCTCCGACAAGCCGGACCTGCGCATCGGGCTCGAGCTGGTCGACGTGGCGGATCTCGTCGCGGCGAGCGACTTCAAGGTGTTCGCCGGGCCGGCGAACGACCCCGCAGGACGGGTGGCCGCGCTGCGCGTGCCGGGTGGCGGCGCGCTGCCGCGCTCGCAGATCGACTCCTACACGGAATTCGTCGCACGCTACGGCGCCAAGGGCCTCGCCTATATCAAGGTGAGCGAGCGCGCGCGCGGGCGGGGGGGCCTGCAGTCGCCGATCATCAAGTTCCTGAGTGACAGCGCGCTCGCCGGGATTCTCGAGCGCTGCCACGCCGAGGACGGCGACCTGATCTTCTTCGGCGCCGACGGCGCGCCGGTCGTCAACGACGCCCTCGGGGCGCTGCGCCTGAAGATCGGCGCGGATCTCGACCTCATTGCGAGCGGCTGGCGGCCGCTGTGGGTGGTCGACTTCCCGATGTTCGAGTGGAGCGCCGACGAGCAGCGCTGGTTCGCCATGCATCATCCGTTCACGGCGCCGCAGAATGACGACCCGGCAGCGCTGCGCGCGGCGCCGGGCGCGGCGCTGGCGCGCGCCTACGACGTGGTGCTCAACGGTACCGAGGTCGGCGGCGGCTCGGTGCGCATCCATCGCCAGGAGATGCAGGCCACGGTGTTCGAGCTGCTGGGCATCGGCGCCGAGGAGGCGCACAGGAAGTTCGGCTTCCTGCTCGATGCACTCAAGTTTGGCGCTCCGCCGCACGGCGGGATCGCCTTCGGGCTCGATCGGCTCGCCATGCTGATGGCCGGTGCCGACAGCATCCGCGAGGTGATTGCGTTTCCCAAGACCCAGACGGCGGCGGATCCGCTCACCGATGCTCCGACCGAGGTGAGCGAGGCGCAGCTGCGCGAGCTGCACATCCGCGTGCGCGTGCCGCAGCCTTGAGCGCGCACACCGCGCGGTGCGCCGCGCGCACCGCTGCGCCGTGACACCGCTCGCCTACGTGCACGGCCTGTGGATGCCGGGCGAGGAAGCCCTGCTCCTACGGCACCGCCTGGCGCAGGAGTTCGAGCTCGCGCTGCATTCGTTTCGCTACTCGGCCGTCACGTCAACCATGAGCGACATCACCACACGGCTGGCCGAGTTCGTGCGCGCATGGCAATCGCCCGAAGTGCACTTCGTCGGCCACAGCCTCGGCGGGCTCGTGATTCATCGCCTGCTCGAGCGCTATCCAGACTTGCCAGCGGGCCGCGTGGTGTTTCTCGGCACGCCGAGCGTCGGCAGCCGCGCGGCCGAGCGCGCCGCCCGTTTCGCGCCGGTGGCGCACCTCATGGGTCAATCGGTGGCGGAGGAGCTGTTACAGCCGCGCGCGCGGCGCTGGACTCACAACCGGCCGTTGGGAATCGTCGCTGGCACTCAGCCGCTCGGCATCGGCCAGTTTCTGGCGGACTTCGATGAGGACAACGACGGCACCGTGGCCGTGAGCGAGACCCGCATGCCGGGCGCCACCGATCACCTGACGCTGCCCGTGAGCCACCTCGGCATGCTGCTGTCGGCGCGCGTCGCGCACGAGACCGGCGTGTTCCTCACGCAGGGGCGTTTCTCGATTCGGTAGGGCCGCCGCAGCTACGTCCACGTGGGCTGCGGGCGTGCCTTCGCTGGCGTGCATGCCGCCGCAGCGTTGGTGTTGCGCGCACGGCTGGTTGCGGTTACTCGGCATCGAGGAGCCGCCGCAGCTCGTAGAGTGCTGCGAGCGCCGCTTTGGGCGTGAGCTGATCCGGGTCGAGGGCGCGCAGCGCCTCGCGCACCGCATCGCGGCCTGGCGGTGCGACCGGCGCCTGCGCGGGCACGGACGCACCGCCGCTGAAGAATGGCAGCTGCGGCTGCCCGGCGGCGGCGGCGCTCGCCGCGGAGGCGCGCTGCCGGTCGCGCTCGGCCTCGAGCTGCTCGAGGTAACGGCGCGCCTCGCCGATCACGCCGGCCGGGACGCCGGCGAGCTGCGCCACCTGCAACCCGTAGCTACGGTTGGCAGGGCCGTCCTTCACTGCGTGCAGGAACACGATGCCGTCGCCGTGTTCGGTCGCGTCGAGGTGCACGTTGGCACAGCCTTCGACCTCGGCGGCGAGCGTCGTCAGCTCGAAGTAGTGCGTTGCGAACAGCGTGAAGGCGCGCACCCGCGTAGCGATGTCGCGGGCCATCGCCCAGGCGAGCGACAGGCCGTCGAAGGTACTGGTGCCGCGGCCGATCTCATCGAGCAGGATCAGGCTGCGTGCGCTGGCGTTGTGCAGAATGTGGGCGGCTTCGGTCATCTCCACCATGAAGGTGGAGCGACCGCCGGCGAGATCGTCCGCCGCCCCGATGCGCGTAAAAATGCGATCGACGGGCCCGAGCACGGCGCGCTCGGCGGGTACATAGCTGCCGACGTGCGCGAGCACCACGATCAGGGCCACCTGGCGCATGTAGGTCGATTTACCGCCCATGTTGGGTCCGGTGATGACGAGCATGCGCCGTGCTGGATCGAGCTTGAGATCGTTGGGCACGAACGGAGCGTCGCTGAAGCGCTCGACTACCGGGTGCCGTCCGCCCTCGATGGCGAGGCGTGCCTCGCCGGTCAGCTCCGGGCGGGTCCATTGGAGGGCGCTGGCGCGCTCGGCGAGCGCCGCCAGCACGTCGGTCTGCGCGAGGGCGCCGGCGGTGGCCTGCAGCGCACCCAGGGCATTGATCAGCCGCGTCAGCACGCTCTCGTACAGCTCGCGCTCGCGCAGCAATGCGCGCTCGCGTGCGCCGAGCACGCGGTCCTCGAAGCTCTTGAGCTCGGCGGTGATGAAACGCTCGGCCGACTTGACCGTCTGGCGACGCATGTAGTCCGGCGGCACGCGCTCGGCGTCGCGCCGCGCGACCTCGATGAAGAACCCCTGCACGCGGTTGTAGCCGAGCTTGAGGCCGGCGAGTCCGGTGCGGGCGCGCTCGCGCTGCTCGAGCTCGAGGAGAAACTCATCGGTGTGGGTGGCGATGCGCCGCAGCTGGTCGAGCTGTGCGTCATGGCCGGCGGCGATCACATCGCCGTCACGCACGAGAGTGGCCGGCTCGGCCGCGATTGCGCTCTCGAGCAGCGCCAGCTCCACCAGGTGCTCCTCGATGCCGGCGCGCAGCTGCGCGAGGAGCGGCGAATCGAGACCGGCGAGCGCGGCGCGCAGCGTCGGCAAGAGGCGCAGCGAGGCCCGCAGCTGCGTCAGGTCGCGCGGCCGTGCGGTGCGCAGCGCGACGCGCGCCAGAATGCGCTCCACATCGCCCACTCCGGCGAGCTGCGTGCGAACCGCCTCGAAGCGGCGGCCATCCTGCAGCGTTCCGAGCGCGTGATAGCGCTCGCGCAGCAGCGGCTGGCCGGTCAGTGGACGGTTGAGCCAGCGGCGCAGCAGCCGCGAGCCCATGGCGGTGACGCAGCTATCGATGACCGCGAGCAGCGTCGCACCGGCGTTGCCGCTCAGACTGGCATCGAGCTCGAGGTTGCGCCGGCTCGCCGCGTCGAGCAGCAGTGCCTCGCTCCGTTCCTCGACGTGCAGCGCGCGGATGTGGGGCAGCGCCGACTTCTGAGTGTCGCGCACGTACTGCAGCAGCGCCCCGGCGGCGCGGATCGCGAGCGGCAGCTCGTCGGCGCCAAAACCCCGCAAATCGAGCGTGCCCAGCTGATCGGTCAAGAGGCGCGAGGCGCTCGCGAGCTCGAAGTGCCACGGCGGTCGCGTGCGCAGTGCGGTGCCCGCCGGCACGAGCTGCACGCCGCCGTCGCCCTCGGCCAGCAGCAGCTCGGCCGGTCGCAGCCGCTCGAGCTCGGCGGCGAGCGGGGCACTGCCGGCGCTCTCGAGCACCGTAAAGCGTCCGGCGGCCAGGTCGAGCCAGGCCAGCCCGAAGCGCGCTCCCTCGCGGGCGAGCGCGGCGAGCAGCGTGTCGGAGTGCTCCTCGAGCAGCGCCGCATCCGTGACGGTGCCGGGCGTCACGATGCGCACGACGCGCCGCTCGATCGGACCGCGCGCGCCGGCGGCTTCCGTCAGCTGCTCGCAGATCGCGACGCTCTCGCCCTGACGCACGAGTCGCGCCAGATAGCCGTCGACGGCGTGCACCGGGACGCCCGCCATCGGGATCGGCTGACCGGCGGACTGGCCGCGGGCGGTCAGCGTGATGCCGAGCAGTGCCGCCGCGCGCCGGGCGTCGTCGTAGAACAGCTCGTAGAAATCCCCCATGCGATAGAACAACAGCACGTCCGGGTGCTGGCTCTTGATGCGCAGGTATTGCTGCATCACCGGCGTGTGCTGTGACAGCCCATCGTTCATGGGTCGAAGGCTACCCCAAGAGCCCCGTCGGCGTGTGAGGGCGGCGCATGCGGCGGCTATCGGCGGCCGTGCCGCTTGGGGTAGCCTCGCGACATGGAGAGCGACTCGCAGCTTTCGGAGCTGGCAGCGCGCGTCGGCGGCAAGCTGCACGCTGCCGGACAGCGCCTCGTGACCGCCGAATCGTGCACCGGCGGTTGGATCGCCAAGGCGCTGACCGACATTCCCGGCAGCTCGCAATGGTTCGAGTGCGGCTACGTGACCTATTCCAACTTAGCGAAGATGCGCGATCTCGCCGTTGCGGCCCGCACGCTCGAGAGCTTCGGCGCGGTAAGCGAGCAGACCGTGCGCGAGATGGCCCTTGGGGCACTGCGGGTCGCGGGCGCCGACCTCGCGCTCGCCGTGACCGGCATCGCAGGTCCCGACGGCGCCACCCCCGGCAAGCCGGTCGGCACGGTGTGGTTTTGCGCGGCCCGCCGCGCGGCCGCCGGCGATCTCGCCGCCGCCGATCTCATCGTCGAGCAGCAGCTGTTCGGCGGCGATCGCGCCAGCGTGCGCCGGCACGCCGCGCACTACGCGCTCGCTCTTCTGCTGCGGCTCGAGCTGCCCCCTGAGGTCGAATCGCGAGCGCGTGCCGGGCGCGCTTAATGTCCGGCGCGGCCGAGCCGACCCAGCGTCTGTTCTTTGCGCTCTGGCCCGGGGAGTGCGCACGCGGTGCTCTGAGGCAAGCCACGGCCAAGGCAGTGCGACACTGCGGCGGCCGTCCCGTGCCGGCCGAGAAGCTGCATGTGACGCTCGTCTTCCTCGGCAGCGTCGCGGTTCGGCGCCTGGTGGAGCTGCGCAGCCTGGCGCGCGCCCAGGCAGCGGCGTTCGCGCGCGAGGCGCCGCTGGCGCTGCGATTCGAGGAGCTGGTGCACTGGAGCCGGCCGCAGACCCTCGGTGCGCTCGCCACGGGGGACGTACCTCAGGTGCAGGCGCTCGCAACAGCACTGCGAGACGCCACCCTGTCTGCCGGATTCACTCCGGATCTCAAGCCCTTCCGCGCACATGTCACGGTGGCGCGCAAAGTGGTGCACGGCGAGGGGCCGCTGGTCCTCTCTCCGGTCGTGTGGAAGCTCGATGGATTTGCACTGCTCGACAGCCGCACGCACCCGAGCGGCCCGATATACAGTGTCATCGATTCGTATCCACTGGTTAAGAGCGAGAATGCGCGCGAATAGCAGCGAAACACCGGCGGCACTGCGCGCCGGACGCCGTCGCTTTGTGTGATAATCGCGCGCGCGATGTTTCCGCTCGCCCCGTCAGCACTCCCAGGAAATCCACCGATGGAAGAGAACCGCAAGAAGGCGCTTGCCGCCGCGCTCGGTCAGATCGAAAAGCAGTTTGGCAAGGGCACGGTGATGCGGCTGGGTGATGCGGTCGCGGCCTACGATGTCGAGACCGTGTCGACCGGCTCGCTGGGGCTGGACATTGCACTCGGCGTCGGCGGGCTGCCGCGCGGTCGCGTGGTGGAGGTCTTCGGACCCGAGGCGTCAGGCAAGACGACCCTGACGCTGCAGGTCATTGCCGAAGTGCAGCGTGGCGGCGGCACCGCCGCCTTCGTCGATGCCGAGCACGCGCTCGATCCGAGCTACGCCGAGAAGCTCGGCGTCAACATCAACGATCTGCTCGTGTCGCAGCCCGACACCGGCGAGCAGGCGCTCGAGATCACCGACATGCTGGTGCGCTCGAACGCGGTCGACATCGTCGTGGTGGACTCGGTCGCGGCGCTCACCCCCAAAGCGGAGATCGAGGGCGAGATGGGCGAGATGCAGGTCGGACTGCAGGCACGCCTCATGTCGCAGGCACTGCGCAAGCTCACCGGCAACATCAAGCGCTCGAACACCATCGTGGTGTTCATCAATCAGATGCGCATGAAGATCGGTGTGATGTTCGGCAATCCGGAGACCACCACCGGCGGCAATGCGCTGAAGTTCTATGCCTCGGTGCGGCTCGACATCCGCCGCATCGGCGCGATCAAGAACGGCGAGGAAGTCATCGGCAACATGACGCGCGTCAAAGTAGTGAAGAACAAGGTCGCGCCGCCGTTCCGCGAGGCGGAGTTCGAGATCATGTACGGGCTGGGCATCTCGCGCGAGGGCGAGATCATCGAGCTGGCGGGCTCACTCGGCATCATCGAGAAATCCGGTGCCTGGTACGCCTACAAGGGCAACCGCATCGGCCAGGGCAAGGACAACGCGCGCATCTACCTGCAGTCGAACCGGGAGATCGCGCGCGAGATCGAGGAGCAGGTGCGCGCGCGGCTGCTGCCGCCGCGTCCACCGCGCGCCCTCGAGCAGGCGGCCAACTCCGCTTGAAGCGGGTCGGCAGCCTGCCGAGCCCGCGGTCGGCTCAGTGGCCCGATGGATTCACCTGGGTCCGCTGCACGCTATCTGTCTGGTCGCGCGAGACTCGAATCTCGTCGCTCAGCTGATCGACGGTACCGCAGCGCTCCACGGTACTCAGGCGTGACCCGAGTTGGGTCTCGCGCTTGCAGAAGAGCTTTTCGCCGTTGCGCGTCATAGGCTTGAAGCCTTGCGACAGCAGGCGCTGCTCGCGCGGGTCGACCGGCGGCTTGGCTGCCGCGGCGGCCGGCGCCGCCTGGGGAGTTGCGGCAGCCGGGGAAGAAGTCGGCGCGCTGGTTGCTGCCGGCTGCGAGGGGGCGGCAGCTGGCGGGTCGGCGAGGGCGAGCGAGGCGCTGGCAATAATGACAAACACCAGCGCGAAGAGATCAAGACGCATGAGTATTCCTTACCTGGAAAACAGAAGGTGACGCGGGCAGGGCCATGAGGCGCGCCGCACCTGAAACTATACCGTAAGAGCATGCCCGGACACAGACCCGATAAAGCGCCCGTTCCCAACGATGGCGCGGCGGCACGCGCGGCCGCGGTGGCGCTGTTGGCACGACGCGACTTACCTACCGGCGAGCTGCAAGAGCGGTTGCGGATACGGGGTTTCGACGCCGACACCGCCGTGGCGGTGAGCACCGCGCTGGCGAGCGAGGGCATCCTCAACGATGAGCGCTTTGCGCAGAACTATGTCACCTATCGCGCCGGCCGCGGCCGCGGCCCGCTGCGCATCATTGTCGAGCTTCGCCGCCACGGTCTTGCCGACGAGTTGATCGAGGCCGCGCTCGCTGCCGGCCCCGACTGGATGGCACTCGCTTGCCAGGTGCGTCGCGCCAAGTTCGGCGCGCAGCCACCCGCGAGTTGGCCACAGCGGGCGCGGCAGAGCCGTTTTTTGCAGTATCGGGGCTTTTCAGCGGATCATATCCGCGCGGCCACGGGCGCCGAGCCCGACCAGGACTAAAGCCTTTTGAAGAAACCGCCCTACATGAGCGCTGCAGACGTGCGCAGCGCCTTCCTACAGTTCTTCGGCGGGCAGAGCCACGTGATCGTGCCCTCGAGCTCGCTCGTACCCGCGAACGACCCGACCCTGCTGTTCACCAACGCCGGCATGGTGCAGTTCAAGGACGTGTTCCTCGGCAAGGAGCAGCGCGAATACCTGCGCGCAGCCTCCAGCCAACGCTGCCTGCGCGCCGGCGGCAAGCACAACGATCTGGAGAACGTCGGCTACACCGCGCGCCATCACACTTTCTTCGAGATGCTCGGTAACTTCTCGTTCGGCGACTATTTCAAGCGCGAAGCCATTCACCTCGCCTGGGATTTTCTCGTCTACACTCTCGGGCTGGACCCCGCGCGGCTGTGGTGCACGGTCTACAAGGACGACGACGAGGCGGCCGAGATCTGGCTGAAGGACATCGGTGTGAGCCCGCAGCGCTTCGCGCGACTCGGCGAGGCGTCCAACTTCTGGTCGATGGGCGACACCGGCCCGTGCGGGCCGTGCAGCGAGATCTTCTACGACCACGGACCGGAAATTCCCGGCGGTCCCCCCGGCTCGGCCGAGGAGGAGGGCGACCGCTACGTCGAGATCTGGAACCTGGTGTTCATGCAGTACGAGCGCGCCGCCGACGGCACGCTGCGGCGGCTGCCGAAGCCTTCGGTCGACACCGGCATGGGGCTCGAGCGCATCACGGCCGTCATGCAGGGCGTGCACTCGAACTACGACATCGACCTGTTCAAGAACCTGATCCGCGCCGCGGGCAAGCTGGCGGGCACCTCGGTTCTGACCTCGAGCTCGCTGCGCGTGATTGCCGACCACATCCGCGCCTGCAGCTTCCTGGTGGTCGACGGCGTGACTCCTTCCAACGAAGGGCGTGGCTACGTGCTGCGCCGGATCATCCGCCGCGCCCTCCGCCACGGTTACAAGCTCGGCATCCAGGAGCCGTTCTTCTACAAGCTGGTGCGCGTGGTCGAGCAGGAAATGGGGGTGGCCTACCCGATCCTGACACTCGGCCGCGCGCACGCCGAGCAGGTGCTGAAGCAGGAGGAGGAGCGCTTCGCCGCGACCCTCGCCAATGGCATGGTGCTGCTCGAGAGCGCCATCCGCAACCTGCGTGACACCAAGGTGATCGATGGCGACACGGTGTTCAAGCTTTACGACACCTATGGCTTCCCCGTCGACCTGACAGCGGATGTCGCGCGCGAGCGGGGCCTGAGCATCGACCTCGCCGGTTTCGAGGCCGCGATGGAGGAGCAGCGGCGGCGTTCGCAGGAGGCAAGCAAGTTCGTGGACTCACGCGCCGGACTCACCGTCGAGGCGCACACGCAGTTTCAAGGTTACGAGGGCCTGAGCGCATCCGGGCACGTGGTGGCGCTTCTCAAGCAGCGAGCACTGCTCGAGTCGCTGGCCGCGGGCGAGGAAGGGGAGGTGGTGCTCGATCGCACCCCGTTCTACGCCGAGGCCGGCGGCCAGGTCGGGGACACCGGCGAGCTGCGCGCACCGGGAGTGCGGTTCGTCGTCACCGACACTCAGAAGCACGGCAATGCGCATACCCACATCGGACGCCTCGCCGAGGGCGTCATTCGCGTCGGCGACGTGCTCGAGGCCGAAGTGGACGGCGCCCGCCGCCAGGCGACTGCGCTCAATCACAGCGCCACGCATCTGCTGCACGCGGCGCTGCGCAAGGTGCTCGGGGCGCACGTGCTGCAGAAGGGGTCGCTGGTGGCACCGGAGCGCCTGCGGTTCGATTTCGCGCATCACCAGGCGGTCACCGCGGCAGAGCTCATGGAGATCGAGCAGCTGGTGAACGCCCAGATCCGCGCCAACACACCCGCTGAGACGCGTGTGATGGACTATGACGGCGCGGTCGCCGCCGGCGCCATGGCGCTGTTCGGCGAGAAGTACGATAAGGAAGTGCGGGTGCTGCGAATGGGGAATTTCTCGATGGAGCTGTGTGGTGGCACACACGTGCAGCGCGCCGGCGACATCGGCCTGTTCAAGATCACCGGCGAGAGCGGCGTGGCGGCCGGCGTGCGGCGCATCGAGGCGCTCACCGGCGCGGCTGCCCTCGAGTACGTCGAGCAGAGCGAGGCACTGCTGCGAGATCTCGGCACGCTGGTGCGCGGCTCGCGCGAGGAGCTGCGCGACAAGGTGCGCGAGCAGGTCGAGCGCTCGCGCCAGCTGGAACGCGAGATCCGCACGCTGCGGGAGCGACTCACCTCGGGTGCCGGTGTCGATCTCGCCGCAGGCGCAGTCGACGTGCAGGGCGTCAAGGTGGTCGCCAGCAAGGTCGAGGGCGCGGATGCCGGTGCGCTGCGCACCGCCGTCGATCAGCTGAAGGATCGCCTCAAGTCGGCGGTGGTGGTGCTCGCAAGCGTCGAGAGTCCCGCCAAGGTGCTGCTGGTCGCCGGAGTGACTGACGATCAGACCTCGCGCATCAAGGCCGGCGAGCTGGCCGGCGCCGTGGCCGCGCAGCTCGGCGGCCGGGGCGGCGGCCGCGCGGACTTTGCGCAGGCCGGCGGCAGCAAACCCGAGGCGCTGGACGCCGCGCTCGAGTCGGTGCAGGAGTTCGTGCGGGCGCGGCTGAGCGCCGCCTGACCGACGATCCGCGGCGGAGCTTTTGCCGCGTGCGTTCTTTTGCGTATCATGGCGGCCCGCGCGCGAGCGGCAGGCGCTTCGCCTGCCGCCGCTGAACCACAAGAGTTCCTGATCAGCGGAGAGATGGCCGAGTGGTCGAAGGCGCACCCCTGCTAAGGGTGTAAGGGTCAAAAGCCCTTCGAGGGTTCGAATCCCTCTCTCTCCGCCAAATTGAGCCACTTTTACGTCTATCTCAAACATCTGCTGGACGCGCCGTACGGAAACCGTACGGAAACCGTAACCAGCCATAAAGGCATGCCATGGACAGGCAGGGCGCCGCGAGGTACCAAGTGGCATTCGCCGACGATACCGACGCCGACCGCCACGGCATCGTAAGAGCTCGTCACTGCAGAAGGCAGGCTGAAGAGGCTGCGCGCCCGATTCCCGGGGTCATTCCCCAATCGCAGGTCGGTGCGCAATCGCAGGATCATTGAAGGAGACGCTTGCATGTCATCCCCCACTCCGCCCCTCGCCGAACGACCAGCATGGTCCGCGCTGCGAGCGCACCACGAGACGATCGCACCGCTGCACCTGCGCAAGCTGTTCGCGGATGACCCGAAGCGCGGCGAGCGTCTCGCGCTCGAAGCGGCTGGTGTCTACCTCGATTACTCCAAGAACCGGATCACCGATGCAACTGTCGCCCTGCTCGTTGAGCTCGCCGAGCAGTCGGGGCTGCGCGAGCGCATCGATGCGATGTTCCGCGGCGAGCACATCAACGTTTCCGAGCGGCGGGCCGTTCTGCACGTCGCGCTGCGCGCGCCGCGGGGCGCCTCCATGGTGGTGGACGGTGAGAACGTGGTGCCGCAGGTGCACGCCGTTCTGGACAAGATGGGAGACTTCGCGAATCGCGTCCGCACCGGCGTCTGGACCGGCCATACCGGCAAGCGCATCCGCAACGTCATCAACGTAGGCATCGGTGGCTCGGACCTGGGCCCGGTCATGGCAAGCGAGGCGCTCAAGTACTACAGTGAACGCGCCATGACGTTCGGGTTCGTATCGAATGTCGATGGCACGGATTTCGTTGAGGCGGTGCGCGGCCTCGACCCGGCCGAGACGTTGTTCATCATCTCATCGAAGACCTTCACGACTCTCGAGACGATGACCAATGCGGCCACGGCGCGCGCCTGGCTCGTTCAGGGTCTCAAGGGCGAGCAGCGCTCCGTGGCGCGACACTTCGTGGCGGTATCCACCAATGCCGTGGAGGTGGCGAAGTTCGGCATCGACACAGCCAACATGTTCGAGTTCTGGGACTGGGTCGGCGGGCGCTACTCGATGGACTCCGCCATCGGGCTCTCCACGATGCTCGCCATCGGGCCAGAGCAGTTCGAGAGCATGCTCGGCGGCTTTCGCGAAATGGACGAGCACTTCCGCACCGCCCCCTTCGCACGCAATCTCCCCGTCGTGCTGGGGTTGCTCGGTGTCTGGTACACCAATTTCTTCGGCACCCAGACCGCCGCCGTGCTGCCGTACGAGCAGTATCTCAAGCGCTTCCCCGCTTATCTGCAGCAGCTGACGATGGAGAGCAACGGCAAGCACGTGACGCTCGATGGACGACGCGTCACGTACGACACCTGTCCGGTGTACTGGGGAGAGCCGGGAACCAACGGGCAGCACTCCTTCTACCAGCTGATTCATCAGGGCACGCGGCTCATCCCCTGCGACTTCATTGCCTTTGCGAACACGCTCAATCCCGTGGGCGAGCACCACCCGATGCTCCTCGCCAACGTGCTCGCACAGGGCGAAGCACTCGCCTTTGGCAAGACTGCCGCCGAGGTGAAAGCGGAAGGCTCGCCCGACTGGCTGGTGCCACATCGCACCTTCGAGGGCAATCGACCCTGCAACACTCTCCTGCTCGAACGGCTGACGCCTGCAGCGCTCGGCAGGCTCGTGGCACTCTACGAGCACAGCGTATTCACGCAGGGTACCGTCTGGGAGATCGACTCCTTCGATCAGTGGGGCGTCGAACTCGGCAAGGTGCTCGCGAAGCGGATCCTGCCGGAGCTCGCCGGCAAGCCCGCCGGCGCGCTCGCGCACGACAGCTCGACGAATGCGCTCATCCGACGGCTTGCGAGCTCGAGAAAAGACCGCTGAGCGGAAGGAGACAGGCATGCAGCTCGGAATGATCGGTCTCGGACGGATGGGCTCGAACATGGTGCGCCGGCTCATCCGGGGCGGGCACCAATGCGTCGTCTTCGACAGGGCAGCGAGCGCCGTGCAGGCGCTCGCCAAGGAGAAGGCGGTCGGCACGGCCTCGACCGCGGAGTTCGTCCGCGCCCTTGCCAAGCCGCGGGCGGTCTGGCTCATGGTGCCGGCGGCGGCGGTGGATGAGACGATCGCGACGCTGCTGCCTCAGCTTGAAGCAGGCGACGCTCTCATCGACGGCGGCAACTCTTACTACGTCGATGACATCCGCCGCTCGAAGGAGCTCGCGGCGCGCGGCATTCACTACCTCGACGTCGGGACGAGCGGTGGCGTTTACGGGCTCGAGCGCGGGTACTGCATGATGATCGGCGGCGCCGCCCAGGCGGTGCAGAGGCTCGATCCCATCTTTGCAACGCTCGCCCCGGGCTTGGGCAGCATCGGTCGCACACCGGGACGCGAGGGCGTGAAGGGCAGCACCGCGGAGCAGGGCTACCTGCATTGCGGAGCAAGCGGCGCCGGACACTTCGTGAAGATGGTCCACAATGGCATCGAGTACGGAATCATGGCGGCCTTCGCGGAAGGGTTCGACGTGCTGCGCAATGCGAATGCCGGCAGGCAGGCCGCGGAGGTCGACGCCGAGACTACTCCGCTGGGCGATCCCGAGCATTACCAGTTCAATATCAACCTGACCGAGGTTGCCGAGGTATGGCGGCGCGGCAGCGTGATCGCCTCCTGGCTGCTCGATCTCGCCGCGGCCGCATTGCTCACCGATCCCGGGCTGCAGAAGTTCGAGGGCCGCGTTTCGGATTCCGGCGAGGGGCGCTGGACCATCAAGGCTGCCATCGATGAAGGCGTGCCCATACCGGTGTTGACCGCGGCGCTGTACGAGCGGTTCAGCTCACGTGGCAATGCCCTGTTCCAGGGAAAGATTCTGTCGGCGCTGCGCTATGAGTTCGGCGGCCATCTGGAGAAGGCGGCGAAGTAGCGCCGCGAGGAGCACATTCCATGGACGAGCTGCAGTGCGATGCGCTGGTGTTCTTCGGCGCAACCGGCGATCTCGCCTACAAGAAGATCTTCCCCGCGCTGCAGGCGATGGTGAAGCGCGGCACCCTCACCGTACCGGTGATCGGCGTCGCGAAGAGCGGCTGGGGGCTCGCTGAGCTGCAAGCGCACGCCGGGGAGAGCCTGGAACAGCACGGCGGCGTCGACTCCGCAGCATTCGCAACGCTCAAGGGTTTGCTGCGCTACATCGACGGCGACTATGCCGACGGCGCGACTTTCAAAGCCCTCAAACAGGCACTCGGGGAAGCGCGGCGCCCGGCGCACTATCTGGCGATTCCGCCGGTGCTGTTTGGCAGCGTGGTGGAAGGGCTGGTGCGCGCAGGCTGTGCGCCGAGCGGGGCGCGGGTGATCGTGGAGAAGCCCTTCGGACGCGATCTCGCTTCCGCGCGCGCCCTCAATCGGATCCTGCTTGGAAGCTTCGACGAGGAACGCATCTTCCGCATCGATCACTACCTCGGCAAGGGACCCGTGCACAACGTGGTGTTCTTCCGCTTCACCAATCCGATTCAAGAGTCGCTGTGGAATCGGGAGCACATCGCAAGCGTGCAGATCACCATGGCCGAGGAATTCGGCGTTCAGGGCCGCGGTGCGTTCTATGAGCAGACCGGGACGGTGCGGGATGTCATCGAGAATCATCTGTTCCAGGTGCTGACGAATCTCGCGATGGAGCCCCCGGCGCGCACTGACAGCGAATCGGTACGCGATGAGAAGGTGAAGGTGCTCAAGTCCGTTCCTGCGCTCCAGGCCAGCGACATCGTTCGCGGTCAGTTCCGCGGCTACAGGCGCGAGCCGGGCGTCGCGAGCGATTCGCAGGTGGAAACCTTCGCCGCCGTGCGCCTGGCGATCGACGGCTGGCGCTGGCAAGGCGTGCCCTTCTTCATCCGTGCGGGCAAGTCGCTGCCCGTGACCTGCACCGAGGTCGTGGCGCGGCTGCGGCGGCCGCCGCGTCTCATGCACAGCGACCCGGCTGCGAACTACCTGCGCTTTCGCATCAGTCCGCTGGCTGAGATCGCGTTCGGGGTCAACGTGATGGATCCGCAGGAGACGGGAGTCGGACAGACCGTGGAGCTGCTCGCGAGCCAGCGGGCAGGCGCGAACGAAAGGGATGCGTACGAGCGGGTGCTGGGCGATGCCATGGCCGGCGATCGCACGATCTTTGCGCGTGAGGATTATGTGGAGGAGGCCTGGCGCATCGTCGATCCCATCCTGAAGTCGCCCCCGCCGCTGTATCCGTACGAGCCGGGCAGCTGGGGGCCGAAGGAAGTCGAGACAGTCACCCCACCGGGCGGCTGGCAAGCCCCGGTTCTGAGACCGTAGCAGCAGAATGGACAGTGCCGTGCACGCCACCAGGGTCGAGCCGGGCCGAAGCTATCCGCTCGGTGCGGCGCCCGAGGCAGCCGGAACCAACTTCAGCGTGTTCTCACGCTACGCGACGAGTATCGAGCTGCTGCTGTTTGACCGCGCAAGCGATGAGCGTCCCGCCCGCATCATCGAGCTCGATCCCGCGCATCACTGCAGCTCGCATTACTGGCATGCCTTCATGCCCGGTGTGACCGCAGGCCAGGTATACGGCTATCGTGCGCACGGGCCCTTCGTACCGGAGCGGGGTTTACGCTTCGACGGCTCGAAGCTCCTGCTGGATCCCTACGGCCGTTGCGTGACGCGCGCACGGCGCGGCGCACGGCACGCCGCGAGCGCACCCGGCGACAACCTCGCAACCGCAATGCGCAGTGTCGTGGCGGATCCCGGCTCGTACGACTGGTCGGGTGATTGCAAACCGCGCACACCGTTCGCGAAGACGATCGTCTACGAGATGCACGTGGGCCATTTCACGCGCCACCCCAACTCGGGCGTCGCTGAGCGGCGGCGCGGGACGCTCGCCGGCCTGATCGACAAGATCCCCCATCTGTGCGATCTGGGCGTCACGGCCGTCGAGCTCATGCCGGTGTTCGCTTTCGATGAGGAGTCGGCTCCGGGCGGTCTCAAGAACGTCTGGGGCTATCAGCCGATCTCCTTCTTCGCACCTCACCCCGGCTACTGCTCCCGGCCGGAGCCGCTCGCGGCGCTCGATGAGTTTCGGGACATGGTGAAGGCGCTGCACCGCGCCGGCATCGAGGTGATCCTCGACGTCGTCTACAACCATACCGCCGAGGGCGACGGGGAGGGACCCACCGTCTGCTTCCGCGGCTTCGCCAACGACACTTACTACATTCTGAACCCGGCCGACGGCACCTTCAAAGACTACAGCGGCACCGGGAACTCGCTCAATGCGAACGAATCCGTCGTGCGCCGGATGATTCTGGACAGCCTGCGCTATTGGGTGCGCGAGATGCACGTGGACGGCTTTCGCTTCGATCTGGCCGCGGTGCTGTCCCGGGGCGAGGACGGGACTCCGCTCGCAACGGCGCCGGTCCTGGGCGACATCGCTTCCGATCCGGTGCTCGCGGACGTGAAGCTCGTTGCCGAGGCGTGGGATGCGAGCGGGCTTTATCAGATCGGACGCTTCGTCGACAGAGGCTGGATCGAGTGGAACGGCCGCTTTCGCGACGAGGTGCGGGGATTCGTCAAGGGCGACAACGGAACGGTGGCGCCACTCGCCGGGCGCATGCTGGGCAGCCGCGACCTGTACCGCGTGCGGCCGGATCAGCCCGCGCGGACCATCAACTTTGTCACCTGCCACGACGGCTTCACGCTGCGTGATCTCGTCTCCTACAACGCAAAGCACAACGAGGCAAACCTCGAAGCGAATCGCGACGGCGCCGACGACAACCATAGCTGGAACTGCGGGGCCGAGGGAGAGACCGAAGACCCCGATTTCAATCGGCTGCGGAGCCGCCAGGTGCGAAATCTCCTTGCACTCACGCTCGTGTCGGCCGGAACGCCGATGCTGCTCATGGGTGATGAGCTCGGCCGTACGCAACGCGGCAACAACAACCCCTACTGTATCGACGATGAGACCACCTGGCTCGACTGGTCCGGCAGCGAAACGCACGCCGATATTCACCGCTTCACGCGTGCGCTGATCGCGTTTCGCAGGCAGCACCTGCTCGCTTCGCCCGATCCAAGGCCGCAGGTCGGCGAGCCGCTCGTTCTCCGGCGCATCGAGTGGCATGGCGTACGTCTCCATCAGCCCGACTGGGGCGATGAGTCGCACAGCCTTGCATGCACGGTCCATTTCGAGACGGACATGGTGCTGCTCTATTTCGCCTTCAACGCGTACTGGGAGCCGCTCGAGTTCGAGCTGCCTGCGCTGATTCCAGGGTATGGACCGTGGCGCCTGCGTGTCGATACGTCCAAGTCCGCGCCGCAGGATGTCTGTATCGGCCCGGAAGCGCCCACGGTCGACAGCGCAAGCCTCCTCGTTCAACCCCATTCGAGCGTGTTCCTCTACTCGCGCTCGTCGCAAGCCTCCGTGCAGGATGCATCCTGAGCCCAGTGGCCCGCCAGGCAACCTCTCCCGAGTAACAAGGCGGGATGCTCTGCCTCTGGCACCGATGATGGCGGGCGTCGTGGCATCAAGAGTTTCGCGATGAGGCCGGTCCAGCCGGTTTGGTGCGAGGCGCCGAGCCCGCAGCCACTGTCGCCGTGAAAATATTCATAGAACAGCAGGTGATCCCGGAAGTGTGGATCCGATTGCAAGCGTTCGCTGGTGCCAAACACGGGTCTGCGAGCATCGGGCCCTCGGAGGAACAGACGCGTCAGGCGTCGAGTCAGGGAGTGCCGCTCGGGCTGTAGTCCTCGCGCACCGTGCCCCACTGGCGCTCGCTGAGGTAAGGGCCCCAGTACTTCCAGCTCGCGACGCCCGTACCGTTCTGGCGCAGGCGCGCTGCCTCCGTAGTGGCGCTACCTGGCGGTGCTGAATCGGTGCTGTGCCTCATGAGTATGGTCGCGCCACCGGGCGCGGCGTGCTCAGCGCCGGGCCGGTGTGCATACCAGTCACCGGCCCGCGGTTCCGCACGGTGTCGTCCGGCCGACTGTGTCGCCGACGATCTTGGCGGGCGCGTGGGTCAGGGGGGTGCCTCTGCGCCGAACAGCAGGTGCCATGGCTTGCAGCATGTCGTCGCGCAAAATGAAGTGATGCACAAGGGCCGCCGCCGCGTGTAAGCCCGCCAGCGCAATCAGACACCACGCGCCGATTTCGTGAGCCGCACGGAAGATCCCCACGAGACCCACATCTCTGGCGACAAGTGGCGGGATACTCCACCCAAACACCGCAAACGGACGCCCTCGCAGTATCGTCTGGGCAAGGCCGGTAGCGGGTTGAATCAGCAGAAGCGCGTACAGCCCGTATTCGCTGAGCCGAACACCGAGTTGATGGAGCGGGGTCATGGACGACGGAAATGCTGGAAATCGCGCGCCGGTAACACGCCACAAGAGCCGGAGCACCGTTAGCGTCCAAATCGTCACACCGAGCGAGCGGTGAACCTGCAACAGAAGCGGGGCCCAGGACCGTTCTTCGACCTGGCCATACAGTAGACCGCTGCCCAACAGGCTCAGAACGATCAGCACGGTGGTCCAGTGCAATGTGATCGTGAGTGTGTCGAACGGCGGCCGGGCGCGCGCGGCCGGCGCCACATCCACCAGATGAGTCACCATCACTGAGCGAATGTGCCCCCTGATGACCTCGTGAGGCCTTACCGAGTGTTCGATCGCTTGCTGCTCCATCGCTTGCCCTTTAAGGTCCGGGATCTAACATGCAAGGACACGGCGGCGGGCCCGTTTATTCCCAATCCGCGCTCGGTCGTGGTCGCGGTATGAAGGGCAAATTGCTCACGGTGCCGGCGATTCGCAGTCTGCTCAGCGTCAGGCTGCCGCAACCGAGCCTCAACAATAGAAACCCTGGGCAGAGGGGGTTTATTCTCTCGTTGTCGGGGCTCCTACTCGGGGTGTGGCGAGGAGCGGCACCAGGGCACGCAAGTTATCGCGCGCGTGGAACATGCGCGCTTTCACGTCGTTAATCCGGCCGTCGATGATGGCGCGAAAACGCCGCCCGCCAACATCAAGAAAGGGCGCCGGCCCCGCGATAGGCCATGCGCAGCGGTCGCAAAAAAAGTCCGACCGGACTGAAGGCCAGCCGGTCGGAGAAATGAACAGCCCACAGGGGGTAGGGCGGGGCTGTTCTTGCAGAGAAACGACTTACGGCTCTCCTGAGGGAAAGCCAGGCATCAGTGTTCACCTCTCATGCGGACTGGAAGACCCGATCCCAGACCAACCGGAAGAAGTGTGCGATCAGGAGTACCGCACTGACGCCAATCTGAATTGCAATCAAATCCATGTTTTCGTTTCCTTCCGTTACAGCGAGCAGATCCCTGAATTGCTCAGGGGGAACCCTCGCCGCAGCCGAACTCCTTCGTAGGGTTCACAGGATAAGACCTGGAAAAGCACTGCTTTATTCCCGGCTCCGGTCAGATAGCGAGGTGGAGGTCCAACAAAGACCAACCAGCGGGTTCAGTTTGGCCGAACTTCGGCCGCCCTCATGATCGAGATAATGCGCCCGCGCGCCCGCGCGAGCCGCGACATAACGGTCCCGATCGAGACCGCCGTGACCTCGGCGATCTCGTGGTAACTGAGGCCTTGGACCTCGCGTAGCACGAGCGTTTCCCGGAGCGGTGCCGGGAGCGCCGCAATCGCCGTCTCGAGTAGCGTCCCGTCCTCTTGGGTGATGAGCGCCGTCTCGGGCGTTTCAGCATCCAACGCGGTGGAGTGTATGCGCTCGATGGCTTCGAAGTCCTCGACCAGTACAACAGCGGCCGGTCGGTTCTTGTGCAACCAGCTGTAAGTCGTATGGCGCACGATGGTCAACACCCAGGCACGAGCATTGCCATGGGAAAAACTGCCGATCCCGCGCAGCGCGCGCAGGCAAGCATCCTGCACCACATCCTCGGAGTCGGCGCGACTGCCGGTGAGCCAGCGCGCCAGTGCATAGGCATCGTCCAGATGGGGCAGCACCACGCTCTTGAAACGCGCATTGGCGTCCGCTGAGCTGATCCGCTTTACAGCCGCCTGCTGCATCGGAGCAGACAAAGTTGTGGCGCTTTGAGTCGGGCGAACGGCAACGGATTGCATCGGACTTCCATCAGTGATTATTGAGAAGCGCAGTGCGTGTTTAATCCGGCAGACGTGCGTCATAAATGGACAGTCGGTACCCTCCTGCTGGAGTGTGGGTAACCCGGAATAGCTATCCAAATAAGGTACTTAGATAGGGTCATCCCCCGGTTTTCCCGCTCGAAAAGTCGCAGCAGGCGTTTGCGAGGGCTCTGGAATCCTGCAGCGGGGGGTGTGCGACAATGTCAACCAGACGTCGCTACGCAGGCTGTCCGAAGATAGGCGACGTTCGGATCTGTCTGCCATGCAGGATGCCAACCACTCACCCGGGCGATTGCGATTTGGCGTTTTTGAAGCCGATCCTCGAATCGGCGAGCTGACGAAGCATGGCAAACGCCTGCCATTGCAAGAGCAACCCTTTCAACTGCTGGCGATGTTGCTGGAAAGGCCGGGGGAACTGGTCAGCCGGGAGGAACTGCGCGCAAAGATCTGGCCGCAGACGATCGTGGACTTCGATCACGGGCTCAACAAAGCCATCAGCAAGATTCGAGACGCGCTGGGAGATTCAGCCGAGAATCCCCGCTTCATCGAGACCGTCGCCCGCCGCGGCTACCGGTTTCTCGCCGATGTCGCGGTTGTCCGGGATGGGCCACTGGAAAGGGCAGCTGGCGATCTGGCTCTGCAGGCACAGGCCGGATCTCTTGCCCGTCCAGAAGCCCGCACATCTTCAAGACGGCCGCCCCGTGCGCTTACCTGGAGGCTTATGGGCTTCGGGTTGGCCTTGGTACTCGCAGCCGCCCTGTCGTGGATTCTCTTCCCATCGAGAGACTCCGCCCCCGCGATACGCTCCTTGGCAGTACTGCCGCTCAAAAACCTTTCCGGCGACGTTTCGCAGGATTACTTCACCGACGGCATGACCGAGGAATTAATTACGCAATTGGGCCAAATCAGCGCACTACGCGTGATTTCCAGCAGGTCGGCGATGCTCTACAAAGGTATCGACAAGCCCTTGGCCGACATTGCCAGTGAGCTGAGCGTCCAAGCCGTGTTGGAAGGAAGCGTGTTGCGTTCAGGGGATCGAGTTCGCATCACGGCCCAGTTGATCCGGGTGCCCGCTGACGAGCAAATGTGGGCCCAGAGCTACGAAGGAGACCTCCGCGACACGCTCGCGCTACAAAACGAAGTCGCACAAGCCGTCGCCGAACAGATCCGGGCCACCTTGAGTCGACGGCAGCAGGCGGCGCTGCGTAATCGCAAGACAGTGAGCCCGGCCGCCTATGAGGACTACCTCAAGGGACGGTACTTCTGGAACAAACGAACCGGAGACGCTCTGAAGAAAGCCATCGATTACTTCAGCCGTGCCGTCGAGACGGATCCAACCTACGCCGAGGCCTATTCCGGCTTAGCCGACTCCTACGCGCTGGCGGGCGATTGGTTATATGGAATTCTTTCCCCCCAGGATGCGTTCCGCCAAGCCCGGGCAGCTGCGACCAGGGCGCTGGCGTTAGACGATACGCTCGGCGAGGCCCACACCTCGCTCGCTTTCGCGCTCGACCTATATGCCTGGGACTGGGCCGCCGCGGAGAAGGAATACGAACGGGCAATCGAGCTGAATCCCGGCTATGCAACGGCTCACCACTGGTATGCCTGGCATCTGCTCGTGCTGGGACACAACAGCGAGGGCATCTTCGAGATGAGAAGAGCCGAGAGCCTTGATCCTCTGTCGCTGATCATCAGTGCCGACCTGGCGGAGGCATTGTGCATCGCTCACCTCTATGACCAATCAGTGCAGCAGAGTAAGCGAGCGCTGGACATGGACCCGAACTTTGCAGTCGCTCACTATCAACTCGGCCAGGCGCTTGCGCAAAAGCATCTGCACCATGAGGCCATCGCAGAGTTCCAGCGAGCGATTGAGCTTTCCGGTCACAGCGGCGCTTTCGACTCCAATCTCGCCTACGTTTACGCCGTGTCGGGACGGAAGGTCGAAGCCGGAAACATAATCAGGGAGTTGGAAGCCCGGCCTGATAAAAATCCTTCTATCGACGCCAATATCGCTTTGGTCTATGTGGGGCTCGGCGATCATGACCAGGCGATGATCTGGCTAAACAAAGCGTATGAAGCGCGATTCAACCCGTCCATCCTGCTGCGCCCCGGTTTCGACCCTTTGCGCCCCGACGCTCGATTCGTGGATCTGCGGCGCCGCCTAGGCCTTCAGCGATAAGAGTCGAAGACATACGGCGGTTCCCCAGCTCATATGTCGCCGGTGAATCGACTCAATGTGGCGCCGGGATACGCCCTGGCCTCCCCACCGGGCGCGGCGAGGATCTGCACCAGCCGGCGCAGCTTGTTGCGCGCATGGAACATGCGCGTTTTCACCGTATTGATGGCGCAGTCCATGATGGCCGCAATCTCGCCGCAAGAGTGACCAAGATCGTAGGTCAGTTCCAGGACCGCTCGATGATCAGGGGACAGGCCTTCAAATGCGCGTTCCAATAATTCGGCAAGGTCGGATTGTTCCGCGACCGGGTCTCGCAGCTGCTCGTCCTCGAGCGTTGGAAGGACCATACGTTCTTGCGCGCGGTACTCCGCCCGCATCAGATTCAAGCCGCGTCGATAGGCGATTCCCATGATCCACGTTGATACCCGGGAGTCGCCGCGAAAGTTGCCGGCCTTCTCCCACACGACGAAGAGGGTGTCATTGATCATCTCTTCGATAAGTTCGTGGCGGCGCGTCATCCGACTCAGGAAGCGCGTCAGACGATCATGATACAAAAGGTAAAACTCGCGCATCGCCTCGCGATCCCGGGCGTCGATGCGCTCCAGCAGTTCGCGCTCCCGATGTTCGCGCGCGCGCTCTGTCAGCTCACTATTCAGCAGTTGTATTGAGTTGCCCGACATGGTGGCAGCCTATCCCGGGCGGCCCTTTGATAGCTGTTGGTACGTCTCGGGGGTCATTGAAGGCATTTGTCGAAGAAACGCGACAAGATCCCAAATTGCCGCATCATCCAACGTCTTCCCCCACGCAGGCATCGCGCTCATCTTGATACCGTGTTTGACCGTCCAGAACGCCCGCTGAGCATCGCGGGTATCTTCTTGTGCGAGGTTCGGCGGATGCGGATAGAGCCCTGCGCGTATCTCGGACTTTGTCACCCCCGGTGCCAGGTGACAGCCGACGCACAGCGTCGCATAGTGTTCGGCGCCGGCTCCGATCCTCGTGGGGTCTTCGAGATTCGGTGGATCAATCGCACGCGCGCGTACTGCAATGGAGCGCTCTCGCAATTGCTCGATGATCGCCAGCACAATCTTCGTGTGATGGTCATCGGCGCCGATGTTATAGATCCCTGAGCCAACAAACACTACACCAGCGAGCGCGACGGCCGCGAGGGTGGCGGCGATGACAAGGCTCACTCTCGCAATGCTAATCATGGAATCTACTGGACGATGATCGTCCCAACCATTCGAGGGTGAATGGCACAGGTAAAGTGGTACGTACCCGGTTTGTCGAACTTGAACGAAAAAGTCTCATTCGTATCAACGGCACCGGAACGGAACAACTTCGTATCGCTGACCACGCTATGCGGCTCATCATCCCGATTGACCCAGGTCACGGTGGAGCCAGCTTTGACCGTCAGGGAATTGGGAGTAAACATGAAATCCTTGATCACGATCTGACTGGGATCCGGTGGCGCGGCACTCGACAGACTGCTCGCCGCAACTGACCACAGCGCTGCCAGACTGACAACCGTGACAAACGTTCGAAATCTTCCCAGAGTCATGTAAAGGCTTCCCGGCGTCCAAGCGTCCAAGGACCTGTTAGGCAATCGTCGTGTCATTCAGTGCCAGTGAGCGCGGATGCGTTACTACAGAGACGCTGGTGATGCCGAGCATCTTGGCCAGTTGATCCGCGGGCACCTTGAGAGGCCCGGGA
>Ga0307477_10001033_pt1 | contig 25345 bp, 23 predicted proteins | sample atmos_gasesECM2C_FD_203316 | JGI IMG/M metagenome (GOLD analysis project Ga0307477, IMG submission 203316) | Hardwood forest soil microbial communities from Morgan-Monroe State Forest, Indiana, United States - atmos_gasesECM2C_515 | ecosystem: Environmental > Terrestrial > Soil > Temperate...
GTCCGTGGGTTCGTGCGCGGCATCCATCTCGGTAAATGCCGTCGGGTTCGCCCCATTGCCTTTGTAAACTCGGACGGAGCTTGCGCCATCTGCAATTCCCGAGTGATTCATCACGTAATAGACCACGCTGGCCTTCGTACGTACCACCGCACGATCGAATGAATCCGAATACCCCGTCGTCTGCATGTTGACCGGAGGGTTCCAAGATGTCTGGGACCTGGCGGAGGTCGCAGATACAAGGAGAATTAAGAGTAGGGTCGTGCGTTTCATTCTAGGGCCTTATTTCTGAGTTTTTGTGCGAGGATTGGAGCGTCAACCTCGCGAAGATTGAAGATCGTATTTTGCAATCCTGCCAATCTCCGACGAACGTTCTAGTATTGCACGCTCGGCCCCAAATTCTATTTCAATTCCATTACTAATGTATTGCAAAAAGAGGTGCCGGTAGCCCATCGACAAGACTTTTCTTTTCATTCAGATGGGAAATGTCGCCGCATGCTGCCCTATCCGGCGCAAACCGGTCTGTTCAGTTTTGAACGCTAGACATGGAGTTGTCAATTTGGTTTGGCCGGCCAAAACTGGAACTTTGGCCCGCGCCACTACGTCGGGCCGTCGCGGCCGACTTAAGCCGAGTGTCACGGTGTGCTGCGTCCGCCAATTTGCGATATCGAGGAACTCTCCAAGGATTCAACGGCGCACTTCCTTGTGAATGGTTGCGAACTTCATAAGGGGTCTACCTCAAGTACATCTTTCGTCATGGAGTGGAGGATAGACGTGGCTGCCAACAATGAGCAGTCCCGAACGATTCCGTCCCCTTGGTCACGTGAAGAATGTTGAGTCAAGGGGTGCGAATTCCCGGGTGGTTCAAATCTCATTGATGAAAGCAATTTGCTTGAGTGAGTACGCGGAAGAAAACCCAAACCTTACGTATTATGAATCCAAAGTGACAAAACCGATTCGCTTGCTGCACCGCGGCAGCTTACTTCAAGACAAGCAGCATGAGATAAATCCGTACTTCCTTGCATGCCAACAAGCGGCTGGGCGACTCTGCAAACGACAAGAGTCTGACCTTTGGTGATGCATTGCCCGTGGGAAAAGCAGGAGAATCCACTGGCGAGGAAGGGAAGAATATTTCACCTATCAGGGGCAACAGAAGGCCAAGTTTTCCGCAGTTCCTCCGTAAGTCAAAGAAACAAATACAGTTAGCGGCCAATCCCCAGAAATGGCGCTGTCTGGGTGTTTACGGTGCCTGGCAATCCAATAATCCTTTATTTTTCAACAGCTTACGAACGCCGCGAAGATAGGGATCCGCTCTTTGTCGCTTCGCAACAATTGGCAGCCGGTGTGCACCTCCCCAAGCGCCGCGAGCGGTGCGCAACACAACTCAATCGGCAGGTCGCGATAGGAAGAACTCCGGCAAAGCAGGAAGAATGCTCAAAGGGTTGAGGAAGCGATGACAAAGTCTCATGGGGTGAAGACGCGGATCTCGATTGTGGTGCCAGTCCTAAATGAGGCCGACGGGATAGCGCAGTTGCGCAGCAAATTGGGTAGGGTGGAGTCCGTACTTGCGGAGTTTGGGGATATAGAGTTTGTCTTCGTGGATGACGGAAGCACTGACGGAACGCTGTCGCTGCTGCGAAAGGCTTTTCCCGAAGGCGAGTTGTGCAGGATTGTCTCGCATGGACGGAACCGCGGAGTGGGAGCGGCTTTCCGGACAGGATTCCAGCAGGCGACGGGCAACATCGTGTGCACGATCGACGCGGACTGCAGCTACGAACCGGAAGGACTGAAGCGACTGGTAGAAGAGATGATTGAGGCGAAAGCAGACGTTGCCGTTGCTTCGCCGTACCACCCAGATGGTGGAGTCCAAGGAGTCGGCGCCTGGCGGCTGGCCTTAAGCAAGGTGTGTTCTGCAATCTATCGCGTGATTTCGCCGGTTCCGCTCTACACCTATACAAGCATTTTCCGCGCGTATCGGTGGGCGGTAATTGAGAACGTGAAGTTTGAGTCGGATGGATTCGTTTCTGCGGCGGAAATCCTGATTCATGCCGCGGAACAAGGCTATCAGGTGATCGAAGTGCCGATGGTCCTGCGGGCTCGCCAACTGGGCACCACCAAGATGAAGGTCGTCCGGACGATTGGCCGTCATCTTGCCATGATGAGCACGATCCTGATGCAGCGATTTGGAGTCAGCAGAGTACAAGTTGGACAGGGAACGACAGGAACTCTTACGAATGTACCTGGCCCGACGGCGGGCGGCAGATATCAGTATTCCACCGAAAAGGAGTAACATCGAATGGTTCGAGTCGGCGTTGTAGGCCTAGGGGCCTGGGGCTGGAACGTAGCGCGGAATTTTGCAACGCTGCGGGAGTGCCAGCTCGTAGCATGCTGCGATGCGGATGCGAAGCGGCGTGAATCCGCGGCGCGCGCATGGCCCGGCGTTAAGCCTGTCGAGACGTTCGATCAGCTTCTCCAAGAAGACATTCAGGCGGTTGTGATCGCCACACCTGCCGTTACCCACTATCCCCTCGCGAAGCAAGCCTTGCTTGCCGGTAAAGACGTGTTCGTGGAAAAGCCGTTCGCCTTGAGCGTCCGGGATGCCGAAGAACTTGCGGAACTGGGAGAAAAGCATCAGCGGGTTTTGATGGTTGGCCATCTTCTGGAATACCATCCGGTCGTGCGCCGGCTGCGCAACATGATTCAGAAAAATGAGCTTGGCCCTGTTTATTACATCTATACGCAGCGCGTGAATCTAGGCCGTATCCGCGGCGATGAAAACGCGCTGTGGAGCTTTGCGCCCCACGATATCTCTCAGATTCTTTACATGTTAGACGTCGAGCCGACCGATGTCAGCGCGCGGGGGCAGAGCTACATTCAGCATGGAATTGAAGATGTGGTTTTCTTGAGTCTTTTCTTTGAAAACCGTGTCATGGCGCACATCCACATTAGCTGGCTCGATCCGCACAAAGTCCGGAAAACGACCATCGTGGGACGCGATAAGATGGCAGTTTTTGATGACGCGGAAGCCACCGAAAAACTGCGGATCTATGACAATCATGCGGAAGCTCCGCAAGCCAAGAGCTACGGCGAAGCGATTCAGGTAAGGTTTGGCGACATCCTCATTCCGCGAATCGAAACAGCAGAGCCTCTGCAACTGGAATGCAAACACTTCATTGAATGTGTCGCTTCGCGGACTACCCCGCTTACCGACGCGCAAGACGGCTTACGAGTGATCCGCATCATTGAAGCAGCGCAGCGATCGCTCGAGCAAGACGGGACCCCCGTCAAAATTCAAGGAGCCCATGGAAACCTACATTCATTCGACGGCGAAAATCGGCGCTGGTTCGCAGCTCGGGCATAATTCCGTAATCTCTGAAAACGTACAAATAGGTAAGAACTGCCGGATCGGCAGCTGCGTAATCGTTCATCCAGATACCGTAATCGGAGATAATGTCCGGATTGACGATCATGCGGTGGTAGGAAAGCTGCCGATGAAGGCTGCGCTGAGTGCCATCACTCAGGAGCAACAATTGCCGCCTTGTAGTGTCGGTGAAGGCGTCATTATCGGAACCTCGGTAGTCATTTACCGCGGGTGTACGTTGAATAAGAGCGTGATGGTGGCCGACCTAGCTTCGGTGCGGGAGAATGCGGAGATTGGTGAACTCACTATTGTTGGCCGCGGCGTGACCGTGGAGAACAAGGTGCGCGTCGGGAAGAGATGCAAGCTGGAGACGGAGGCATACATTACTGCTCTGTCTGAGATCGAAGACGGATGCTTCGTGGCCCCCGAAGTAACATTCACAAACGACAATTTTCTGGGACGGACAAAGGACCGCTTCAAATATCACAAAGGCGTGACCATGAAGCGGGGCGCACGCATCGGCGCAAACGTTACGGTGCTGCCGGGGATTACGATTCATGAGGACGCCCTAGTCGCTGCCGGATCCGTGGTCACCAAGGACGTTCCGGCCAAGAAGATTGTGATGGGAGCACCCGCACGAGTTATCCGCGACGTTCCAACAGATCAGCTTCTCGACAATCAGTAGCGCAACCACTTACGAGATGAAACTTCTGTCCATAGTTGGAGCAAGGCCGCAGTTTGTGAAGGCGGCGATGATTGCGGCAGCAGTGAACCGCCACAATCTCAAGGCCGGTTCTCGCGCTGAGCGCATTCAACACAAACTGATCCACACGGGCCAACACTACGAACACAAGATGTCCGGTATCTTCTTCGACGAATTGAACTTGCCAAAGCCCCATCATCATCTGGGCGTCGGATCGGGGCCACAGGGCGAGCAAACCGGCGCGATGCTAGCAAAAATAGAGAAAGTCCTGGTGGCGGAGAAGCCAGCCGCAGTCATGATTTATGGAGACACAAACTCAACAGTGGCAGGCGCACTGGCGGCAGCAAAACTGCACATCAAGATTGCACATCTGGAATCCGGATTGCGGAGCTTCAATCGCCGCATGCCTGAAGAGATCAATCGCGTTGCGTCCGACCATCTTTCGGATTTTCTCTTCTGTCCCACAGGTACAGCCGTTGAAAACCTGAGACGGGAAGGCATAACCAGAAATGTCTTCAAAACGGGCGATGTGATGCTGGATGCGGTCGTGGCCTATCGAGAGAAGGCTCAAAAACGCGAAAAAATATTGAAAAAGCTAAATATTTCACCGCAAGAATATGTTCTTGCGACTGTGCACCGGGCGGAAACAACCGACTCGCCAGAGCGCCTGTCCAGATTGCTGAGAGCTTTGTCGGAACTAGACCATACTGTCATTCTGCCCATGCACCCACGGGTGCGTGACAGATTGAAAAACAGCCGCGCTTTGCGACCGATCGCGAAACTGATGGACAAATCGAAGACCCTGAGGATTATAGAACCGGTTTCATATTTGGACATGCTGACGCTGGAGATTAATGCTCGCCTGGTGTTGACTGATTCGGGTGGGGTGCAGAAAGAAGCCTTTTTCGCGGCGGTGCCTTGCCTCACGCTGCGGGATGAGACTGAATGGCTGGAAACACAAGCGGATGGCTGGAATCAAGTGGTTGGAACGGATCCGGAAAGAATTCGGGTGGCAGTTGGGGACGAGTGGCAACGAAACCGCGTGGGGCGAAAAGAACGGCCGGATTGCGCGGGTTTTGGCGAGGGACACGCAGGCGACGAGACGATAGCTGCTTTAGTCAGGGCGATGAAGTAAGGAGCAAAGATCAGATGAGCACAAAGACTATCCTTATCACCGGGGCGGCAGGCTTTCTTGGATCTCATTTGACGGATGCCTTGCTGGAGCGAGGGCACCGCGTCGTCGGAGTTGACAATTTGTCACACGGCCTGCTCTCGAACCTTAAACAGGCGGAGCGGAATCCGTGGTTTTCGTTTCATAAACTGGACGTGTGTGAGTTCGATGCTTTTCGCAGGGCCGCGGAAGGCACGGATGTGATTGTCCACATGGCCGCGTACAAGATTCCGCGGTACGGAAAGGCCCAAGAGACGCTGCTTGTGAACGCGAAAGGCGGCCATAATGCCCTGGAAGTAGCAGCCGAACACGGTGCAAAGTTTGTCTTGGCGTCGACTTCCGATGTGTACGGAAAGAACCTGTCGATTCCCTTCTCGGAGACGAGTGATTGCGTTCTCGGATCTTCGACTGTGCCTCGTTGGGGATATGCAGTATCGAAACTGTTTGACGAACATTTGGCCTTTGCCTATGCCGATTCACGAAAGATACCGGTCACGATCATCCGCATCTTCGGCTCCTACGGCCCCCGGCAGGCGCTGAGTTGGTGGGGCGGGCCGCAATCGGTCTTCATTGACAACATTATCAACGGAGAGCCAATTCCGATTCACGGAGACGGCCTCCAAACTCGAAGCTTTACTTACGTATCGGATACGGTGAGCGGTTTTGTGGCGGCCGCCGAAAAGGACGACGTAAGCGGAGAAATATTCAACATCGGAAACACACGAGAGATCACGATTGTCGATCTGGCAAAGCTAATACACAGCTTATCCGGCACGACGCGCCCCTTAAAACTGGAGTTCACTCCCTATAACGAAATCAGCAAAGGAAGAAAGTATGAGGATGTACGGCGACGTGTGCCCGATGTAACGAAGGCTCAAGAAAGGCTCGGGTTCCAGGCGCGCGTCGGAATAGAAGAGGGACTTAAGATTACCATCGAATGGCAGAAAGCCATTCGCGCAGCAGAGCGTGACTTATCAACGGCGAAACCATGAACCTCGAAGTGTCCAAAAGTCCGGAATCGGTGAGTTCGACCACTGGGACCCAGGTATTGGTCCAGACACCGACATTTGCCTTCGCTGATCTCTCCGTATTTGGATCAGTCTTGTTAGCGGCCCTGGGTCATTTAATGATCAAAGCCGGCCTGAACGGGGCAGCAGGTTCCGTCGCGGTGCAAGGATCGATCATCGAAAGACTAGGAGCATATTTTAGCCAGCCTTACGTCCTATTGGGACTCACGGTCTATGGAGTTGGAACGGCACTGTGGGTTTTCGCCGTGTCCAAAAGAGAAATTAGTTACGTCTTCCCGATCACTGCTCTCAACTATGTTTTGGTGACTTTGGGTGGCAAGTTCCTTTTCGCAGAGGCAATCCCTCTGAAAAGGTGGATTGGGATAGCAGTGGTAATCGTAGGAGTGGGGCTTATGCAGAGCGCGGGCCGGGAAGGATCTCGATGACAGCTACCACCGCGCTTTGGACGAGCATTTTCCTGAACGGCATGGCCCAAGTGCTCTTGAAAAAAGGGGTTGGGCATTCTAAAGATCAGGGGGCGGCACCAGCAAGTTGGTGGCTCTCGCTGCTAAGGAATGTCTGGGTCTGGGCTTGGGCGTTGTCCTTTGTGGCCGCCACGGCCTTATGGCTATTGGCACTATCAAAACTCGACATTTCGTATGCCTTCCCGCTTTTGAGCACGAGTTTCATTCTTGTGGCGCTGCTTTCCCGACTCCTGCTTGGCGAGTTCATTTCCTGGAAGAGGTGGATTGCAATTATTGTGATTTGCCTCGGCGTCATATTGATCGCGGCAAAATAAGCAGCGCGCCTATGCCCGAACCGATAAAAACACATTCGCCGCTGAAGATCGGAATCCTCGGTGGCGGTATCACCGGACTCACGGCGGCTTTTTATCTCTCGCGCGCCGGCCATCAGGTGACCGTACTAGAGGGCCGCTCGCAGGTGGGTGGACTAGCCACCTACTTTGATTTTGGTCCCTTCCAGTGGGACAAGTTCTATCACTGCATTCTGACCTCGGATGGACCCCTTCTCCAGTTGATAGAGGATCTGGGACTTAAGGCCGAAATGAGGTGGACGGAAACAAAAGTTGGCTTCTACACCGGCAAGGGATTCTACTCGATGACCACAACGATGGATTTCCTGAGGTTTCCGGAATTGTCGCTTTGGGAGAAATTCAGGCTGGGGCTTGGCGTATTGCGGGCTTCGCGCATAAAGGATGGAAAAGAACTTGAGGCAATACCCATAGCAGAGTGGCTGGTTAAGATTTTTGGCCGCGGCAATTACGAGAAAATGTGGGCGCCACTGCTAAAGTGCAAACTTGGAGCCTGCCGCGAAGAAGCGTCTGCAGCCTTTATCTGGGCAACGATCTTCCGGCTGTACTCGACTCGTGAAAAAGGGGCCAGCCGAAAAGAACGCATGGGCTATGTGCATGGTGGCTACCGCGTAGTATTTGGCCGTTTGATAGACAAAATCGGGATACTGGGAGGGGTCATACAAACGGATTCCCCCGTGGAGCAGGTAGCATCCAGTCATGATGGAACGATCGAAGTGCGGACGCCGCGCGGGACCATTCGGTTTGATCGGGTAATCGCGACGGCGCCGAGTCATATTGTCGAAAGGATTGTGCCAGCCCTCTCGTCAGATTATCGACGCCGGCTTAGAGAAGTGAAGTATCTCGGTATGGTTTGCGTGGTACTGGTCCTGAAACGAAGCCTGACACCGTACTATGTCACGAATTTGACTGACCACGAAGTACCCTTCACTGGGGTCATCGAAATGACCAACCTTATTTCGCGGGAAGAGACCGCTGGCCGGCATTTGGTCTATTTGCCGAAATACACAGCTCCAAATGACCCATTGTTTGAATCCCCGGACGAAGAGGTTTGGGGACTGTTTCAAAAGGCATTCAAGCGCATGTTTCCGGACTTAAATGAGGATGACATCGAGAAGCGATTCATTCTTCGTGAAAGGTTAGTTCAGCCGCTCCCGGTCCTGCATTACTCGGATCGCGTACCTTTCATGCGCACGAGCGTCCCGGGACTCTTCCTAGCGAATACGACACAGATTATCAACTCGACTTTAAACAACAACGAAATGGTTAAAATCGCTAGGGAGGCAGTGGAGATGCTGCTTTCCGAGCAGGGTCTTGCCGCCACGGAGAGCCAAAACCCGGTAAGCAGAGAGGGAGTATCGGCCGCAGTTCAGCACCCTTGAACGAGTCCGGGGCGAATTTGAGTGCGTGGTAATTGTTTATCCAAATGCGTAAGGTGATTTTCCTAGCCAGGGAGCTGGGAATGCCGCGCTTTCCATGTAATTGAAAACAAGCAACTTAACTTCAAAGGTCCGGCATTCGCCGTGCTCCATAAACCACGTGATGGTGTCGAACCTCATGCCGAGAGGCGTCCAGTACGCGTTGTGGGTGGGGGTGTGTCTGGCCGTGGGTTTGGTGTTCGGGGCTTTCTTCAGAAGTCTGTGGGGTTTCTGGTGGAGGGATCCGGAGTTCTCCTATGGGCTCCTTATACCGCCCATTGTGGCATATCTGGCATGGCTTCGAAGAGGCCAAGGTGCCCAGGCCGGGACGACTGGTTGGAGCGGCGCTATCGTCCTAGTTATCGCAGGTTGCGCGCTGCAGATTGTAGCAAGTTACAGCGGAACACTTTTGCTTTCGGGAATCGCGCTGGCAATCACGCTAATTGGCAGCGTCGGCTTCGTCTGGGGCCGCGCGTATCTGGGAATCATGGCAGCCCCGATAGGCCTGCTGACTCTCATGGTTCCTGTCCCGTCATACCTGGCTGGTGACCTTGCGTGGCGATTACAAGTGGCAGCGAGCGCGATTTCGTCTGCCGCCCTGGAGTTCTTAGGAGTACCTGTTTACCATGATGGTAATCTGCTCATCCTTTCCAATTATGTCCTCGAAGTAAAGCAGGCGTGCAGTGGATCTCATTCACTTTTTGCGCTTGTGGCATTGGCGTCGGTAGTCGGAATAATCACAGAAAGAAAATGGTGGATTCGAGTTCTGCTGGTAGCAGCGGCTCCTGTGTTATCGATTGGGGCAAACATCGTCAGAATTGTTGGCACAGGGCTTATCGCACACCGGTGGGGAAGCTTGGCTGCAAACGAGTCTCTGCACTCCGCATGGGGTGTACTCGTGTTTGTAATTGCTGTGATGGGATTGCTGGTCTTTCAGAGGTTTCTACGATGGGTAGCAAACGAATACGCTTGACAGTACTCATTGCTTTATTTGCGGTCACGTTCGGGTGCGTGCGTGCCGCAACACGATATCGAACTTCGCACACTCGACTGCCGGATTGGGGGGTGGTCCCGTATCAATTTGACGGCTGGAGCGGAGCAGACGGCGAATTCGATCCAGTTTACGGTGTGGACCCCGCGCAGACCAGCTTATTGCGGATATACCGCTGGGAAGAGGGTGCACCAGTGATTGTTTATGTCGGCTTTTACAGTAATCTGGCGACTATCCTGGAGGTGCACAATCCCGAGCGTTGCTATCCCGGGCAGGGATGGACAATTCTGTCGATCGGTAAACCAACGATGGGGCTCTTTCGGGACAAGCCGATCCCGGCGCAAGAAATTGTTGTGGACAAGTATGGTAGCCGCCGTCTAGTCCGTTGGTGGTTCAACGCAGGTTCGCAACCCATTAAAACTCGGATCCGCCATATCTACGCCATGTTGGCGATGTCCACGATTACAGGCCGCACAGATGGTTCTATCGTGAGACTTGAAACCCCGGTAGAACCCAACGGAGAGGCCGCAGCTGAAGCAAGAGTTGATGAATTTCAGAAGCGCATTCTGCCTCAGTTGGAGAAAGCACTTCCGCTATGATGGCCATGGTTGAATGCCGATGAATTCAAAGCTGATCGCAGAGAAGAACGCGAATGGTGCGGTGGCTTCTCGAAGAACTCACATAATGAGCGTCGACGTCGAAGATTACTTCATGGTGAAAGCGTTTACGGATTCTGTTTCGAGGGAATCATGGGAGTGCCGGCCCTCGCGCGTTGTGGCAAATACGCGGCGTATACTGGATCTACTAGACAAATATAACGTCAAAGGCACCTTCTTTTTCGTAGGGTGGGTGGCGCAAAAATTTCCACAGTTGGTTCGAGACGTCCACGCGCGCGGTCATGAGCTCGCTTGTCACAGTTATTGGCATCGGGCCGTCTATACGCTGACTCCAAATGAATTTCGGGAGGATACCCGACTAGCTGTACGGGCCATAGAAGATGCGGCCGGCGTAAAGGTCTACGGGTACCGCGCTCCGAGCTGGTCCATTACGAAAGAGTGCCTCTGGGCACTAGACATCCTTGCGGAAGAGGGCTTTACCTACGACTCAAGCATTTATCCGATTCACCATGACTTGTACGGAGTGCCTGGCGCACAACGCTTTCCTTACGCACATCAGCTGGAAGATGGCGGAACTTTGTTGGAATTCCCTCCGCCAACCGTGCGCTTTCTGGGGCAGAATCTGCCGGCGGCAGGAGGTGGATATCTACGGATTCTCCCCATGTCCTACACGCGATGGGCATTTCGTGAATTCGAGGAAGAATATCGAGAGCGAGTGGTCGTGTACATTCATCCTTGGGAGCTTGATCCTACGCAGCCTCGAATCAGGGACAAGTGGAAGTCTCGTCTGCGACATTACACAAATCTTCATAAGATGGAGGGCCGGCTCGAATTACTCTTAGAGAACTACTCGTTCCAGCCGTTCAGCGAACTAGTAGAATTGAATTTGAGGGCCGAAGATCTGTCAGTCCTGGAGGTAGCGCGGGCTCAAAATGAGTAACCTATTCGAGACCGATCAATCTTCAACAGGAGCGACGTACGAATTGCTTTCCGCCAATTCGAATCCGAAAAAATCCGAGGCACTCGACATTGCAGGTAAACAAGACTGTATTCTTACTTACCATGAGATTGTGCCTGGGGATTCAACATATATCTACCGTGTGACAAGTTCTGCATTCGAGGAACACCTGCGCTTTATCTGCTCCATGCGCAAGAGCGCTTCAGCGGAGAGGGCTCCGCGAATCACGTTCGACGATGGTCATGTCTCCAACTACGAAAATTCATTCCGACTCCTGGAGCAGTTCGACTTGAGCGCGGTGTTTTTTGTCTTGGCAGGCCGCGTCGGGAGTAGTTCGAACTACATTTCCTGGCAGCAGGCGCGCGAAATGGCACACGCGGGACATCGTATCGCATCACACGGCTGGTCGCACAGAATGCTGACGCAATGCAATTCGTCGGAGCTGAATCAGGAGCTTGTGCACTCGAAGCGTGAAATTGAAGATCGCTTGGGCATCGAGGTTGATGCGATGTCTGCGCCTGGCGGACGGTGGGATGATCGGGTCGCCGATGCATGCGCCAGCGCGGGTTACAAGTATCTCTTCCATTCGAATCCGTGGTCGCCTTTCGGCACTCGAAAGAGCATGCGTCTCCAAGGCAGACACATGGTTACGGGCCGAATGAACTCCCGCTACTTGCGGAAACTCATGCGGATGAGCCGGGTGGAGCGACAGTATCTTCGCGCCAGATACGCGACAAAGGAGCGTGTCCGGCTTATCTTGGGTGATCGGCTATATCACAAGCTGTGGTGTTGGGTAGCCAACTGGAGCCCCGGGGAAGGAATGGAACTTAAGGTCGATGGCCAAGGAAACTCAACTGGTGAATCGAAACCATCATGAAGGATTTTCACCCCGCGAGCAGTGGCGAAATGTCTGGAGTGGAAGTGATGCTGCTCAATCTGGTTAATGCGCAAGCATGTCAGTAGGGGTACGCGGGTTCCAAAGATCGATTCGAGTGAACTGCATATACACGGAATGTGGGCGGGGGCGAGCCGACTGCAAATGGATCTCTGGCAGCCAGGCCACGCGGCACGATATTGGTTTCCACACTTCGACTGTGGACGGGGGCGTCAAAACCCATATGGTTGTTGAGAGCCACCAGATTCCTTCCGCTAACCAGGATGCTAAATAGCCGTGCCAATCCCAATGCATTTTGGCATGGAGGGCATTCTCCCGCTAGTGCTCTATATTGGAATGTTTGTGGCATTCCTGGCTTCGGTGTTTTGGCGGCCAACCATCGGGCTGTATCTTCTTGTTCTTACGCTTCCCTTGCAAACTGGCAGATACAGACTCCATGAGTTTTTCCTCGGGGCCCAGTTTCTAGACATTCTCCTACTAGGCACAATTCTAGGCATGATGGTTAAGCGGCAAGAAGTGATACCGAAAACTCCTTGGACCAAATTCTTTTTGGTGCTCACCGTCTTCTACTATGTTTCTCTCTGGGAAGGAGCATTCTTCATGGATGTCCCGCTCCCCATCTGGATCACGGACGTGAGGTTCTCTGAATGGAAGAACTATGTTGAGATGTTTCTTCTGGCTTTGATAGTGCCAAGTGTTTTCAAAGAGAAAACACAAATTCGGAATCTGATCCTTGTCATGTGCTTTTCGGTTCTGGTGGTGAATCGCAGTTACATTTCGCTCATGAGCGAGCGGGACCTCTCCCATTTTTCTTATGAGGTCCGCGATGCTGGCCCGCTCGGTTATGCAGGAGTGAACGGCTTAGCGGCGTTCGAGGCGATGTTTATGTCGTTTTTGATCGGGATATATGCTGTCATCAAGAAAATACCTGCGAAACTGGGCATACTTGCGTTGCTGTCGACCTGTGGTTATTGCCTATTGTATGCATTCTCTCGTGGAGGCTACTTTGGATTGCTTGTCGGAATGCTTGCCGTAGGTTTTCTCAGAATGAGAACGCTTTTAGTTTTGGCAGCTCTTATCCTCATTGGCTGGCAAACATTGTTGCCAACCTCTGTGCAAGAGAGAATCACCATGACCACAGGAGACGCTGCCGAAGGAGGGCAGTTCGATTCTTCCGCCCAAACACGCCTTGTTCTCTGGCAAGACGCTATCGCGCTCTTCAAACGCAATCCGATTACAGGCACAGGATTCGAAACCTACGAATTCATGGGGCGAGTCGGACCCTACCGGGACACCCACAACTACTACATCAAGGTCCTGGCCGAAACTGGAGTCGTGGGCATGATGCTGTACTTGGCGCTTCTATGGAGGCTAGTCCAGGCCGGCGGCCATCTGTTTTATGGCAGCGAGGATCCATTCTGGCGGGCAATTGGCCTAGGGTTCCTGGCACTCGTATTCTCTGCAATTGCCTTGAACTTTTTTGGAGATCGATGGACATACCAGCAGGTTGATGGTTATCTGTGGGTTTCTCTTGGATGTGTAATTAGAGGTTTGGTCGCAATGAACGAGACTAATCAAAAGAGTGAATCTGCAGCGGAGGCCAAGCCTTCTCCGTTCGAGGCGCAAGTTGTGGGTATCTAGAAGAGAAGTATCTCCGGATTGGCTACTCGAATTCGTTTGACCAAACCGAGACATCGGAGATCCATGAAGCCGTTAGGAAGAGAGCCGGACTATCGATCCATGGCCTCCGCGCCAGTTCGGAGCAGGTTGAGAATGATTCGAATTGAGACCCACGCTCACAACGCAACAAGTATTGAGGCAATTTATTCTTCGAGTGATGAGAGTTCGGCTGCTATCACCTGGGTTCCCGCTTGCGTAGGCTTCAATAAGGTTCGGTAAATACTGACCCGATGAAAATTCTTCATCTGATTAGCAGCGGAGGAATGTACGGCGCAGAAGTCATGCTGCTCAATTTGGCCTCGGCGCAAAAACGTCTTGGTTGCAAGCCTATCATCGGCGTCTTTGAAAATACACACGTGCCTCACGTTGAGCTTGCAAGAGTGGCCAACGAACGGGGTCTTGCTGTTGAGGTCATCCCTTGCCGAGGAAAGTTTGACTTCGAGACGATACGCATACTCCGAAGATCAATTCAAGACAACGGCGTGAACTTGATTCATGGGCACGGCTATAAATCAAACCTTTATGGATTCTTTGCTGCTAAACCCTTGCACGTACCATTTGTCGCGACGTGCCATTTATGGACAGGTGCATCCCTCAAGATCCGAATGTACGAGTACCTCGATTCACTTATTTTGCGGCGGGCCGAGAGAGTCGTAGCGGTTTCCGATGCGATCGCGGACTGTCTGCGCGAGGCACGGATTCAGAGTGACAGAATTTCAGTAATTTACAACGGCACAGACCTGCAAGCGAGAACGGACTGTGAACCGACTTTGCGTCAAGAGCTGGGAGTGGGGGACCGAACGATTGTCGGGACTGTTGGCAGGCTCGAAACGCAAAAGGGCCTTGAGTTTTTTATCAGTGCAGCGCATGAGGTTCTTACCGAGTTTCCCAACGTACTGTTCGTTGTGGCCGGCGAGGGTTCCCTACGTTCCAAATTCGAGAGCATGATCTCCGACTTGGGACTGGCAGGCAGCGTTCTCCTTCTCGGTAGACGAACAGACATGGCAGGTGTGTACTCTTCACTGGACTTGTTTGTGCTCGCTTCAATCGATGAGGGCATGCCAATGACGATACTCGAGGCACTGGCTGCCCGACGGCCGGTGGTTGCCACCAGGGTTGGTGCAGTAGACAAACTCGTCATCCCGGAGCGTACCGGTCTCCTGACCGAACCTAGAGACGTGCCCGGGCTTCGCGATGCGATACTTCGATGCCTTCGTGACCCTGCATTCGCATTGGATCTCAGCCGAAATGGCGAGGAGCATGTACGAACTTCCTTTTCTTCGGAGAACATGGCTCGAAGTTATGTTCATGTGTATCGACAAGTGCTCGGCCGAAGGGGAATGAGTGCTGTCTCTTCGCAGATTCCTTAAGATGGCCGCCCCGACAAAGATGCGATCAGACTCTCCACAGGATCAGGCTGATTTAAGCGAAACATTCTTTGAGGGAAGGCGTGGCCGAGGGCTTGGTGTTTACATGATGGACTTATGGTCCTTCATCCCCTATTACGTTGGCCAGCTTTGCGTAAGTTTGCGAAAAGAACAAGTAAACGTCACGCTGGGCTCCGCCCGATACCACCTTGATCGAAACTACTTCCAAAAGGTCGGGCTCAAGCCAGACTCTCTTCTCTTTGACTCGGGTGGGGGGATAGGGATCGGTGCTTTCCGGCGGTTCGTGAAAAGTCTTGAGTATCTTGCCAATCTCTTTATTCTCGCAACGCGTTTCTTATTCTTCCCTCCGGATATACTGCACGTCCAATACCTGCCATTTCTCGAGCGTGGCTTTTCGTTTGAGATGTGGTTCGTTGCATGGGCTAAACTCAGGGGAATCCGGATCGTTTATACGGTACACAATGTGACGCCTCAAAACGCTCCCGACCGCTGCAGGCCACTCCAGAAGAGGATGTATCGCTTGCCGCATGCGTTGATTTGTCATGGAGAAGGAGCAAGGTCAGAGTTAATCAAGGATTTTGAAGTTGCACCGGACAAAATCAGAGTAATCCCGCACGGCCCGTTGTTCGCTGAAAAGCCGGAGGTTTCGCCGGAGGAAGCACGGACAAGGCTGGGTTTATCCATGGAGGAGACCCTTGTACTTTCTCTCGGCGTCATAAGCGAATACAAGGGGATTCCTTTCTTACTGGAGGCGTGGAAAAAGTTGAAGGTATCAGGGGGCAAAGGCCGCCTTCTGGTCGCGGGCACAGGTGATTCAAACTTGTTATTGTCGATTCGCGAAAAAGTTTCAGCCGATGGACTCGCCGCGTCAGTGGACCTGTGGCTGGAGTTTATTCCCGTTGAAAAGCTGCCCCTTCTCTATCAGGCCGCAGACATTCTCGTTTATCCCTACAAAGCAGGCACGACGAGCGGGGCATTGCTAACGGGGATGAATTACGGTAAGGCAATAATTGCCACTAAAGTGCCCTTCTTCCGTGAATACTTGCGAGACGGAGAAAACGCCTTGCTAGTCGAATACGGTGATACTGAGGCGCTCGCTCAGTCTCTAAGATTGCTGATTGAGGATCACCACAAACGCGCTCGGATCGCCAGCGCACTGGGCTGCCAGAACTCAGCTGAAGTTTCTTGGAGCACTATCGCAAAACATACCCGGAACTGTTATGAGCATGTTTTGGAGTTCGAGAAAAAACATCCTCAACTGGAATAAGCCTCCCGCCCCAGGGATTGCGGGATTTGTGTGCTAGAGGGGCGGCAAAAAGGTCCGGATGATCCTCAGGAATCGCAAGCTCGCAAAACAAAATTAAGCCGGCCACCAGGAGGGCCGGCTTAACTTTCTGAGCGATTCACAATAGCCTGGGAAGCACGGGTGCCCCAAGGGCATCTCTTCTTATTTTACGATCACCGTTAGATTTGTAGGTGGATTTGGCCTTTGCACGTTACTTCCGCCAGCAAAGTATTCATAAGCCCCGATATCGTACGCGGAACCCTGTGGGCGAGTCACACCATCATGGTCCAGCGGACTGCCATTCCAAACCTGGTAGCCTCCGAATGTGTTGGCGCTGCTGATGGTAACACCGGCATCCACCGCAGGACTTGCTGTCAGCAAATGAAAATTAGCGCTGGCAGGCGCGGACAATTGCGGATTCAGTGTGATGTTCCCGGTTGTGAAGCTGGGCGCGGACTGGCTGCTACCGAACCAGATATTGTTCGAGCCTGTTACAGTCGCGCCAGGAGCGGCGCCGCTGTTGTTATAGAATTCACCGGGCAATTGAAAGCCAATGTTGTTGCGAAAGTGAAAGGAAAGAGGACCGGAGCTTACTGAAATAGTTCCTGACAGGTTAAAGCTGCCAACGTGCGAGCCGCAATCGTAGAAAGTATTGTTGTAAATCTCCACGGTTCCGCTGCCCGCTGGACCGGTGTTCAGGATTTGCGGAAAGTACAAGCAATTGTAAGAGGCCTCACCGTCGGAGGGATCTGGCCCCAATCCGACATGGTAAATGACGTTGTTATAGATTTCGACTTTTCCTTGAGAGGGGTCCACAGTGGCAAGATTAATTCCATCGCATGGGTCGTCATGAATCAGATTATCGTGAACGGACAGATCAAACTGTTGGTGACCCGTGGGATCGCCAGATCCTCCACCACCGAGCGGCGAGGAATGGAACTGAATCGCACGGCAACTTCTATTGTTGTGGATGTAGTTCCAGCCGACGTTTACGTGATTCGTATCGCTTGAGAAATAATTCGCGTGTTGTTGCTTGCTTGCAGCAGTGGTACCCGTGTTGGTGGTCTCGTTTCCGTAAAAGTACAAAAACGTGACTTCATTGGTGGTAAAACAGCCATCCTGGCCGCTGGCGTTAGGACATTGAAAGAGATTCCCCACAACACGCCACTGCGTAGAGTTTTGGGTGGGATTCATCGCTTGTCCGCCGCCGTTATCAGCCTCGATGCTAAGCCCAGCGATAGTCCAATAGCTTTGCGCAACACCCACATTTGCCACACGAACACCGTACGTGGTGCCAGTCCCCGCGTGGATACCCGCGGTGGCCCCTGGATAGGCCACAATTGCGATTGGATTCCCGGAAGTTCCCGCCCGATCTATATTGATGGTGGCGTCAAAGTTATCCGTACCGGTGTCGCTTACGCCGTTTTCGATATAGCAGATGTCCCCGGCTGCCTCGTGGTTCTTGCAACCGACTACTGATCGAAATGGGCTCGTGCTGCTACCTGAGCCGCTGGAGTCATTTCCGGTCGTCGCGGAGAAATAAATGTGTCCTGCGGTGCGAACCGTGAACGGGATGCCATTCGAGGGGGCTCCTCCAACGTTTACGACAAAGTTGCCCGCCCCTGGGGCGCATGACGGACCAAGCTGAACAACGATCTTCTGGTACCAGAAATAAGTTGAGCCCCAGCCGGTATATGACCCGGTCGCAGGCACAACTCTCAAGCAGTTCAAGCCATTCCACGTGACCGTCGAACTGCCCTGAGAGGCGCCCAAAAAATTCCCGTAAAGGGTGACATACGCTCCGGCGACGCCGCCTAGGCTCTCGCCCCCACTGTTCGGGCCACTATCCAAATCGGTGAAGAAAAGCACTGGCGGAGCTGTCTGAGCGTTTGCGCTTGCTGACAAGCCTAGGACTAACAGCAATCCGAGAACAATCGCACGGATTCGAGAATGCCAGAGAGAAACGACACCTGGAAACAAGTTCAGAATCCGATAGTCCATATGCCTTCCTTCAACACTCTAATAGATATCTTTGGGCTCTGAAAGCAAAGGGTATTTCGAAGTCTCTCCGGAATAGCAAAACCGTTCCGACAAGCCCCCATTCGGAAGTGTACTGGACGTCCGCCGACCGGACCTACTGGCACAGGGTATGGATTCGGTACAGGTGTTCCTCCTGTCCTTCATTGGTACTTGGTTCCGTGAGGAAACCAAGTCAGATCTTATTTACACAGTCTCAGGATGGAGTAGTGACTCTCGGTTTAGGTTTGAAGCCGCTGAACACGCTGGGAATCCTGGGCACCAAGGATTGAAGACTCCTGGAAACTACAATTTGTCCCGACGGCATGCTGACAGGGAGTTCGAATTTGGCCTGATGTGAAAACATTTGCCAGATTATGGGTTGGAGAAGGCAGTCGAATAGAAAGCCAACCCCAATGTGGCAATAAGCCACTTATTATCATAAACTTACAAGGATCTATTTGGCAATTCAATTGCTGCCATTTACGCTAGGTCTATCCGTCCTTAGCTCCTCGGGGCGTGCCTTGTTGATGCGATTCAGGCGAGTTTCGGCTTGTCAGAAGATTGAGAGGTCGTTAAAGTTTAGAAATCGACCGTCGGCAACGCGCCCCAACCAAAATGGGAAGTGTGTCTTGAGTTGGCTCAGCATTTGGTTCCCCTCGATCGAGCGGGACAGTTTGGATCTCTAACTTTTTTGGATGGAGTCGGCAGATTTCGAGGATGCAATGAACAGGCCAACAGTTCTAGCGGGGCTCAACGCAAGTCGGTAAGGGTCGTGCCGACATGCACTTTACGACGCCCGCATGCGCGCTCTGCTTTTTGGCGTGGCCGTTCGGAGCGAGTGCTAGGCCAGCGGCGGCCTCGAAGAATTAAGGAGCTGGACAAACGGAAATGTGCGGAATCTACGGCCAAATCTCGAACAACCCAGCGCGAAGCGAATGTGGTCTCTCCATCCGCCACCGTGGACCGGATGACGCGGGCGAGCAAGTGTTCCGTGTTTCCGGGACGGATCTGTCTGTCACGCTCGTTCACCGACGACTCTCGATTATTGATCTTTCGCCGGCCGGCCATCAGCCAATGTCCAATGAGGATGGGACGGTTTGGATCACCTTCAACGGTGAGATTTACAACTTTCAGGAACTACGCACTCAACTGCTAGCTGCCAATCACAATTTCAATTCGAAGACTGACACCGAAACCATCATTCACGGCTACGAGGAATGGGGCGATGAAGTCATCCGGCGCCTGCGCGGGATGTTTGCACTCGCCATTTGGGACGTCCGGAAGAGAAGACTTCTCCTGGCAAGAGATCGTGTTGGCAAGAAACCCATTTTCTATTACGTGGGAGAGAACAAGTTCTTCTTCGGGTCTGAAATCAAGGCGCTGTTAGCTTCTGGCGAGGTTCCAGCAAAGGCCAACCCTGGGGCTCTGCATGATTACCTCACATATCTGTACTTCCCTTCACCACACACTGCTTTCCAGGGAATCTCTAAGCTTCCTCCAGCGACGACTCTTGCGCTGGAGGTCGGGCCAGATGGCCGATTGACCCATCGACTGAAAACGTACTGGGATCCGGTCGAAGCGGCTGGCAGCGCGCGCATGCTCTCCTATAAGCAGGCAGTTGAAAAAACACGTGAGCTGGTGGACGAAGCAGTGCGTATTCGGCTGATGAGCGATGTTCCTCTCGGCGTTTTCCTGAGCGGAGGACTGGATTCGGGAACTATAACCGCTTTCGCCGCGAAAAATAGCTCACAGCCAGTGAAGACTTTCAGCATTGGTTTCCGCAACAACCAACGATTTGACGAAATTGAGCAGGCAAATGAAGTAGCAAGCAAATTCGCCACTGATCACCGGGTCGTACAGGTGAACGCCCAGTGCGCCGAGCATATCGGGACAGTGGTACGACATTTTGACGAGCCCTTCGGGAATCCCACGGCGATTCTCGAATACATCCTCACAAAGCATATGCGCGAACATGTCACGGTCGCGCTGTCGGGCGATGGGGGGGACGAGGCATTTGGCGGCTACGTACGCTACGAAGGAGCGTGGCTGGCCGACAAATATCGATCATTGCCATCGCTAATAACGCGCGGGGTGATCGCGCACGTCTCTCACCTCCTCCGAGATGACACGAGCGGCCGTCACGCCAATCGCAGGATACGGGAGTTTCTGGAATCCGCATGGCTGCCTCAGGAAGAGATGTACTTGCAGTGGGTGGGATATTTTTCAGAAGTTGAGAAGCGCGCACTCTATACTTCAGAATTTGCATCCCAGGTAGAAGAGAGGGATTCCGGGGAATTTCTTCGAGCGCTTTTCCGTCATGGCTCCCGGTTGGATCCTTTGAACCAGCTTGGGTATGTGGACCTGTTCTCATTTCTTTCCGGCAATTGCCTGGAATATGCGGATCGCATGTCCATGGCCAATTCGCTGGAGGTGAGGTGTCCTTTCACGGACCATGAAATACTGGAGTTCGGTCTTTCGATTCCCTTCGAATGGAAGTGCCGCCTTGGAAATACGAAAAGGATTGTTCGCGATGCAATGCGAGGCGTACTTCCCGAGAGTGTTCTCCGAAAGGGAAAAATGGGCTTCAATCCTCCCCTGCCAGCATGGATCAACTCAGAGCTAAAGCCTCTGATCGCCGAAATGCTTTCCCGGAAGGCCATCGAACGCCGAGGCATCTTTAAGCCCGATGCGATTGAATTGCTGTTGAAAGATCATGCCGAAGGCAGACGGGATAACGCCCTAAAGATCTGGGGGCTGCTTATGCTGGAAGTCTGGTATCGAATGTATATAGACCGAGAGGGAGCCTTATTTGCAGAGAGCTTGCAAGCGGCGATGACGAGCGAGAGCCGTGTATGAAGCCCCAGGAGGACACGGTCGAACCAGCCGAGCACGTTGAGCAATCTTACGAGAACCGAGCAACAGATCATGCAGGCTCAGCTATCTCTGCGTTGTCACCGGATGCGCGCAGACTTCCGCAGGTGCTCTATATAATTGACCAGCTATCTCAGATGGGAGGAGCGGAGCGGGTTTTGTTCGAAATAGTCCGGCGTCTTGCCCCAGAGCGCTTTCGCTGCAGGGTGGTTGCCTTTAGCTTGAATCCCGACTTGGAAGGGCTAAGTGATTTTCCCGTACCGCTCCACAACCTTCCACTCAAACGCACGTATGATTATAACGCTGCCAAAATGGCCATCCAATTGCGTCGCCTCATAAGCGGAAAGAACGTTTCCATCGTCCACACTTTTTTTGAAACTTCTGACCTCTGGGCTGCGCCACTTGCGAAGTTAAGTGGTTGCCCGATTCTGATTTCCAGCAGGCGTGACATGGGAATCCTTCGAACACGAAAACATCAGCTTGCTTACCCCATCGTCAACCGGATTTTTGACCGGGTTCTAACCGTCTCCGAGGAAGTACGCGATTATTGTATCCAGCACGATCACCTTTCCCCTCGTCGAGTCGAAACTCTTTACAATGGCGTTGACATGGCAGAGTTGGATGATAAAGCTACGGAGGGCAATGCGCGGCAACAACTGAGCTTGCCCCCCGAACTACCCATCATTTCGACGGTAGCCAACATACGATACGTCAAAGGAATCGATGTTTTGATCCGAGCCGCCAAGCTCGTTTGCAACGAGTTCTCGGACGCAATGTTTCTGGTGGTGGGGCGCGTGTTGGAACAAGAAACGATGTCTGACCTTCAAAGGCTCGTCGATTCGCAGCAACTTGGTCGTAATTTTAGATTTGTCGGGGAATTGGCAAATCCGATACCAATCCTTCGAGCCAGCAATATCTTTTGTTTGCCTTCCCGGAATGAAGGCTTCTCAAATGCGCTGATCGAGGGGATGGGATGCAGCTTGCCATGCGTGGCCACCCGCGTCGGAGGCAACGCCGAGGCGCTAGAAGAAGGCAGAAGTGGCTTCCTGGTTGGCAGCGAGGACGCTGAGGCGATGGCGGATCGCATTCTGCGGCTCCTCCGGGACCCGGAGTTGGCCCGGCAGATGGGGGCGACCGGTCGTGAAACAGTGAGAACACGATTTAGTATGGACGCCATGATGAATCGGCTCATGGGGATTTACGACGAGCTACTGGTGGCCAAGAATGTTTAGTCTGCTGCTGCCAGCAGTGGTTGTCCTTGCATGGTTGAGCCTGGGTGCGCTAGCGTTCGTATATGTCGGTTATCCCCTGTTACTTGTGGTCGTTGGGCTCTTCGTTCACCGGCCCAAAGCTCCTCTCGGATATTTCCCGACGATTTCGGTGCTGATTGCCGCCTATAACGAAAGCGCTGGAATTCGGAAGAAAATCGAACAAACATTGGCCCTCGAGTATCCTCCGGACAAGATCGAAATTATCGTGCTCTCGGATTGCTCAACGGATGGGACCGACGAGATTGTGAAGTCCTTCACGGACCCACGAGTTCGCCTTTTCCGAGCTCCACAGAGAAAGGGAAAGACCAACGCACAAAATTTGGGAATGGAAATCGCCCAGGGCGAGGTCCTGATATTCTCCGACGCGACCACCGTTTATCACCCATTGGCTCTTCAGTATCTCGTCTGCAACTTCGCTGATCCAAACGTCGGCGCGGCTAGCGGGCGGTATCAATACTTTGATCCGGAAGGCAAGTCACCGACGGGCTCGGGAATGATCGCCTTTTGGAACTACGAGAACTTCATCAAGATGATGCAGTCGCGAATTCGCACCATCTCTGGATGTTGTGGATGCATCTATTCCGTTCGCCGTACGGTGTATACGCCTCTTCACCCGGATGTAATCAGCGATCTGGTACAGCCGCTTTGGGCCATTCAAAAGGGCTACCGTGTGGTTTTTGAAGATCGCGCGCTTGCCTACGAGGAAACGACAAAGTCATCGAAAGAAGAGTTTTCAATGCGCGTCCGAGTGGTGACCCGTGGGATACGCGGCATCCTGAGCGTTCCCGGCCTCTTGAATCCCCTGAAACATGGTTGGGTCAGTTTCCAGCTACTATCGCACAAAGTTTTGCGATGGATGGTCCCCTTTTTCCTGCTGCTTTTGTTCACCGCCAGCGCCGTGCTTTGGAACCGCTCCTGGTACGAAATGCTGTTCGCTTTACAAGTTGTTTTTTATGGATTCGCTCTATTAACTTTGCTCGTTCCCCTGCATCGCATGTGGAAACCTCTAGGCATCCCCCTCTATTTCTGTACCCTTAATGCTGCAGCACTGCGGAGTATTGTTGAAGTGATTCGGGGAAGGAAGTACGTTGTTTGGGAAACGGTCAGGAGTTAGCATAAGGATGCGAATCGAGTTCCTCACGCAGGACGACCCTCTCTACATTTTGCCATTCTTTGACGAATTCCTTAGGAATTACGCTTCGGAGTTCACGATCCTGCAGATTTCGTGCAGCCCGACGATGGGAAAGAGATCGCGAGTTCAACTTCTACGGGAGCTCGTGTCGCTCTACAGTGTTATCGGGTTCATCAGGCTGCTCGGGAGAAGCGCAAAGTGCCGCATCCTGGGTAAGATCAGGAAGGGCCCCGAGGCCGGACAATTCTTTAGCCTTGAGCAAGCAGCGAGAGCGCACGGCATCCCATTCGAGAGGATTGGCAACCCAAACGCGGCCGAGTTCGTCGAATCCGTTCGGAAGCGCTCGGCTGATCTGATCGTCTCGGTTGCCTGCCCTTACATACTGAAAGAGGCACTTTTGTCCCTGCCACCGAGAGGCTGTGTCAATATTCACCACGCTCCGCTTCCACGTTACAAGGGCATGATGCCAACCTTTTGGCAAATGTATCATGGTGAAAAGACCGTGGGGGTAACTGTTCATCTTATGGCCGCCAAAGTGGATGAGGGGAGCGCTCTGCTCCAAGAAGAGCTTGCCATCGAGCCGGGAGAAACACTGGATCATCTCATCCGCAGGTCCAAGCGTCACGGCGCGCACTGCATGGCTCGTGTCCTTCGCCAGGTCGCTTCGAATTCTCTCGTTCCACTGCCTTTGGATAACACCAAGAGCTCCTACTTCACGTTTCCAACGATCGTCGAAATCCGTGAGTTCCAGAGGCGTGGGTTTCGTTCGATCTGATTGGATTCTGAACGCATCGAGCGAATGCATGACCCATTGAGAATATGGCAAGCATTTTCGGTACTGGTTCGAGCATTCGAGACAAGTCACCTGCGCACGGGGGACCGGGATCACGCGAAGCAACTCTCGAAAACCTCATTTCATGTGAAGACTTTGTGAGCGTTACGTGAACCGCATCTTGCGGAACGTAATCGCCATGGAACGTCTGGCCGAGGGGCGCGGGGTGCAACTCAAGATGCCCCTTCCACGACGATCACGAGGCGAGTTTCATCGATCAGCGTGCGCAGCGTTGCTCGCGTCTCACGGTGAACGTTCTGATATACTTGTATAGCGAGGTAGTTATGCTGGCCATTCGACTTCCACAATCCATCGAAAAGCGCCTGGAGAAGCTTGCCCGGCGTACCGGGCGCACCAAGACCTACTATGTCCGTGAAGCCATCCTCGAGCACCTGGAAGAGATCGAGGACTTGTATCTGGCCGAAGGCGCTCTGGAACGCATCCGCAGCGGTGAAGAGCGGACCATCCCCTTGAAGCAAGTCATAAAGCGGCATGGCTTACAACGTTGAGCTGTCTGAGTCAGCGGAGCAGGAACTCGGCAAACTCGACGCGTCGCAGGCCAAGCGCATCTTGAAGTTCTTGCATCAACGAGTCGCCAAATTAGACGATCCGCGCAGCCTCGGAGAGGCGTTGCACAGCTCGCGGCTTGGAGAGTTCTGGAAATACCGTGTAGGCGATTACCGGCTCATCTGCAAGCTCGAAGACGACCGCTTGATCGTTCTTGTCCTTCGCGTCGGCCATCGCAAGGAAATCTATCGCTAGTAAGCAGCCTGAAACACACGGTTAGAATCGTCTTTCAATTACCCACAAGTTCAGCTCCCATGACGAAGCCTAACTCGATATCGGTCAGCCGCGACATGCCTCTCCAAAGTACGGTATTGCCAGGCGGAGAATCGCCCGCGCGCGCAAGATAGCCC
>Ga0307477_10001036_pt1 | contig 25243 bp, 17 predicted proteins | sample atmos_gasesECM2C_FD_203316 | JGI IMG/M metagenome (GOLD analysis project Ga0307477, IMG submission 203316) | Hardwood forest soil microbial communities from Morgan-Monroe State Forest, Indiana, United States - atmos_gasesECM2C_515 | ecosystem: Environmental > Terrestrial > Soil > Temperate...
GTGACACTAATCGTGCAATTCGCACCCGCCGCGACGGAACTGCCGCAAGTGTTGGTCTCCCCATACTGCGCACTCGCCAAGATACTCGTGATGCTTAGTGCCGCGTTGCCGCTGTTGGTCAGCGTGGCGGTCTGCGCGGCGCTGGTGGCGTTCAGCGCCTGGCTGGCAAACGTCAGGCTCGCCGGCGACAAGCTCACCGCTGGCGTCCCCGCCGCGCCTGTGCCCGTCAGGGATGCTGTCTGCGGGCTGCCCGTTGCATTATCCGTGATGGTGATGGTTCCCGTCTGCGTCCCCGTGGCCGTCGGCGTGAACGTCACGCTGATCGTGCAGCTCCCGCCCGCCGCCACCGACGTCCCGCACGTGTTCGTTTGAGCATACTGCGTGCTCGCCGCGATGCTGGTGATGCTCAGCGACCCCGTCCCGGTGTTGTTCAGCGTCACCGTCTGCGCCGCGCTGGTGGTGTTCAGCGTCTGGCTGGCAAACGTCAGGCTCGCCGGCGACAAGCTCACCGCTGGCGTCCCCGCCGCGCCTGTGCCCGTCAGGGATACTGTCTGCGGGCTGCCCGTTGCATTATCCGTGATGGTGATGGTTCCCGTCTGCGTCCCCGTGGCCGTCGGCGTGAACGTCACGCTGATCGTGCAGCTCCCGCCCGCCGCCACCGACGTCCCGCACGTATTCGTCTGAGCATACTGCGCGCTCGCGGCGATGCTCGTGAGGTTCAAAGCAACGCTGCCAGTATTTGACAGCGTCACCGTTTGCGCCGCGCTCGTCGTATTGATCTGCTGGTTTCCAAAGCTCAAGCTGTTCGTCGATAGATTCGTCGTCGGTGACTGGCTGCCTGCAGTCGTGAAGCTCCACGTTGGCCCCGTCGTAGACGCGGAGCCATTGCTCGCGACGACATACCACTGGTATTGCGTGCCAGGAGCGAGGCTGTTCCAAACAACCGATGCTTGGGAACCGGATGGAACGTTTGAAACGGTCCCAAGAGCAACGTATCCACTGTTCTGCATGTTGTAAGGCAGTATGAACTGGCTCAAAGATCCGGCCCGGAACCGGTTCACATAGGGCGAATAGGTGCTCACGCTGATCAGGTTGTTGGCCGGAGAGAACTTCATGATGCGCAGATACCCGTCGCCTCCGTTGCCCTGCTCCTGATAGTCGGATAGCAGCGTGTAGATCGTATTTCCGTTGAGAGTGTCGGTTCTCTGCCCTTCCGGCGGCGTGTAGTGTCCCGCGAGCATCAGGAAGAGGTTGGGATTTCCGCGCAACGCATTATAGGTTGCCAAGCCCTGGTTGCTCCACGTGGCATTCAGGCCGTCGTTGATCAGGTAGTGGCTGACCACAATGCCGCGGCGGTTGCTGTAGGTCTGAAGCAAGCCATTCGCCCAAGCCAAAACGCTGTTCAGCTCGGGCACGTTGGACTGCGAGTCCATGTACGCGATATTGATGACGATGAAATCCATTCCGCCCGCGCTGAAGAGCTCGTAGTGGTTGTCATTGTCCGTGCCGTAGTGGCCGCCGTAATACGATTTTCCGCTGTAGCGGGCGGTTCCAAAATACTGGTTGTACGCGGCGGTATCGTCGGGGGCCCCATCGCCAGTCGGGCCCTGGTCGTGATTGCCCACGCCGAAACTGTACGGAATGCCTTCCGGGAGGCCGGTCGCTACGGGATCATCCAGCAGACTGGCCGCTGCGTTCGCATTGACCCACTCGGAGTTGTTCCCATTATTGTTTCCGTCCTGAACGATATCGCCAAGTCCAATCACGAACGCAATGTTGTTGGCAATCCTGTTGTTGACGATCCACTGCGTCTGCGAGGTGAACATGGCCGGGAGGCCGTTCTCGAGACTAGCGGAGTAGTACTGCGTGTCGGGCAATGCGATGATCGTAAAGTCAGGTCCCGGGGTCGAAGCCACTCGACCGTAGAAGGTTACGGTTAGGTTGCTGCCTGCCGGGTCGGAAACCGAGACGTCCAAGGTCGTGGGAGTCGTCGTACCGGTTGAGCCGTTCGAGGGAGCAAACAAGACCGGGGCATTAGGGGGCTGAACTGTCTGAGGAAGGGGCACCGCACGTAAGAGAGGGGGTTTCGAAAAGAGGTCGGGTGGTTTGAGCTTTTCGAATAATGGAAAGCTTCCCTGGTCAACCTCTGGCGTGAACTCCGGGCCTACACGCGGATTACTTGCCGCGATCTTCCGAGGTCGCATCGGCGCTGAACCAGCCTTGATCAACTTAAGTCGCTCGCGACCCCTGAGTCGCAAGTGAACTTCACCTTGAGGAAGACGACGTTCACGGAGTTGTGGCTCCTCGGCTCGGATGGAAGAAGCATTGCTCGACGAGGCACGATCCACCGCTCTTCGGGACCAGGTTATCTTCGTCCGCGCGTGGATGCCGCAGAAGGCCAAAACAGCAACCAAAACAGACAACCACGGGAGCGTGCCAGATCTATGCCGGTTGATTGGGTTCATGTTTCCCCCAATTCTTTCGATCAATTCCTCAGGTTGGCCATACGACGCCGGATATCCGATCTGGAGAAGGGAGGAACGAGACTGGTCTGATCAGGGAATTTTCGTTCGAAAAGCGGAATCGTTTCTTGCAAGCGGGCGACATTCTACTGGGATGGCACGACTGTGGAGGTTTCAGACGGGATCGTACTTCGTCAGCCCAGACAATTGGCCGGCCATCTTGACGACAAATTTCGGATTATTTATCAGATAACGCTTCCACAGTCGCTGCGGTTCCTGGCAGAGGCGATGAAACCACTGAAGTCCGGAACTCTTGACCCAATCGGGAGCATCTTGAATCCGCCCGGTATGAACGTCGAAAGCGGCACCTACTCCGACCATCAATTTTGTGTCGAGTTTCGGTAAAAACTGAGCCATGAAGCGTTCCTGCTTTGGCGTACTGAGGCCGACCCAGAAAAAGTCCGGACGCAAAGAGGCAACCCGCAGGCGAAGAGACGCTTCCTCCTCGGCATTCAGCGGCCGGAACGGAGGGGTAAAGGTCCCCACGATTTTCAGGCCGGGAAATCTTCTGAGGAGGGATTTCTCGAGATCCTCTGCAACGCCTGGCGCCCCTCCGTAGAGGAAGTGCGTATATCCTCGGTCGATTGAGATCTTGCATGTCTCGAGCATTAAGTCCGGCCCAAAGACACGGCTCATGCCCGAGAATCCTCGCAGCCTGCCCACCCAGACGGTGGGCATCCCGTCAGGTGTGGTCAGCAAGGATTGGTTGAGGATGGCTCGCAAAGAGGGATCGGTTTGTGCCTCCATGATCCCGTGAACGCCAGTCACGCAAATGTAGCCCTTCCGACCATCCTCAATCGCACTGCACACTGCGTCTAGGGCCTGGTCCATGTCGATGGCATGAACGCCGACGCCCAGGATATTCACCCGATCAGATTGAGCGCGCGTGGGCACGGGAGTTCGTCTCACATGGACCGGATTCCCTGCGTCGTGACGGCAGAGAGGGCCTTAAAAACATTTCATTTCCTAAAAACCGACAAGCCTCTGGCCCAGCGCCACCGATCACATCAGCCCTTCCTCGGCTGATCAAGTTAACGGATCAGAACCAACAGTGTCTCCAAATGCCCAATTACGTTTAGCGGGTTGCCGAAAAACTCGAAGCGCGTTGAGGTCAGGCTGTGGAAGGGCTTTCCATCGTGGAGGCAGTCGCCGGCTCAGGGCCAGTTGGCATGAGTAGAGGCCAGCCCTTGCGCAACACGTAGTCAAGCCATGCGCCAGCCATCTGCGACGTCAGCACAGCCGCAAGCACCAGCGTTGTGTAGAACTTTGGGCTGATGATCCCGGCGTCGAAGGCCACGCTGGCGAGGACGATGCCGGGTCCACCGCGTGCGTTTGCCGTAATGGCCAGGTTGATCAGATCCAAACCCCGGAATCCTGCAAATCGACCAGCCACGGATACGGAAATAATCTTCAAGGCACAGCTTCCAATGATGAATGCGGCCATCATCCCTAACGACAGCCCCTGCACCAGGTCGAGTTTCAAGCCGACAATCGCGAAGTACACAGGGATAAAAAACGCGAAGGACACTTTTCCGATGGCATCAAGTGCTTCTGAGAAGATCCGGCGCTTTTTGTGGACCACAGCGAATCCGGCGAGGAATGCTGCAAACACTAGATTGACGTCCAGTACCCCAGCCACCACGCAATATGCCAACAACACTGCCATCGCATAAGCCACCGGCGAGTGCCGCGCCATTACGTTGAAGCGGGCCTTGTTGATTCGCTTGACGGCACGCGGGAGGATCGTCAACCCCAATGCGAAGAATCCGAACGTGGCAATTAGGTGACGCGACATCTCGTTTAGATCGAGCACGGTTTTGCCCGCGACCGTGGTGGCCACTGCAAGTGCCAGCCAGAGCACCATGTCTTCCAGCACCGCCACGCCCAGGACCAGCCGAGCAAACCGGGTATGAAGGATTTTCAGGTCGGCGAATATCTTTGAGACCACCGGCACCGAGGTCACCGCCACCCCCGCCGCAAGCACGATGATGAGAGAAACGCGATTTCCATGAGGCCCTGCAAGGACGGGACCTACGAACCATCGCCCGACCACGAGCCCAACAATAAACGGGATGCCGGTGCCCACGATGGTCAGCCACCCCACCTCACGGCGCTCTTCTCGGCTAAACAACTGTTGTGTTTCCGCCCCAGACAGGAACATCAGCAGCAGCAGGCCGAGCCAGTAAATCAAGACCAGAACCTGTCCCTGGTTTGCCGCCTTCAACAGTGCTGCCACGACTGAAAGTCGGCCGAGGAGTGTCGGGCCGAGGACGATGCCAGCCACGATTTCACCGATCACTCTGGGCTGCTGCAAGCGTACGAACACGTAGCCGAACAACTGTGCCAGACCCACGAGAAGTAAGAGCACGAACAGAACCGAGGTCAGCTCGGAGTTCGACACGTTTGCCCTCCCGCAGCGCAGGATGTGTCCCCCGCACCTCTATTTAAGACCTGTAGCGAGTCGGCGGAATGTTCGCGCTCACGCCAAGCATCAAATCCGCCCCAAGACTCTATTCATGTCGGAAAACTTTCGCAGCCTACCTACCCAGACTGCGGGCATGCCATCGTGAGTCGTGAGGGCGGATCTCTTGAGAATGGATCTGAGCTCGGCTGACTTCTCGTTCGATCCATCTGTAAGTTACGGTCAGGCCCTGTGTGAGAGAGACTGATGGTTCCCATCCGAGAGCCTTACGGAGCTGAGTGTTGTCGCTGTTTCTTCCACGCACGCCCTGGGGCTTGCTCAAATCATGGCGCTTTCGGATGCGCTTCCCCGCAATGTGTGCGACCAGATCCACTAGCTCGTTCACGCTTACCAGCCGGTCGGTCCCGAGATTCAGTGGAGCGGAGTAATCGGAAGCCATGAGCCGAATGAGACCCTCCACGCAATCATCCACATACATGAACGAGCGCGTTTGTTCTCCGTCTCCCCACACTTCTATTTCGCCTCCATCGGGCGCCAGACTCACTTTTCTGCAAATGGCCGCGGGGGCTTTTTCCTTGCCGCCATCGTAGGTACCCAGCGGGCCGTAGACATTGTGAAACCGCACGATGCGGGTCTCGAGCCCGTAATCTTTGTGGAAATACTGACAGAGTTCCTCAGCCCACAATTTCTCCCAACCATATCCCGGCTCGGGATCGGCCGGGTAGGCGTCTTCCTCTTTTAGAGGTGTTACGTCAGCGCTTTTCTGCTTGTATTGCGCATAGACGCACGCTGAGGAAGAAAACAAGAATCGTTTGACGCCATTGAGCCGGCTGGCCTCAAGCATCTGGGCATTGATCAGCGTATTGTTGCAGGAGATACTGGCCAAGAACGCTGTGATATACCCAATGCCTCCCATGTCCGCGGCGAGATTGTAAACTTGCTCTACATCGCGGGTAGCCAGAAGGCAGTTGTCAAACCTACGCAGATCCAACAGCTCAAACTCGTCCGCCGACGTTGGGGAGTACTCTGGGTGCTTAATGTCGACACCGCACACCCAATGCCCCTCGGCTCGCAGTCTCTGCACAAGATGATGACCGATGAAACCTCCAGCCCCAGTCACAAGCACGCGTTTTCCCGTCATTTCGTTTGACCTCCATTTGGATGTGGTTTTGCAATGCAACCGGTGGATATACATCCCCAAACCTGGGGGACACGGGTCTGGGAGCAGGAAATCTCTGCTCAGAACTAGAGTGTGACGCGCGTTTTGTCTACAGCCCCAGGCCTCATACCCTGACGTCTTCGGCCGGTGTTTGCCCTTTTCACGGGGGAGCGCTCACTTGTGCTCTTCGAAAACAGTACGGTCAGCGCCCGAGGATTCTCACAGATCCGGGGGTCGTTCACTAACTCGTTGATCGCAGGTTTTTCGACCTTCACGAACCGCCAACGCATCGGCACGTCACGTTCCTGTTCGAAGAGCCACTCGACCTCGTATCCTAAACTCTGAAGAGTGTGGAGATATTCAGTGATCGGCTGCGCTCCGATCACATGGGGGTGGAGCTCGACGAGCAGACGCGGACTGTACCGGCTGAGAGTCCAGTGCATCCCTTGCATAACCGTAACCTCATGGCCTTCCAAATCCATGCGCACCAGATCCACGCATCGAAGCGAGTACCGGGCCAATACATCGTCCAGGGTGGAAACCGGCACACGACGCTTCGTGGTTGGCCAGGGGACAGGCCCTAGGGAATGCCAGTTTGACTTTTGAGACACATGGATCTCCGCCGTACCGCTTCGATTGGAGATAGCAAGCTCGTGAATCAAAACATTGCTGTAGCGGTTGGCCTGAATGTTCAAGAGCAATTGCCGAACGTTTTCCTTCACCGGCTCGATGGCGATGACGGTTCCGCGCGGGCCGATCAACCGAGCTTCTACCAGGACGTAGTATCCGATGTTGCTGCCGACATCCACCACGTTCATCCCCGGCTCAAGAACTTGGCTGAGCAGATGGGTGGCGAGGGGCTCGTGGACGCGGTGTACCGCCAACTCTCGCGAAATGCCCTTGTCCTTGGGTAGGACGGTGACACAATGTCCCAGTACAAGAAATTCACGCTGGTCGCGAGAGCGGTACCACCACCACAGGAGCCAGTCATATACCCACAGGAACGGCTTCAGGCACTGGTACAACAGCTCCCCGAGCAAGGCCCCTGATCCCTCTTCCCGATAGACTCTCCGAGCGGCCTTCCACTTCTGCTGCAGAAACTGCCTCAGCCAATTTTCCGACCGCGGACCGATCCTATCCGCGGGACATGATGCCGAGCGCGAAAGCGGCTCTACACTCGTGCCTGCCGTATCTGAAGTCCTGGCCAAGTGTTCACCAGATCCTTTCGCTGCTGCCCGTGATCGCGTAGGCGAGGGACGCGGCGGAGGCCAGCGGCGGCAGCAGACTGAGGCGCGCGACTGCCGGGAGGTTGCCGCGCCGGACGGTGTGCGTCAGTTGGCGGGCATAGAGGACAGCACCGTGGGGCATTACTGGGAAGCAAAGAAAGCGACCGCGGGCAACGAGTTTGTCCGCACCAAATCGCGCTGCGGAGATCACTTGTGCGGGGAGCGGTAGACCAGTACCGCGATACTGTTGTATGTACTCAGAAATGATAACTAAGAAGGTCGCTGCCCCAGACCAGATACCACCGAGGTCGCAGGCGGTATGCAACTCCGCGTAATCGAGCACGCCCGCTTCCACCAACGTGGCTGTATTCAAGATATCGCACAGCCGGAAGTACAGGTGACGATACATGCGCTGTAAAGTCCCGGCGATGATTCGCTCTTCGGGAGCTGGCACGGAAAACGCGCGGCGTCCTACCTGCTTGGTTTGGCGGCGAGCAACGAACCGGCTCGCCAAACCGACGTGCTCGCCGGCCTGTCCGAGTCGGCCAAAGTGGATTTCGAGATCCTGATCCAGGCCTGGCAACCTGTAACTGTGTTTGTTAGCGAGATGGTCGCCGACAGTGCGAGGCAGGCGACTGGCTTTGAACCTGCGGAAGAGCAGCTGCGCAACGAACGGCTGATCAGCCGGGGTAAACAAATCAAGGTCGTTGCCAAAATCTGGCCAGTGGTCCAGGGTCTTCATCACCACTACCGGACAGCCTGCGGACTCCAGTTCGCTGCAGACAGCTTCCAAGAACATTAGGGCGTTCTCGATGCGCGCCTGCTCCGTCCTCAATGCATTTTCGGCGAACTCGAGCACTTCGCAAATCCTTGCTACCGCGGCAGCTTGCGCCAGTGGCTGAAGAGCGCGGAGAGCCACGTGGTGTGCGTCGGTGAGGGCGAGCAGGTGCTCGCGGTGCTGACTTTTCAGACCGGCAACATGGCCGACCGCCTCGGCTGATCTCTCGGGTGTGAACACCAAGAGCGATAGGGCCCGAAGATGCCCTTCTGTATTTGTATCGGTATGCAAATTATGTGTCCTCTCTGTCGCGGCAGCGACCATTCTGAGCTCTAGGCATTCCGCTTATCCACCCAGCACCCCCTTACGTGGATTGGGGAGATTAGGTGAGGTCCGCTGAAAACTGCTCGTCACGCCCTGGAATCAGACGGGGACCCGGGAGGTGCAGGCGACTTGAAATGAGGCCCTGATAGATTTTGACGAGTTTCTGGTAGTTTCTCTCTGGTGTGTAACGGGCTTCGTATTCAGCCCTGGCGCCGTGCCCCATGCGCTCGAGGCGCTGCGCATCCCAGCAAAGCCCTTGAATCTTCGCCGCCAAATCGTCCGGGTCACCGGCACGGAAGTGCACTCCGGTACACCCGTCAGCGACCATCTCTTCCATCGAGCCCAGAGCAGGGGCCATCACCGGTACGCCGCAGGCATAAGCTTCTAGAATAGCCGTGGGACATTGTTCATAGCAGCCGCTGGGATAGATTAAGAACTTCGCGCCCTTGATGGCCGCCAGCGTTTGCGGGTGCGTCAGGCGTCCGCAGAAGGTTATTCCGGTGAGCTTTCGCTGGGCCACTTGCATCTCCAGCTCGGGGCGGAGCGGACCGTCACCGATGATCCGAAGAGGAACAGGACAATGAGCCAAGTCCCAGGCCGCCAGCAAGGCTGTCAAGCCCTTCTCCTCCGACAGTCGGCCAACGAACAACGCATACTCTCCTTCCCCGGTGCGCACACCAGGATCAGGAGCAACGAAATTGGGCTTAACTACAAGCTTGCTGGCTGACAAGCCCGCTTCCTGGAACTTCCTTCGGGCAAAATCGCTCAGCACAATGTAGCAATCCACCAGTTGGGTCCAAGTCTCTCGCCAGCGGTGGACGGTCAGCATCATGGCCACCGTCGCCGTTGCTAATCGCGAGCCGTGATAGCAACCGTGGCTCACACCTCGCCACAAGCTGCGTTGCAGGCACTCCTCACAAATTCGGCCTTCGCGAAGGAAGTTCCCCGAAGGGCAAAACAGCCGGTAATTGTGGAGCGTCTGTACCACCGGCACTTGGGCGGCGCGACATGCCCAGTAGATGGACGGGGAGATCATTACGAAGGTGTTGTGCACGTGCACGACGTTAGGTCTCTCCCGCAAAAGCAGTTGGCGAAACTCCCGCCGCGTGTCACCTGCCCAGATGGTTCGCTTCGCGAGCGCCAGCTGGCGAAGCGATACGAATTGCTTCACCTCATGATTGCTGCGCACATACTCGACAACCTCGTGCCCTCTGCTGCGCAGGAGATCGCGTTCTTGCCCGAAAACAATGTCCTCGCCTCCGGGCTGTTGATAGGAATTGTGGACGAGGACGATCTTCATACGATCTGGGGAATTCCGGAAGGCTGCCCCTGCTGCTGTAGCTCTAGGGCGTGGCGGTTGGTGGCGTAGATCAAACCCGGCCGGTTCGAGACGTAATCGAGCAGTTCGCCTAAATGAGCCCATAGGTCAAGCTCCTCGATCTCCCAAGAGTGCCCATACAGGTGCCAGATGCCACCCTCCGAAAGCACGTCGTCGAACAGCCTCTTGCCCAGTTCGACCCAACTTCCCTTCCAACACGATCGGGTCAGATACCGGCACAGACCCAGCAGATCCCGTCGCTTTCCGAGGTTCTTCAGGTAGTCAAGAGGCGGGTGCGGGTAAGCCTGCAACGTTGTTGGCATCTCGAACTGTGGAAATTGCAAAGCCTGGCAGAGCATGCGCGTCGTGCGTGCGCCCAAATAGCCAGCCTCACGCACGGCCCGGAGAACCCGGCCGTCATATCGTCCCCGGGGATAACAAAACATGACAATGTCCTGCCCCAAGGCTTGTTCGAGCTTATGTTTGGAACGGGTTACTTCATCCCAGAGACGGCCGTCTGGCATCCCGATCAAGATCTGGTGCGACAAGGTGTGCGCGCCAATTTCAAAGCCCCCGTCCAACAGTGGACCAAGATTGGTTGCGCGCAGAGTAGGTTTTCCTCTGGGGCCAGCGAAAGGAACATAGAAGGTTCCGCGTAGTCCCCTAACGGCGAGCATCTCAGCAACCCGCAGGTCGCTGGGGTGTCCGTCATCCCAGCTTGTAGTTACGATTCTGATGCTGTTCAAGAATTTCGTGGTTTCGAGCAGTCTACGACTGGGCTGTTGCGCGCGAAGTCCAGAGACTAAAAAGTTGAAAATCGGAGGCGGCGTAATTGTTCCGCATGATCCCGATCGCTAGGCCCTGCAGGAAAAAAAACGGAATGGCACCGTGGGAAAACTCGAGCGTGGGCTGTACGCTGGTTTCGAGCAGTGCCACGACAAGATGAAGGAACAGCCAGAGAATCAGTGCCGAAATTCCCACCGAAGGGAACGAAATCCCGAGGAATCGAATGTAGCGCACCACCACCAGAACAATGAAAAGCAGCCAAATGGATAAGCCCACGAAGCCCAATCGGGCCAGCACACTGAGCGAGGAATTATGAGGTTGGCGGACAGCTATTCCTTCGTCGTTTTGGAAGTTAATGAGGGTCTGGCCGAAGCCTCCCCCGACGGTTAGGTTCAACGGGCTGGAACGAACACTGTTCCAAACCTCCCCATACCATTCGCTGCGGTCCACATCATGGGAAAAACGGGTATTCGGGTCAGTCAGTTCCAGTAAGCTCGAGGCCTGTCGTTGGATGAAGGATACATCCACCGGTCCCATGCGCCCCTGAAGTTTGATACCGAGAAGTGAGCCGGCCGAAACCATCACCACCAAACCCGTAATTGCCAACCCCAACGCAGAGGCAAACCTTGTGAGTTTCTTGGTTTCGCGCAACAGCAACAGAATCAAGATAATGAAGGTGATGCCGACATACATCGTTCGAACTTGCAGGATAGCCAGGCCACCCAGTTGCGCCACAGCGAGTACCATCAGAGCCCATCGAGGCCAGCGGACCACGGAGGGCGCAACCCAGAGGCAGTACAGTGTGCCCAAGAGCAAGAACAGGGCGCTGAGTTGGTAGTTTCCAAACAGCGGGACCGAATGAAACACCCCAGAGGCTGGCGACCGGGCTTGGACTTGCTCGCCCCAGGGAAACGTGTAGCTGTAAAGCAGGTTCAACACAAAAACATAGAACAGCCAGCGCATCAGCAGTTGTGTGTCTCGCGGACTCCGCGCCCACATCACTCCGAGGATCAGAAAGGTCGCGTCGAAGAACATGGAACTGTCCCGGAGGGCATATGCGCCATAGCGAGGCACATCGATGACCAGATGAATGCATGACAACAGCAGCAAGGCCAACAAGCAGACAACGGGAGGATCGTGCAGCGCTTCACGAAACAGGACTTGTCGCCGTTGAAAAACCGCCAAAGCGAGAGCTAGGAACATCCCCAATTCGCCAACCGGGAATTGGAACCCGCCCCCGCCTACCGCGAGATTGTCAAACCCATAGTTAAGGATAACGTAAGCTGTCATGGCGAAGAGCACCAGGGCTTGCCAAAATTCCAGGCGCCCTCGCAACCACCGGGAAATCCCATAGAGTGTGAGACACACTGCCAAACCGCCTAAGACGGCGAACGGGTAGATCGCCACAAGGGAACCCAATCCCGTAGCGATGGCGAAACCGAACAGTGTCTTCGCGTCCAAGTCCCTAAACCTTCGTAATTGTTTCAAGTCGAAATTGCCGTTAGTCCACCGTTTGACGTGCCCCTATCTGTCGATTGGTGAAAATGCCGCTGTCCGTTGCTCCGGCACCGGTACCGACATTCGTTCGTACAGTCTGCGCGACCGGATCATCCAGGCGCCAGCGAGAAAAGCCGTTATGCTCGAGACTAAAATGGCAAGGATTGCTCCACGCAATCCCCAAGCCCAACAGGCCGGAAGCCCAATCAATAAAGCGACCACGCTTGCAGCGAAATAAATCAGAGACACGACAGCAGGAGAGCGCAGGGCTCGGATCGCCGTGGTCAGCCCCATCGCGGCAGCCGATAGTATCGAGGCGACCGCGACGGCAGGCACAAGCGGAGCCACATCGGCATAGTGCCCTGCGTAAAAAAGATGAATAACTTGATTCCGAAAGAGGCAGACCAGCAGCCAGTACGCGCCTGATCCCAAGGTAAACAGCCCAGCCATTCTCCACCCCTGGGCTTTAACCGACTCCCAGCTGCCTTCATGCCCGAGGCGAGCGGTGTAGGGAAGCAGGAGCATGGTGAAGGCCGCGTAGGCCGAGGTTATGGGCAGAGCCAGATTCAGCAGAGCCCTTAAATTTCCTGCGTCAGCCAAGCCCGAAAAGTGGGTAACAATTGAGTAGAAAATGTTCCACGGGATCCAGATAAAAAGGCAGCCGGCGAGTGCCCAACTGCCATATCGCCAATGTTGTTCGCCTACTTCCCTTAGCGCCAGCGTTCCGGCGTTAGCCCTCTCCCCGGTTTCCGAACGCAACCGAATCAGAAGCAGAAGACTGGTCAGCAGGGCGCAGATTCCCATGACCAGGAAGACCGAGAAGGGCGAAACCACTCGCCCAAAATAGAGAGCCACGATCCCGCCCCAAAGGAGTGCCGAATAGACGATCGCACCGATCACTGCGCGTCCAGGCACGAGCTGCAGGTAGAAGGCTCGGCGCGCAAACCAAAACAGCAACACACAAGGACTACCAATAGCCATTCCGACGAAGGCCAGCGTCAGATAATCGGGTTCTTTCAGTAACGAACTTGCAGCCCCGACCAACCCTCCACAGATCACAATAATGGCAGCCATGCCTAACTGTAGCCTCATCAACAGCCCGAGATATTGCCGTAGAACGTTTCGGTATATGGAGGGGCCAAAAACTGTCATGGGTTCCAAGACCAAGGCCTGGTGGATCAGAGAGAGCAACACAAAGGTCGAAAAGGCCAAAGCATAGGCCCCGTACTGCTTCGCTCCCAAATAACGGGCCAGGACAACGCTGAGTACAAAGTTTGACCCGGAGATTAGCCCCTGGTCGGCAATGGCCATGCAGCCTTTGAAGATCCAGGACCGCCAACCAGCACGGGGGTCAATCAGGCGACCCACGAAGGAATTGGATTTGAGGCCACGCATTAAAAAAAGCCATGTGGCAAGGCGTCTCCCGTCCGTTGCTTTGCGCGCTGCGCGCGCCAATACACGCCGCTGGCGACGTTCAAACCGATTTGTTAAATGAGTCAGAACTGCGCTTATCGCTGCAAAAGTACTGGCTGCCGAGTCGTAATTTGTGAACACCACCGTGGAATTGGGAAGATTCGCGGCCAATCGTACGTATGCTCGCCGTTGACGCCGCAATTCATCAGGAGCCACTTCGTTCTTACGATTCAAAATGACCTCTGGCTCCGCATCCAGAATAAGGAACATCCTTTCGGGCTCGGGGGACAGCCGGATGGCTGCGTGAAGAAACCATTCCGGTCCGCCATAGCGATACCGCAGGCGATCGACCAGCACGTCGTGGAAATCGCGGTCGTAGACAATCATGGTGTTGTGCGTAAGCAAGGGTCCGATAAGAGCTGCGTATCCCACGCAGTAGTCCGCGACCACGGCCAGAATGTGCACGACCGATCTTGCCCAGCCGTACGGTGCATGCGTGTGCGGAGGATTGAACGCAGGAGAATAGCGCGGCCGGGGTCTAAGTATCTGGGGGCGCCACTGTAGAATCCGATGGGAATCAAATAAGGGCCTCAACAATTCAACAAACTTGTTTGTCAGGGTGCTCTTTCCCGCTCCATCCGGACCCAAGAGGACAATGTAGACACCGCTGGGCTGGAAGATGCGCCTTACAGCGCACTGGAATTGGAGGAGTAGGTGCGCCAGCAAACTTAAGGGGAAACGCCGAAGGCTTACCCTGGGCAGCTGCCCTCGAAGCCGCTTGGGCATTTCCTCCCAAGTGCCGTCGGAGCACATAACGCGCATTTGCTGCTCCCAGGCATGACCGAAGAGCCGAATGCCAGCGCTCTCCACCTGCGCGGCGCCGAGCGCTTTGGCGAGCTGCGCCAGCCGCACCCGCTCAGGAGCTGGGAGCACGCCTTCAAGGCTAGCCTTCGAGAGCAGGTAGCAAAATTCGTCCTCCTCGCTGGCGACCCAGCAGTTCCCTCGCTTCTGGCGCCGAGCCAGAAGCTCTCCCTCAGGAACAAACAACAGGCCTCTTGGAAATGCTTCTCGGATGGTCAAACTGAAAAACTGCAGGCCCACATCTGGGGAGTTGGCAAAGTCATACCGGCAATCATAAGCTGCCAAAGGCAAGCATTGAACGGGCGAGTATCCCGCCTCGTGCAGTTTTTGAAATAGAAGTGGCAAGCGAGCACGATCCTCGGGATGTATCGTCATTTCGAGGCGCGAAACCAATTCTTCGGTCTGCGTATAAGGTCCCGACAACAGGCAATAACGCAAGTCGAGTTCTGCCAACAAGCGTGATAAGGTCCCGGTAAAATCAGACAAAGTCTGCTTCCCTCCTGGAGCACTCACTTGCGATGCCGGCTGTAAAGTGAGTGCCCCTCTAATGTGCGCCTTCGGATTCACGGATCTTGTTAACCCAGCGCACCCGTATCCCCGCAGAGGGGCTCTCCGGGCGCGAGGGCTCACGCCGCGCCGGACCCCTTCAGGACCGCGGGGATGGTGCGGACGAGAATTTGCAAGTCCAGCCACACCGACCAATGGTCGATATATTCCATGTCTAGTTCCATCCATCGATCGAATTGGATGGAACTCCGCCCGCTCACCTGCCAAAGGCAGGTAATTCCGGGCCGGATGCTGAAGCGCCTTCGCTGCCAGTCCTTCTCAAAACCTCGGTAATCGCGGACCGGCAAGGGCCTTGGGCCGACAAGACTCATGTCGCCTTTCAGGACGTTAAACAGTTGCGGCAGCTCATCGATGCTCGTCTTCCTTAGAAATTTCCCAACAGTGTTGATGCGAGGATCGTTCTTGATCTTGAACACAGGACCGTTGGCTTCGTTCATGTGCTCGATTTCGATCTGCTTCTGTTCAGCATCGACCACCATCGTTCTAAACTTGTAGACCGAAATGAGTCGCTTGTTCAGCCCGACCCTCGTCTGCACGAACCAAATAGGACCACGGGAGGTCAGCTTAATGAGCACAGCTGCGATCAGGAAGATAGGCGCGCAAATCACGATACAAATCAAAGAGACAACGATGTCCATGAGACGCTTCACCGCCAAAGCGAAGATGCGCGGAGGCCTCGCCGGCAAGGTGATCAAGGAATCGACGCTCAACGGCTCAGCGAATGGCCGCGTGCGCTTCAGTTCGAACAAGTTGGACAGGACGTGCGTCGTGATACCTTGTTCTTCGCAAAGCGCCGCAATTCGGGAAGCCTCGGGGTACAGGGACTTGATCGGCAGAACGATCACCACTTCATCGACCACTTTGTGGCGGATGAAATCCAGGAAGCCATCGAAGTCGCACAGCAAGGGAGAATCGGTGCCTTGAAATCCGCCTATTCCGGGCCACTCCCGGTCAACAAAACCAAGGACACGGTAGCCGAGGGCAGGATTCGCCCGCAGGCTGTCTGCAAATTGCAAGGCGCGCGGATTGGTTCCGACGATCAAAATGTGACGGACATTGCGGCCTCTCAGCCGAATCTCCTGTAGTACAAAACGAAGAATCCAGCGGCTCAGGACCACGGTGAGAGTGCTCATCAACCAAAACGCTGCCAAAAACAAGGGGCTGGCAGTTTTCGAGTGAAAGAAAACACCAGCGGCAAACAGAATCGTCGTGGTCAGCGTCGTCGCTTTGAGAACGTCAATCGCCTCGTTACGCCGGGAAAGCCGCTTGGACTCGTACAAACCAAACGATCGGGATAGGAAGAGCCAAAGTAAAATCGCTGCCGCGAACACAACGAGATTGCGCACTGAGATTCTCAGCGCGAGGAATTCAGCAAGAGAGGTTGCTGCGATGCTGTCTGAAAACACGACGGCTGCCACGAGCAGTGAGCCCGCTACGACAGCAGCATCGAAAATCTTGAAGAGTAGTACGAGAATGTAGCGACGGGTGGTTACCACGTTCGGTCTCGGTGGAAATTATTCAGCTGGAGATGGGAGTTTGCGCGTCTGGTTCAGCGGGCTTGCTGGCCGGTCTTACACGTCGTGATTCCGGACGGTCTGCAAGCGACAGCGGGCGCCGGTGCATCACTACCCCAAGCACGCGAGCTCCCGCACTTTCGATTTCCTCTTTGAGCTCTCGCACCGCCTGCCGCGGCGTGAAACTCTGCTCGACAATGATAACCACCCCGTCGGCCATAGATGCCAGATACGGCGTCAGGGACTCACCGCTTGGCGGCGCATCCACTAACACGTAGTGAAAACTTCTCCGGAGTTCGTTCAATCGCGTTCCCAATCGTTCGAAGCTCAATTTCGATTGCGCCCTACTGGACGACAGCTCACCGACCGGAATCAGCCACAGGCCATCCTGCCCGACAGGCTGGGCCACGCTCTTGACGGGAGCGGCCTCGGACAACAGCGTTTTGAACCCGTCCCTATTTTCGACTCCGAAATAGGTATGCAAGGACGGGTTTGTGATGTTCGCGTCCACGATACAGGTGGAAGCTTGCGTGTCGCTGGCGAGTTGTTCGGCGACTTTCGATCCGATCCAGCCGCGTTCGTGCCCGTGTTCGACCGCGCAGAACACGAGCACGCCAGGAGATGGGCAGCCCGGCGCCAGGTAGAGTTGTTGAACGATTTTGAATGCTTCGCCTCGCGGGATTCCAGAGGGTGCCGGCACGAACCCAGCTTTGAGCGCTGCTGCGGAGGGAACTCTTTCCAAAAGCTGCTCATTCATTCCCGAGCGCAGCAAAATCTCAAAGTTCTTGCTGTGGCTCGTGGTTGACGGTGCGGCTCTTTTCAAGAGAGCCTCATCTCTCTGGGACTGACGCAACAGCTCAAACATCCTGCTCATCGCAGACCCTCCTCAGGGCCCGAGCACGGCTCGGATAGCGGCGTCTTGCGGCCCGATGCGGCTGGACGGCATCCGGAAGCGTTTCTTCGCGCCAGCATAGATGAGGTCAGGGTTCCTAACCTCGGCCCGGAATCAGCCCAGAAACAGGGTGCCCGCCAACACGGCCGTGAGTGCGAGGATGATAATGGTTCGGCGGACTACCGCCCGAAGTTCATCGTCCACCGTGGTGGCTTTTCTTCCTGCATATGGTAAGAGGCTGGATAAGGCTCGGGCCCATCCACTTTTATTCGCCGAACTCGAATCGACTAACGTTGCGGCGGGCTTCGGAGCCACTCCAAAACCTGCCTGTTGCTTGGCTGATAAGGGAGAGCCAAAACTCTGGCCGTTCGGCTGCGAACCGGGTGAAATCGCGACCGCTGCGTGCGCGCTTTCACCTGAATCACCCTTCATCTCAGCTGGCGAAGCCTCCGGTGAATGCATTTCGTCGAAATCCGGTGAGTGTTTTCCCGCTCCGGAATTGATCGGAACGGGCTGACTTTCGACCGGTTCATCATCGGTATCACCGCGATTGCTCTCTCCCCACGCCGAACGAATCGTGTTGTGGAACTTCTCGTAACTGGCCTCGTCGGTGGGCGCAACCCCGTCGAACGGGATCAACCCATCCTCCCCCATGCGCGCGGGCGCCAACGCGCGCGTTCCGAGGCCTTCGATATCCGAGTCCGCCAGGACTTCGCTCACGATGCTCGCGTCGATTCGCTTCTGCCGCTTCGCCAAACCCAGCGTCATCGCGCTGAAGCAGATGTTGTTAATGTTGCGTGGAATTCCGCCGCTCTTAGCCGCAATCAACTCCAGCGCGTCGTAGCGGAAAAGCGGAGGCCCGGAATAGCCGGCCGCGCACAGTCGGAATTCCACATGGGTCATCGTTTCCACACGCGAATAGGGCTGGAGGCGGCTTGCAATGGAAATGCGCTGTCGAAGCTGCGCCAGGGAAGGAAGCGACAGCTTGTCGGCCAGCTGCAGCTGCCCGGAGAGGACAATCTGCAAGAGCTTGGCGCGCGGAGTTTCAAAATCGGAGAGGAGGCGCACGGTTTCCAGCACGGATTCATTCAGATTTTGCGCTTCATCGATGACGAGGACAAATCGGCGGCCCAGGCGCGCATTTCGCAGCAGAACCGCGTTCAGCGCTTCGTGCATGCGAGCAATATTCTGCTCGCTTTCGTCTGCTCCAAGGTCGGTGAGCAAATATCGGAAGAATTCGCGCGAGCCGCACTGCGTCTGAAAAAGAAAAACGGTCTGGGCGGAGCCGCGCAATTTCTCCAGCAAATGGAACAGCAAGGTCGTCTTGCCCATGCCCGGCGGGGCAATCAGCGCCAGAAACCCGCACCCGCACTCGATGCCGTAAAACAGCGAAGCCAAGGCTTCGCGGTGCGTGTTGCTGAAATAAAGAAAGCGCGGATCGGGCGTCACGCCGAACGGTTGTTCGCGCAGTCCGTAATAATCAAGGAACATTCAGGCTCCTTCGCGTCCGTGGGAGGAAATCGAAGCCAGCACCGGCACGTCCAGAAATTCCTTCACATCCTCTGGAGTTACCAGGGCAGGGTTCAAAAACTCCGCTGCTACTGCGACGCTCGCGCTCAGGAGAAGTCCCATAAGCACACCCACAAACAGAATGAACTTGCTCGATCTCATTGGCACGGCCGGAACGGCGGCAGGTTCGACGATCGCTACGTTAATGATGCGGCTTCGGTCCAGAGCATCGGAAATTCGGGCTTCTTCCTGCTTACGCAAATAGAGAAGGTAGCTGGCTTCTTCGGTGTTCTTGTCTCTCACGAGACCTTCTTCGAGGATGCTCTGCTGATCCAGATTGCTTGCTTGTTCCTGATAGGCCCGGACGCTGCGGGAAAGCGCTTCTGCCCGAGCCTGGTCCGCCGCAAACTCAGAGCGAGCCTTGGCCAGCTCGGAGTCCACCCATTCGTAAACAGGGTTGCGATCCGTGGTCTCTTCCGAAGGTTTGGAGTTTTCGGCGGCTTCAATCGCGCCTTTGGTTTGGTCAATCTGCGTATCTACCTCTTGAACCAGCCGATAGCTGGGCTCGAATTTCTGCAAGAGTTCAGTGCGTTTGAGCTCGAGATTCAAAAGCGTGGCCTTCAGCTGCTCCATCAGCTGCGGGTTGTCAGCCGTTTTCAGCTGGGTGGTCAACCGCGGCGGCAGGGTTGCTGCTTGCGCCTCGAGGCTCCGAATCCGCTCCTCGGTTTCCTTTACCGAAGCTTGCGCCTGCTTCAGATCGGCCTGGAATTCGGAGAGTTTTTGGAGCGTGGCGGCTTTCTGAAGTTCCGGCGAAACCACCTTCTGATGTTTCGTAAAATCGAGCAGACGGGACTCCGCAGATTTGAGTCCCTGTTCGTATTGTTGGGTCTGCTCACGGAAGAAGCCCAAAGTTCCATTTGGTCGATGAACAGCCAGGTGTTTGTCCATGTAGAGATTCACGAACGTTGTCAGGACCTGAGCCGCCCGCGAAGGGTTCGTATCCTCGTAGGAGATGGAGATGAGGCTCGTCTTCGTGAGAGTTTCTACTTTCAGAGCGCTCCTCAGTTCATCGACCGCCGTTGCTAAAGCCTGGCTCGATTCGTTATCTCTCGGACGTGATAAATGCAGCCTGGTAAACCAGCGTGGTCGGCTTGAGATCAAGCCGCATGCGGTGGCTACTTTTTCGAGGAGGTCCTGGCTCTTAATGAGTTCCACCTCCGAATTCATATCAACCTCGGTCACGGGCGGCGGCAACTGCTGTTGTGCGGCGTTGGGATCTGCGGTTACTACGAGATCCAGCCGTTCGTGCTTGACCAGAATCGTGGTATTTGCCTGGTAGCGCGCCGGCAGAAAGAAAATGGCAAGGATCGTCCCGGTCAGCACGCCGAGAAAAGATAAAACCATCAAGCGCCGGTGACGTACACCCAAGGCCATCCAGTCTTTCATTTTCGAAAGCGGTGGCCGCTCATCCTGGCCCCGCAGGTTGACGTTTTCCATGCCCTGTCCTCATTTTGCCGCCTGCTCCCCACTCAAGGTACCGTCATGCCCAGGCCGGTGCTAGGAATGAACTGGCGGACCTTTGACAACTTGTTTTGAGGAACGTAGATCAAATCACCCGGCTGCAGGTGGATGTCCTCGGCCAAGTCACGATTGGCTAGCATCTGCTTCATGTCCAGCCTCCTTGCTTCTTCCCAGCCACCGCTGACCCGCCGGAAAAGCAGCACCTCGGAGTGCTTCGATTTGTCCGTAAAGCCACCCGCGATGGCCACTGCCTCCGCTACCGTGGTATCACCCCGCAAGTCATATTTGCCAGGCCGACCGAACTGTCCACCGGCGATGAAATATGGCTTCTCGAAATCCTTCAACTCAACGTTGATGACGGGATCATGAAGAAAATGGCCGTACGCGTTGTTGAGAATCTCCGTCAATTCAGGAAGCGATTTTCCGGCAACGTGGATGTCGCCGACCCCGCGGAGGCTGATATAGCCGTCGGGCTGGATCGCAACGCTTTGATCGTACTCCGGGGTGATGGGGAACGTGATCTGCAGGACATCACTCGGGCGAAGCCGATATCGTGGGTACCGTTCCGCAGGCCCCTCACTAGAACGCGGTAGGTTTTCGGGATTCTGCAGGCTGGCGCGCTCAGTTTTTTGGCGTTCGGCCGCCGCCAGGCTCTCCTGCCGTCCCGAAGCGCTTGGGCTCAAGGCCAGGAAGAGACACACACTCGTGCACGCTTTGCCGATCCCCTTGCCGCTCATGGCTTCAGCCTTCTTCCTTCTTTCAGTGCTCATCGTGCGTCACCACGCCGCGGTTCCAGCCTTCTTATGGGGTAAGAGCAGCCTGCGTCCATGCGCTGGAGGCGGGCCAGGATGGGCTTCGGGGAGCGGCCGGTTCAATACTGAACGCGTCGATCTCGACTGCGACTGACTTTTCCAACAGTGCCGCGGACAGGATGAGCCGAAGACCACCTTTCCGGCGCATGATGATTCCTTCGATTCCAATCAAAGGCCCGGATTTGATTCGGACACGTTCGCCAACCTCCAAAAACGGATGCGGTTCGACGTGCAAACGGCTCTCCACCGCCCGACGAATTGCTTCCACTTCTGCGTGGGGCAGCGACGCCACCTGGTTGCCAAACTTGATAACAGAGTGAACGCCCGGAGTGGAGAGTACGTCCGCTCGCCGCTCGATGAAGCCACGCAGGAAGACATAGCAAGGGAATAGCGGCAGCGGGAGTTGCTTTGTTCGATCTTTCCATCGCCGTGCCGATTCGTAGAGCGGAAGATAGGCTTCAATTCCGTGCGTCACGAAGCTCTCTGCAACGCTCTTCTCATGGCGGTGGCGGGTATAGACGACCTGCCAATCGGTCGCCTGGCGTCCCCATGCCAACATTTCCTGGGCCATTTGTGCGCAGCTCCGCCCTGTAAGTTACAAAAGACAATCCGCCAGTAAGACTTCTTGGTCTTGCGGAAAAACCGTTACGCGGCACATCGCCGCCAGGCTTCGATGGAAAATGAGTTAGCGTCCATCTCCGCAGCGGCGGCCCTGCCGAGCATCTCTACGGACAGCATAAGCCAATAAATCGTCTTATTCCGTACCAAGAAACCTTGGATTCCTCGCTCGTTCCTTCCGCATTCCAGTCTGGATACTAGTTCCTCTGTACCAAATGAAGATCACAAGGCTTCAGCACCACGGCGAATCCACTTTGTGCCTCGTTTGCTGATGGTTGTTCGACACGGAGCACTTGCCCTTTGCTCAAAACTCTCAAGGGGTTCCTTCCCGGCTCTATTGCGGGGAGAACGATCTCCATTTGGACTGAGACCGCAATTGGAGGACATGTTGGAGTACGGACGAAAACGCCTAGACTGCTCATGTCTCGAGTGACCCCTTCTCCTCGTACAAGACCATTTGGACCGCGCCAAGTAAACACTACAGACGCCCTGATCGAGAAGCGCACACTGTTTCTGAGCTTCACTCTGTGGTTCCAGGAAGTTTCGGTGCTGGGCCACACTCCGAAACCCTCGTTATTTCACCTAAAAATAAAGATTACTTAACTTAGGATTAAAAAACGCGAGTTAAGCTAAACCGGGATGAGACGCGACGCAAGAAGCAGCAAGTCACTGTGCTTTGCAGGCACTTAGTTTCATTTCGTGTTCGTGATTAATGGTACTAGCTCTTGCTAAGCCCAAAGCAATCGAATGAAGGTCACCGTTGATGGGCAGGTACAAATACCTCTGATCCCCAGTGACAAAAGTACCTAAAACAAATCGGCAGGCTTGAAAGTAAAGAACTTACATTTCATCGGTGGGCTCGAGTCTTGACTACACTAGCGTTGATTGCAGAGAACTGAGACGGATGAGGTGTGGGAGCGGAATCGCTTGATGCAACCCGAGTGATGTCCACAACAGCGTGATTATCACAGACGGTTCTGTTGGCCGAGTGCCCAAAGAACCAATTCCACCCGACTAGATAAGCCCAGCTTTTCAAAAATATGACCAAGGTAGTTCCTGACAGTGTGTGGCGTGATCCTAAGCTTGGCAGCAATCCCCTCATTGCTCAATCCTTCCGCGACTACCTTCGTAACCTCCCATTCGCGCTTGGTTAGTCGCTCCAGGCCTCCCGGCTTCACGGCTTGTACGGGGCTTAGGCGACTGACCAGTTCGAGCAGAAACTGGAGTTGGCGATTATTGATCCAAAATTGGCCGCTGTGCACCGCGCGTATGCATTTCGGTAGGGAGTGAAAGGTGCTCTGTCGGCTAAAAACACCTTTGGCCCCGCCCCGAAAGGCGTCAATCACCAGATCCCGGTCGTCTGAATCGAGCAGCATGACGATTGGGATTTCCGATGCGGCCTGCCGCAGTTGAAAGAGGACTCTGAAACCTGTCAAAGGCCCGTCCCGGAGATCACTGCTCAGGAGAGCGACCTGGGGCTTCCACTTCTCTAATTCTCGAGAGACGTCAAGGGAATCAATCCCGAAGGAGTGAACCTCGAATCTTTGTCCGCTTCTCCTCAGCGTCTCCTCAATGAGTTCACCTGCCATGCGGCTGGATTCCGCAACGAACACACGGATCGCTTCGACTCCACCTGCTGGATTGACACTGCTAGCGTGCTTCACCGAGCGGATCCTCGCTCCTGCCCCCTGCAAGTGAAGCGCAATCCGGTCGGTCCGGCCGCCGGACTCCGCTTGTGGCGACGACCACGCCTCCCAGGCATCGCCAAGGAATCGAACACTAGACTTCGTGACGCCTGCTGGACTTTGATCAAACGAAAAATGCGGGTCCCCTCAACACGAAGAGCCCGGTTCCGCCCAACGCCGCGGCCTTCAGAAAAGTCAACTGTGCACCAGCAGGCTTCCTTCCTTTAGCGTGAGTTAGTACGCTTGGAGAACCCTACAAGGGGGTCCTACTTCTCAAGCGTTCGCACTCCGACGCCGAATTACCGGGGGGACAGTAGTACCAAGCTAAGTCACTCTTGTTTAATGTCAAGTACCAAACTTATAGCAGTACTATCAGTACCCGCGCATCGGCTCCATTGACAAATTTTACGTCTTCCACTTTCCCGCCCGCTCCAAGGAGTACGAAAAACTCAGCGCTCGCAGACCAGAGTGAACCTTCGCTACTTTCACATTGCGCATTTGGCTCAATTCATCGTCAGTCGAGCCCCCACGATGCAAATCCATACCCGTCGAAAGATTTGCACCGGGCAGCGGCCGGGACAAATGCGCTAGATCTCTGGGGCATTTGCTTCACGCCCCGTCAAGCTCGCAGCGCGAAGCGCGAGCCTGTACATATGGATTACATGTGGATCGAGTCCTGCCGGCGTTGCCTTTGCTCGTACAGTTGGCCGAGATGATTTGCGGCACGGCTTGTTGTGACAGTATCCAAGAAGCCCGAAGGTATTTCCCCGCCTCTTCCAGATGGCCAAGGCGGAAATGAGTGTCCCAGAAGGATCCCATCCTGCGGGTCGAATTCAGAGGATCTCTACTGCTTCGCCGCCGAACTCTGTTTTGGGGTCCGGGGTTACCGGGGGAAGCGATGCCACACCCTCAACCACTCTGGTGCTGTCTAACCAATGTCCGCAAACAGGACAGGCACTGGGCTGCGCCTACTTACCTACCATCAATTCGAACAGAACCATCAGCTTCTCATTCGACCCGAACGTATAGGACGTTGACACCCACGAAGACATCCTAGTCGGCATTCAGAATAACTCCAATTACTCCTTCCCCTCCTTCACATGGGACGGCGTTAGTTTCCCGGGGCTCCCGAGTGGAGAACATATCTTTTTAGAGCTGAAAGATTCGTTCGACTACACGGAGGGGAAGGACGACGGCAACGACGATGACGACGCACCAGTACACGTTGCTCCAGAGCCCGCTTCTATCGCGTTGCTGGGGACCGGCCTCGTGTTCTTGGGCGGCCTCTTGCGGCGCCAGCTGGGGAAAAAGAACTGTAGTTAGCCGTTAAGCTACCCCCTCGTTCCCGAATACGTCAGCGTGACGTGGATCTGAATCAATCGAAAGCTCGGCAGGCGGAACCCATACCTCAGAGGCATATTCCAACCCAGTCGCCGCCAACCGACGATCAACCGCTCACGTCTTCAATTGACGCGCGATGAAAGCCTTGACCATCTCCCGCGCCCGGTCGGTTTGCGGTCCCTCGTTGGCGACCCACTCGTGCTCCGCACCTTCGAAGATCTGAAATTGGACGTCGCCGCCGGCACGTTTTTTGATGGTCCGGATGCGGGAGAAGCTGAGGTGGCTCATTGAGTGTTCTTGCTGTCTGAGTACCCCAGACGCAGCATTCCTTCCTGTTTTCCGAGTACCGCGCCTCGTATCAACCATTCGAGCGATGCCTGAAACAGGAGCAGGTGGTTCTTCTCCCACATCGCATTGTGTGACGAGCAGGCCAGGTCAATGAACACGTTCCGGTGAGGTGGGAGGTCTGAATACAAGT
>Ga0307477_10001037_pt1 | contig 25242 bp, 22 predicted proteins | sample atmos_gasesECM2C_FD_203316 | JGI IMG/M metagenome (GOLD analysis project Ga0307477, IMG submission 203316) | Hardwood forest soil microbial communities from Morgan-Monroe State Forest, Indiana, United States - atmos_gasesECM2C_515 | ecosystem: Environmental > Terrestrial > Soil > Temperate...
CGCCAGGCTCGAAGCTCAGCGCGCCTATCTCAAAATCCAACCGTGGCTCAACTCCGTTGGGGAGATACGCGCCGACGACCCAGCCTCAAAAAGGTTCGCTGCATTCGGAGCGGGCTCACGGATCGCCTTCCCTCAAGCTGCCCTGGTGAATCCCGGAGGTATGTCGGTCGGAACCGATACGTATATCCGATCCTATTTTTGCCTCGAAGCATATGCGCCCCCGGGCACCGCTGTTGTCCGCATCGGCAACGGGGTTCAACTCGGCCACTATGTACGGGTCACTGCATTCAATGGTCTCGACATGGAAGACCTGGTCGGTATAGGCCATTGGTGTTCGATCTCAGACTCGGTCCACGACTGGAAATCGGCTTATCAGGATGGCCGAGCTCTTTGGGACACTCCGCCCAAACTTGGACGCTCACTCCGGATTTGCAAAGGTGCCTTCCTCGGAAACAATTGCGTCGTCGTCGGCGGCATCACGGTCGGCGAGTGGTCGATCATCGACCACAACAGCGTGGTCAACCGCGACGTGCCGCCGCATACGGTCGTGGGGGGTAATCCCGCTCGTGTGCTCCGAGCTCGGCGCGAAGACGGTACTTGGGATGTCTTTGCCGAACCTCCACTGCTCACCGATTACAAGTTCGACTTGTCGTCTGCGGATTGAACTCGGCCGTCGGCTTCGACCCAACAACATCTATCGAAATGACGTCCGTTTGATAGACGCAGCGGAAGCGCGCTGCGTTCAGCGACCTGAAAGCTCTTGGCCGAGCCGCGCGCCGGGAAGCATGACAAAAATCAGAGTTCGGCCGACGCAAAACGCTCCAAAAGCGGCGATCCGCTTGAACCTCCCCCCCGTTCCTAGACGCTCAATTGCTTGAACGAAGCGCCAAAGAAACGGCAGAAGAACCCGCAAACGCACCCGGCGGGTCTCATCCCGAAATGTCCAGGGAGCACTGGGGAGGTAATACGTCAGCAAGGTGTTTCTGACGAGCGCGGCGCGACGAAGCTTCGATTCCCTCGTCGCCACACGATCGCGCAAAGCCCACCCGACTTCGGCAATCACGGGGTCGTTGAAAAGCATCAATCCACCGTCGACCATCTTCGGCATCCAGTCGTCAATGTCTTGAATGACATCTTCGTATTCGTGAGACCCGTCGATAAAGAGCACATCCAAGGAACCTGAAGCAACGCTTGGCGCTACGTCATGCGAAAGTTGACGCCTTAGCACCACTCGATCAGCTATTTGTGCCCGTGACAAGTTCTGCTCGAATTGCTTCAACCGCTCGTCGCCCCTCTCTCCGTCGATCTCCGCGTCGAACGGATCGATTGCCAATACCGATCCTTCGCCCCTGGCCACGACCCCGAGAGCCAAGGCAATCGTGGAGCGACCCTTGTGGGATCCGATCTCCGCGACCCGCCCGGAGCGGCTACAGCGGGCCGCTTCGTAGAGCAACCAACCTTCGTCCATTGACAGAAAGCTCTCTACGTCCGCAAGGGCAAGTTCTAATCGCCGCCGCCGCATTCTCTTGCTCGTATCCACGGCATCACCTCGCACAGTCCAGGGAGAGGCAAGGAGGTGGCGTCCTCGTCTCCGCGAAATAGGTTTAGATGCGACCGGCGCGTATCATGCGAACTGGTCGGCGAATCGCATTGCGTCGTCGACGGGCGTACCTATCGGCCAGTGGCCCACGCTCCCGAGATCGATCACCTCGACTTGTCCACCACCTACCCGCTCTGCAAATGCTTGGCATTCGGCCGCATCTGCGGCGATCGGGTCGTTATGGCTCGCATAGATCCGAATGGGGAGGCCCGAGAGCTGAGGAGCGTACGCCGCCGGCGAGTGACTGGAAAGCTCAGGGATCCCTACGGGAGGCCTTACTCCATACGCCGCACCGACACCGAATGTGCTTGCGCCACTCGAGCAATACACAGTCATTAGATCGAGGACGGGGCATGCGAGGATCACTCCACTCACCTGGTCTCGATACCGCAGCGACCAATTGAGCGCCAGAACCGCCCCCATCGACGTGGCCACCAGGAGGACCGGACCACCTTTCGCTCTGACCCGATGGCCGACGAGGAACTGGTACGCCTCGGTCATTCGCAACAGCGCATTGTCGTTGCCCCAAGAGTACCTGGCCGACGTTGGGCCCGTCTCGACGGTCGGGTCCCCGAAATCACAGGCCAGACACACGAACCGCCCGCTCTCGGCCAAGGCGCGCGGAACGGGCCACCACTCGACAAGCGTCTGATCGTGATGCCGTTGGCCTGCGGAATGGCAGACGATTACTCCACGCCGAGTGCCGTCGGCTCGGTAGGAACCATCCATTAACAATGTCGCCTCGTCGGCGGGGCACGAGGTGGTGTAGCTACCCAGGTCGATGGCGCGGAAGGTCCCAGGCATTCAAGGCACAAGACCCTCGACGAACGGCACTTCCAGAACCTTCTCGTGGGCGATCGGTCCGTGACCGAAATAGCCATCCTCGCCGAAGAGTTCTCCGTGGTCGGAGGTCACCACGATCCAGGTGTCGCGTGGCACGGCCTCGAACAGTCGAGCAAACACAGTGTCCAGGTAATCCAAGGCGGCGACCTGCCGTCGTCGCAGTTCATCGAGTTGGCCTTGATCGAAATATACCGTGTTGATGTCAGAACTCGCGGCCCGATCCAGCTCCTTCACAACACCATGTAAGCCAGGCAGATGCGGCCACTGAGACGGGTCCTCATGCGGTAGCGCGTAGGGATAGTGCGTCTCTCCCACGTTCAACAGATGGAAGGTGGGCTGCTCATCACGGAAGCGCAGAGCATCAACCATGGTCATCATGTCGTTATGCGTCGGCATCAACTCGTAGTGATCGAAGTCGCGGTTTAAAGGAGTATGCGGATTCAACACTGGCATCGAGACCCTGGCTTCGGTGCGGTAGCCGAGTCCCTTCTTCAGGTAGCTCGGAAGGAAAAGGGAAGGGAGGAGGCTTTTGAACTCAATACGGTCGATGCCGAGGCGCCCGCTATAACGGGCCAAATCCGCCTTGTAGAGCTCCGAAGCATGGACGTGGTGTGGACTCGAATGCGGTAGAAGCCCCATCAGCAAGTTGTAATGCGAGGGGGCTGTCCACGAAGCGTAGCTCCATCGACGCTCGACAGATCCCAGACGGGCGAGGTTGGTCGGTGACGCTTCGACCCAGGAATCGTAGCGGAGGCTGTCCAACACAACCATCACGAGGTTGCGGCCAACATCGTCTGACATGAGCCCCCAAATCCCTACAGGTAACCCAACTGGCGCAACTGTGACTCGATGGCCTCGAACACCTCGGCGTTCGGTGCAACTGCACGGGCTCGACGCACTCGTGGGCCCTTCAGGTCTGTCCGACGGCGTCCGAGCCTTGGTACGCGAGTTCCGATTTGGGTCTCGCTATCGCCGGACGCGGGACTCCGTGACGCAAGACAAATCGAGCCATACTCCGCAGATGCCAGACGCTCGCACGGGTAGCGAAACGATGACGCGTGAGCTCCGCCAGATCATGGACCATCGTCGTGCTCGAGGCCTGGACGACGCGGTACCCTGACGTCCAGGCACGCCAGCAGAAGTCGATGTCTTCGCAATACAGTCGATACCCGGCGTCCATTCCGCCAAGACGTCCGTAAATGTCTGCAGGGATCGCAATGGCAGCCCCGAGGACCCAATCTACGTCCACAGGCTGATGGCCTCGCGTGTGGTGCTCTCTTCGATCCAACATCAGATGCCGCCGCTCCCACACGGAATTCCTCATCAGCCAGCGCAGAGGAGAACGCCGCACGAGGGTAGTCATCGGAGTGGGAAATCTACGAGCCGATGGCTGCTCCGAACCGTCGGGGTACACGAGGCGCGGAGCGACGACGGCAATCGCCGGGTCTTCCTCGAGTGTCTTGACGAGACCGTCGATCGCGCCCCTTGTGACCTGGGTATCAGGATTCAAGAAGAGCAGTGTTCGTCCATTCGCAAGGCGCGCGCCGGCATTGCAGTTGGCGGCAAACCCACGTCGTCGCGGCGATACGACGAGGCGCACATCGGGAAATTGTCGGGAGATCAGCGCTCCAGTGCCATCGGTCGAGGCGTTATCGACCACTATGACCTCCTGCCCGTCCCTACAGGGGTGCTCCCGGACGCTCGCCAGGCACGCCACGATCTGTTGGGCGGACTGATGCGACACTACGATCACGCTCACCAAGGGCTTTCTTGCCCAGGCTGAAGGTGATTCCATTGTCGCCACGATCCTATCGTCCTTCCCGGCCAGTGCCTGAGTACAAGGCTGCCACCCTCACTCGCGTCAGAAGCCAGTCGACCGGCGCGAGCAACCGCCTCTCCAGGGAAAACGGGACGGCCTGCCCTATCTTGCGATACGGCGCTCCGCCTCTCAAGGCCTGCCTTCATCCGATACGCAGATTGATCTGAGCAAATCGGACGTGCCGCGGGTGACAGGCCTCCTGGGGTTCGCGCCAATCTCCTCGAAGCCGGACTGACCTGGCCAAGCTGATGGCTGGGACCGATCGTTGCCGAGTGGTTTTCAACGCGCTGGCACTTCAGCCGCAAGGCACGGGGGTGCAAACTTATGCCAGGGAGCTCCTTGCAGCGCTGGTCCCCGAAATCAACGCGGACTTGGCGGCGGTCGTCCGTAGCGACGCTGTCGACCAGCTTCCACGAGGAGTCAGCCCTCGCCTACGTTGGCCTGGCCGAGGAGTCCTCAACCTACTCCAGGGAGCCCGAGGTCTTGGGCCTGCCGATCTCGTGCACGGACTCGACGTTCAGATTCCGGCGCGTCATAAGGCTCCCGCCGTCGTGACCGTCCACGATTTGGCCGTATGTGACGTGCCCTGGGCCTTCAGCCGCCGCTGGGTGGTCGGCATCCGAGCTGCGATCGGCCATGCCATGCGCCATGCCGACGCTGTCATAGCAGACTCAACCTTCACGGCTGACAGAATTCACGATCTATATGGGCGCGAGGCGATTGTGATACCGCTCGCTCCTTCGTCGCGGCTTGTGCGCCCGAAATCAGACGAGATCAGCGCGGTACGCCGACGGTATGACCTGCCGTCGCGCTTCGTCCTCTATGTGGGCACGATCGAGCCACGAAAGGACACGGTGACGCTCGCCCGTGCTTGCCAGAGAGCGAGGCTCCCACTCATACTCGCGGGGCGTCTCCGCCGTTCTTCTCGGCCTCCGAGTGAAGGCCGGATGCTGGGATACGTCCCGGAGTCAGACCTGCCCGCGCTGTACGGCGCCGCCAGTGTAACGGCGTATCCGTCCGTTTACGAAGGCTTCGGGCTTCCCCCGCTTGAGGCCATGGCCTGTGCTGTTCCGGTCGTCGCCTATCGGATCCCGCCCGTCGAAGAGGTCGTCGCCGACGCTGCCGTTTTGACCACTCCTCGCGACGTCGACGAGCTTGCCGCCGCACTCACTGCCGTCGTCGCTGATGAAGAGCGTAGAGCGTCGCTGATCCGTGCTGGGCTCGCTCAAGTGAGTCGATTCAATTGGGCCGCCACAGCTGCCTCCACAGTCCGCGTGTACCGAAGTCTGGACATCGCGTGTTGACAGACAACACACCATTACCGGCGGTCCGATGTGATTGCGACCTCAGCACGTTCGGAGTGCGAGCCGATAGCCATCGATGGTGCGTCGCATCACTTCATTCCAGGTGAACATCTTGGCGCGGTCGAATCCGCGTTCCACGAATTGATCTCGCGCGTCAAGCGCTCGGTTAACACCCTGCGCGAGTGCATCCGGGTCGCTGGGTGGTACGAGGATGGCAGCATCCCCCGCAATTTCCGGAATTGCACCAACGTTCGTTGCCACAACTGGTGTACCCGAGGCCATTGCCTCGACAACAGGAAGCCCGAAGCCCTCGTAGAGCGAAGGAAGCAAGACGCACTCTGCTCCCCGGTACATGGCTGCCAGCTCGTGGCCTGTGACATACCCTTTCAACTCGACCCGGCCTGTGAGTCCATGACGATCGATGAGTGATTCGACCCGAGGATAAAGACCCTTGTCAGGACCGACCATGACAAGCCGGAGGTCAAGGCCCTCGAGCCGCGAGAACGCTTCCACTGCGTTCAGAGGATCTTTGCGTGGTCGCAGCGCCCCCACGAACAAGATATAGGGGGGGCGGTTTGGACGAGGACCGTCCGGGCGAAACTCGCTGCTCACCCCGTTGAGCGTGACAAGAACCCGTTCCGGCGGAACGTGATAGCGCCGGAGGATGTCTTGCCTTGTCCATTCCGACACGGTGAAGATGACCCGAGCCCGGCGAGCTGAGACGGGCACGAACCTCCGCAGTGCCCAACCGTCGAACCGCTCCTCGAGCTCTGGCAAGAGCTCAAAGGAAAGGTCGTGGACGGTGATCACCGACGGCCCTCGGTAGAGAGGCGGAACAAGATACTGAAAATGGGCAAGCCTTAGATCCACGCTGCGCAACAAACGAGGAAGCTCCCAGGCAATTCGCGTGAATTGATTGAATGGAGCCAGCTCTAGGGCCGTAACGCCGTGGGGTGCAAGTCCCGGGTCGCCCAGCACGGCGCCAATTCGAAGACCGGTCGCATGTCGTCCAACCTCTTTGAGGAGTTCACGCACATGAGTTTCGTCTCCGGTGCGGTGGCGCCCAAGCACGCCAGCATCGATCACCACGTCCAAGCTCACGACACTGTTCTTTCCCCTAAGGCTCCTGCTGCACCCACTTCGAGGTTCGCACCTGGCTTCCCTTGTCACGACGCCCAAGATGCGACCCCGTCGACATTCAGGAATGTAGTGCCGCCATTACTCTCTCTGGTTCCCATGCGCGCCCAGCGGCGAATCGAACTAGCAAGCGAGCGGGCGCCACCACAAGAGCCTGGCTGACTATTCGTTATCGGGTCGTGGATTCACAGGAAACAGGCCGCGCGCAGGCGCTCGCCCATCGTTCTATATGATCCGACTGTGAGCGGGTCCGACTCGACGATCACCCGCAGATTGCCGTCCGCCGGCCCAGTGCCTTCAGATGGCCCCGCGCCGGGAACCGGCGCTAGCCGCGAAGGGACCCGAGGAGTCCAAGGTGGCGTCTGGGAGGGCCTCCGACACGACCCAATGCGGGCCGTGCTCCTCGGCCTGCTCCTGGCCGCCGTCTTGGGTGTGATCGGCGCAGTAGCGGGCCGTGGCGGCCCAACCAGCTACACCAGTCGAACGGTCATGCTCATCGACGACCCCTACGGACTGGCGGTAGCAGGGAACTACACCACGTTCCTGCAACTCGACTCCCTTCGTTTCAAATACGCCGATCTGGTCGACACGACGCTCATAGCTCAGCCGGTAGCAAACGAGCTCCATCTCTCATTTAACGATGTCGCCGAGGCAGCATCTACCTTCTTGCCAACCCAATCACTCCTCATGAACGTTGACGCAACTTGGAGCTCCCCAAAGGAAGCTCAGGTCATTTCCGAAGCTGTGGCAACCGAATTGAGTGACTACGTCAAAAGGGAAGTAGCCACTTACAACATTCCACCGCCAAGTGCATTTACTCTGAGCGTGATCGATCCTGCATCGGCTGCGGTTTCTCATGGACCTTCCAGTCGCAAAGCGCTGACGCTTGCCATCGGGCTTGCCATCTTGGGATTTGTACTCGGCTTTCTTGGCGCACAGCTGGCGCGATACCTGAGGTAATCGCCCATGGGCGTTGCGGGGGATGTACTCCTCACTCTGATCGGCGTCGCGCTCGTGCTAGTCGCCCCTTTGGCGGCCGCGTTCTGGGCCCTCGTGACCTTCTGGCTCCTTGTACCTGGACTCCTTATCGTCCCTCACGCTCCGCATCTTCTGCTAGTCAACCGCGCCGTCTTGTACGCGTTCGCACTCCGATTGCTCTTCCGACGAAACCAAGGCGAGCCCAGCGTCTCGGCTTATGCTCCGACGCCAGTCCACATCGCCCTCGGCCTGCTGCTCATCATTTCATTCGCAGATGGGGTCGTGTTCGCGCCATCTTCAGTCTCCCTAGCCTCGGACCTCGACCAGTGGCTGAGCGTCCTCGATCTCATGGTGCTTTTCGTCGTCGTGCTGGCGGTTATTCGCACTATTTCGATCCGGCGTGCGCTCAACCCCATCGTGTTTGCTGTGACTGTCGCCGCAGTCCTGGGATTGTGGGAAAGAGCCTTCGGCCAAGGTTGGTCACACTTCTTTTTTGAAGGCCTGCCTGCAGGCTATCTCGCGCCGGGCTCAGGGGCACTCTCCACGCGGGGCACCAGTGTCCGCTCTCAGGTCGCTGGACAGTTCGCGCTCGAGTACGGCTGGGTCTTGGCCATACTCCTTCCTCTAGCGATCGTCGTCACGTTGCGATGGGCACGAGCACGCTGGAAGTGGGCCCGACTGGCCCTCTTCTTGCCAATCGTCGTTCTGGTCGCCGCAGTCTTTTCAGGCTCTCGCTCTGCCGAACTAGCCGCCGGTGCCGCGATCGTTCTCGTGGCGATGGTGGCGGGGGCGAATCGCCTTCTCATCTCCTTCAGCATCGGCGCCACACTCGTGGGCATCTTGGTGCTCGTCGTTAACCCCTCGTTCCTTACCTCCTCGTTTTCCTCTGCGGGCGATCCAGCCTCCATCCGGCTGGACCGTTTGCCCACCTTGTTCGCTCTTGTAGTCCACCGACCATTCATCGGCCTCGGGTTGAATGGGGTCTCCTCCGTCTTCGGTGGAATCGACAACGGGTATGCCCTCATCTACGCCACTCTCGGAGTGCTGGGAGTACTTGCGTGGCTTACCGTGATCGTTACGGCGCTGGCTGGCACCACACGCGCATTGCGCGCGCGTCGCGGCAGCGACATACGGATGCTCGGAGCAGCGAGCATTGTGGGTATCGTCGGAGTTGCAGTCGCGGCGTCGAGCTATGACCTGTCCGGGACTCCACAGTCGGCTTGGGCGCTCGTCTTTCTCGCTGCGCTAGGAGCGTCAGTCGCCGAGGCGGTTCCCATTGCTCCTCGGACGACTTTGAGAACGCGCTGGCGCCTGCTCATGCCACTCGGAGGTCTCGCGATCGGTCTTGTCGTTCTTGTTGCCACACCGGTCAGCGCGTCTCAGTCGCTCTCGGTCTTCACAGTTGCGCCCTGGGTGTCTGCGACTCAAGGGGTGGGCGCGGGAACCGAACTGGTCGACACGTTCTGCGGCTCAAACACTAACCCAGATGTCGTGCTGCCCCAGACGAGTGTGAAGTGTGTAAATGCCACTGACATTCGGTCGACGGACTATCCCGGCCTGGCCATCGTGACGGTCAGTGCCCCTACCCCTGAGGCAGTACGTCGCCAGGTCGCGCGTTTTACTCCGATCGGCTTTTACTTTCACAAGAATCTTGTCATCGCACCATCCGGACCAATCGCGACGGGCAAACCTGCGTGGGCAACGACCGCGCCCCTCTCAGGGGCTTGGGCTGGACTATTTGCGGCGATCCTTGTGCCGCCGCTCAGTCCGCGGCGTCGGCGGCCTCTCCACTCGCGCCAGGTCACACGCGATTTCGCTGGAAACATCGGTTTCGCGGCCCTTGATACCGGCAGTCGCGTCACTCCCTGATGACAAAGTGACCTCGCTCCAGCTGCAGCCGATGCGTCTTCAGCACTCCCCGCAGAGCGCCTGCGAGCATTGCGAACTCCACGAGGACTCCCATCTGGTAGCCATGTGCGAGGTTGCGCCCGACTTCCACAACGCCGTGCCGCCACACGAGACCGATCATGAGGCGACCTACTGCCAATCGCCCCGCCAGATCGGTGTTTTCGTCTTCGGGTGGATCTTGGAGCCTCCGTGTTTTGACCGACAGCGCTCCAAGGCCCACCCCGTAACCGAAGCAAGACCGCAGCTGGTCGAGCCGACCCCGCCATTGTCGGTGGACAACAACGGCGCGCGGATCGAAGCGACCCAGACCGCCAGCGTGCAGAGCCCTCAAGAATGCGTCTGCATCCTCACTGCCCGCCCCAAACATCGCACCAGGCCCAAGCGCCTCGTCGAACCCACCAATATTCTCAAGGGCGCTACGCCGCCATGCCATGTTCGCGCCGTGCCCCATCATCGTCACGTCGTCCCCGTCAATGAACGTCGCCGCCTCGTCCGTGGTAATCACGGACAGGGCGATTTGGACACGGCCATTGCTACCAGCGTCCGGAAGAACACGACCGGTCACGATGTCCGGCGGAGGGGATTGGTCAAAGGCTTTCACGATTGCTTCGATCCAACCTTCACAAGGCAGGCAGTCGTCGTCCGTAAAGGCAATCAGTTGGGTGGACGCTGCTCGCCAACCTGCATTTCGCGCCCTACTCGTGCCGGGGCGATTGCATCGAATCAGCGACCCGGAGGTTTCCGCGGTGATGCGCGCAATCGCATCCGCGTCACGCGACGCTGAGTCGACCACAACCATGCTGTCGATCGGTCTTAGCGTTCGCTCCACGGCTGCCAGGCTCTCCCTGAGAAGGTGTGGGCGGTCACGCGAGGCGACAACAACGGTCACAGGCAGGTCCGCCGACGGCGCGATGGGTGAGTCGTTCGGCATGAGGGCGTCGGGGTGAGGATATCCGTAGTAGCCAGCGAGGTGCCGCATCCGCAGGGTACTGCCGCGGGACGGGACCTGTGGGCATGGTGCGAAGGGGTCCGGGCACTCGGACACGACCTTGATGCTTGGCTCTGGCGCATTCCGGCCTCCTCGCCGAAGGTCGTCATTCCCGAATGGTGCCGCTATGAGCCCGTCGACATCGGCGCCTTGTGGCGGGCGCATCTGCGGGGACTCATTCGACCCCGCCACGACGCCGCACTTGCACGATGGGAGCCAGCTCCCGACGCGGTCGCAGTGGCCGACCACATCTGCTCGTTTGCTGCGACAGCGCCCTTCCCACGCTCGGTGGCGACCTTTCACTTCCGGGCCATCGCTGACGCCTTGGCGGTGCGACGGATCGGACTTGCCCAGGTTCAAACGGCGCGCGCCGAATGGTCCGCTGGCAGACGAGCTTCTCTGGTTCTTGCGTACTCGGAGCGCGTTGGACGTTCCGTTGGCGAGAGAGCACGCTTCGTGCCGATCGCTTACGACATACCCTCGGAGCCCGTTGCCCCGGTCGAGGCTCCAGTTGCCGCACTCATTGCAGACTGGTCGTGGGCGCCGAACAGGCGCGCGCTCTCATGGCTTCTCGCGGCTTGGTCCGAGGTACACGATGCACTGCCTCAAGCGCGGCTGTTGCTCGCAGGGCGATGGCTGAATCGGATGAAAGTAGGCACAATTCCAGGAGTGTTCCCGATTGGGCGGGTGGCACTGAGCTCAGATGTTCTCTCGCAAGCAGCCGTCGTGGCATTCCCATGTCCAACGTCCAGTGGGCCAAAGGTCAAGGTGCTCGAGGCGTTGGCCTATTCGATACCCGTTGTCACGACCGCTGCCGGCATCGAGGGCATCGTCCTGCCAGATGGAGCCGGCGCAGTGGTCGTTTCACGGGGGGAATTTCCACATGCACTCACCAAACTTCTGGTCGATCCAGAACGACGTGCCACACTCGGAGCCGCCGGTCGACAGTCGGTCGCAATCCACCATTCGCCAGTTGCAGCCGCCAGAGCGAGGATAGACGCCTTCGCTGAAGAATTCGGGATATGACACCAAGGCCGACGGCGTCGGCGCACGCCACCCCACGGACAGTCCAGCAAAGGTACAGGGCTGCCACCACTCGATGCTGGTGCTCGACCTGAACACGATTGGTCAATCGGGTCCTAACGAGCACCGTCCAATCAGTGACGGGCATCGCCGTGACCGAACCTCCCAGCAAGATGGGCTTCCACCACCATTTCCGTCCTTTTCGTCCAGCCTGGCGGCCGGCAGTCGCCACGTGCCTCAACTCTCGCAGGTGTCGATTTGCAGCGGCCGCGGTGATCGAATCGTGATCGAGGTGAGGTCGAGAGGTCCGACGGGACCTGTCGCTGCCTTGTGGAGAGCCCGCCCTTGAAGAGGCTCGAACGTCGGGTGCTCAGCCGATCGGTAGAGCGATGGATCTACCTCAGGGTCTCCCACGGAGGCGTGTTCGAGGTTTCCGATGTCGTGTGCTGGGTCCGTGACCGATGCGCCATGCGGCGCCGGAGCCGGCCGACCGCCCTGCGCCAGAGTGCGTGCCGATGGGGTCCCGGTGACCCGGAGGGTGCCGCGCCACGCAGCCCCAGCTCACGAGCCACGAAGGAGTCGAGATAGTCGTCAAGGCTTGAGGGGTCGATGAAAACTCGCTCGCCGAAAGCGAAGGCGCCCTGCCACCACAGCTGGGACACGCGCTCCTCCTCGCTGAGGGACGCAGCGAACCCGGAGGGGAAATGCGCGGTAGGACGGCCGTGGACGATGTGGTGTTTGAACACGAACTCGATGCGCGAGGGTGACACCTCGACCAGCCAGTGGTGGTGGCCCCATCCCACCCAGGGGCCCTGGATGCCGTAGGACTGTTCCTCAAGGCGGGAAGGTACCTCGATGTAGCCGGCTTTGCCGACGCGGATGAGCTCCGAGCAGACCCACACCGGGTCCCGCAGGTCCTCCAGGGTCTGGGAGCACACCACGAAGTCGAACTCCTCTTCGGCGAACGGCCATGGCTCGCGGGCGCAGATGTCGCGCTGGACCCACGTGGTTTTCGAGAAACGCTCCGGTGGCTCGCCATCTCGACCGTAAAGGCCGCGCGTCTCGTAGGGCATCTGATCGATCACGACGTCCGCCCGGCGCAGCGGTTTCCCCCAGCCCCCCACGTCGAGCACGCGGGCATCGCCGGGCAGCTCACGCAGGATGCGTTGGAGGCTCGAAGTGATCACCGCACGGTCATAGCACGCGTCTGTGGCTCCGCCCGGAGTGAGGCTACGCTCCTCGCCCTTGGAACAGGTTGCGATTCGCTCGAGCGTTCGTGGACTGGGTCGCCTTCCTTCGAGGTCCGGAGGTATCGTGCGGCGACCAGAAGCATCGTGGGGTTAGAGGCGACCACGGGCGATCTTCATCTCGGGCCGATCGCCGAGCTCGACGCCTCGAAACTCGCCGTGGCCATCCCACCCAGAACCGCTGGGCCGCGTTGCAGCCGACCGTCGATGCCTTGCCAAAGAGGGGAGCCGTCATGACGGGACCGGCCGAGCTTAGGGCTGCCGTAGCGCGTTACCCCTGGTACCACACACTCGACCTGGGAAACGGTGTGGTCACTGAGGGGATGTTCGACCATCGTCCAGTGGAGGGCCGCTGCCTGTTGCCCGACGACCTTTCGGGGGCCCGTTGCCTCGATGTCGGGACGATGGATGGATACTGGGCCTTCGCCATGGAACGGCGCGGGGCTGCGGAAGTCGTGGCTGTCGATCTGGCTGATCCCGAGGCATTGGACTGGCCAATCTCACTTCGCCATCGGATGGTGAAAGCGCTCGATGAGACAAAAGGAGACCGATTCGACCTGTCCAGACAAGCCATCGGGTCGAAAGTCAGCCGGGTGCTGCGTTCGGTGTACGACCTGGACGAAGATCTGGGGACATTCGACTTGGTGTTCTGCGGAGACATGTTGGTGCACCTCAAGGATCCGCCGACCGCGGTGGAGCGTCTGCGTAAGGTGTGTCGGGGCAGCGCCATCGTCTACAACCCGATCAAGGAGCAGTTCCCGTACCGGCGGCGCCCCCTGGCGGAGTTCGATGGGATCGAGGAGTTCGAGTGGTGGCTGCCGAACCGCGCCGCACTCCGACGGATCGTCTTGGCGGCTGGGTTCTCGCGAGTCGAAGAAGGACGGCCGTTCAATCTGCCGGCCCGCGCCGGCGGATCTTGGAAGGGCCGGCGCGGTGTGGTCAGGGGCTACGTGTGATCGGCGCCGCAGGCCCTGTTGGCAGACATCACTGGCGTTCAGCCTACAGCTGACAGGTGCCTCATCGCGCACCGCGCCGCCCTGGCATAGCGACTGCCTTCCTGACGCGCGAAGGGACGATCCACTAGCGGGAGCTGGTCCGTCAGGGCCGCGTTCGGCCGACCAAGGTGCGGCTTTTCCCGTCGAGTGCAGTTAGCCCCGCCTCGAGCCAATTTGACAGGAGACGCAGTCGTCGTTGATGACGGCGACCACCGACGCTGTCGAGGTTCGCCACCCGAGGTTGCGCGCGGCCGCCGACCCGGCCCATCTCGGGGTGAGCAACGTCCCGCAGCCTCAGTGGCAACGACCGGGCCAAACTGGCGACGGTCTCCCAGGTGGCGTCCGTAGAGAAGTCCGCGACCACGATCTCGACGGCCCTCGGGGGGAAGGCTCTGGCGCTCGAGCGCCCAAGAGCCACTTGAGGCATTCGGGGTGGTTGCGGGCGGCCACCACGACGGTTCCCCTTGCGGACGTTTACGCCGCGCTCGCTGGCGACAGCGCCGGCTCGTTGGGAGCGTTCCGAATGGAGGCCTCGGGATCTGCCAGGACGGGCGGAAGTACCAAGCCCAGCGCCGCCTCCAATTGCAGGCGCCAGTGGGCCCGCTCGTCGGAAGCTCCATACAGAACGGCCCAGAGGTAGCGGCGCGACAACGCCACCGTCTGCAGAGCGCGATAGAACGTCGCCTGGCGGCATCCGAGCGTTTCGTCGAGGAACACACGGAGGTTGGCGAAGTCCAGGGCGGCTCGGCGCTTGCCGAAGCGCTTGGCTCCGGAAACGTTCCCCACGTGACGGACGACAGGAGCTGGGTCGAACCACACCTCGAAGCCACAGGTCCGCGCTTTGTAGCACCACTCGAGGTCCTCGTTGTAGAGGAAGAACCGCTCGTCGAATGGACCGATCCGCTCCAGCGCATCGCGACGAATCAGGAGGGCGGCGCCGACTGCCCAGTCGACCCGGCGCAGTCGGTCGTGGGCCCAGGCTCCCTCGAGGCATAGCGCCTCGGCGCAGCTTCGGGGAAGCAGCGAGCGGAGCCCCGTAGCGTCCATCGCCGCCAACTTCAGGCTCGGGAACGGGTGAGTGGAGTGCTCCAGGGAGCCGTCCGGCCGAAGCAGTTTTGGCGCTACGGCAGCCGCCCGTGGATGGCTCCTGGCAGTCTCCACCATGGTGCCCACGGCTCCCGGCTCCGGCCATGCGTCAGAGTTGAGGGCCAAGAACCACGGGGCGTCGGAGTGGCAGATCAGACGGTTGACAGCTCGGGCGAAGCCGACGTTCTCGTCGCTCTCGATTATCACGGCGTCGGGGGCCACGGACCGCAGGGCCTCTGCAGTCCCGTCCGTCGAGGCGTTGTCCCAGATCAGCAGGCGTAGGTCAGCCCCCTGGTCGGTCCCGAGCAGCCTGCCCACGGCCTCCGAGGTCAGGGAAGCGCTGTTCCAGGTGACGACGCCCACGTCCACAAGCGGACGCTTCGAGAGTGGCAACGGGTCGTCCTCCTTGGCGGCTTCGGTGGAATTGGAGATAGTCGGCGGCTCAAAGGGTGCTTCGACACTCTCGGTAACGGCCCAGGGTGGCGAACCTCACCGTGGGGGCCGGCCTGTAAAGCTGGGAGTTGCCCGGCAGCCGGCAGCCCGCCCACCAGCGCGGGCCGATGAGCCAAGATTCGTGCCGATGCGAGTTCTGGTCCTGAGCAACATGTACCCTCCGCACGCCTTCGGTGGCTACGAGCGCGAGTGCGCCGATGCTGTCCGGCGATGGGCCACGGCCGGTCACCAGGTCCTGGTTCTCACCAGCGATGTCTACCTCTCGCCGGAGCTCCGACGTTTTGCAGGTACCGCAGGAGAGGAGGACGAGGCAGGCGTCGAGGTTCGCCGCGTGCTCAAGCTGTATTGGGAGGACCACGTCGTCGTGCGGCCCCCGCTTTGGCGTCGCCTGCGCTGGGAGCGGTCGAACCAGGGTGAGCTGGAAGACGCAGTGCGCAGGTTCCGACCCGAGGTTGCTTCGGCGTGGGCCATGGGGGCCATGTCGCTAGGCCTGCTCACCCGACTGGGACAACTGGGTGTGCCCGTGGTCTCGGTGGTCCGCGACCAGTGGCCGGAATACGCACCGCACATCGATGCCTGGAGCGACTTCGTATCGGGACATCCCCGCCTGGCCCCACTCGCTCGGGCGCTGACCGGGTTGCCATGCGCCCTGCCCGACCTCGACGCCCTGGGTCCCACCTGCTTCATCACCGAGACCGTGCTGCGGGGCGCACGAGAGCGGTCTCCATGGACCTTTCCCGGGGCGGAGATCGTGCCGGGTTACGTCGATCGCGCCGAGCTGCACCCCGGCCCGGACGCCGGGCGGCGACGTTGGTCTTGGCGGCTGCTCCACGTCGGGCGCTTTGACCCTCGCAAAGGCATCCATATAGCCGTGGAAGCACTTGCCCGGCTGCCGGCCGAGTCCACTTTGAGTGTCCTGGGTAGCGGCGACGTTCGGTATCTCGAGGAACTCCAGGGCCTGGCTCGGCGACTGAAGGTGGCCGAACGGGTGCACTTCGGCTCGACACCGCGAAACGAGCTCCGTGCTCACTACGCGGCGGCTGATGCGCTCGTGTTCGCTCCTCTGTGGGAGGAAGGGTTCGGGTTGGTCCCGCTCGAAGCCATGGCCTGCGGAACTCCGGTTGTGGCGAGCCCGACAGGAGGGGCCACGGAATTAATGGCCGACGGTGAGAACTGCCTGATCTTCGAAGGCGGCAACCCGGAATCTCTGGCTCGGGCTCTGGGGCGTCTAGCGGCTGATCCCGGTCTGCGCCGCAAGTTGGTCGATGGCGGTCTTGCCACGGCTGCTCACTACGACACCGATCGGCTGGTCGCAGAGCTCGAAGCTCTGCACAAGAGAGCCTTGCTACCAGCGGCTCCCGAGACGGCCAGTCGGGACTAGGAGACTGGGTCGCTCCGGAGGCAAGGCTCGCTAGTTGTCTAGGGCGCGCGCCCGGCACGAGGCCCGAGGAGGGACCCGAGGGAGAACGTGCAAGGAATACGGGGCGGCTCAAAGGCCAGCGACACAGGACGGCGAAGACGCCCGGCGATGAGGAGTGGGACGCAGGCTTGTTGGCAGGCAACCAGTGTCGCCGTGTCCTTCCGAGGCTCTATCGCGCCTACATAAAGGACGAATCCGGCGGCAGCCCATTGCCTCGCTATACCACGCTGCCTGTATCTGGTTCCGGACTCGCAAGATCCGATGGCAGAGCCAGCAATGTCGCTGTCGCGTGGTTTCCGATTCGAGCGCGACTTTGCTCGTCGGTAAAAGCCGGGTCAGCGGCGACGGCACGCCGCATTGAATGGCCCATCGCAGGAGGGCCGCAAGCACCCATCGACGGCCGAATGTGAACTTGTCACGACAGTCGTGGCGGGAGCCCACGAGCAGCTGATCGAGGTTTCGCCTCTATATTCGCTGACCGCTCATCGTCGGCGTCGCTATGGACGACGGCCACCACGTCTGCATTCACCTCTCCTACCAGGGCTTTTAGAAGCTCTGTCACATAGGTCTGAACACCAGTGCCGTACGGCTGGAGACCTAGCGCGTTGAAGACCACGCGAAAACGGTTGGTGTCGGTTATCTGCATGGGAAAGTCGGCTCTGGGCCGTGCCCGGTCGGTAGACGTCGTCGGCGCGAGCTAACGCCCCGCAGCTCAGTGGGCCCTCCGTCGGGAACGAGGCAACGAAGGGCTGCCTGTCGACGCAAGGCGAGGCGGTTAATCTCGTTCCATTGTGTGACGGTCCGGCAGCGACCTACCCACCCGCCTGTCGCGTGGGGTAGGCCAATGATCTCGACCGGGCCCGCTTAAGACGATTGGGACGACTCCATCTTGACAACAAACGAATCACCGCCAGTTTCCGTGGCTGCTCCTTGGGTGAGCATAATCGTGGTCACGCACGAGTCTGCGGGGCAAATCGCGGCGTGTCTCGCGAGTCTGCGTCAGCATGTATGCACCCGTGGGCAGGAGGTGATCGCCGTCGACAACGCTTCGACAGATGGAACCACGTCGCTTCGCGGTCTTCCACGTCCAGAGACGACAAGACCCAATAGGCGGAGGCGAGACGCTGAATCTGTACTTGCGTACCAACGATCAGACGTCGCCGGACAAGCCTGAAGGACTCCGACGTGCATCGTGCCGGTACAGATGCGCCGAACATCCTGCTCGTAGTGATGGACACAGCGCGGGCCGACGCGTTCGAACCGTATGGGGCACCATCTGGCGCAACACCAACGGTCGCTCAACTTGCCTCGATAGGTCACGCATATCGTGACGTTTTCTCGACAGCAAACTGGACGGTTCCCGCGCACGCCTCGCTGTTCACCGGGCTTCATCCATCGACGACTGGACTCGGTCAAGCGGCCGGCGGCCCGTTCGGTTGCCGTCATCGGCTCGAGGCGCTGAAGACCCGGATGCTGCCCGAGGTCCTGCGAAACGCAGGATATGCGACGGCCGGCGTTAGTACGAACATGTGGATCACGAATCATTCCGGGTTTGCCACAGGCTTCGACAGATTCGAGGTAGTCCGTCCCGAGCATCGCGCACGAATCAACGGCGGACGTCTTCGCGACCGACTCCTGTGGGACCTTGACGCGGTCCGGGCTGTTCAGGACGACGGAGCAGCAGATGTTGCGCGGGTACTCAAGCGCTGGCTCGAAGAGTCAAGGGGAGGTTCCTTTTTTTGGTTCGTTAACCTCACAGAGTGTCACTCGCCATACCTCCCGCCTCGCCCCTACAACGATTTGGCGATTTGGGATCGCATCAGAGCGGGCGAGGAGTCTCGGCGACACCTAACGCTCTCGGAGATTTGGAAGGTCTGCCTGGGCGCTGGCGTCATACCGGCCGGTGCGCTGGCGCGAATGCGCCACTTGTACACCCGTTCAATCCGTTACATGGACGACTGGTTGGCGCGGGTGCTCGATCTGCTAGATAGAGAAGGTGTGCTCGAAGAAACGGTAGTGATCGTTACTTCGGACCATGGTGAGAACTTGGGAGAGTCGGATCTGATCGGTCACGCCTTCTCGCTGGACGACCGACTCATCAGAGTTCCTTTCATAACGTCCCATAATGACGTTCTCGGCGGCGTAGGCGCCCAGAGTCTTGCGGACGTGCCTGGCGCCCTCGCCAACCTAATAGGAGCACGTGATCATCCTTACGATGGCGCAAGCTCGACCAGTGGTATCGCTGTTGCAGAACTCGAAAGACTCTTGGAGCCCTCCGATCCTCGGGTGGAAAAGGCCTGTGACGAATGGCAATTGAACGAAATTGGTCTCAGTCGCCTCACGACCTCTGCATGGTGCGCGACTGACGGGCGTTACAAGCTCGTCCACAACGGTAGTGAGGAGACTCTGTACGACCTCGCTGATGACCCACTCGAGCTGGAGCCGATGGCAGTAAGCGGTTCCCTTTCGGCTGCATTGTCGGCCGTTGTCGCTGATTTGCACAGGGCTGGCGAGGAGACGCTCCGTCGCGGGTTGGACGACCTCGAGGACATGTCGGCAGATTCGAAGCGTGCAAGAAGTGCCGCGTCCGAAGTTAGCGCGGAAGAGCTCGAGGCCATCGAGTCACAAATGCGCCGGTTGGGATACCTGTAAGGTCGGTTCATATCCGGTGTCGGAGGCCACGACACCATACTTGTCGTCCTGGAGTCTCCGCTTCGACTCGTGGCTCGAAGCGTCGCCAACCCAATCTCGCCCCTCTCGCGCCCTGTCGGGCGTCGATGGAGCTAGGCCTCCTGGACGGCTCTACCGGAATAGGCTGCTCCCGCACTTGACCCCACCTCAAGTCCATTCCTCGGAGCACTACACGGCCGCCATAGCCCCCTAGCCTGTTATGGCGAACGACTCGGCATGAGTGGTGTCGAGTCTAAGAGCCTTCTTCTTTCTCTGTTCCTTCCGAGCTCCTTGATGAAGGGACTGGGTTACCGGACGAAGGCCAGGGTACTTATGCCGGTGCTCAATCCACGCACTCTCTCTCAACCGCGCCTTCGAACACAACGAGTTGATGCCAAGCACAAGTCGCTGAGCCGTCGTCGACGACGACTATCTTTCCAGCGTCAAGGTTCGATTTTCCTGGACGCGAAGGCCTGCGGGCAGCACCTCAACAGCGTCGGACTGCGATATGTGGGCACGACGATCCTGATCTCGGGCTCCGACAGCTCAATTCGTCGGCCACGACCCACTTAGCGAATAACTGCGCGTCGGCGGGCTTGGAAGGTTCGCCTCAGCACGTCGCGGTTGGGGGTTCAATGAAGGAAAGCCTAGCTTGATCTTATTCGGGGGCCTAGACGTGGTCCAAGTCAGCAGTGAGTGTCGTCGAGTGGTCGAGCCGCCAGAGCCGTTGTCGTTGCTACCTGCCACGTCAGGACATTCCAGATGGTCGATTGTGCGCCGGCCATAGTTGCTGAACGACACTTCGATAGTGTCCGACACTGACCCCGAGCTCGCCGTGGATCATTCCGGCCCGAGCATCGACCTCCTCCACTCTTCTAGGGAAATAATCAGGAAAGACAGCGTACTGTTCAGGACTGTGGAAGTTGATGCACAAGTTCGACCAGACCGGCGACACGCGCGCGAGGTTGTCGATGTATCGGGCAAACAGACCGTACGTGGTGTACTCCACAACACCGGCGTTGAACATCGCGTCATACCATGTCTTACCGGTGATGCGTTCGATATATTTTTGCATATCGGCGATTACACCACCATGAAGTGGAACCACCTGCGATTGATACGCCGATATTTTGAGCACTGGCGCGGCGTAAGGCAAGTTCAAGAACCGAGCTGAATCGGACATCCAGCCGAGAAGCAGGAACGCCAGGCCTTCTGGTTCATGAAGATGCAGTCGGCCATCGAGATCGAAGAAGTCGCTCTCGCTAACGTTTCGCACGAAGAAAACGTCGCTGTCGACACAAACGACTGACTCCGCTTCCACTACCTTGGCTGTCGCCAACTTGACGACCTGCTGTGTCCACCGACCATCAACGCGACGGCGGAGGCGCGACTGAAGCGAGCGCAAAGCGGCGGGCCAATCCTTTCGGGATGGATTGGCGCGTCTGCGTCGCTCCAGGTTTCCTGGCAACACCTCGGAAGTTGGAAGCACCCTGAGTGCGTCGTTGAATGGTATCGATTCGAATAAAGGTAGATCCTCAGTGTGAACCACGGCGATGTGTGGAATCGTGATGCCGCAGCGGACGATCGATTCACGCAGGAAGGTAAACTTCTCGATATCACCCGCCCAGGTCGGTGTGACCATCGCAAGTCGCATCATAAAAGGCTAGCTTTCCTTCACTGCTTCCTCTCCTGCTCCTTTTGAGGAGCCGAGTCTTCTTCGGTCCCGAAGCGCCGCCTGAGCGACCCGTCAACCGTCCGGTCCAGCGGGCCGAGATCGCGAAGAAGTAATAGTAGCGAGCCGTCGGCGTCGAATTGGTAGCCCGACCAGTTCGGCGACTACGCCGATCGAAAATCGAACAGCCGGACCGCTCCACAGCGAGCGGCGAAGGCCGGCCCGAGCGAGTTCGGGGAAAGGGTACTCTCGCGGCGCGAAATTGCCCCCGGCGCGGGAGCCATGTGACCGTCCTCAGAACTCAAAAGCCCTCGTTCAGAATGGTAGAAGTCAGGACCGAAGGACTGACCTGAGCGTAGGGGTCCATTTCCTGCGGGCTCTCCCCACGAGTTGCTGGATGCCAGAGCGGGGCGACGACTGCAGTGACTCACTTCGGCGTTCCGTGACTCTCTAGCTGTCGGCCGCGTACATGAAAGCTGGCGACGTCAAGTCGCATTGCGGGGCCGCCCCACGCTTTGACCTTCGTCGAAGCAAGAGCCGGTTTGTTGCTCCACCTCGCGTAAAGCTTCTGGTTGTGTAGCGGAGCGGCACGATTCGGAAGGTGACCCGAGCGGACATGTCGGAGGGCCGGTTCGGCCTCGCCGCGTCGTCTCCTGAGCTTCCCTGCCTACGTGCCTGACCAGCACGCCCCACCGGCTGACGACGGGGGCTGGCCCGGGAACTTGCGGGACAAAAACGGTCCGGTATGCCGTTTGAGCCGGGAACGCCATCTGCCGCCCAAGTCCCCGCCTGCACCCTTGTAAATCACGAAGTGGGAGCGCCCGTGGTACAGGCGGTAGCGCAGCAGGCCGCGCTTCTCAGCGCGGTCGAGCAACCTGGAGATCGGCAGCTCGTGGTGCAGGTGCGGGTCCCCTGGGTCTGGTGCCAGAAAGTTGACCGCCACAAGCCGGGCACGTGACTCCAGCCGCTCCAGGAAATCGAACGGGTCGTCGACGTGCTCGATCACGTCGAAGGAGTACGCGAGATCGTACCCCTCTGGGATGGAATCGGGGTCCTCGACGTCGTAGACGCGGGAGCCGGTAATGCCCCGCCGGTCCAACCGCCACCGTAGGTATCGGGTGCACGGGTTGTCGAAGTCGGCGAAGTCGACCCGGTAGCCGTCCTCGATGAGCCGGAGCCCGTCGGCCCCAATGCCGCTCCCATAGTCAAGCAATCGCGACCCCGTGGCGGCGAAACGGCCGATGTCGACCCGGTAGGGGATCTTGGTGCCCCACGAGGCGAACGCGGTCAGGTCGTAAAGGTACGACTGGCTGGTGCGGTAGAAGGTGGCCTCGTCGCGGGCGGCTGCCAGCTCGGACTCTACGTGGAACGAGTGGAGGTGGAGGCGTTCTTGGTCGAAGCGGTCCCCGAGATAGGCGCGCAGTTCCTCGAGGTCGCGCTCCGCCTCCCAGGCGTTGAGAAAAAACGGGGCCAGATGCCGGTAATACCAACGGTTGGCCTCGCCGCGCCCGTGGAGGCGCAGCGGGCCAGGCGGAAGGCGGTTGACCACCACCGGCCAGATCATCCGGGGAGGGGGGGTGCCCAGCGCTTCGACGCACCGGCGCCGGAACCAGGGCTCGAACCAGGGGTGCTTGGTGGTCATCAACCGCTCGGCGCGCGCTGCCGCCTCGAAGCGCCGCCGTAAGGCAGGCCAGTCGTAGCGGTGCAGGTGTAGCCCCACCGCGTCCGGCTCGTACCAAAGGCGCATCCCCGCCTGCTCCATCCTCCAGCCCAGATCGATGTCCTCGTACAGGAAGCGGAAGCCGGGATCGAAACCGCCCACCTGGTCGAACAGCGCCGTCTTGAACGACACATTGGAGAAGTAGAGGCGCGCCCATCCGGCCCGGCCCGGGGTCAGTGCCTCGTAGTCGAACTGGGTGCCGGACCAGTCCATCCAATGCTGGATCCGACCCGCCGCTACCTCCGGGTGCCACCGCACGAGCCCGAGCACGGCATCCTCGAGGGCCGGACGGCGCGCGTGCGCGCCCAGGTGGGTCTCCACCAATCGCGGCTCGGGCACGATGTCGTCCGCCAGCAGCAGGGTCAAAGGCCGAGCAGCTGCCGCAACGCCCCTATTGCGGGCCAGCCCCAGGCCTCCCCGGGGCACGGTTAGAACCGTGAGCCCTGGGCGCTGGGGCAACCCCCGGTCCTCGTCCTCCCCGTCGATGACCACCACGGTCGGGAAGCCAACCACCGTCTGGGCCATGAGTGACTCGAGCATCCGGTCCAGGATCTCCCACCTCTCGCGGGTCGGGATCACAACTGCCAGATCCTCCGACCGAAAGGTCACTGCCCGATAGAGCGGGGCACGCCGGGAGGGGGGTTACCGTGACCGAAGTACTCCAGGGGCCGCGCCTGGGGATCGAATGCCCGGGTGTAGGCAAAGATGGTGAGGGTGACGACCGAATGCCGCCGGATGGCAACGCGTCGGCCGATGTTGGCGAACATCGTGGACTTCCTCAACACTGTGAAGTAGTCCTTGGCAAAGCGCTCACGCGGGTCGGGCCAAAACGCACACGTGGGGGTCCCCCGCGGTGACCCAGAGCAGCGACTCCCGGCCGGCAGCGGACCGCAGCTGGCGGACCACCTGACCGAGCGGGGGTCGGGAGGCACCGGGCTCGAGACCGGCTTCGCTTCGCTGGCCTTCTCCCGCCTTCATCCACACCCGTCGCGGGGGCGCCTCCAGTTCGAAGCCAGCAGCCTCCACCATGCGAGCAACGCCGGCGACGTTGGCCTTCCACCACCATGGCCGACCCATGCCGTCCAGCCACGCCGCCGGTCGGCGGGTAAGAGCGGAAAGCGAGGCGTCCACGCCGTCGACCACCATCAGCGTTCCGCGGCAGACCGAGCGCACGGCGCTGAGGGCGCCCACCGGATCACGCAGGTGCACCAGCAGACTGCCCAAGTAGACGAAGTCGAAGCTGCCTAGGACAGCGGGTTCCAGGTCGTAGACGCTCAGGTCGCGCCGTTCGACCGCTGAGCCGAGCACCCGCTGCGCCAGGACAAATCCCTCTCCCTGACCCTTGCGCCGCCCGATCTCCTCCCGCACCCGCGGGTCCGACACCGCCGGCCAGTCCCAGTTGGCCGGGTCGGGAACATCGATGGCCACGACCTGGGCAGCCCCCCGTCGCTCCATCTCGAAGGCCCAGAACCCGTCGAATGTTCCCACGTCGAGACACCGCAAGCCGGTGAGCGACGGCCACGGTAGCCGGGTGGCCACTTCGCGCGTGTCAAACCAGCCTGGGGTGATTAGGTCGGGGGCCAGCTCGAGGGTGTGGTACCACTTGTGCTGGCGCACCAGTTGCCGTAGATCGTCGGCGGGCGCGGGTGACATCGGTGGGCGAATCTACATTGCGGCGATGCCGCGTCCGACATTCGAAACCAAGTGGTGCGGGTCGGCGAACCCTCGACTAGGCAATGACCTGGACCCTTATTGTGGGAAACCTCTCGACATCTGGGCGCTCGTGGCAGCGCTTGCTTTGCCCGACCGAGGCCGAGTCGTCGTGGACATCCATTCGCAGGTGGAGGAGGCATTTCGGGTTCGCGAGATTGGGCGCGGCTCCTCCCATCTGACGGAGCTTCTACCACCCTGAGATCGCCCGGCGGATCCGGACCGAACCAGGTGTTTCACGCTTACTAGAGCAAGATTGGCGCCCAGTCGGCGTTCCCCAGGCTGCGGTGCGGTTCACCACACCTCAGGGGGCAAACTGCGACGTGACCGTCAGCACTATCACACGGTTGGAGGCACCGGAGAGGGCCGAGCCTACCCTCGACCTGAGCGGCGAGGCCACCTCGCCGCTCCTCTTGGCGCGCCAAACTTGGAATGCCCGCAAGCTCCTGATCATTCTGGCCCGCAAGGACTTTCATGTCCGATACCGCCGCGCATCGTTTGGAATTCTGTGGGCGTTAGCTCTGCCGATACTCCAAGCGGTCGTGTTGGCGATCGTGTTCTCTCGTGTCGCCCACATCCGCACGGCTCCTCATACCAGCTACACCATGTTTATCCTCTCGGGCATAGCTCCGTGGGCTTATTTCTCCCTTGCACTTCCAGCTGGTTCCA
>Ga0307477_10001039_pt1 | contig 25212 bp, 31 predicted proteins | sample atmos_gasesECM2C_FD_203316 | JGI IMG/M metagenome (GOLD analysis project Ga0307477, IMG submission 203316) | Hardwood forest soil microbial communities from Morgan-Monroe State Forest, Indiana, United States - atmos_gasesECM2C_515 | ecosystem: Environmental > Terrestrial > Soil > Temperate...
TGTCGTTCGCGCTGTTCGGCGTCGGGCACCTGGTCGGCTTGTGGGTCGGTGTCGCGATGTTCGTGGGCGCGCTGATCGCCTGGGTGTGGGGCGTGCCGCATTTCTCGGCGCTCTCGCCCCACCCCGCGGACCTCACCGCCGCCGGGCTCGACGCCCTCGCTCACGACACCTGGAGCCACAAGGTGCGCTTCGTCGGGGCGGGCACGATCGGGGTCGCGGCGGTGTGGACGCTGGCGAAGCTGGCGAAGCCGGTGGCCGCGGGGCTGCGCGCGGCCATGGTCGCGGCCCGTGCGCGTGCCGCCGGCAATGCCGCGCTCCTGCCGCGTACCGAGCAGGACATCCCGATCGGCCTGGTGGGGGTGGTGTCGCTCGCATGCCTGCTGCCGGTCGCGGTGCTGCTGGCGCAGTTCGTCAGCCAAAGCGGACTCGGCAGTCACCTCGCCTTCCTGGTGATCAGCGGCACGCTGTATGTCGCCATCATGAGCTTTCTCGTCTCCGGCGTGTGCGGCTACATGGCCGGGTTGATCGGTGCCTCGAACAGCCCACTGTCCGGCATCGGGATCCTCGCCGTGGTCGGCTTCGGACTGATTCTGGTGGTGAGTGGCGAGACGAGCGGGTCTGGCGGCACGGGAACCGCGCTGGTCGCCTACGCGCTGTTCGTGACCGCGGTGGTGTTTGCCGCCGCCGCGATCGCCAACAACAACCTGCAGGACCTGAAGACCGGGCAGCTGGTCGACGCGACGCCCTGGAAGCAGCAGGTCGCGCTGGTGATCGGCGTAATCGCCGGCGCGGTGATCATCCCGCCGATTCTCGACCTGCTGAACCGCGCCTACGGTTTCGCGGGCGCGAGCGGGCCCCATCACGAGCATCCGCTGCCGGCGCCGCAGGCGGGACTGATCTCGGCGCTCGCACAGGGAGTCATCCAGAACAACGTCGACTGGAGTCTGATCGAGACCGGGGGCGTCATCGGCGTGTTCGTGATCGCAGCGGACGCGCTGGTGCGCAAGCTCAGGCCCGGAGCGCACCTCTCGCCGCTCGCGGTGGGGCTCGGCATCTATCTGCCGACCCAGAGCACACTCATGGTGGTGGTGGGTGCGGTCGCCGGATGGATCTTCGACCGGCGCGCCACGCGCGGTCCGCGGCCTGAAGCCACGAAGCAGCTCGGCGTGCTGCTCGCCTCCGGCATGATCGTCGGTGAGGGGCTGGTCGGCGTCGTGATCGCCGCGCTGGTCGCCTTCTCGGGCCGGGACTTTCCGCTCGCGCTGGTCGGGGAGACCTTCGCCGACGGCATCGCCGTCTGGCTCGGCGGCCTCACCTTCGCGCTCGTGGTCTACCTGCTCTACCGCTGGGTGGGCCGCGCGCTCACTGCACGCGCGCTATAGCTCGGTGCTGAGATAACGCAGTCCCGAGTCGAGCGCGAGGGTCGCCACCGTCGCCGCGGCCGGAAGTTGTGGCGCGACAGTGAGTGCCGCGACGAGGTTCGCGCCGCTCGAGCCCCGCGCTCAGCGCGAATAGCGCTCGAAGCCGCGATGCCCGATGAGCCAGGAGCCGAGCCAGCCGGTGAGCCACACGATGATCGAGGTGAGGAGTGCCCCCTTGAAGCCGCCGACGTGAAAGCCCGGCAGCATCCAGGAAACCAGCGCCACCATGCCGGCGTTCAGCACGAACAGGAAGAGCCCGAGGGTGAGAATCGTGATGGGGAGCGTCAGGATGAAGGCGATCGGGCGGACGAGGGCGTTCACCACGCCGAGGAGAATTCCGGCGCCGATCAGCGTGCCGACGGAATCGAAGTGCACGCCCGGCACCCATTCGCCTGCCAGCCACAGAGCGATCGCCGTGAACAGCGCCCGCAGCAGGAATCCCGTCATGGCGGCGCCCCCGTCCCGCTTTGTTTCTCGACCAGCACCTTGAGCCGCGTCATGGCCTGCTGCCAGCTGGTGCGCAGCCGCCAGTACTGAGTATCCCACTCGGCCGTCGCCGGCACACCCGAGCAGAGCAGCCGCAGGATGGTGCCGCCGGGGACCGGATCGAGTATGAAGTCATCGACCAGCACCGTGCCGGCCGGCGGCAGCTCCGCGTGCGGCAGATACATGAGCCGCAACCGCCGCTCCGGCTCGAATACATCGATCTGCGCCTCGAACTCGGTGACGCGGTCGACGCTGGCGCGAAACAGCCCGCCCTGGCGGGCATGCATGATCGCCGCCGGCGAGCACCAGCGGGCGAGTTGCTCGGCTTCCGTGAGCGCTCGCCACACGGCGCTCGCATCCGCGAGGATGTCGACGCGGTGCGCGTAGCCGCGCTCTCTGTCGCTCATGCGGTCATTGTGCCATTCTGGGCGAAAAATCCGGAGGTCTCATGGCGTACGTTCACCTGGTGCTGGCGCTTGCGCTGGTCGAGTTCCTGCTGTTCGGCTTGGCGGTGGCGCGTGCCCGCAACCGCTACCACGTGCCGCCGCCCGCCACCACCGGCAACGAAATGTTCGAGCGTTACCTGCGAGTGCAGATGAACACACTCGAGCAGCTCATGATCTTCGTGCCCTCGCTCCTGCTGTTCGCGCGCTATGTGAACGCCTACGTCGCCGCCGCGCTCGGGGCACTCTTCATCGTCGGCCGGGCGCTGTACTTCCGCGGCTACGTGCAGAGCCCCGAGCAGCGTCATGCCGGCTTTCTCATCGGCGCCATACCGACCTTCGTGCTGCTCGCCGGCGCGCTGATCGGCGCGCTGCGCGCCGTGTTGCCGCTGTGAGGCGAGCGGCCCCGCAGCGCGCCTGGCCACCAGCGCGCCTCAGGTGTGGCGCGCCCGCCGGCGTCGCAGCGTGGCCGCGAGCGGCACGAGCGATGCCGCGATGATCACGAGCGTCACCACGCCGAAGTGCGCCCTGACGAACGGGATGTTGCCGAAGAAATAGCCGCCCCAGACGAACAGCAGCACCCAGGCGACGGCGCCGGCGAGGTTGTAGGCGAAGAAGCGCGCGAACGGCATGCTGCCGACGCCCGCGACGAACGGCGCGCAGGTGCGGATCACCGGCACGAAGCGCGACAGCGTCACGGCCATGCCGCCGTAGCGGCGGAAGAACTCCTCGGTGCGCTGCAGGTATTCGAGCTTCAGCCAGCGGTAGCGGCCGCTGAAGGCCCGCGGCCCGATGGCCCGCCCGATGGCGTAGTTGACGGTGTTGCCGAGCACCGCAGCCGCGATCAGCAGCACGCTCGCAAGCGGCGCGCGCAGCGTGCCGCTGGTGTCGACTGCCGCCAGCGCCCCCACCGCGAACAGCAGCGAGTCTCCGGGCAGAAACGGGGTCACCACGAGTCCGGTCTCGGCGAAGATCACGGCGCACAGGATCGGGTAGATCCACAGGTCATAGCGCGCCAGCAGCTCGACCAGGTGGCGGTCGAGATGCAGGATCAGGTCGATGAGCCACGCGAGCATCGCGCGGCAGGATATCGGGAGAGAGGGCGCCGTGCTAAGCGGCGCGTGCCTGCGCGCTGCGCGCGCCGTCTCAGGGCACGAGCTCGCGCGCGAGCGGCAACGTCCTGAGGTGCTGCTCGCGGGCGTGGCTCTTGAGCGCATCGAGCGCGACGCGCACGTCCGCATCACGCGCGAGGAGGGGAGCTGCGTCCTTCGCCGGCGCGAGCTCGGCGGGGGGCTGGCCGGGCCCCTCCTCGAGGACGTCCGGCATGATGCCTTTGCCGTGAATCGAGGCGCCCGACGGGGTGAAGTAGCGCGAGGTCGTGAGCTTCACCGCGCCGCCATGCGCGAGCGGAATGACGGTTTGCACCGAGCCCTTGCCATAGGTGCGCCGTCCCACGATCAGCGCGCGGCCGTGGTCCTTGAGCGCGCCGGCGACGATCTCTGAAGCGGACGCCGAGCCGCCGTTGACGAGCACCACGAGCGGCGCGCCATCGATCAGGTCGCCCGGGCTCGCCTCCATCCGGAAGCGCGCCTCGGGGGTGCGTCCGTCGGCGCTCACGATCAGCCCCGCATCGAGAAAGTCGTCGGCGACCGCGACGCCGGCCTCGAGCACTCCACCCGGATTGTTTCTCAGATCAATCACTAATCCTTTGAGAGACCCGGTATTGTCGCGTTTCAGGTGGCTAATGGCTCGGCTGACGTCCTGTGCAGTCGTCTCGCTGAAGGTGGTGATCCGCAGATACCCGTAGCCGGGCTCGAGCGTCTGCTCGCCGACACTGTGCACAGCGACCCGCGTGCGCCGCAGGGCGAACTCGATCAGAGCGGCGCTTCCTTCGCGCCGGACCGTGAGCGTCACCAGGCTTCCGGGCGCGCCGCGCATCCGGGCGATGGCGCCGGCGAGATCCGCGCCGATGTCGACACCGTCGATGCGCACGATCTCATCGCCCGGCAGGAGTCCCGCCTGCTGGGCGGGCGAGCCTTCGATCGGCCGCAACACCTTCACGACCCCGTCCTCGGCCGCGACTTCGATCCCGACGCCCGGGTACGAGCCCATCGTGGACAGGCGAATCTCGTCGAACTCTTCGCTGTCGAGATACGCCGAGTGCGGATCGAGCGCAGCCACCATGCCACGCACTGCCTTCTCGATCAGGGTGTGATCGTTGACCTCGTCGACGTAGTCGCGCTTGATGCGCTCGTAGACCTCGGCGAACAGGCTCGCCTCTTCCCACGGCAGCGACGGGCGCACCGCGGTTGCCGCTGCCGCCTCATTCGCGCGCGCGACCTGCACCGGGCGGTCGGCCATCACGCCGCCGGTGAGCGCGCCGCAGAATCCGAGCACCACACCCGCGAGCAACGCGATCAGCGTGCGCGAGCGCAGCGGCGCCCGCAATTTCGTTCGCCCGTGATGCACTGTGACCCGCCTCATACGGTGGGTCCGTCGCGCGCCTCAGCGCGCCGCCCCCGCGTACCAGGTCATGTCGTCGTCCGAGCCCACGGCGGCGGCGTGCGCCCCCTGCCCGGACTCGGTGGGCAGCGGCAGCTCCGTCAGCACGTCCGCGAGCGGGATCGGCCTGCCGATCGCAAAGCCCTGGCCGTAATCGACGCCGAGCTCTGCGATGCGCGCGCTGATCGCCTCGGTCTCGATGTATTCCGCCACGGTGGTGATCGACATGCTGCGCGCGAGCTGCACGATCGCCCGCACCATCGACTCCGCGCGCGCGTCCTTGAGCACGTCGCGCACGAAGCTGCCGTCGATCTTGATCATCGTCACCGGCAGCTGGCGCAGGTACGAGAGCGAGGAGAGCCCGGTGCCGAAATCGTCGAGCGCCACGCCACACCCGAGGCGCCGCAGGCGCTGCATCAGCGCCTCGGTGCGCTCGAGGCTCGCGACGCTGACATTCTCGTTGAGCTCGAAGCAGAAGAGCTCCGGGTCGAGGCCGCTCGTGGCGATGGTGTCGATCAGCTGGTCGGCGAACGTCTCATCGTTGAGCGACTGGGCGGAAAGGTTGATGGCGAAGCCGAGCGCCTTGCCCTCGAGGATCCCGGCGCGCGGCCTGAGCGCCTCGATGACGTGATTGATCACCCAGCGATCGATCGCCGGCATCAGCTGGAAGCGGTTGGCCGCCGACAGGAAGGTGTCGGGCCCGACGGTGTGGCCGCTCTCGTCGGTCATGCGGACCAGCAGCTCGTAGTGCGGGCGGGCGTTTTCGGCGGAGGCGAACGGCAGAATCAGCTGCGCGGCAAGGTGCAGCCGACCCGCATCGATTGCCTCGCGCAAGCGCGCGGCGATGGCGACGTCGGCGTGACGGCGCATGGTGCTGCTGTCGCCGGCCTGATAGACCTCGACCCGGTTGCGGCCGCGATCCTTGGCCATCTTGCAGGCGCCCTCGGCGCCGGCCAGAACGTGGGCGAGCTCGCCGCCGACGGCTTCGAGCCGTGCGACGCCGATGCTGATCGAGACCGGCATGCTGGCCTCGTCCTGCATGACGGAGAGCCGCGTGCACCCCTCGCGCAGCGAATCGGCGAAGCGTTCGGCGTCCGCGACCCGTGCCGGCAGCATCAACGTGAAGCGGTCACCGGAGATACGCGCACCGAACCCCCCGGGGGGCAGGCGCTGGCGGATGAGCTCGCCCAGGTGCCCGAGCAACGCATCGCCGGCGTGCATGCCGTACTTCTCGTTGATCACGTGTAGCTGATCGACGTCGATATAGAGCGTGCTCCAGGGCTGGGGTTGGTCGCCCTTGAGGTCGGCCATCAGGGCACGCACGCGCCGCTCGAGCGCTGCGCGGGTGTAGAGCCCGCTCAGGGCGTCGTAAGCGCCCTCGATGGCGGAGATCACCTTGCGGGCGAGGATCTCCGCGATGTGCGCATCGCGCTCGCTGAACGCCTCCGCCTCGGTCGCGCGCAGCAGCACCAGCACGCCGATGCAGCGGCCCGCGCGCGAGCGCAGCGAACAGCACAGCACGCGGTACGGCAGGGGCTCGCTGTCCGGCGGAGCCTCGTTGAGAACGAGCGGCTCACGCCGCGACTGCGCGAGCGCCAGCAGCTGGCGGTGCGCGCGCATGAGGAACTGGGTGTCGGGTGTCGCATCGCCGCCGGTACGCACCAGCGTGACACCCTTCTCGGGGATCAGCAGCGCCCCCATGTGCGCCCGCAGGTGCTCGATGGTCTGCTGCAGCAGGTGCGGCAGCTCGCCGCCGGCTGCCCCGGCCTGAGTGTCGGAGGTTCCCTGGGAGAGGAGGAGATTCAGGTCCTTGTCGAGGCCGCCGAGGGTCGCGCTCATCTCCTGGATGCTCGCCGTCTGCAGCAGGTCACGGCGCAGGCACTCGACCACCGGTGCGAGCAGTGAGTAGGCGAGCGCCGAATCGTGGCTGCGCCGCTCCTGCGGGTCGCCCGCCCGGCACACCACGGCGAGCAGTGCGTACAGCTGCTGCGAATCATCGCGCAGCGGACACAGGTACACCGGGTGGTTGCCCGGCAGCATGCGCGTCTCCCCGGGGCTGTCGGGGTTGGCGCGTGCCGTCAGCAGCGCATCGTCGACGATATCGAGGAGGTCGGGCCCCGTCAGCTTGTCGGTCGACCACAGCAGCTCGCACGACGGCCCGAAGAGCGTGACCGTCGAGGCGCGCGGCAGGAGCGAATGAATGAGGCGCACGTACGGCTCGAACCGCGCGCCGGGCTGCCCGGGCACATAATCGCTCTGCGCTGCTGTGCTCATGGATCGGTGGTCGAGCCGGCCGTATCTGTAAAGTCTCGCCCCGCTACCATTGCCCGGATCCGGCCGGGGGTCCTTGTTCAAGTTGGCAAACCGGCGCTCGGGGGCGGCGCACAGCAGGCAAAACATTGACCAGGGTCACACCCGGGGGGGGCCGGGGGTGCCGCTTTACCGGGGTCCTGGGAGATCGTCCCCCGTGTGGGGGTTTCTCAGGGGTCTGAGGCCTTGAACCAGGGGCGCGGATCGACCGGCTTGCCGCCCTTGCGGATCTCGAAATAGAGCTCCGGCACTGGGCTCCCTCCGCTGTCACCGGCGGCGGCGAGGGTGTCGCCCGCCTCGACGTGCTCGCCGGCCGCCTTGTAGAGCCGCTCGTTGTGCCCGTAGAGACTCAGGTACCCGTCCCCGTGGTCGACGATCGCGAGCAGCCCGAGTCCCGGGAGCCAGTCGGCGTAGATCACCCGCCCCTGGCACACCGCCTTGACCGGGGAACCGCGCTCGGTGGCGACCAGCACGCCGTCCCAGCGCACACTGCCGGCGCGCGGCTCGCCGAAGCGCGCCACGAGGTGGCCGCTCACCGGCCAGGCGAGCTTGCCGCGCAGCCGCGCGAAGGCATCGTTCCCCTCCACGGGGAAGCGTTCCAGGGCGGTACGCAGCTCACGCAGCAGCTTCTCGAGGCCGGCCTGCTGAGCGCGCAGTCGCTCGAGGCTCTGCGCGCGGGTGTGCGATTGGGCATCGAGGCTCGCGAGCACCTGCCCGCGTTGCGCGCGCGCCTGCTCGAGACCGCTGAGCTCGGCACGCTGTTTCTGCTCGAGCTCGGCGAGCCGCGCGTCCTCGGCCGCGAGCTCGCGGTCGAGCACGGCGAGACGCTCGACATCGGCCTCGATGAGCCGGATCTGGCCGGCGCGCGCGTGGCCGAAGTAGCTGTAGTAGACGAACATGCGGCCGGCGCGCGCCGGATCCTCTTGATTGAGGAGGAGCTTGAGTGGCTCCTGGCGCCCGATCTGGTAGGCGGCGCGGATCTGTCCCGCCAGCGCCGCGCGATTGTCGGCGAGCTCGCTCTGGCGGGCGTGCTGCTCGTTCGCGAGCAGCGCGCGCCGCGCGGCACCCTCGGCCCGCTCGCGGCGCAGGTCGCTGAGCGAGGCGCGCGCCGCGCCCACCGACAGCTCCGCGGTGCGTAGCTCGCGCGCCAGACGGTCGTGCTCGAGCTGCGCGGCGCCCACCTCGCGCGTCACCCGCTCGATCTCGGCTTTGACCGCCTGCAGCTGCTCTTCGGCCTTGCGGGCCTGCGCCTCGGAGTGCGCGGGTACCGGTGCGCCTGCCGCGCTCGGTGTCGTCGCCGGCATTGCCGCTGCGAGCACCAGGGCGAGGAGGGCGAGAGCCCGCGCGGCGGGCCCGCGGGTGCCTAAAAGCGCCATGGCGCTATAATGCGCGGCCTTTTTTTCGACCCCGGCAACGCCTGCTTTCGCATGGATCGTGTTCTCGAGTTTCTCGGCCATCACCCCTGGCTCGGCACTGTCACCGCAGTGCTGGTGGCCCTCGTGGCGGTATACGAGATGCGCTCCCGCTCGGAAAGCCTCGCCGCGGTTTCGCCGCAGGACGTCATCCGACTCATGAACCAGGGGGCGCTGCTCCTCGACCTGCGCTCGCCGGAGCAGTACCAGAGCGGCCATCTCTCCGGCGCCCGGCAGATGAACGGCGACCAGATCCTGAACGCGGCCGACACACTCAGGAAGCATAAGGAAAAGGCGGTCGTCGTGTACGACGAGGGCGGCTCGCTCGGGGCGGCGGCCGCCCGGCAGCTCGCCGCCCAGGGCTTCACCAGGGTGTTCGCGCTGCGCGGCGGGCTCGCCGCCTGGCGTGCGGATAACCTGCCGCTGTCGCGCGCCTGACGTTCGTGAGCGGATCGAAGGTCGTCATGTACATTGCGGATTGGTGTCCCTACTGCGCACGCGCACGCAGCCTCCTTGCCGCCAAGGGCGTCGCCTTCGAGGAGATCGACGTCGAAGCCCCCGGCGCGCGCGCCGAGATGCTCGCGCGCAGCGGCGGCCGCAGCAGCGTGCCGCAGATCTTCATCGCCGGGCAGCATGTCGGCGGGTGCGATGAGCTCGAGGCGCTCGAGGCGGACGGCCGACTCGACACCCTGTTGAAATCAAGCGGAGCCTAACGACCATGGAGAATGAAACACCCCCCGCTCCTACCCCGGTTCCCCCGACCCCGGGCGAGGGCACGGTGCTCGCGCTGCAGAACGTCTATCTCAAGGACTGCTCGTACGAGTCGCCCAATGGGCCGCGCATCGAGGGCAACTGGAACCCGCAGATCAATCTCGATCTGCAGACCGGCTCGGTGTCACTCGGCCCCGAGGTGCGCGAGGTCGTGCTCACGGTGACCGTGTCGGCGAAGCACGGCGAGGCGACCATCTTCCTGGTCGAGGTGAAGCAGGCCGGGCTGTTCGTCGTGCGCGGCTTCGGCGAAGACGACTTGAAGCGCGCGATCAGCACCGTCTGCCCGGGAGTGCTGTTTCCGTACGCGCGCTGCGCGATATCGCAGCTCGTCAGCCAGGGCGGCTTTCCGCAGTTTCTGCTGCCGCCGGTGAACTTCGAGGCGCTGTACGCCGCCAGCCAGGCACAGCCCGCCGTCACCAACTGACGCCGCGAGCGGCGTGCGGGCGCTGACCGAGGCGCCGGTGGCCGTGCTCGGAGCGGGATCGTGGGGGACGGCGCTCGCCATTCAGTTCGCGCGCGGCGGCCGGCCGGTGCGTCTCTGGGGCCGCGATCGCGGTCAGCTCGCCGCGATGGCGGCGAGCCGCCGCAACGAGCGTTACCTTGCGAGCGCCTTCTTCCCCGCCTCGTTGCGGGTCGAGCCGGAGCTGCCGGCAGCGCTCGCTGGCGCCCGTGACGTGCTGGTGGTCGTGCCGAGCCCGGCGCTGCGCTCCGTGCTCGCCGCGCTCGCGCCGCTCCTCGATGGGGCGATGCACGTCGCCTGGGCCACCAAGGGCTTCGAGCTCGAGACGCTGAAGCTCCCGCACCAGGTGGCGCGCGAAGTGCTCGGTACCCAGCGCCAGGTCGCGGTGCTCTCGGGACCGACCTTTGCGCGCGAAGTCGGCGCCGGGCTTCCGACCGCCATGACGGTCGCCTCCCCCGACGCCGCCTACGCCCGGGCGCTGGCACGGGAGCTGTCGTCGGCGAACTTTCGTGCCTACAGCTCGACCGACATCATGGGAGTCGAGATCGGCGGCGCGGTGAAGAACGTGCTGGCGGTCGGCGCGGGCCTGTCCGACGGGCTCGGCTTCGGCGCCAACACCCGCGTAGCGCTCATCACGCGCGGCTTGAAGGAGATGACGCGTCTCGGCGTCGCGCTCGGCGCACAGCCCGATACCTTCATGGGGCTCGCCGGGCTCGGTGACCTGGTGCTCACCTGCACCGACGATCAATCGCGCAACCGCCGCCTGGGGCTGCTGCTCGCCGGCGGCAGCAACCCGCCCGCAGCGCTCGCGCAGATCGGACAGGCGGTCGAGGGCTACGCCGCGGCGCGCGCCCTGCACGCGGTCGCCGCACGCGCCGCGGTGGAGATGCCGCTGTGTGCCGTGGTGTACCGGGTGCTCTACGAATCTCTGTCGGCCGAGGAAGCGGTGCGCGAGCTCATGAGCCGCCCGCTCAAGGCGGAGGCCGAGTAACACACGGCTAACGCCGCGGCTTGTCTGCCTCCGCCGCGGCCGCCTCGCCGCCGCGCTGCGGCTCGCCTTGCAGCCAGCGCTCGGCCGCGGCCACGGTCGAAAACACCTTCAAGGGAAAGGCGCGGTTGGTGGCGACGGTCTCGGCAAAGCGCATCGTATCGCCCTGCGCGTTGACGTCGACGTAGGCCATCGACTTCAGCGCCCCCGTGTGACGCAGCGTTCCGGCGGACGCCAGAGTGAAGACGTCGATCGTACCGAGGCGCGGTCCCTCGAGGCGCTCCTCGATCAGCACGCGCTGACAGTGCCGCGCGCCGCACTCGCGCATGACCTCTTCCATGTACGCCGCCACGGTCTCACGGCTATTCTGTCCCACCACGACGACGTGCAGATAGGTCGGCTTCTCGGTGAAAGTCAGCTCGTAGGACACCGCCACAAAGAAACACAACCGCGCGGCCGAGACAACCCCCTGCGGGCACGGCGGCGTGCGGTCGCGATCATACCGATGCCGAGCGGCGGTGCCCTCGCAGCTCGAGCGGCGGTGCGGCGCGGCAGCGCCGCGGCGCGCGCCATGACGGCTTTATTTCGGGCACAGAACTTCCCAGCCGATCCACAGGTACATGGCCACCCCGACGACGAAGCCCGCCGTCCGCACCCACGGCACCGCGAACGTGTAGGCCGCGGCATGCACCACACGTGCCCAGAAGTAGACGCTCGCCGCAGTCGCGATCGCGGCGGTATGAATGCCCGCGGCCTGCGCCACCAGCACGAGCGCGGCGAACACCACGAGGTTTTCGACCGCGTTGTAGTGCGCCGCCTTGAGCCGCTGCGCCCACTTGGCGAGCGGCTTGGGATTCTCCGGATAGCCGACGGCATCGACCAGGCCGCGCACCAGGATCTCGTTGAGGATGTAGGGTACCCACAGCAGCCCCGTGAACACGCTGGTGAGTGCCAGGTACCTGAGCTCGGTGTTCATTCTTCTCCCCATCACGGTCGGTGCGACCGCCTTCAGGTCAAGTGGACGAGTCTACCCCCACACTCCAATCGCTGACAGTGAGACGGCGGCCACAGCCTGAGCTGTCGGGACAAACTCCGCCACGCGGCGCGCGCGGCGCGCGGCGCATGCGTTGGCGGCGGTTCGATCAGAGTGGCGGCGGCGGCGTTTCGGGCTCGGGCGGCAAGGGTATGAATTCCTGATTGTCGAGGTCAGGGAGCTTCATGCGCCCCGCACGCCAGTCCGCCTTTGCCTGCTCGATCCGTTCCCGCGACGAGGAGACGAAGTTCCACTCGATGTACCGCTCGCCGATGGGCTCGCCCCCGAGCAGCATGACGATCGCGCTCTCGAGCGCAGTGAAGAGCGCCGGCTCGCCGGCGGCGAACACCAGCATCTGCCCGGGTCGGAAGCGCTGGTTCTCGACTTCGACCACTCCGGCAGCGACATACGCGGCGCGCTGCGGGTATTCCGCCGGCAGCTGCGCCTGCGCTCCCGCCTTGAGTCGCCAATGCACGTAGAACAACGGCGAGTGCGTCTTCACCTTCGCCCGGGCGCCGAACGCCTCGCCGGCGATCAACCGTGCCCACAGGCCATCGGCCTCATAGGTCGGCAGGTCGGACGCCGGGTGATGCACGAAGTCGGGATCGGTCTCTTCATCGCTCTCTGGGAGTGCCAGCCACGCCTGAATGCCGTGCATCCTGCCACCCTCGGCACGGGCGCGCTCGAAGCGCTCGGAGTGAGTGATGCCGCGCCCCGCCGTCATCCAGTTGACCTCGCCCGGGCGGATCGGCTGCTGCGAGCCGACGCTGTCGCGATGCACGATCTCGCCCTCGAACAGATACGTCACGGTGGCGAGACCGATATGCGGATGCGGGCGCACGTCCACCGAGCGCGGGATGCCGCGCGGAAAATCCACTGGCCCGATGTGATCGAAGAAAATGAAGGGACCCACCATCCGCCGCTTCGCAAACGGCAGGACGCGGCCCACCTCGAATCCGCCGAGATCCCGGCGCCGCTGATCAATCACGAGCTCGATCATCCGTTTCCCCCTGCTTTGACCGCCGAATCTGGGTCAACGTGTCTTCTCGATCACCGGCACTGTCGCCGTCGGCCGCTTCCGAGGATGGTGGTCTAGCGCCGAGCTCGATCTGCCGGCCGCTGAGAGTCACCTGCCGCGCCCGAATCGAGGCGAGCCAGGCCTGTGCTGGCTTCCACTCCAAAAAACACCGCGCCAACCGGAACGCTGCCCTTCACGGCTGAAACGACGGCCCCCAGACCTGCCCCCCCGAACCCACCGCACAGCTCAATGAGTTCCACGCCCTCGGCCATCAGCCGCCGCGCCGCCGCCGGCGCGTCCGAGACGCTCGACACTCCAACACACACCAGCGAGCCAATCTCGTCGATCCGCGGCTCAGCCGAGGCGTCATCCAGGGTGTAGATGAATGCCCATTTCTTGATGTTCATCTGGTCTGCTTCCCCTCGGTGCTCGAGAAGGCGGCACGGTGTCAAGTGGCCGGTAGGTCGACGACGTACTGGATCAGGAATGACGCAGTCAGGCGCAGCACCTCCTCCCTTCGCTCGCGATGCGGAACATGGCCGCAACCTGTGAGGACGGCCAGCTGCGACGGACCGCTCACATGGCTCGCAATACAGCGAGGGAACTCCGGCGATCCATACTCGTCAAGCTCGCCGTGAATTGCCAGTACCGGGCACGTGACGTTTGCAAGATACGGTTCGAGGCGCCAGGAGGCGAACTCAGCTGATAGCCAGACCTCTGTCCAGGCATCCAGGACCCACCTCGCCTTTTCACCGTGCCACTTCGCAATCCGTTCGAACTGCTTCGGATCACTGAATTGCGCCCTGGCCGAGCGGATACCCGACAGGGTGCGCGGCTCGACGAATGCCTGAGCCGCCTCGGTAACGACCGCATCGCATGCCTCACTCCGGGAAGCGGCAATGGTGAGTGCCATGGCTCCGCCGACGCTGTGCCCGAATAGCACGAACCGCGGGATGCCCAGTGCGCGCTGTACCGCCGGAAAGAATGTCTCGGCCTCCTCGCGGACGAAATCGACGGAAGGTCGTTGGCTCCGCGGCGTGGATCTGCCAAACCCGAGTCTGTCGTAAGCCACCACGGGTCTCGCCGTGGCTTTGACAAGCGCTTCCGGAAAGTCGCGCCATTGATCGACCGAGCCCAGCGAATCGTGCAGCAGGATGAGTGGCGGCCGATTGCTTTGATCCAAGCTCCAGCGGCGCGTGAAGATACGGCCGCCCGGGGCCTCTACCAGCGAGTCGCGAATCTCGATGTTCACCGTCGATCTTCACCGTCAGCGTGTCTCGGCGTTTGGCGCCGAGAGCGCTCCGCGCGTCACGGCCCGCTTTGGCGAGGGTGAGACGGCGTTTGGAAACCGTCCGCCGAAAAGAAAATATATCCCTTTGGAGCACCCAGGAGCCGGTGCCACCAGGACAGCACGCCAATCGTGTTGATAGTCAGGTAAGGTGGGCCGCTGCGGTCTGTGCGCGCATAAGCGCTCGAGGCCCATTCAGACTTCACCAGCTCGACAGCACAGGTCTCGGCTGCAACCGGATCATTGGCCCTCACCTGCACGATCCGCAGAAACCCGATGGCCAAAGAGGTCTCGATCGGTACGGCAATGCCCTGTCCCTGTACGGTAACTTCGTACCTACGCACATTCAGCTGTCTGACGGTGAGGCTGAGCGGCCTCCACCACCAGGCGAGTGTCAGGGCAGCGCCCGGGCACGCGCGTATCCGAGCAAAGCAGCTACCGCAAGCGCAAGCAGCACCGCCGTCTCCCAGATGCTCGGCCGCTCGAACGCATAGCGGGCGCTACCGGATGCTTCAATGAGCCAGGGGAAAGAGGCCAGTCCAATGCTGCCGGCGGCGACGAGAAGGTAACCGAACCGCTTACTCAGCAGAATGTATCTGCCGCCGATGACCAGAAGGAGCGCGGCGGTGCCGGTTGCGAGATACGACGCCAGCCAGTGCAGTTTCCACGTGCCCGAGTCGCTGCTCGGCACACGTACAGCGAGCTTCGGCATCTCGATCAGCGCGTATACGCACAAGGCAATTCCTGCGACCCCGAGGAGAACCGCGATTACCCCGAGCAACCGGAAACGCATTCAGTGACTCCTCACCACGCTTAACGAGCCTCACGGACGACTGTCAGATCTCACGCCGCGGATTTAGTCGACCTCACCTTCGAAATGCACCTTCGCGAGCCACAGTAGCGCGAATACCAAGCATCCGACGCTCAGCCCCAGCATGACGACTATCATCTGACGAAGCCGATAATCCCACTGTCGGTCAGAGAGATACACGGAAACGGCTGCCATCAGGTAAAGGTATCCGATCACCGCCAGAGGAAGCAGCGCCAGTACGGGAACCGTGCGAAAGCCTCCGAGGGTGCGCGGATGCACCAGCGCGAACCAGCAGATCTCCGCAACCGCAACCGCCCCGAACCACAGGCGCCCCCTTCGAAGTACGGGACTTGCGGGGATGACGCGCATATCGAGAGCTAACGATGTGCTCGAGGGGCGGCACGCGGCCGCTGCGAGCGCGATGGCAGCACAAAATACCGCGGCGCGAAGCTGCGCCCACCACTGAGGGTCATGGCCGGCCCCGGTCGAGGTTTAAGATCGCAGCGCCAGGTACACATACAGGACGGTTGCGGCGAGGCTGAGCAATGCCAACGGTGCCTGCATCCAGGTGGCGCGTCGATAGCTCGGAGCCCACTGCGCGGCCGCAAACTTCGTGTCCAGCGACATCCGGGTGCTCCGCGACGCTGATGTATAGCGCTGCGCCCGCAAACAGAGCGGCCGCGAACACGGCGATGAATTTCAGGACGACGAGCATCCACGGTTCCTGGATAGTTAGGTTGCGGCGGCCAGCGCATCAAGAGTCTAACCCCAACGATTCGCGTTCTTCGGGAAACCGGGGCGCTGTATCCGCACGACGCAGAAGCGTTGCCCGGTAGGCGCTTGCATGACGACCCAACGTTCCAGCCGCTGCACCACCTTGGCCCCGAGCTTCTCGAGGCGGGCCACTTCAGCGGCCATGTCGTCGGTCTCGATGTCTATGTGAACGCGACTCTCGTGGCTCACGCGCTGAATCTGCACGATCGGCTCATCCGCTGGGGTTTCCAGCATGCGGTAATTGCCGCGGCTGCCCGGGTGTTTGGGATCTACGGCTCGACCCAGCGCCTGCGCCCAGAACTGCGCAGCCTCGTCCACGTCGGGGGTATTGCAGTCGATCAACAACGCACACAGTCGGGAGTGGTGCATATCGGTAGTCTCGCTGCCTCGAATCCCGCTCGCTAAGCGACGCCGGCGAAGTTGAGTCAAGGGTCCTGAGAGCGCCCGGTGAGATCCGCCTGTTCCGCGCGCTTGATCGCAGCCCGATACCTGTAGACCGTCAGAGCGACCCCAACCGCCAGGAAAATAACCGCCAGGAGCAGATCACCCCTCTGGTATTGGCGGTATGCCAAGGCCAACCAGAACAGCAGCAGGACCAATGTGAGCGCAATCGGCATGTTTCATCTCCCTTAGCCGTAGTGCTCCTCAGGCGACGCCTTCAACGATCCGTAAATCGCGATCGGCCCCGTTGCCAAGTACGCGTAGTGCCTGCTGATACGCCGGACTGTCATGCGCGGCGATGGCCTGCGCGACACTATCGAACTCGAGGATAACGGTGCGCTGATCGAGCCCACCCTCGTAGACGCGCGCAGGCAGCCCGCGCGCGAGGAAGCGGCCGCCGGCCGCTTGAAGTGCAGGACCTGCCAGCTTGCCATAAGCACTGAGCGACTCCGGGTCACGGATCGAACGGTACGCGCAAATCCAATATGCCTTGGCCATGGTCCCCTGCCGAGTCTGTACGAACGAAACGTGCGCTTGTTGCGCGTGTTTTTCCGACGGATCTATCCCATACGCCCCCAATTGAGCTGCGTCCACTCAAACTGATCACTGTGTCCTTGTCCATCCGGCACACCTGGGTAACTTGCCGCTCAATCCTATAGGAGTTGCCTCATGCAGAGGTTTTTCTCGCTGATGATCATGTGCACTCTTCTGGCCGGCTGCGGCCTCGGCGAAACTGCGAGTTCGGCGGCTGCCGCCGGCGCGTCGCAGGGCGAGCAGGTGCAGCAAGCGACTCGGACGGAGGCGCGCGTCAAACAGCAGCTCGATGCAGCGGCGAGACTTGAGGCCGAACGCAGGAAGGGCGCGGAGACTGACACGCAGTAAGGCATCGAGCGCCCGATTCTGACCACCGATGCCATGAGCGCAGCGCCCGTTGTTTGCGCGCTGGCGACGTCCGCCGGGACAGTCACTGACGCCACCATCCGACTCCTCTCGGCGGTAACGTTCCCCACCAGCGAGGCTTAGGTGCGACCACGATCGACGCCCCCGCCAGTCGCACCAAGCGCTACGAACTGGCCGGTAAATGTACCGACAACTTGACCCGTATGCTCGAGCACCGCTAACACCGTGACTCTAGCCTTGCCCCTGCGCGCCAACGTAGCCGTGAACCGACTCCAGCGCTCCGGACGTTCCAGCATCGAGCGCGCTGTGAATTGCCCGAGAATCGGCTGCCGGTACTCCATGATGTTGCGTTGAATCACCAGGCGATTGGGTATGCCTGCGGCGTGCAGGCGCACGTGCAGCAACGCCCAGCCAGCCAGGATCGCGAGCGCCGACGCGCTGCCGCCAAACACCGACTGCCGGTGATTGACGTTCGGCTCGAGTGGGGCCTGCAGAGTGATCGCGTTCTCCTCGACCGATACCACCGCGACGCCCATCGCTCTCGACAGGGGAATTTGCGTGTGAATGTACTGCGCAAGCTCAACCGCCAGCACACGCGCTCCTTGTCTGCACTTACAGGAATCCCCTCTGACGCCCACAGGTCTCTATCCGTGCTGCATAAGACCGAAGTCGAGGGGCCAGCCTGCTGAACCGACAAGAGCTCGAGGCACAACCTCCTCCCACACCGAAAGTGCCTGATGAGCAGCGCAACGCCGGCCCCCTCCAATGATCGTTAGGTGCGATGCTGCACCGCCACGAGTGCCACACCGCCCGCAAGCAACAGGCACAGCGGCGAATAAACCAACGTGTCAAGACGAGCGAACTCGGTGCCATGAACACGCTTGAAAAAGCCGACGTATCTGAACTCACCCACAGCGCGTGCCAACAGGCCGAGCGCCAAAGCATACGAGAGCCACGATAGCGCAATCTGCGGCACGCCCAGCGGAACTATGTGGGCGGTGGCCGCGACCAGGGACGCAAAAACGAGCAAGATCACTCCGACGGCGGCTGTGGCGCGGCGCGTCGGTGTGAACAGCGGTTTACCGTCGACACTGGGCACCGCTCCACCGCCACCCGCACCTGGGGCAACCGCCATATAAAAGTGCCACACGGCGAGCGTTGCGAACGCGATGCAGACGGCTTGGGGTAGCAACGTCACCATGTCTATCAAGCTCGTGATGTCTCATCCGAAGAGTTGCAGCGGCAGCCGTATCGCAGCGGCGTTGAGCGAGCAGCGATAGCGGCATCGATAGTATCGATCCATTCTCGCGGCCTCAAACGCGTAACCCCGGCCCAATAAGGCCGAGCGAGGGCCCAAGCGAGCTCGGGATCTGGCCATGCTTCGGGATAATGAAGGCCCACACGACCGACAAAGGCGCCGCTTCCGAGCTCCTCAACCGCCCACATGCCATAGCCCCGAAGTGTCCAGTGTCCGACAAGTCGATGGCTAAATGACGCCATGCGTCTTCGCGCGACAGCGGACCATGATCACCAACATATCGCATTAGGTCGGCGTCCGCACACAGCGCTGCATACTCGTTAAAGTCTGACTGATTCCGCCAACTGCCGAAGCCGCAAACGCGGTGTGTCAAGCGAGGACGCGGCGCGCATCGTGAGGTCTAACGGTGTGAGGCGCCGGCCGCCGCCCGGCCCTCTGACGTGCCGTGCGCGCACAGTGTCCTACGGACCCACAGCGGCTTCCTTCGCGATCATGGCCCCTCCGAGGATTGTTAGGCGGCGCACTTCGAGTGCGGCTTGATTGCAAAGCGACATTGTCTAGCAAGCGCGAGTGCGTACAATACGCACATGGCTGTTCTGCAAAGTAGGTACTTCGTCCGGCTGCGGCCAGACCTGCCACCACAGGAGGCCAGCGAGTTCCGTGCGTTCGCGAAAAAGCCACCGTCCGGCAAACCGCCAAGTGACCTCCGACTCATTCTCGCGTGCGCCCGGATCGACTTAAGCCACCAGGTTTTCGCCAAATTGACTATCGTCCTGGACGAGGGATCGCCGCCGATCGACCTCTGGGTGCCCCACCAGATGATCCTGATGATCGGGGATATCAGCGAGATGGGACGCGCTCCTGTGGTGTTCACACCAACAGAATAAAAGCATCCCGCGCGGGCGCTCCCCCGCGGCGATCTCACCCGTCACGGCCTACTCCAACGGATTGTTAGGCAGGCTGTCACATTCGGACAAAGTATGGGATAGCGATGAGCGCGATTCCCAGCGTGACGAGTAGAGCAGTGTTGGAAACGAAATACGGGAAGATCATCAGAGTGAGGCCACAGACCAGTGGCACAACCCTCTTCTGCCTTCTGCCGTATACGAAGAAGCCAAGCCCGATCGACCCGAATAACAACCCCCAAAGAAGAGATGACGTGTCCAAAGCGCCTAACGGTGAGGTTGAGCGGCCGGCAGACCACGCCAGAGAGGCGCCACGGGCCTACCATCTCTCCCGGGACCCGCAGCGCCAATCAGACCACGCCTCACGGCCCCCCTCCAACGAGTGTTAGAGGCCTCACCGTCATCATAGCCGCCTGCGTGCAGGGTGATTCTCAGGCGCAATCGCATTACAACAACCGCGTAATTACATCCCGAAGTGTCGGAGAAGCTCCCGAACAAACAGCGAGATGACCGCAATTAAGAGACCAAGAACCAGGTAAAGACTCACACCGGTAAGACGCGGAAAGGCGCTCTTGCTCAAGGCAAAGACGATCGCGGCGACTACTCCCGCTGCAATGGCTCCGACCCAGTCTACGTGATACCCAGTCATGCATTAATTGTTAGAGCGCGCCATTACCTATGCGCTTCCATGTACGCCCGCAACAGTGCGTTCATTCGGGATTGGTAGCCAGCGCCCTGTTTCCGAAACCACTCGATGACATCAGAGTCAATGCGGAGCGATAGCAGGGCCTTCTTCGGAATTGGCTTTAGGCCCTTACGGGCAACGGCACGCGCGAACATTTCGGGCGTCCACGGTGGAGCATCCGCATCGCGAACGATGTCCGCGTTAATGGTTCTGCGAACCTTGGACGGCTTAGTCAACGATTTGCGAGAAGTAGAACCGCGCTTCATGTTCCGTAGCCCTACGAATTGAAATAATACGAATGTCGCTACCGCGCTCGGTATGTGCGAAGACCAACGGTTAGGAAACGACGCTCCCCGTACGCCTCACGCGTGTCCTCAGCGGTCAGAGTCAATCCGCGGAAGATGCGCTGCGGGTCCGAGAAGTCGCTGCCGTGCTTGCGCAGGTTGGCACGCCGTTCGCCCCGTCCCACGTGAATATGGGATATTGTAGCTACGGCGTGTAAATACGGCAAGGCAGCCGCCGCCGCGCTCTAACGGTGAAGCTGAGGGGCCGGACGACCACGCCGCACAGGCGCCGCGGGCGCACACTGTCTTCCGGCGCCCGCGGCGCCAAACAGACCACGCCTCACGGACCCCTCCAACGATTGTTAGGTTCCCGGGACTCATCACTGAAGAGCCTAGGGGCAACGATAGGCGACCCCTTCTACTGGAGCGCTCAAGAACCCGTAGGTCACAAAGCCCGCGTTGCCCCCGAGGCCTACAACTTCGTTTCGGAACTGAGTTCCAGCGGAGGCAGCGTCAACCAAGCCGTTGGGGTCCTTTGGGACATGAATGTTCCCGACTGGCGTGCAGCCAGTAACGTCCGCGGGCTTGTCAGTTACTCTGACCTTATCTGCGCCCGGCGCCGGCGCGACCGTAGTGCAATCTGCGAGAAGCAACAAACAAGTACTCACAAACAGAACGCTCTTTATCCGTTGGCGCATACACACCTCAGTGGCGGAGTATTGGACAGAGCTGGCCGCGCAAATTTGGGAACTAACGGTGAAGCTGAGCCGCCGCCCGGAAGCGCCCGATAAGCGCCCGATAAGCGCCGCGTGCGCACACTGGCTTCCGGCGCCCGCGGCGCGCAACCCACAGGCGATCACGGCCCGCTCCAGCGATTGTTAGGCAGCACGTCAGCGTTCCGCTCGCCGGTATGCGACGTACTTGAGGCCTATCAATCGCTCCGGATACGGTACCACGCGATGCTGCACATCAAGGTCCCAAGGTGCTGGAAAGTCTGCAATGACTTCCGTGGCGGCGCTGGAGCAACTTTCCTTAACCACAGGATCAGGCGGGCCGTCATACTCAAACCTGACGTGAACGAGCTGAGAACTAGGGTCTAGCTCAATCGATGCCTGGCGGAGCTGCGAGTGTACCGCTCCAAGCAATGCGCGCTGAAGAGACAGGAGGAGCTGAGAGCGGTCCGGAATGGCGTCCACGTGCTGCCTAACGGTGAAGTTGAGGGGCCGGCCTGCTGAGCCGAATCCGCGCCGCAGGCGCACAATCTCTATCCGGCGCCTGCGGCGCCAACCCCAAGCGTCACGCCGGCACCCTCCAACGAATGTTAGGCGTCATTGCAGACGTCGCTTCTGCTGAATTGCCGCGAGGACGACGATTAGCCTTTCCGAGCTCACGTCCAAGCGTGCGATACCGTAGAGCTGAGTAATTCTTGCCCAGATCTCAGTCGTGTCTGAAGAATCTAAGGGCGTAAAGTCGAGCAAGTCAGATTCGTCGGTGATCATGTGCTCGCCCGGCTCGAGCTCGAAGATCGAGGACATGAATTCGTTAACGAGTACACCGAAGCTCTCGACTTGATCAGTCGGAGCGAAAGTGATTCGCTTTCCGCTCACCATCACCCGAAACTCCCTTAAGTCGCCTCGTCATAGAGCTCAAGTCTCTTAGGCAGCGACCCGAGAGACGCGAAGGCGCTTTCGCCTCTTCTCGGCGTGCCAAAGATCGTACTGTGTCTGCTGGTTCATCCAGCTCTCAGAGCTAGTCCCAAACGCGATTGACAACCGGACCGCCATCTCAGGACTGATGCCGGCTCGACCGTTCAGCAGAGCCGACAAGGTCTTGCGGCTGACGCCCAAGGCGCTGGCTGCGTCAGTCACCGTCAAGCCCAAGGGCTCAAGACACAGCTGTCGAATGATTTCCCCGGGATGCGGAGGGTTATACATCCTCATTGAGTCACCTCAGTGATAGTCCTCGTAGTCGATATCGACGGCGTCTTTGCCACTGAACCGAAACGTGACGCGCCAATTGCCGCTAACGCTAACGGACAAGCTGCCAGCCCGTCCGCCCTTCAAAGGGTGCAGCTTGAGGCCCGGTAGGCCCATATCTCGCGGGGCTACAGCCCCGTTCAGCGCCGCTAGGATTAGGCTCAGGCGTTCCGCGTGAGCCGCCTGAATCCCAGCCCGGGACCCCGTCGCAAAGAACTTGGCCAATCCCTTGTGGCGGAATGACCGGATCATGCTCGCTTACCGTAACCCATAACGTTACGGGTTACAAGAAAAACGGTGGTGCGATGGAAGGCGCAGCGCCAGTTCGCTCGTGCTGCGCTGAATTGACGCCTAACGGTGAAGCTGAGCGACCGCCCAGAAGCGCTTGATAAGCGCCGCGGGCGTACACTGTCTTTCAACGCCCGCAGCGACACTACCAACGTTCACGGCCCGCTCCAGCGATTGTTAGACGTCATCTTTTTGCTGTCGCATACGGATCCGGTACACCAATCAGCGCGATAAGCTTCTGCCGATCGGCCGCACTAACCGCACGAGAATAGAAATACCCGCAGCCCTGCGCCGCTAGGAAATCTGTGCCGACTCCAAAATCGCCGAGAAATCGGTTGCCCACAAAGAATTGAACGGAGAGCCGAGCTATGGGAGGTCCAAATACCGGGGAGCTCCAACCGCTATTGTGCTCCTCAGCAAAGTCAACAAGAGCACGAAGCCTATCGACAGATCGAATCTCATCGTCAATCGCATTCGAGTCAACCGTAATAAGTGCTCGATCAGCCACACGGAATTCTTGGAAGTCCATGTATGGGCATTCATTCGAAGTGCTGCATGAGGCCAGCATGAAGGCGGTGAGGCCAGCTACAACGCGCATTGACGTCTAACGGTGAAGTTGACGGGCCGCCCAGAAGCGCCCAATCAGCGCCGCAGGCGCACACTGTCTTCCCGCGCGCGCGGTGCACAACCGCTTACGCCTCACGGCCCCCTCCAATGATTGTTAGGCAGACGCACCTGCCATCCGTCGCCGAATAGGTTCATTGTCAGCGTAGACCTGCCACTCAGCAATCAGGCCATCATGAGTCAGCGCGCGTAAGGCTACCGGCGTGGACCAAGCATTCTCAGCGTGAAGCGCACCATCGGCAGAGTAGGTTCCGCGTGCCACGCCGAGCAGCACGACGTGGGGTCCGTCTACCAGCACGCGGTCCACGTAAATTCGGTAGTCAGGCACCATGCGAAAGTACTGGCGCCAGCCGTTTCGGAGCGTTTCCCGGCCTCGCGCTTCGCCACCTAACGAGTCAATGAAGCAATGATCGGGCGCGAGAAGCGCCGCGATAGCGTCCACGTCATGGGAGTTGATGTGGGCAACAAAACGTTGGGCTGTCTCGGTGGCACTGAGCATGGGTGCGTCCTGCCTAACGGTGAAGCTGAGCGGCCGCGTGCAGCCGCATCGTGCGCGACGCGAGCGCACACTCTCTTTCAGCGCTCGCGTCGCGTAACCACAGGCGTGTCACGGACCGCTCCAGCGATTGTTAGATGTCGCTTAAGCGCTCTTCTTGTGCTTGGCAATGAGTTCGCGGACCGTGGGAACAAGCTCCACGGGAACATCCATGACTGTCGATGCGGCCACCCCAGCTTCGTCCTCAGCAACCGCCTCCTCTTCCGTCTGCGATTCGTAATGTTCGAGAACGCTACGGACCCGCTTTTCATCCCAACCCGGGGGGAATTTCGACTGTTTCATCGCCGCTTCCTGCGCCGCCGGCGCCGATATGCCAATGCAGCTTTACCCTGCGGGTCTGGAACGTAAATTACTCTCAGGAGCCGCCCAGATAAAGTGCGGCGGATCGCAACCCTTGCGCCCTCGCGGCCCGGCCGATCTTCACCGGCATTAGCAAGGACCTCTTCGACTTCCACCTCAGAGACGCGATGCTTATAAATATGCGGTTCGCCGTCTCCAGGCTTGCGGCACAGAGGGCACGAGTCTCGTGCTCGTGCCCTCTGTGCGTTCAGATTTGACCTAAGGGTTCCGAATCAGCGATCGTCGGCATCGCGCCCAGTAGATGCCGGTACCGCAGGCGTTACAGCCACGCGAAAGCCTGTCAGAACCCAGGCCCGCTGGCTTGGCGCAAAGCGCGGCGCGAGTAATCCGTCGTTTATCTCCCGCGTGACAGCGAAGCGATTGAATGCCGTCGGCGGGAGGAACAGCCGCACATTATCCGGGAAGCCGTCCGAGGGGGTGTCGATATCGCCCTCAACGGCCGAGATGATGCCGTCGTGGTTCTTGTCCACGCGCGCCACTTCCGCGGCATAAGCATCGAACAGTCGCCGCTGCAGATTCTTCACCCCGGGTTCAAAGGAGGCAGGCCGCGCATACACGTCCAGATACATCTCGTTCGCGAGACCGCTCGGGACGCCTCGCTGGCGAAATTCCCGTTGCGCATCCACGCTACCGTCGAATTTGTCGGGATCGCGAGGCAGCGCTGGATTGTCGCCCACGACGTTGGCCTCATTGACGATTCCCCGAGGTCCCGAACCTGGAACGATCGACTGCAATTTCCCTATCTCGCCATCCTGAAAGGCATCCGGAGCCCTGCCGAAGTCATCGGGAAAGCCGCCGGTGAAGGGCAACTCATACAGGGGATGTATCCAGTTGGTGCCCAGATAGTTGAATTCCCAGTAAGAGTGGACATCGCTCTGCTGGAAAGCGTTGTAGGCACCCATGCTTTCAAACAGAGACACGACATTGGTCTGCCTGTCCGGAAAATGGTCGGACTTGCCGGGAAAATGCACCTCGTTGCCGTCAACCGTGAAGATTGCGCCAGCGATGTTGTGGTGTCGCCCCGTCTCCTGGAGCTCTTTGGCGTCCTGCGCGGTAATCGTTCCGAATTGCGCGTGACCATCGGTGCGGGGCGCGGCTGTGGCCGGCACCACGAGGTCGTGAATCATCCAGCCTTCGTACCACCCGCTCTCGTTGTTGATCACGAACAGCGGTGAAATGTCCGTGAAGACATCGTTAAAGGCGCGCGGATTGTTCGGG
>Ga0307477_10001040_pt1 | contig 25173 bp, 25 predicted proteins | sample atmos_gasesECM2C_FD_203316 | JGI IMG/M metagenome (GOLD analysis project Ga0307477, IMG submission 203316) | Hardwood forest soil microbial communities from Morgan-Monroe State Forest, Indiana, United States - atmos_gasesECM2C_515 | ecosystem: Environmental > Terrestrial > Soil > Temperate...
ATCGTTTGTCCCGTCGCGGGATTGATAGTTGCAATCGCCATTATCTGATCCACCCTAATCGATAAGAGGTTAAGAAGTCCTGAAAAGGTCACCCTGGCGGGCCGCGTGTCCGCGCCCGCAAAACCCGGAAATCTTGCTCTAATGTTGTATCACGTTTCGGAAATCCGAGCTTACAGGCGATCTCCCGCATACGACCCGACGCACTGCGGGTTTCTCAATGACGCTGTCTGAACTGCGGCAGCTCCAAGCGCGTTCGCGACCGCGGCTGCTGCACGCGCCTAATTTTTTTGACGTCGATGTCCGATAATCTCACGTAATTGCAGGTAAAATCCGATAGCAAAATACACACCCTCTCTCCGAGCATTACGGCCTCCATCGTATTGCGGTACGTCCACGCCTAAATACAATGCGGGACTGCCGTATGTTCATCCCTAAACACGACGCCAAACACAATGTCGAAAAGGAGGACTGCCTTGACAGCCCAGCCAAGTACAGATCTTTCGTTCTTGAATAGAGTGAGTCAAAACTATCCGCCAGCGCGAGTAGCGCGGGTGGGAGCGCCGACGCTTTCTCTCGAGCGCATCCAGGGTAGTTTCCCAAACCCAAAAAGGACCACAATCCAGATCCCCGCGCCGCCTGAAGAGTGGACCCTTTTCACGAGAATTTCGCCGCAAGACCGTCAGGAAATCGTTCGCACGGCTCGGAAGTGCGAATTCCGGCGCTGCCACACCATTCACATTGAGGGCGATCCGGTGCAGCAGATAGTTCTGCTTATGTCGGGCTGCGCGAAACTAGTGCAGATTGGGCAGAACGGAACGGAGGTGATCCTCAGGCTGTGTGGACCGGGTGAATTGGTTGGGACGCTCGGTCTGGCTTCGCGAGGCGTTCACTGTTCAACGGCGCAGGCAATACGGCCGTGCGAGGCGCTCGTCTGGGACCCAAGAACATTCGATTTCTTGTCCCAGCGATTTCCAGAATTAAAGCTCAACACGGCGATCATTCTTTGCAGGCAGTTGAAAGATATGGAGGACCGTTTCCGGGAAATTTCCACCGAATGTGTACCGTCGCGGCTGAGTCGTCAAATCATGCGTTTGATGAATCAAGTAGGGCGCCGCGAAAATGGGGCGGTTCAGATCGAGATCTCCCGCGAAGAACTGGCGCAACTGATTGGGACCACGATGTACACGGTGAGCCGCCTTCTCGCTGAGTGGGACAAGAAAGGAATCGTGAGAGCAGGAAGAGGGGCGGTATCTGTGCGAAATGTGGAGGAGCTCAAGCACCTCTCCGAAAATATGTGCTAGTTGCGCCCTGACTGAACTGTTCCAGTCGCCCAGGTCTCGCCAGCTACGAAGGCCCGGCGACCGCCGTGGAACCCTTTCGCGGACGGCCTGTAACGCGCTCAATGGTTGTGACTAATTCTTGTGTCGCAGACAGCTTATCGACGAATGCGTCTGCGCCAAAGCGTTCAGCCTTCCCCGCGAAATCATGGACACTAAAGAAAACGATCTTGCTCGAGGGTGCAATCCGCCGTATTTCCAGAGCAGCCTCGAATCCATTCATTACGGGCATATTTAGATCGAGGATGATTACATCGGGGTGCAGCTGCTGAGCCTTCTCAACCGCCTCTCTGCCGTTTGCGGCCTCCCCACAAACCTGCCAACTCTTCTTCGTCGAGAGCAGTGTGCGCACTGACTTTCGGACGGACTCGTGGTCGTCTGCAACTAGGAGACGGAGGGGCACGTTGATCTCGGCCCAGGCTGGGGAGAGGTGAATCAGCCACAGAGAGTCGCAGACAATCTCCCAGACAGCAATACCTTAAGTGCTTGACTGGGAAACAACTCGACCCATTAGGTCGGCTTAAGGGCTAACCAAACGCTGCGGAATGCGGCTCACCTTGCGGAAACGGACTTAGGGGGACTGCACCGCTCGCACGCGTGATCAAACTCCTCGATGGTGTACGTTTCGCCGGGCCGCATCAGTTCCCTTGCGCGCGCATCGGCCTCTTCGTGTGTGAGAAAGGATTCCCAATCTACTTGAGGATTGCGGCCCCAACGGATGTGGAAATGGGATGAAATTTTGCCTGTGCGTCCCATTTTAACCTCCTTCCAGTTCGAAGGTTAACACAGGCGTTATACCATAGACTATTTAGCTCGGACGAGAGGCCAGCGCCCTTACTCTGGTTGGATATAGAATGAGGCAGTAGCGCAGACGGGGCTGTAGCTCAGATGGATAGAGCGGCGGTTTCCTAAACCGTAGGCCGGGAGTTCGACTCTCCCCAGCCCCACCACCTATCTGATTTGCCTGCAACGTTTTCTCTAACGTTACTTTTGCCTATCGGCCACAGCAGTTGCATGATCGTTGCACAACGCTTCAAGCTGGTTCATGGCTGAAAGCGTATTTTCCGGCACATCTTTCAAATAATGACGATCAGTCGTGGCGAGACTGGAATGCCGCAAGAGTCCCTTGGCTGCGAGAGGGTCTTTGGACAGTCCCGTGATGATCGTAGCCACGCCTCGCCGGAATTGATACCAACCATGCCACTCCAGTTTTTTCGCTTTGAGGAGCGGGACCACCACGCGACGGGCAAGGTTGGCAAGATTCAGAGGTTTTCCGCTAGGCCCGCGCAAGATATACCCCTCGGCAGGATTTCCATCTGATTCACGCAGCTCCGCCAATAGTAGGCGCAGCGGTTGAATGATCGGCACAAACTTGGCGCTGCCCTCAGTCTTGGGGCTGCTGACGTGGGTTTTCCAAACCGAGCGCCGAATCATCAGCCGTTTGCCGTCAAAGTCGTCCCACTGAACGCCCCTCGCCTCGCCGGGCCGCAGTCCAGAAAAGTAGCAAAGCGCAACCGCAACTTGACCTTTCAGCCGTGCGAGGGAATCAATTTCCTTCAAGTCAAGTTTTGCGCGCTCCGCTGGGTCCAGATCATCAAGCTTTGCGTGCTCAATTGCGTCCAAAATGGCGAAAACCTCTTCCGGCATGGCGGCGTGCGTCTGTTCCGGTTGCGCTGCTTTCTTCGGGATCATCGTGTCCTTGACGGGATTCACACCATCAAATGCGCCCTGGTTCTTTCCGTGGGTGAAAACCCCGCTGAGAACAGCCTTGCAATGCTTTAGAACAGTTCTCCCGAAGTTCTGCTGCCGATGAAGTTCCGTGAGCAAGTTGGCCGCGTTCACTGTGCGGAAGTCACGCATAGAAATCTTCTCAAGGTGCGGGGAGAGCACACGCCACAACTTTTCATAGCCTTTCACAGTGGAAGGTTTCAGGTTTTCGCGCACCCACGGCAGCCAGAAGTTCTCTCCATACTCAGAGACCGTCAGGGTGCCCTCCGGGCAGAGCCTGGCCGCATTTATAGGGCGGAGCTTGTCCGCCAGCAGCGGGCGAACATCGGCTTTTGAACGAAAGCGGTCAGAGACCTCGGCTAGTTTCTCGCACCGTTGCTTCCGCAAGACCTGGCCACCCACCATCACATCGTCCCACCAGCGCCCGTACCAGTTCCGACCCTTACGGAATATGTACCCCTGTTGGTGTCTACTCACCGACTTTTCCTCCTTGTCTCCGTTCCAGCCACTTTTCGACCTCGGGCCAGTAAAATCTCAGATACTTTCCCATGCGAATGCACGGCAAAGGGTCCGCGTTACGACGACCTGCTCGCTTGCGGGTGTTCTCATATATGAACGAGACTTGCACCTGTAGCCGTTCTGCCAACTGCTCGGGCGTCAGAAGGTTTGTAGGGTCCAATTTCCCCGCTTGGATGGGCGCATCGGCAATCATGAAGCTCACGGCTGCGGCCCTCCATTGCTACTTCTTTCAAGACTCAAGGTACTGTCATTCCTCGTTTCAGTGTTCGTTTCCAATGTTCCTCCTATCAGATTATTTCCGGTGCGCCAGCTCTCAAGGGAGACGCATCCGAAACATCCTTGTCCCTCGAAATTCGATAGAGAAGGTAGAGAGCCCTTTGTTTTTAGCGAGTTACCGCTCTACGCCTCAGTAGAGAATGAAATCTTGGAGTAGAGAGTCATAGAGGACGAATCAAACCCAAACTCCTCTCGGAATTCTCTACTTACGAAGGCCATTCTCTACAGCTTCTCTATCCGCTCGCAGAGGGGCAATCGCAAGAAAAGAAGACACTTGCGCTGTTATCTATCTCCCTCTACCAACTTTCTTGCCTAGCACAGTCGTTCGTAAAGTCCTCTAGCAACTTGCCGTACCAAATTTGCGCCGATGCATTTCTTGAGCCACTTGTTCGTGGGATCATCCGTTCTCCCATAGGCTCGCTTCGCAACTTTGAAACTGAACTGCGGAGGGAGTTTTTGGAAGGCTGCTTCTTGCTCGGGATTCCCTAGTAGATGAACTCCAACGATTGCACGATATCCAATCGGGTCGCCATCATCATCGCAGACGCGCTCCAGATAGAGTGGCCCGCTCTCTCCTTTCAGTTTGACGAAATACTTCATTACGAATGCGGCGTCATCCCCGGCTCTGCCCGGTCTATCAAAGGCTATTCTGGTGTTTGTCTGATTTATAAGGGCACGCGCCCCAGCAGCCTCTTCGAGCCACTCCAGCGTGGGTGTGTCCTCAAGTGAACTAATGCCATCCTCGCCGCGCTTCCTGATATGGTGCAGAAGCAAAAGCGCACATTTGCTTGATCGCGCTATCTTTCTCGCGTCTCGAAGAAAGCGACCTGTATCTTCGTTCGACCCTTCTATGTCTGCGCGAAAGGCCCGCAAAGTGTCGACTATCACCAATCCGGGCTTGAAGTTTGCAATTGCCTGTGCAGGCTCTGGGGCATTGCCGTTGTCGTGAAGAATTAAGAAGTCCTCGGGGAATTTGTCAATTTGTAGGTATTTACAGATGGAACGGCTCAGTCCAAGAATTTCTTCTCGGCCATTCTCAAGATCATAGTAAAGAACGCGGCTGTGTCTGACCTCATGGCCGAGGAATGGTCGCCCGGTAGCAACACACAGGCCAAGCTGATAGGCCCAAGGCGTCTTTCCCAATCCCGAGTCACCTACAGCAATATGAACGTCACCAGCAGGCAGCAACCCATCGACGAGATACGCAATTGGTTCTTCCTTGCAGGCTCTTTCCAACTCGTTTAGTGTGACAAAAGCATCTAACCTAGCCGCCTCTGCCGTCGCAGCGGGAATCACATCGCCTTCTTTTCCAGCCTCCACGTCAACAGGATGATTTAGTTCGGTGAGCCGTCTTGTGGAGAAATCCCAAAGAGATTCGCACCACCCGGCAAGTCCACTGCGAATCGACACCCGCTTGGGCGCGGCCTCTAGAATCCGTCTTCCGACTGCGATGTCCAAGTGCTGCTCGTCCATTTGCCCTTCCTTGTTTAGTTCAAGTCTTCTATTGGCGATAGCCATATACTTGCTCCTAAAAAAACAAAATTGCGGGAAGAGAGCATCTCTCGCCCGCCTAAAGCAATTTCTCTGAGAATCCTCTGTTAAGCACTTCCTGTACCCGGCTCACCTCCTCTATAAGAAATGAAAAAGGCGGGCAGAGGTCTCCTCCGATCCGCCAGAACCGACTCACTCTTGTTAAGTAATATTCTTCTTCTGACCTTGCCCCAGTGCTTTGATTCCTTGTTCTTGGCGGCCTTCCCAGGACCGCACCATGCCGAACCGCACCAGAACCAACAGCGGTGGACGCACTCCGCGCCGCCACTTTACAGAAAAATTCCGCTGTCTACAGATATTCGCCCAGGGGGCGAAAGTAAGCATTGTTCATCTGTAACGGCCCTTAAAGTGCTCCGGGACAGCCACGTCCTTGCGTGACCAGCAGACCGAACCGAAACACTTCGGGGCTTATCGAGAGAGAATCTTTAGCAGCAGGAAGCATCGGTCATAAGAGTTCAGGACGTTCCCGCGGGTTCGAGGTGTGAGGTAGTTTCGGAAAAAACTGCTTCAGATTAAAGGCTCCCACGAGTGAAATTAAGGTATCTCCTGCGTTTCTATGTACTTACATTGAGAACTGCTTGGATTTGATTGATTCCACGGGACTTGTGACACCGCATCGACACCACCAAAAACGCGCACGCATTCCTTTAGAATCAACGAGATAAGCCCTAAAATAGGCCTTAGCTGCGTCAAGTGAGGTTTGAAAGGATCCACCCACCCTGGGTCCCCGTAAGCCGATAAGAAGAGCCGTCAGTCCAAGTCAGCTAAGTCCGTTGCATTCTGGGCGGAATCGCTCCACGGGCACCAAACTCCCCTAATTAGCACCCTATTGTCGCCTTGATCCAATGGGATCAGTGGGTTAGCTGGTTTCCGCAAGCGTTTTTTCTGAGATTCGCAGTCGGGAGCGCGGGTTTTACCCTCGACCAGTGAAGCAATCACCTGTGCAGCTTGCCCATTGGTAGCTGATTCATACCGCGCACGATGCTTTGTATGCAATGGATTGTCAATAAGTATTTTTGAAAATATAAAAAGGGGATTGACTTTAGCCAATCCCCAATTTAGAATCCTTCGAGCCGAAACCCGTAGAAGGAACGGCAGAAAGGACGGTCACGATGTTAGCTAGATAGGGCGCTCTGAGGAGCGCCTGATTCAAGGGGGCCGACCTGTCTACGTCGGCTCCCATCCTCAGAAATGAGGATAGCATGGTTGACCGAAAAAAGGAAGAGTTTATGTCACAAATCGAACACTACCGCGCTGTTCTCGAAGACTTGCAGCAGCAAAGAGACTTGCACCAACTCAAGATCACAGAGATCGACAAGGCAATCTCTTCGTTGCAACGTCTTATACCAGACGACGCTAGGAGCGAGCTGCCCATTGCGCAGTCTCAGTATGCTGTGACGCCAACTCCGGCAAGTGTACGTGCGGGAAAGTATGCTGGAATGAGCGTCAGATGGGCCATTTTGAACCTTCTGAACGAAGATGCGACTAGGCCGATGAGTACTGGCGAAATCGCCGAGGCCTTGCAGCAGGGCGGTATTACCTCAACTAGCAGAAATTTCAGCGCGAATGTGTCCGCTGTTCTAAGCAATATGAACAATGAACGCGGAGAGGTGACCTCGACAGAAAACGGATGGACTATCGCGCCTACTGGAAGAAGTGCGTGGGCACATATCCGGATTCGACGTGCAGAACAGCAGCAGCTTATTTCTTCCAGCGTGCAGTAGCTGCTTTGCGGGCTATGGCTCGCCTCTCTTCGGCTGTCAGTTGAGAGCGCGAGCCTTCCCCCCTTTCGCACCACGTGCCTTGCCACGTTTCAGAGCGGCAGGATTCTTGCCAGCTAACGGGTCTGGCTCCTGTATTTGGCCATCATGCCACAGATCGGAGAAAATCAGGCTAGCGACACGATCCAATGCAAGACAGGTACCCGTCATGGGGTAAGTGCGATCCCGGCTGGAAGCGCGAGCTAAGGACCCCTTTGGGTGGCGTTAGCAGGCTTAAAATTTAGGTACACCTGGTCGCGTCACGCCGCACATTAAGAACGGCATGTTAACTTCCCCAGAGAGGATGCGAACAGCCATTCGACCAATCTCGCCGTCGAGGCGAACGGCGACCTATGGGTCTTGCACGGTTTCGTGAGGCAGCGTCTGGAACCGCCGAAGCTTCACTGGATCGAGACGTATACCTTGATATACGATTCCGCCGATGCCCGAGCCTGATTTCATTGATCTCGAAGCTGTACAAAAAATAATTTGGAATTTGCGCGAGAGCGAACTTCATGCCGATTCGCGCTCTGGCTTCCTATCTCGATGCGTTTTTCAATGTTTCACAGGGTTTATTTCCGCCGAGCCCCCTTCCCCCGCCCATTGAAGAACTTGGACTGACGGCAATGTCTCTGGGCCTTGCGAAGGGTCCCGAACAAAGAGGGGCAAACGTAGTTACGTCAAAAATGTTCGTGGCATGGTCCGTTGATTTTATCGGGTCATTCTTGTGGGAACTTCGCAACGCCCTCTGCGGCAAGAAAGGAGACCGTAATAAGCTAAGTCCATCGTCGTACGCGGCAATCACTGCAATCTCCGCGACGATTATGCAGCGTTTCCATGTGTCCTCGGCCACCGCGTCCGGGCTGGCAGTTTTGGTCCTCTTGGCAATTTTGAAGACGGCAAAGAAATCATTTTGCAAAATGACAGACAAGGAGCTCTTGAAGGCATTAAGGGATTCCGGTTGAATATGGAATGAGGAACGTATGCCAGTCAAAGAAGCTTTGTTTTGGTTTGGACTAACACTTTTTGCGACGGGAGCAACCTTTCTTCTTAAAGGAAAACGGTGGTTAGCCATTCTCGGGGTGGTGGTTGGTGCGATTTCAATGGGCTATTCAGTCTACGTGCATTATCGTCCTGAAATGCGTATATCAATTCCTATTTGGATTTATTTACTCATATTGACGTGGCTTTTTATCGCTTATGACATATATCTCCAATTACGAATTACGTCTGATTCACACGCTGCATCGACTTCCGGGAGTGCGCATTGCGGGCCGCTTATAATTCACTCGGCGACCTATGGAACTGGTCCGCTAAAAGAGCTAGATGTGACAGAAATTCTTCAGAAAAAGGAAAGGACCGGACTGGTAGTTTTGGTTTCTAACGATACGTTCGGAAAAGACCCCGTTCCGGGTGTTCCTAAACATTTGGAAGTGGAGTATTCGTATGAAACAACGCGAAGATTCAAGACCTCAGCTGTAGAGGGCAATCGATTGGTGTTGCCGGAGCCTTAGTTATGCCGGGCTCAATAACTCTATCCATCCCCCAAAGATGATCTGTCAATCCTGCTGCCATCGCAGGAGTGACCCGCAAGACTTAGTCCACTCGACCAAAATTGTAATATGCGAGGGCAACGCAATGTATGGCGTTGGATTCGCCGATTCGCCCGCTTCTTCGATTAACCAATCGTTGGGCCGAGCATATCTCCGCATCTGCATCCAAATGGGTAAATTCTGCCGCCCAACCGAGGGCATGGAAACTGCCATTGTCCGCCGTGACTGTCCGTAACAGTCGCAGCTGCAAGCCGATTCGCTGACACACACTCACGCGCAAGTAGCACGGCAATCCAGCGAGGATTTTTCAATTTTCAAAAATCTCGCTGGGCATCTCCCTCACATAAAACTCGATTCGCTGTTCCGCTAAGCCCTTATTTGCTAGGAATTTTTCTATTAAACGGGCGCAGTCGCTCGCGCCACTCCAATCCGAGAGGCATCTTCGATGCAAACTACCGGAAACGCATCAACGGCTGAATCTCTCACCCGGGCAATTTCAGGTCAATCTTTCGCCAATTTCCCGGCGATTTTCAAGGGATTTGCGGCCAAAGGAATCCCGGAATCTGAGATCAAGCCCAGAGAGAACGTGTTCACGTTCGACGCATGGAAGGCACTAGGCCGTGTCGTGCGTCGTGGTGAGCATGGCGTCAAGGTTGTCACTTTCGTTGACTACAGGAGCAAAGAAGTAGACCCTGACACTGGCGAACGAAAGATCATTCGCCGCCCCTGGACTACGACTGTGTTTCACATTTCGCAGACTGACGCAATCACGAGGGGTGCGTCGTGATTTCTAGCGCCCAGTTCAGAATCATCGAATACGAGGGACCACGTCTCGGTGGGCCGGAAGCAATTCGGCCCGTCTATCACTCTCTCCCGATGTGCCTGCGCGATGCGTCGCGGTTTGCTGCGGCACTTTCCTATGCTCGCGGTGCGTACGTTCATGTGCTGGCCGACGTGTTAGAAGAAACCCACGAAGAGTGGTGGTATGCAGGTTCAATCTGGAAACAGGCGAATGTCCCGCCAATCCGAGGGGGTGCCGCATGAGCACCCCTTCTTTTGCATTCCCTCAATCACTCGCTGACAAGTATTGTCCACGCACGATTGCGGAGTTTGTCGGGCTAGAAAAACCCAAGAAAATCCTCGCAAAGTTCGCTGCAAAACCGTACCCCTCGGCGTGGCTCTTTGTTGGCCCGCCGGGTGTCGGCAAAACGAGTATGGCCCAGGCTCTGTGCAGGCAGATTGCAGGTGAACTGCACCACATCCCGAGTCAGAAATGCACCGTGGAGGCCATTGAGAAAGCCTGTCACGATTGCCACTACGTGCCGTTTAGCCCTGGCGGATTCCACGTTGTCCTGTGCGATGAGGCTGACCGGATGACCAATGCGGCCCAGCTTGCATTACTTTCCAAGCTCGACGCCACCGCGTTTCCACCGAATACTATTTTCATTTTCACTTGCAATTCCACCGATGGCCTAGAGCCGCGTTTCCTGTCTCGCTGTCGAGTGATCGAGTTCAGCTCCTACGGAATGGCCGGCGAGATCGCAGAGTATCTCGGCAAGGTGTGGCACTCCGAGGGAGGAAATGGCGATTGCCCGGACCTAACCCGACTCGCTAAAGAGACGCGGAACAATGTCCGCGATTGCCTGATGCGCCTAGAGGTGGAATTGATGGCCCTGTGAGGCCGGAAAGTGATTGGGACATGAAGGCTGCTCTCTATGCGCGAGTTTCAACAACGAATCACGGTCAGGACGTAAATATGCAGTTGCGCGAACTGCGGGAATATTGTGAGCGTCGCGGATTGGACATCGCCGGGGAGTACACTGACAGTGCAAGTGGCGCGAAAGATTCCCGGCCAGAACTGAATCGGCTGATGGCCGACGCTAAGCAGCGCCGTTTTGATGCCGTGTGCGTGTGGAAGCTAGACAGGTTCGGACGCTCACTCCGCCATTTGGTGAATGCGCTGGCCGACCTGGAATCGCTCGGCGTGTCGTTTATCAGTATCAGGGACAACCTAGATTTGAGCACTCCATCGGGGCGGCTCATGTTTCAGATCATTGGGGCTATGGCTGAATTTGAACGGGCACTGATTCAGGAACGAGTCCGGGCAGGTCTGAGGAACGCGAGAGCCAAAGGAAAGCTCTTGGGTCGCCCTCGGATGGTCGTGGATGCGTCGCAGTGCCCGTTTGCGCTCACAGGGACGCTCTGTGCGAGAGATCGCAGAGGAGTTGGGGTACAGCCGCAGCCTTGTCCACAAAACCCTGGCGAATGGCTAATCAGCCCGCGTTGAAAACGCATTCCCTTAGAGACACCGCGAAACTGTCCGCAAAACAGATGTTTTATGGGCGGCTCTCTCGTACTTGATACACTCGTGCTGCGAAATTCGTTGAGACTTCACGGACCATGACAGGAAGGGAGAGTCTAAGAGCGTGTCCCCGCCTTAGAAAAGTCGTACTTGTCTAGCTGTTTTTGCACAACGTAAACATGGTGAAAATATTCTTTTGTGAAAGCGATGATCGCGTCAGCGTGATCCTGTGTAATCTTGAATGCCGCTGGCCGGGGTTCGGCTTCTAATTCCCCGGAATCTGGTGGCGTAGGCTTATCAGGAGGATGCGCAGCGCGAGCCCCGCCAAGCCTAATCTTATGCGCTACTTGCTGGAGAAATGGAGTGATCTTCCCTTGAGAGGCCAACCAATCGATTTTGTCCTCTAAGAAGCGTGCCCTTGCAGGAGCGCCTAGATTTATGCAGCTGGCTTCTATGGCTCGTCTACACATTTCTGCGGTAGCATTATAGGCATTTACCCATCGGCATCTCAGAGCCTCTTTGAAATCGTCTCGAATCTCCTCTGGAACATCAGTCGAAACATCTTCGTTAGGCTTATCTACTGGATAATGAACTAAATAGCGACACTCCTCTCCTTGAACATTCCTTGACACGCCACCTAAGATGAAGTTTCTGCATCCCTGACACTGCAGAATTGCCCACGACTTGTAACCGGCCACTTGCTGTGGATAATTTGGGGGCGGCACCGTTTCGACGTGGGGCTGGGTGATTGCGACGAAAACAGAAAGATGGTTGCAATGAGGACACGTCCCATTTAAAGAGAATGGGCCGTTAGCCCCATGCTGGAGAGCAGTAGCTTTCATATCCATGGGCTAGTCCTCTCAAAAAAGCAATTAAATTCGAATGAAGTCGAACGGGTTTGTATGCCGCCAATGCTCCCTGCGTCGTGTCTGTCGATTTTTGCACACGAACGCGCCACACCGAATGGCATCATTGCTCGTATTGATGGGTGCCAAGTCTACATAAGTTGGTGTTTGACGCCAAGTCCTGACAAATGGCGTTATCGGAATGTAAGCTTGGATCATGCCGGTACGCGGTAATCGTCTGATCGGCCTTCCAAAAAGAGACGCCTGCTTCATCGAACCCATGGAATGCTTGCCTGTCACAAGGCTCCCTGACGGCCCGGAGTGGTCGTTTGAAATCAAGCTCGACGGCTATCGAGCCTCAGCGGTGAAATCCGGTGGCAGAGTCGATATCTACTCGCGCCGGAAAAAGTCGTTCAACTCCCAATATCCATATCTTGTCGAAGCCTTGAACGAACTGCCCGATGAGACGGTTGTGGATGGGGAGATCGTTTCTCTCGACGATTCGGGCCGGCCTAGTTTTCATTTGCTTCAACAGTTTCGCAGCCAGGCTTCGCGCATCCACTATTTCATTTTTGATCTGCTGATTTGCAAAGAGCGAGAGCTGACGGGCTTGGCGCTGAGTCGGCGTCGTGAATTGCTGCAGCAGTTTGCAAAGCCGAACTCTCGAATACGCATATCGGAGCAGTTTCAGGTCTCCGCGAGCGAAATGCTTTCGGCGGTGAGGGGACAAAAGCTAGAAGGCATCGTGGCGAAACTAAAAGACAGTGCATACCAACCAGGGAAACGAACGGGAGCATGGATCAAATATCGAGTGAATCGCGGCCAGGAACTGGTCATTGGCGGGTACATTCCGGGTCGGCATGGCTTTGATTCTCTGATCGTCGGCTACTATCGCGGCGATGATTTAGTCTACGTGGCCCGTGTTCGAAACGGTTTTGTTCCAGCATCACGGCGGCAGGTGTTCGAGAAAATCCGTGGACTCGTCTCGCCAAGGATGCCGTTTGTGAATCTGCCGGATGAGAAGGAATCCCGTTGGGGTGACAGTTTGACAGCCGAAAAAATGAAACAGTGTGTCTGGCTGGCTCCAAAAGTCGTCGCTCAGATCGAATTTCTTGAGTGGACCGGAGGGGATCGTCTACGGCATTCAAAGTTCGTTGGGCTCCGCGAGGACAAGGACCCCCGCCTGGTTGTGAAGGAACAGACGGTTGAGTAATCCTCACAGTGCTTGATTCCGGCATATTCATTGACACGAAATTTCGACGGTAGTAAACCATCCGTGGACGCCGGTTAGCACTGGCGCATCCTCCGTCACTAGTCGCGTAGGGAGGGTTACGAGGGGCCAGTTCAACAGAACCCCCTCTGAGAGACTGGCCTCTCCCTTTTCTGGGGTCAACACGGTAGCGATTTTCTCTGCCCATGAATCGAACCACACCCAAACATTCTGAATGGCTGACGCGCAAGCAATTGATCGACCCGAAGTTGAGGGTGGCTGGATGGCGCGTGCTGCCGTTTGATTCAGCCAAACCACTGACTGCATACGACGGATGCGCAATCGAGGAATTCCCAACCGACAACGGGCCAGCAGATTATGCATTGTGCGTAAATGGGCAGGTTCTGGGTCTAGTCGAAGCAAAAAAGCTCACGTTAGGGCCGCAGAATGTCCTGACGCAAGCCGAACGCTACTCCAGAGGAGCTACGAGCTGTCCGGCAAACTATCGAGGCTACCGGATTCCCTTTTTGTACTCCACCAACGGCGAAATTGTCTGGCACCACGACATCCGCCATCCCCTGAGTCGGTCTCATACAATTGCTCGTTTCCACACGCCCGACGCTTTGGCCGAAAAGCTCAACCGTGACCAAAATGCGGCCTGCCAGCGTCTCGCCCAAACTCCCAACGATCATCTAAGGTTGCGCGATTACCAGCGCGAGGCCAACACCGCTGCTGAGAAAGCAATCACCAGCCAAAAGCATCGAATGCTCATCGCAATGGCGACAGGAACCGGCAAGACTTTCACGATGGTCAATCAGGTGTACCGTTTGATGAAAGCCGGTGTCGCCCAACGCATTCTTTTCTTGGTGGACCGCCGGGCGCTTGCTGCGCAGGCCGTGCTCGCGTTTGCTTCCTTTGAGCCGGAGCCTGGTCTGAAGTTTGACCGAATCTACGAGGTATACAGCCAGCGATTTCAAAGGGGAGATTTTGACGAGGAGCAGAAGTATGATCCGAAGCTCCTGCCAAATTCCTACCTTACCAACCCACAGCCCAGCCTCGCATTCGTGTACGTGAGCACGGTCCAGCGAATGACAATCAACCTATTTGGGCGGGATGCAATCTTGGGTGCGGGTGATGAGGAAATCGACGAAGACGCCAGCCAACTAGACATTCCCATTCACGCCTTTGACTTCGTGATCGCTGATGAATGCCATCGGGGATACTCGGCACGGGAGTCGGCCATCTGGCGCAAGACGATTAACCACTTTGATGCGATCAAGGTTGGGCTCACGGCGACGCCTGCCGCGCACACTATGGGCACGTTCAACGAGATCGTGTACCGCTACGAATATGCGCGTGCTGTCCGTGAAAGCCACTTAGTCGATTACGATGTTATTGCGGTGAAGTCTGACGTTAGGATGAACGGCATTTTTCTGAAAGAGGGTGAGGAGGTCGGTATCGTCAATCCTGAATCTGGTGCCAAACAGCTTGACCTGATAGAGGACGAACGAGAATTTCCAAGCATAGAGATCGAGCAGAAGATTACCTCGCCCGATTCGAACCGGAAGATTCTGGCCGAAATCAAAAAGTGGGCGCTCCAGCACGAGCAAGAAACAGGACGTTTCCCCAAAACTCTCGTTTTCGCTGCGAATGACCTCCCGCACACTTCCCACGCCGATCAACTCGTTGATCTTGCCCGTGATGCTTTTGGCCGCGGCGATTCTTTCGTGGAAAAGATTACTGGCCGCGTGGATCGCCCGCTTCAGCGCATTCGTGAGTTCCGCAATCGAACGCAGCCCGGCATCGTTGTAACCGTAGACATGCTCTCGACTGGCGTGGACATTCCCGACCTCGAAGGCATCGTGCTTCTGCGCCCAGTCAAGTCACGCATCCTGTTTGAGCAGCTGCTCGGGCGCGGCACACGAAAAGGTGAACGCTTCCCTGATAAATCGCACTTCACTGTCTTCGATTGCTTTGATGGGACCTTATTGCAGTATTTCCGGCAGGCCACGGCAATCACCGCTGACCCGCCTGATACCGAGATCAAGACAATTGTCGAGGTCATCGAAGACACTTGGGCTAACCGAGACCGGGACTACAACATCCGTCGCCTAGTTAAACGGCTTCAGCGAATCAATAAGGCAATGTCAGCCGAAGCGCGGGAAAGTTTTGCGGCCCACATCCCGAACGGCGACATTGGACAGTACGCTGCGAACTTACCAGCCAACCTGTCCAGGGATTTTACCGGCACGATGGCAGTACTTCGAAACAAGAGCCTTCAAGACCTGTTGCTCAATTATCAGCGCGCACCCCGCACGTTCCTTGTCGCACACGAAACACAAGATACGGTCAGTTCGACATGGCTGATTCGTGGAGCCGATGGCCAGGAATACCGCCCCGAAGATTACCTCACCGCTTTTGCCCGCTTCGTCCAGGAAAATCCCGAGAAAATTGAGGCGATCCGCATCCTTCTGGATCGGCCCAAGGATTGGAGCACGACTGCCCTTACGGAATTGCGCCAGAAACTGGCAGCCACGCCGTTGCGCTTTACGGAGGAACATCTCCGTCAGGCGCATGAGGTTCACTACCGGAAGGCGCTGGTGGACATCATCTCGATGGTCAAGCACGCTGCCAACGAACAACAACCCCTGCTAAACGCCGAGGAAAGAGTTAAACTCGCCTTCGCAAAGGTCACCGCTGGTAAGACTTTCACACCCGACCAACAGCAATGGCTCGGCTTGATCGAGGCTCACCTGATTCAGAATCTCACCATCGACCCAGAGGATTTCGATGCCTTGCCCTTGTTCACTCGCAAGGGCGGCCTGAGCCAAGCGACGCGGGTGTTTGCAGGCCAGCTTCCACCTTTGATCGCTCAGCTTAACGAGGCGGTAGCAGCATGACATCAATACCTCAGTGGGACGCGGTTCTTCGTGCGCCACTGCGCGATAAGTGGGAAACGATCCTATTTGAGTTCAAATCGGTTTGGACCGGAGAGGACGCGACTCATCGCGTATCGCTTCTGAAATCTGCGCAGAAGACTCCCCTTTCTGTTTCACCGGGCACCTCGGTTCAGCACGCAGTAACGCTCATGATGGAGAACGATTATTCCCAGCTTCCCGTCTTGCAGGACGAGAAAACGGTTAAAGGCATGTTTAGTTGGCGATCCTACGGGAAGCGCATGGCAATGGCGTTTGAGTGCTCAGTGGTGGACGAGGCGATGGAACCTGCTCAGGTTTTGGACCTTGATGCCTGGTTATTTGAAGCATTCGCCGCAGTCGCAAAGAGTGATGCGGTGTTGATTCAAAACAAAGCACGCGAAATTTGTGGGATCGTGACAGCCTATGACGTGAGTGAGACGTTTGGCACTTTGGTTGAGCCATTCCTCTTGATCGAGGAAATCGAGAAACATTTGAGGGCGCTCCTGAAAGACCACGTTTCCGAGGACGACCTAAAGAAGGTAATTCCGTCCAAGACCTCAGCAAATACCAGACTGCGAATAACGGACCTCAACTTTGGTGGATACGTCGCTCTCCTGAAGGAGGATCGCGTCTGGGACGCTCTCCGCCTGAAACTAGATCGGCGGGTATTCGTTCAATCCGTCGTCGATGCGAAGAGTATCAGGAACGATGTAATGCACTTTCGACCACTGGGAATTGGAGCTGAAAAACTGACCAAATTGCGCAATTTCGCCAAATTCCTCCGAGAGATAAGAATTTTACGGAAAGCTGGGAAAAAGTCGGAGTCTAAGAATGTCTGATGTTGTTCAAACCCTCTGGGGGTTTTGCCACACGTTGCGGCATGACGGGATCGGCTATCTCGATTACGTCGAGCAGCTCACGTATCTGCTTTTTTTGAAAATGGCACACGAAAAGCAGATCAAATTGCCGAACGGTTGTGACTGGCGAAGCCTAACGTCCAAAGCTGGCACGGAAGTGCTGGATCACTATGTGGAGACGTTGCGGAAGCTCGGCAAGCAACCAGGACTCCTGGGCGACATCTTCTCGCAATCCCAGTCCCGCTTTAGCAATCCGGTCAACCTGAAGAAACTGCTGGGGCTGATCGACGAGACTGAATGGACAGCGCTCGACATCGACGTGAAGGCAGCCGCTTTCGAAGGACTGCTTGAAAAGGCCGCAAGCGAAGGCAAGAAGGGTGCCGGTCAATACTTCACTCCGCGCATTCTGATTAAGGCGCTCATTCGTTGCGTGAAACCGGACCCCAGGGCTCACAAGCAATTTACGATGTGCGATCCAGCTTGCGGCATGGGCGGATTTTTGATGTGCGCTTACGAATGGTTGATCCAACAGACAGGCGGAGTAATGCCCCGCGAACTGGCGCGCCGGCTCAAATCCGAGACCTATTTTGGGCAAGACATTGATCCGCTGGCCCGACGCTTGGCTGTCATGAATCTGTATATGCATGGATTGGAGCCTCACATCCCCCGAGGCGATTCAATCTACGAAATTCCCGATAGCCGCCGCTTCGACGTAGTGATGACAAATCCACCCTTCGGGACCAAGGGTGCGAATCAAGCGCCCACGCGCGACGATTTCACGATTTCCACCAGCAACAAGCAGCTCAATTTCATCCAGCACGTCATGACAATCCTCAAGCCCGGAGGACGTGCCGCCATCGTTGTGCCGGACAATTGCCTTTTCGCGGATCAGGCTGGCGAAGTGTTCAAGATTCTCACCGAAGACTGTAATCTGCACACGGTCCTGCGTCTCCCAAACGGGACCTTCACGCCATACAGCCCCGGAACGAAGACCAACGTGATTTTCTTCACCAAAAGCTATCCCACTGAAACGACCTGGATTTACGACGGGCGAACCAACGTTGCCAGTCTCACGAAAAAGGATCGTAAGCTATCGCCCGAACAGTTTTCCGAGTTTGAGCAGTGCTATGGCGCTGACCCGAACGGAAGGGCCAAACGCAAAGCGGCGGACTCAAGGGAAGATCGGTGGCGTTTGTTCAATATTGAAGAAGTCAAGGATCGCGACTTCAAAATTGACAGTCTCAAGTGGCTCAAGAATGAATCCCTCGACGACGGCGAAGAGGCGTTCGAACCGGAGGAACTTGTCACAGATGCCATTGCTGAACTGCAATCCGCCGTTGAGGAACTGAGCTCTGTTCTGGTGCTCCTTGAGAGCGAGAATGGGACCGAAGCGTCAATACGAGCCGTGAGCAAAGAATGACCGCGACAAAAGGAATAGCTGTCGCCTCAGAGGAATCCGATCTGCCAGAAGGCTGGGCCAAGATCGAGCTGGAACAGATTTCGGCTCAAATCCAGTACGGATACACTGCTTCAGCCCTAAAGGACCAAGCAGGCCCGCGATTCTTACGGATCACCGACATTCAAAACGGGAAGGTAGATTGGAATTCGGTTCCAACATGCGAGATCAGCCGCGACGATTTGAGGAAATATGCACTGCGGCAAAGTGACGTTTTATTTGCGAGAACCGGCGCGACCACTGGGAAGAGTTTCCTAATCGCTTCTTGTCCGCATGATGCCGTGTTTGCCTCATATTTAATTCGGCTCCGGTTGCAAAAATCAATCGATGCTGCGTTCGTAAGTCTATTCTTCAACACCCCAGAATATTGGCAATTTATCTCAGAGAATGTTGCCGGAATCGCTCAACCTAACTGCAATGCAACGAAGCTAGGATGTCTACTCGTTCCTATACCACCATTGCTCGAACAGAAGAGGATCGTCGAGAAGGTCGAGCGACTTCTGGCGCGCGTTAATGTCGCAAAGGAGCGGCTGGCCCGCGTCTCGGCAATCCTGAAACGCTTCCGCCAAGTTGTCCTCGCGGCAGTAATCTTAGGGGAAGAGACGCCGCTTGGCGACGTACTGGCCGACGTGAAATACGGTACGGCCAAAAGATGTGAGCCCAACATCCAGGGCACACCTGTTCTGCGCATTCCTAACTTGGTGAATGGCTACATAGATCATTCCGAACTAAAATACGCCGAGTTGGATCAGCGGGAGGAATCGTCTCTCCGCCTGAACAGGGGAGATATTCTTCTCATTCGCTCTAACGGAAGCGTCGATCTCCTTGGGAAAAGTGCTGTCGTTTCCGAGAAGGAAATCGGGTATGCATATGCTGGATATTTGATCCGCCTGCGCGTCGATCCTCACAAGGCCGATCCCCAATATCTCCAGCTAGCCCTGAACACACAAGACTGTCGCGATCAAATCGAGATGCCAGCCCGATCTACGAGCGGCGTGCACAACATCAACAGCCAAGAAGTCCGGCAGTTGCGTATATTACTACCTCCGATTGGCCAGCAACGGGAAATCGTCCGCCGCGTCGGGACCCTCTTCAAGCTGGCCGACGCTATCGAAAAGCGCTTGGCGACGGCAACGGCGCGAGCCGAGAAGCTGACGCAAGCTATCCTCGCCAAGGCCTTCCGAGGCGAACTCGTCCCCACCGAAGCCGAACTCGCCCGCCGAGAGGGACGCTCCTACGAACCTGCCTCCGCCCTCCTCGCCCGCATCCGCTGTGATCGCGACCAGTCGAAGAACTTTTCAACGAAAGCCGTGCATGAGGAGCATGGACGATGGCACAAGAGAACCGCGAAGAGGACAGGCGGACGCTAATTGCAATTCTGAACCTGATCGAGAACCGATTGTACGTCATCGTTTTTAACCCAGAAGAAGTGGGGTACCGAGAGCCGCTGCTCCGCCGCGAGTTCATAGGGATTGTCCGAGAACCCTGGCGTCAAGTTCAAGCCAGCTTTCTGCGCTCACGGGAGATGATCGAGAAGGACGAAATCAATTGGGAATACGTGGAGGGCTTCGGAATGACGGGAGACTGGCTAAGATGGAAGAAGTTGCTATTGGACGAGACGCTCAAGCAAGGCGTTGCAGGGCGCTTCTTGAAGGTGGCAAACAGCATTCTAGGTAGCCTTTCGAAGGCCATTCCTCCTCTCGAAATCGTCAAAGAATACAAGGAGCACGTCGAAGCGGCAATGCGGTTCCCGAATCGGTAGGCTCTGACCGGCATTCTGTCTGGCTTGGCGAAATTCGCAAGTAGTTTCGAACACGTGGACTGTGCGCACCGGGCGACGCGCTTCAGTTAAACGGCTAAATCCTCTAAGCCTAATTGCAATTGATCTGATTGGAAGATTGTCTGGATGTCTTGGCGCACAGCTTGGCTCAAGCGATAACTGTGATAGTGCACCTGCTCGATCATCAGTTTCTTACACATTTCAGAGAGCACGCCTTCGGCAAACGCTGGTTTCCGTTGCATACTGAGGCTCAATTCATCCAACGTTGCGCTATCCCTCCTCCAAAGGACGCTCAAAATCACGACTTCATCGAGTTGACCGAGAATTTGAGATCGTTTGTGCACAAACTGCTTAAATTCCTCACTGCTTTTCAGTGGTATTCTCACGACGAAAAGATTTTCACTGTTCTCGAATTCTGGAAGCGACAATCCGCCAGAAAGCGTTCCTTGATAAATCAAATCAATGCCCTGGCCAATTTTGTCGCACAGCCCTACGAACCGAGCACCATCGGCCAGCAGAAGATTTCTGTAGACAGGCACGCCGTAGATCAAGTTGCTCACATCCAACCCACTGAGAAGTGCGCCTGGGCTTCTGATTTCTAGTGATGATTCCGTAATGGAAATCACAATTGGACCTGGAGTACGGTAGCACCGATGAATATATGCATTAACGATTACCTCCTTTAAGACATCCGCCGGAATCTGAGGCAATCGGCTGCGCAAAATCGAATCTTCGCCAAGACAGAGGTCCTTAATTGATTCGATCACATTCTTTCGTATGACTTCGTGTTTGCCTCCAGTTTCTACCACGGTTTCGAAATAGCCGACCTCCTGTTGAATTGCTGAAGCGCTTCCAAACAAGAGCAATGCCGCAAATGATGGATGAAACTCCGGGAGATTTGCCTCATCGGGAAGGTACGACTTTGCAAGCCCCGGTTGCGCTAGAAACTCTCCTCTATGCGCCCAAATGTTCGATGTGTGGAAACGCTTTTCATGCTGTCTGATGCCCCAGTCCATCGACGCAGTTGAAAGAGCATCTAAAGAAATATGTGACAAAATGACGCTCGTTCTATCGTCCTGTGCGACGTACTGAGGATGACACTGCTTACCTTTTCTAATCTTTGAGACGCCGTTCGCAATTGTGACATGGCCGCTGATTCGTCGAGTCTTCGGAACGCGAATTACGAAAAGGTTAGAGCCTGTTAGGCCGGTCTCCTGTACGAGGAGGTTGCTTACCTCAAATAGAAAACATTCGACAGGAGGGCTTGTTAGATCGTAGATTTTTGTTCGAAGCCAACTTGTGCTGACATCACCATGCGGACAGCGGGAGAATTTGGGGCCGCTTTTTTGATCAGAAACCCCAACCAAAACATACCCGCCAGACGTGTTAGCAATGCATGAGCACGCCTCTGCAACTTTGTCCGCGAGCTCTCGTTCGTTTCTGCACCAACCCTTGATCTCTAGTTCGTCAGATTCAACATCTTCTACGGACTGGACCAAAAGGTCAGTGATGAATTTGCGTATGATTGCATCATTGAAGGGCGGCTCCTTTTCTGCCCCGGGAAACCATAGCGGAGCATGTGCCATTTAGAACAAATCTTAGCACCAACATCTACACCTACGCCACGTCGTACCGCCGGAAATTCAGGAAATCGTCTGGATAAGCTTGGCAGGTCTAACAGCAAGGGCATGTGCCAGCTTGACGATGTTGATGAGGCTCACATTTCTTTCGCCCCGTTCGATCCCACCCACGTAGTTCCTGTGAAGATCGGCCAACTCCGCTAACTTTTCCTGTGAGAGTCTACGACGTATTCGCAGCTCTCGTAAGCGCGCCCCGAATACCTTCCGTGGGTCTGGATTTGGCACCGCGCCATGATTGGCGCTTGACCACGATGAGTCTACACACGATGAGTGTGATAAAATCTCGCTTTGTGACAGTCAACCGCAACGGCTTGCGCCTACCCAAGGAAACATTCCGCCTAGAAGAAGTGAATCTTCCAAAGGAACTTGCGCAAAGTCTAGCCGGACAGAGTGTATCCGTGGACGTTCTCCGTGAGGAGCAGCCCGCTACAAGAAGGGTTGACCCCGATGATGTACCGTTATTGATCGACCCACAGGGAAACTACTGGAATGACTACAGACCGCTCCGTGTGCTCTACACGGACGAGCAAGGCCGAGTTTGGCGTTTTCGTAAAACTTGGTTGCCTCCTCTGCTGCCACAGCCAGAAAACCTGATGAGTCTTGAGAGTCCCTTTTCGGAGAGTCACGTCTTCCGTGAAGCGTTGAGCTTGCCCACCGAGTGGGACCTCTGGGAAATCAACATCCCGTGGGAAACAGCGCACAAGGCACGCATGAGGCAAGTTGAAGTCGAGGTCCACGTCGCCACAGATCATCCACCCAAGGTCTTCTGGCACGATCCCTCCGGCTCAGTCTGGAGAATTCCAAATGATTGGCGCAAACGGCGAATACGACTGCCAGAGTGCGGCACACTCATCCTCCAAGGAATCCCAAACTCCATCGCGCGAGCGTACGGCGGCCAGGTTGTCACTGTTAATTATCACACCGGTTCCCTGTGTTGCCTGCCGGACCGATACAGATTCCGCGACGACCAGGGCAATCGTTGGCCCGTTCAAATCGCGGATTGTCTGGTTGTGGGGCATCACTCATGAAAAAGTCAGTCACACTAACGGGGCTTGGCGCTGTGGCCCTTGTCGCGCTTGGTTTGTATGTATGGCTTACTCCCTACAAATACGATCATGTCAAGGTCGGCGATAATAATGTTCCTGTTCGTATTAACAGAATAACGGGGAAGACAGAGGTTTTTATGATGGCTGCTGGATGGATGTCCTTCAAGGACGACTCCGGAAAGAAAGTTGAGAATCCCAAGCCTTGGAATGCAAGAGCTTTAACAGCCAGCTATGAGGGCATGCACACGCTCAATGCATACAATCGTGACATTGTTTTTTGGTACACCGTTGAGAACACAACGGATCAGGATTACCGAGTCGAGACAGGAGACGGCATCTCGTTGACAGGTAAGCTTGCACAGCCGCAGAGCCTCAGTGGGTTTGACAGCTCTGAAAAAATTCACTACCCAATTTTTATACCATCAAAGCAACGCCTTCGGGTCGATATCGAAATACAGAATCAGTATCCCGATAGTGGAGGGAATCAGCCACCCACCAAAGTCCTAGAAGAATGTGTGAGAACCCACTTCGGGAATTTGGACGGATTCGTACTATTCGATAGCAACAACCGGTATCAAATCAATTTTCCGAAGGGCTGGTAATCGTCCTAAGGGCAACTACGCTGTCATGTCGCGCTTTCTTGTTGTCAGTGGCGGGTCATAGGGTCGGGTTTGTTGGCTGAACGAGCACACTTGGGAGGCGGGCGCGAATTAGGACCCTTACGGGTGGAAAGACTGACGGGCTGGTTGGGTTGCACATTCAGTTGCACACTCGCCACCGAACGTGCCCGAATGTCCCTAACTAGAGCGGCTACCGAGGCCGCTAACCAACTGAAAACACGTCAGCCTCCGTCAGATGAGGCAATTCCTAAACCGTAGGCCGGGAGTTCGACTCTCCCCAGCCCCACCATGTTTCTCTTTCATTACCGAACATTTTCGACTGACAAGATCGGTACCATGGGGCCTTCGCCACCGTGCACCGTGATAAAGCGTGATACTTCTGCGCTCTCGCTCAAAGCCAGTTACCGATGACCGCGTTTATCTGGAGTTGAGAGTGTCGAGATCGGTTGCCTCTCTCGATGGCCAACCGTGCTCGATTGGTCCCGAATTGGCAGCACAGCCTGCACGGATGTACCCTTCCCGTTGGATTTGATCTGCAGTGTGCCGCCGATTTGTCGGACCCTTTCCAGCATCCCGCGTAGTCCGACTCCGCTACTCTTGCCGGCCAAAAAATTCTCCTCGGTCTCCCGGTCAATCCCACGCCCCTGATCGGTAACTTCCAACTGAACTTCTCCCGCTATGCGCGAAAGGCGCACGCGCGCGGTGGCACTTCCTGAATGGCGGTGAATGTTCGTTAAGCACTCCTGCACGATTCTGAACAACGACAATTCGACGTTGCGAGGCAGGCGTTCCAGATCGCTCGGCAATTCGAGGCTCACGCGGACGTTGCTTCGTTCCCCGAATCCATGCACGTACTCGCTGAGTGCCGATTTCAACCCCAGTTCGTCGAGGAGCGGCGGATGCAACAAATAGGAAACCGTCCGAATCTCCGAAATCGCTTGCTCGATCAGAGAGCCATTTTCTTCAGCGCACCGCCTAACCCTCGGGCTTAGTCTCGCCTTTTCTTTGGCGACTGCAGAAATGTTAATGCTCAGAGCAGCGAGCAACTGTCCAGCACCGTCGTGCAATTCCCGAGCAAGACGCCTTTTTTCTTCATCTTGGAGCTGCAATAGGCGTCCGGACAGTTCCACATCTTTCAAAGCACGCTCCATTCGTTTGTGCTCGCTAATGTCGCGACCCACTTTGGACGCGCCGATGATCCGCCCTGTCGAGTCCTTAACTGGAGAGATCGTCACAGCGATATCGAAAAGCGTGCCGTCTTTCCTCTTACGCACGGTTTCGAAGTGATCGACGCGTCCACCGACACGAATGCGGGCGAGAATGTCAACCTCTTCGTCCAGGCGGTCCCGTGGGATGATCAAAGTGATGTTCTCGCCAATGGCTTCTTCGGCGGTATAACCAAACATCCGCTCTGCCGCTTTGTTCCAACTGGTGATGACGCCGTCGAGATTCTTGGAAACGATAGCGTCATCAGAAGATTCGACAATGGCAGCGAGGCGGTTTTGGGCTTCCTGCGCTCGCTTGACTTCGCCGATGTCGCGGTTAGATTCGAGAACTGCCGTAATGTTTCCCCGCGCATCGCGCTCTGCTACCCAACGAGTGGACACAGTTATTTTCGAACCGTTCGCACATGTGTGCCGGAGCTCCCCGGACCACCGGCCGTCAAGGCTCAATTTTCTCTTTATGCGCTCAAGCGGTTCGGGAAATTCAGTGCGGAACAATTCGTGGGTTACGTGGCCTAATGCTTCGTCACGGCTATACCCGTAAATTTCCGT